>OFRD01000270.1_pt1 | contig 20007 bp, 19 predicted proteins | sample 1543041 | NCBI WGS metagenome assembly OFRD01 (sample SAMN07774234, study PRJEB24372) | wastewater metagenome | isolation source: Exp Tend CN 100WW | collected 2016-02
CGTGCTGTTTTGGAATTGGTGGATCGGATTATTGTCATTAATGACGGCAAGGTAGTGATGGATGGGCCACGGGATCAAATTTTGAACCAAAATCACAATCAACAACCACAAAAAGTGCATGTGGTCGGGGGCTAAATCATGGGCGAGAAAAAATTAGCATTACAACGTCCAATGAAGGTGGTGGAATTAGAACCACCACTACCGAAGGCGAGTGTTTTTATTTGGATTATTTGTATTGGCTTATTGGTTATTTTGGCTTGGGCTTGGTTGTTTAAATTGGAAGAAGTTTCTACCGGAACAGGTAAAGTCATTCCATCGTCTAAAGAGCAAATTATTCAGTCTTTAGAAGGCGGTATTGTCACCAAAATGAATGTGCATGAAGGGGAAATTGTCACTCAAGGTCAAGTCTTGGCACAGTTAGATCCAACACGATTTGCATCCAATGTGGGTGAGTCAGAATCATTGCTGATGTCATCCCGAGCGACAGCAGCGCGCCTACGTGCAGAGGTCAATGGTACAGCACTGATTTTTCCACCTGAAGTTTTATCCGAAACTCAATTGGTGCATGAAGAAACGGCTTTGTACCGTTCACGTCGTGCCAATTTAGAAGAATCTATTTCTGGTTTAGAGCAGGCTTTGGTTCTGGTGCAACAAGAATTAGCCATGACGGAACCTTTGGTTGCCAAAGGGGCGGCGAGTGAAGTTGAAGTTTTACGTTTAAAGCGTCAGGCCAATGAATTACGTAATCAAATGAATGATATACGCAACCAATATTATGTGAAATCGCGTGAAGAGTTGTCGAAAGCAAATACCGATATTGAAACTCAACAACAAGTGGTAAAAGGTAAGACGGATACTTTAAGTCGTGCAGTGTTTAAGTCACCTGTACGTGGCGTGGTCAAAGAAATTGATGTCATGACCATGGGTGGCATTGTGCCGCAAAATGGCAAACTGATGACCATTGTCCCTTTAGATGAACAACTGCTGATTGAAGCGAGAATTTCACCACGGGATATTGCCTTTATTCATCCTGGACAGGAAGCCTTGGTCAAAATCACTGCCTATGACTATTCGATTTATGGCGGGTTAAAAGGCAAAGTCAGCATCATTTCTCCAGATACTTTGCGTGATGAAGTGAAGCAGGATCAATTTTACTATCGGGTTTATATCCGCACAGATTCAGACAAATTAAGTAATAAAGCAGGGAAAACATTCAGTATTACCCCCGGTATGGTGGCAACCGTGGATATTCGTACGGGTGAGAAAACAGTCTTGGATTATTTGATTAAACCCTTTAATAAAGCGCAAGAAGCATTACGCGAACGATAGGCTGCAATGTTGCTAAAATATTGAACGAGAACATGAATAACAATTGATGAGTGATGTAGCATTTTAGGCTTAACTCATCCGTTGTGACTTTTGAAAATAATGGATAAGCCTATTTGCTTTAAGTTTTGGTCATACAGGTTGAATGGTGGTTTGTTGCAACTTATCTAATGAATTTCATCAATGAGATTTGAATGAGTGATCAAAAAATTGTAACTTTCACTTGTGGTTCTCTTTGCTTAATATTATTAATACTCAATAGAAAAAAATTATAGGTACTTTTGTGCCGAATCAAATTTTGTGATGAGCCGTGGCAGAATAAGAAAAAATTTAAAATTTTTTAGGGGTGAAAATGAGAAGATTACCAGTTTATTTATTACTCGATACATCAGGATCAATGATGGGGGAACCTATCGAAGCAGTCAAAAATGGTGTTGAGACACTGGTTTCTTCATTAAGACAAGATCCTTATGCATTAGAAACAGCGTATCTTTCGATCATTAGTTTTGACACACATGTAAAACAAATTATACCTTTGACTGAAATCGCGATGTTTAACTCCCCACCATTGCAAGCGACAGGAACAACACAGTTAGGCGAAGCATTGGTCTTATTGGCGGATAAAATTGAACAAGAAGTTCAAAAAACAACGCCTGAAACTCGGGGAGATTGGAAACCATTAATTTTTATTATGACGGATGGTGTTCCTACTGATGATTGGAAAAAAGGCTTTGAAAAATTAAAACAAGTAAAAACAGGAATGATTATTGCCTGTGCAGCAGGTCACAATGCCGATACTTCAATTTTAAAGCAAATCACTGAAGTTGTGGTCGAGTTGGCAACTGCCGATACCAATACCATCAAAGCCTTCTTTAAATGGGTTTCTGCAAGTATTTCTACGGGCAGTCAGAAAGTTGATGCTGGTCAGAAAGAAGTGAGTGGATTGAATGATTTACCACCGCCACCACCAGAAGTAAATGTTGTACTCTAATTAAAATTCAATAATACAAAGGAAATAATAATGGCGATCACATTAGCCAAAGGGCAAGGTTTAAGTCTTGAAAAATCACAACATAATTTGTCTTTAGTGACGATTGGTTTAGGTTGGGATATTGCAGCACAAAAGAAGCGTTTTTTAGGGGGATTATTTGGTGAGCAACCTGCCGAATATGATCTCGATGTGGTTGCTTTTTTATGTGATGCAAACGATACAGTCCGAGATGTTGGACGTGATGCGTCAGGAAATCCAACGCTTAAAAACAGTGATGTAATTTTTTTTAATAATCTAAAACATCGTTCAGGTGATATTTGGCTGACCGGAGATAATCGTACAGGGGCTGGTGATGGAGATGATGAACAAATTATTGTGAAGTTAAATTCACTGTCGAATGATTATCACAAGATTGTATTTATTGTTCAGATTTATGAGGGCGCTAAAAATAATCAGCACTTTGGTCAAGTTCAGAATGCATTTATTCGTGCAGTTGATGCTTCTGGTAAAGAGATGGTGCGTTTTAATTTGTCAGGAAAAGATCAATATGATCAACAACGTTCATTATTATTTGCAGAATTGGTTCGTGAAAGTAATGGCTGGAAATTTAATGCGCTAGGTTCATCTTCTGCATCTGATAATTTTGTAGAATGGTTAAAAAAATACGTCTAAAGAGATAAAAATGCGTCGTCTACCAGTTTATATTTTGCTTGATACCTCGGGTTCTATGCGAGGAGAACCGATTCATTCTCTCAATGTTGGGCTTCAGTCTATGCTCAGCGCATTAAGGCAGGATCCTTATGCTTTAGAAAGTGTACATTTGAGTGTCATCACATTTGATATGGACGCAAAAGTATATTTGCCTTTAACGCCTTTAGATCAAATCCAAATTCCTGATATTGATGTACCAAATGTGGGTGCAACTTTTATGGGTGCTGCTTTGGAGTTGTTAACGCATGAAGTTCAGCAAAATGTTAAAAAAACGACAGACGAGCAAAGAGGAGATTGGCGTCCATTATTATTCTTAATGACCGATGGTTCACCGTCGGACGTTTATGCCTATCAACAAATTGTACCCGTCATTCAGCAATTAAACTTTGCGAGTATTGTCGCTTGTGCTGCGGGACCGAAAGCGAAAACAGAATTTTTATTACAGCTAACCAATCAGGTGGTTGTACTCGACACAATGGACTCTAATTCTTTTTCAAGTTTCTTTAAGTGGGTTTCAGCCAGTGTGGTTGCGGGGAGTAGCAGTGCTGGAGTCACTGACTCTATTTCTTTACCGCCACCGCCATCGGAAATTCAGTTGGTTTTATAGTCCGTATTCAAAAGACATATGCACCATTCATAGCTGTCTTTTGAATATCCCAACACTTTATATTTGATTGATATAACAAAAATAACCTAGGTAAAAATATGCGCCGATTACCCGTTTTTTTCGTCATTGATTGTTCTGAATCTATGGCTGGACAGCCTTTACAGGCAGTACAGGAAGGCATTGATTTTATCATGAGTGGTTTGCGTACCGATCCCTATGCTTTAGAAACGGTCTATGTTTCAGTGCTTGCTTATGCAGGAATTGTACGAACTTTAGTACCGTTGACAGAGCTTTTTGCCTATAGAAGTTGTGAACTTCCTTTGGGGGGAGGTACACATTTAGGCAAAGCACTTGATCATTTGGCGAAAGAAATTGAACGTTCTGTGATGAGAACGACGGCAGATGTCAAAGGGGACTGGAAACCGATTGTATATTTATTTACGGATGGTCGTCCGACAGATGATTATGAAGATGCGATTTCTCGTTGGAAAGCTAAATATGAAAACAAAGTGACCTTAGTCGCTATTGGTTTGGGGCAAGATGTTGATTTTTCCATATTAAAACGTTTAACAACACATTGTATTTCATTGACCCAGATTGATCATGAATATGTCAAAAGCCTATGTAAATGGATTAGTGCTTCTGTGGTTTCACAAAGTATTAGTGTTGGGAATAATCAAGAAAAACAAGATCTTTTGCCATTAGATGAGCGCTATATGCATTTGGCTAAAGAGAAACTTTCATTCCGAAAAGGTCAGGTTGATGATCGTACGGTGACATTTATAGGACGTTGTCAAAAGCTGCATCATCCTTATATTTTAAAATATACACGTCATTTACAGTATGGCGAGCTTTCTGATGTAAATATCAATTTATACAATTTTAAATTACAAACGTGTACAGGTATTTCAGAGGATTATTTTAGTTGGACAGATCATGCTGCTGAAAAGCCTAAAATTAATACCTCTGTTTTAGAGGGCGGTTCTAATTGCCCTCATTGTTATGCTGAAACAGCTTTTGCAATGTGTGCATGTGGCAATTTGATGTGCTATGACGGATACAGTGAATTTGCAGTTTGTCCATGGTGTCTTCGTCAAATTAGTTTTTCTGCATCTGGGGAAGATTTTAATCTCACTCGTGGGCAAGGTTAAGGCATAAAAATAGCAAAATGGTTCAGACTGGGGGAAAGTGATGACTGAATTTAAATGTAAAATAAAAACATTGTTAGAAAAAAACGAAATAGGATTGAATGATCAATTTATTCGCTATATTTCTACTGATGAAAATTTAGGACAATTATCCAAGTTATTACAAGCCTTGCGCCTGAACCCAAAATCGGGTTTAGGAATCGGAATTTCCCAACCTGAACAAAAGCAAAATTTTGCTCAAGAAAAAGCCGCTGCGCCATTAAAATTGACCGAAATTGAAGCGCTTGAGACTGCCATTATAGAACCCGTTCTTCAATCCAATCATGATCCCGTCAATACAGCAGAAAAAATATCTAATCTTTTTTTAATGCCAGAGGAAACCGTTAAAATACAGTCTGCGGTGGTGAGATTAGAAGATCAACGTGAAACTGAACATCCTGATTTAGGTCAATTGATTGAAAATAAAGTCGATGATATGGGCACGACTTTAAAGCCTCATTTCAACAAAACGGAATCAATCGTAGATCAAGTGAATATTCAAGATGCTATTCAAATAGATACAAGTACCCTCAATCAAAATAAAAATAGAGCTGAAATGACCGACGTATTTAATAACGTATTTGCAGATGAAGTAAAATTTCAGGTCGAGAATGCTCGTGTAGGTCAACCATACCAATCAAGCATTATGGTGATGTCTAAGCACGATCCTAAACAGATTACTTTTAAATCAGACAGTTTTAAATTTGCTGAGCATGATTTTTATTTTGATGAGGCAACACAGACCATCCAAGGCAAACCTGAACGAGCAGAAGAACTGATCTTTTCGTTTCAATACGGGATTAAAAATGAGACGCGCACGGCAAAGTGCAAAATGAATATTATTCCTGATCCACGAACTTTATGGAAAGTACTGGAGCCTGAAGCAGAACAGCCTTTTATTAAAACCCATACAGAACAAAAAATGATACAGACTGAAGATTATAAGATCATTGCAGCCAGTCGACGTGGTCGCTCACATGAACATGCTGGGACATTTCGTGATGATGATTTTACCATCATGCATATTCCGAATAGCGCATGGTCAGTGATTGCTGTTGCTGATGGAGCGGGGAGTGCAGAGTATTCTAGAGAAGGTTCACGTATTGCCGTGGAAATTGTGCAAAGTGAATTCCAGCGTTATTTACATGATTACACCATCGACTCTTTAAATGAGGATATCCAAAAATGGCGAGTGGGTCATCAAGATGAAGAAACCAAAGTCATTGCAAATAAATTGAATCAACAATTTTTTCATGTTTATTATGAAATTTATAAATCCATTATCACTCAAATAGAACAACACGCTCAAGACATGGGTGTGGCTGCTAAGGCCTTTTCCACAACTTTATTAATCGCGGTACTGTGTCACCAACCAGATAAAACGTTTATGAGCACTTTTTCAGTCGGGGATGGTGTCATTGCAGCCTATAGCGATGAGCTGGTTCGCATTATGAATGTCGCGGATGGTGGCGAATATGCAGGTCAAACCAAGTTTTTAGACCGCAGTATTGGGCAAGAATTGGGCGCTCGGATCAAAATTGGATGTTATAGCAATATTGATGCAATTATAGTGATGACCGATGGTATTTCAGATCCTATCTTTGAAACAGAGGTTGGATTGGCAAACCAGCAAAAATGGAAAGACTTATATGCGCAGTTAGTCCCTTTATTCCACACTGAAAATGCTGCAAGTAAGCTTTTGGAGTGGATGCATTTCTTTACGCCAGGCCATCATGATGATCGTACCTTGGCGGTACTTTGCAATAAAAATAAGGCAGAGTTGCTTCAGTAAAATAGTTTAAAGATCAGGTGAATACATATGTCTGCAAAGATTATTAAGTGCAACACTGTAGATGGTAGAGCAATTGAATTTGTTGATGAGGTTATTGCTTCAGGCGCAATGAAAGATGTTTATTTTTCCCCTGACCGTAGTTATGTGGTCTGCTTTTTCAGTAAAGAAAAAAATAAATTTTATGAATCAAAAGCAGCATTAGAACAGCAAAAAGATCGCTTAAAAGAAATTGTTGGCAATAAGTGGGATGGTATTTTTAATGGTGTCGGTGGCGATTATTGGAAAAATATCTTTTGTTGGCCTGATGGACTGGTTGAATACAATGACTTGTTAGGAATCACTGCTCCGACGTATAAAAAATATTACTTTTTTGCTTATGGTTCAAAAAATAACGATTTTTTAAAAATTAAAGGTAAGGAAAAAGAAGGTAAGTGGTTTGCGAGTGCCAATAACCAAAACCGCTTTTTAGATGAGCGCGAAAAAGGAAGTTGGCTGAATTACCTGAAAATTGGTATTTTAATTTCACGGGCTGTACGTCGAATGCATGCTGCTGGTCTAGCACATTCGGATTTATCTTATAAAAATGTACTGATTGATCCCGTTACAGGCAGCGCTTGTGTGATTGATGTAGATGGTTTAGTCGTTCCGGGGAAATATCCGCCTGATGTTGTGGGTACACCTGATTTTATTGCACCTGAAGTGGTGATGACCAATCATTTATCTAAACAGGATCCAAAGCGGTTTTTGCCCAGTATTGCAACGGATAAACATGCTTTAGCTGTGCTGATCTATATGTATTTGTTATACAGACATCCACTGCGCGGTGGCAAAATTCATGATATGGATGATCCACAAAAAGATGAAAATATGGGCATGGGGGAAAAAGCATTATTTGTTGAACACCCAACGGATCATAGTAATCAGGTGAAGTCTAATCAACTGAAATCATCACAATTGCCTTGGGCTGATCCCAGTCAAATTTCATATCAAGTCACTGGACCCTATTTAACAGAATTATTTAACAAGAGTTTTATTGAGGGTTTACATGAGCCAAGTAAACGTCCATCTGCCAATGATTGGGAAACAGCCTTAGTTAAAACGGTCGATTTAATCCAACCCTGTCACAATCCAGCATGTAGTCAAAAATGGTATGTATTTGATAACACAACTCAGCCAAAATGCCCATTTTGTAATACCGCTTTTATCGGTAAATTACCGATTTTGAATCTTTATTCAGCGCGTCAACAAGGGAATTATAGACCCGATAATCATCGTTTAATGGTTTGGACAGGACAGTCTTTATTTGCATGGCATGCCAATAATATGATTGCACCCAATGAGCGTTTAACATCAGAACAAACGACACGTAAAGGCTATTTTGTCTTGCATAATGAGCGTTGGTGGTTAGTCAATGAGGGGCTGACAGATTTGACGGATGTAACAACCAAAACGGTGATCCCGATTGGAGGTAAAATTGAACTCAAAAATGGCGTTCAAATTTTACTTTCAAAACAAGAGGGTGGCCGTTTGGCTGTAGTACAGATGGTTGAAGCTTAGTGTTAAAATGTATTGAGCATGAATTTATCTTGGATAGATGCTTGAGACTTACATAAACCAAAAGTTTTATAGCGTAATAAAATCATTTCTGCCCAATTACGATGGGTCGCTGGTTCTAACATGGAGCCGTGGCTTTTAAATACACTTTTGGCATCTTTCGATAAAATTTGCTCTGCTTCATGAAATTCTTCGCTATTGATTTGAAAGGCGCGATGAATATATTCAATTTGCGAGGGATGAATGGCCGTTTTGGTATAAATCCCGTTATTCATATCTTGGCATAATTCATCCATCAGCAATTGCGTATGGTCAATATGTTCACAGACTGGTGAACTGAGTTGAAAGCCAGATGGAATAAATAAGCCTGCCAATTGTGAAATTAACATGCCCACTGGCGTTTGGTAAATTGTACTGTTTTTAGGACGGCGTAAATGCAAACAGGACAACAGATCATTACCGCCAATTCTTAGACATAGGGTTTTATGAAAGTCATATTTGAGTGCTTGATTAAGCTCCATATTATGCCCCATATCAAAAATTTCTTTGGTTTCAAGCGTTGGCATTAGGTTAATGTTGGGCGGTAGCACTTCCATCCACTGTTTTAGATCGTGCAGTGTAAACTTGGGTAAAATCATGCCACTGTAGGTGTGATTTAAGTCCCAATCGACAATGTGTTTCGCCATTTCAATATTTCTAGGGCGAATAAATAGTGCAGGTGCTTTTAAGTTGGGTTGCTCTAAGCGCTTTTGTAATAAAAGCTTTAGATTGACCATTGCTGTTTGAACATCTTTTTCCAATACGGCATCTTCTAAACAGACCGCAATCGATTTTAGTATTGGAAATTTGATGCCTTCAGTCACGTTCCATAATTGCTCATGGGTTGCAGGAATATACATGGTTGCACCCAGTTCAATCGCATGTTGCAGTTGTTTCATTTATTTTTCTCGACTTTTTTTATCAGAGTCACTGCATGATATGGACCTAATTGGGCACCTAAAATATCTACGGGAATATTCTGTTCTTTGGCAAAATGGAGTAGCAATTGTACATGCGGATTGGATGGATCACGGATTAATATTTTTTCAGGAATGCGTCTTAATACAGCACGTGTGGCTTCTGCAATGCTGGGTTTAATATGATTAATATTTTTAATCATATAGGTGTCAGAAATCCAATCAATCGTGTCTAAACAAATTTTTTGTTGTTTGAGTCGAATGTGATTATTCCAATCTGCCAAATCGCTATGCGGATTCTGCTGAATAAGATTTAAAATTTTGTCTATAAACTCGACTGAAATATCATGCTGAGCCAGATGTTGATAAACTAAACAACTATGCCAATGATTTGGATCGAAGCAATTTCTTTTTGCCAGATCGAAATCGATGGTATCTTTTAAAATAGTCCGTGAGATCAAACCTGAAATCACAGATCCTAGCATCCCAAACGGGATCAGCCAATCTTCACAGCTGGCACTTAACCATGAATAGCCACCTAAATCGGCTAAGGTCACAAGGCGAGGAACCTCCCATCCTGCATCAAACAATGCCGGATAATCTGCCAAATTTTGGGTCAACTCTCGACAAATTGCACCTTTACCTGTCCAGCCATCGACAAAAACAATATTTTCCGCACCGTGTTGTTCGATAATTGCCTGCAATGCGGCAAAATCAATACCGCGATCACGGATAATACTAATACCGTAATGCTCACACTGCTGATGTTTTTCAATATAGTGTTTCAGTAGTACCCCTAAAGGAACACCTGCCCGCACTAAGCTAACCAAAATAATCGGTTGATTTTTAAATCGGCTCAGCAATGAGTTGCCAATCTTCTGCACATCACTTGCCAGACGTTCAGCACCTTGCTCAAAGGCGTATTCAAAATGTCGCATTTGCTCATCTGTAGGCGGATGCTCGACACTAATCATTTGGGAGTAATGTTTTTTTCCTGATTGAATCAGGTATTCTTTTTCAGCGACTGGTGTCGGGTCTATTTCATCAATATTGAGCAAAAAGGTCACATCTTCAGGTCGATAAGAGCCATGGAAACCCAGTGTTTTAAGACTAGATGGTAACGCATGGTTTTTATACATGTCCTAAATATCCTTTTGCATGATGATCTTGTACTAAATTTTGGATTAAAAACTTATCGAGCTGACTATTTTTAGGCATACCAAACCAATCACAGCAGCCTAAAAAGCCTGCATCAGACAAACTGTCGCCCCAACCTAAAATGGCACGTTCGCGATTTGGGTCATATTTATTGATAAAAAATTCCACCGCTTTTTGTTTAGACACAAATTTGGGAATAATCGCCAAATTATTGCCATTGATATGCACATAGCAGTGTTCAAGTACTTCAGCGGGTAAGTTTTCAATCATTTGGTGCAGAAATAAAGGTGCAGGATCATTTTGCTTGGCAACGGTATAAATTTTCCCACCATTTTCTTGCATCGTCCACGTCCGAATTGAACCAAATGGTTTGGCATAATCGAGCAATAGCGCTGGCAATTCATCCAGTAACTCATCCAGTTCAGCTGCCGCCTTGTGCTGGATTTCAAGCCATTCCTGATCAACCTGTTGATCTGCCGCTAAAATAGTTCCACCATGTGAACATACCGCACCATGCAGAAAAGGAAGATGTACGCGCTGCAAGCCTGCAACTGAGCGTGCAGTCACAGGAATAACATCTGCGGATGCCAACAGCCAATTTACAAAAATTTGCTGTTTGGGAAGCATATAAGACAGCGGCTCACCAAATTTATCTAGTGTGGCAATTTTATGTAGTGGTGTCGGGGTACTTTTACGATTTGTTTGAAACAGCGTGTCATCTAAGTCAACAAAAATTAACGGCTTAGGATTCATAACTAATAATTTCCAAATTTTTTATTTGTTCAAACAGGACAGGGTCAACGCTATCTTGTGCTGTTTCAATGACCAATAAAACCCGATCAAACTGTTGATGTTTAACGTTATAGGCATAGTTATTAATATTCAGTCCATAATTGTCTTTAAATGCACAAATACTTTCAATGGCATGACCTTGCTTGATGGGAGAGCGCGTGGTTGAACTGTAATAGACCTCAGCACCTTGCTGCTCTAATTGCTCGGCAATTAGAAATGGAATCCAACTAAACTCCCCCGAACCTAAGACCAAGATTTTTTCATTAGGCCGAGTGGGCTGAATATTTTGCCAAGCGCTACAATTGAGAAAGGTTGGTTCACGTCCCCAATCATGAGGGGCAATAATTTTTTGTGCTTGCTGTTGGGTTGAACTAACATCTGGCATATCAATGTCAATATGTTGTTGGTTCTGCTGCCACTGCCAATGACCATGTAATAATGACACGACTTCAACAGGAATTCCTAAGTCATCAGTGACTAAATGTTGTTCCGCCCAATTGACCAAAGTCACCAAAATAATCCGTTCTACCTGTTGTAAACCCGATTTTTTCAGGCTCAAGATTAAATTTCTAAAGGTCTTTCCTGTTGAAATTTCATCATCAATTAAAATGAGCGTTTTTGATGCAATAATATGTTGATGCTTAAGCGGATCATGGCTAGATAAAATAAATTGATCTTGTGCATGGCTATGTTCTTCTAAAAACAAACCTAGCGTAGGCAATGTTTCAACCGGATGCCGCGTGGTGGTTAAAAAGAGGGCATTTTGCCCAAAATCTTGTTTGAGTTCGCGATAAACGCCTGCCCCTAAACCCACTGCGGTCTCTGCCATACCAATCACACTAATGGGGTAGGGCAGATCTTTAGGAACGATTGCAGCAAGGTCTTGATAACTTCTTTGCATAGTCGACGGTGCAACAGGGATATGTTTTCCAAGAACTTTAGAAACAAATAAAAATGCACGTTTGGGATTAATTCTTTCTGCAAAACTGAGCAGATCATCCAATTTCCATTGTGGATGATGCTGATTCACAGTCACACTAATACGACCACGACTTAAATCAATATGTTTTATCAATGCTTACAATCCATTTTTATACTTTGTGTAATGGGTAAAACTTGAACGACGGGAACCAGTTCAGTGTGTTGCAGTGTCAATTGCAATTTTTCAGCCATCAGTTCTGCAATTAAATTAATACCCGTATGTTGTGTATAGGCAAAACCGCCTGCGGGACGCGGGTTAATTTCTAAAATATGCCATACCCCCAGATCGTCTTGCTTAAATTGAATATTGATCAATCCATCACATTGGAAATGTTGCACCAGAATTTTGCAGATTTCATGACAAGGATGCTCGATATAGCATTGCTGATAAAATTTAAATTTAATTCGAGTCACTAAGGCTAAAATTTCCCCCTGGCTACAGGCAATATCGACAGAACATTCTTGCCCAGTTAAAAAAGGCATAATTAAATATTCAATAGGTTGATCTAATTGAGCATAGGCTTCTATAAATTGTTGCGTATTACACTGCGTATTGAGTTGAAATTGCTTAAAATATGAAACTTCATTGCGCAGTTGGACAAAACCAGAACCATATACGCCGTACACAGGTTTTGCACAAATATGTGAATATTTGTGTTGATAATCTTCAATTGCTTGCTTTAATCCAACAACATGATCCACTTTTGCAGCAGGAATGTTCGGTAAGTTTAAAGCTTCACAAATTTCTCCAAATAGGAATTTATTGTTCATGTTTTCATGCTGCGCTATGCCAGTGGCACCTGTCACCAGTTGAATATCATGCCGAGCAAATTCTTCACGAAATTTTTCAATAAATTGACCGTGTTTTCCACAAAATAGAAGTTGAATGGAGTGCACTTTACATTGTTCTAAAAGCCAAGTTGCGCTGTCTTCAACGGGAGGTTGTTGAAAAAAATGATCTGCGTGCAGTTTTAGTTCAGGGCGTTGCTTACTATGAGAACAAAAAATTGTCAGATGGGCAGTTAAATTTGAGCGTTTTAATAATTGAATAATGTCATTTTGACAGGAATAACTTTCAGCAATCCAGATGTTGTAGTGCGATTTCACAGTTGATTTGATCTCAATTTTCTTGAATAACAAGTATTAATTTGTGCTTTTGATATATACCGCGTCAGGAATATATAATTTTTCATGCTGTTGACGCAATGATTTTCTAAGGCCAAATATGCAATTGCAGAAATTGATTAAAAAACTCAATTTTGCTATTGAGCTTAAAAAAAATATGTTAAAACAATAGAAGCTTATTTAACTCGTTTTTTGACGAGCAATCTTAATTTTTTATATTAATAATTCATGTGGTTAATGAATTAAAAGAAAATATTACAATATCATAAGAGGATAATATGCAACTTGTTGCTGGTGGGAATATTGCTTTAGCATCTGAAATCATTGAAATACGCATAAAAACAACTGTCCCTATGCAAATAGAACTCGATCTGACTGCATATCTTTTAGCAAAAGACACCCAAAAAGTGCGCGGTGATCAAGATATGATTTTCTATGGACAGCCTCAAACCCCGAATCAGAGTGTTGTTTTAGTTCAATCTAGTTCAAATGATCCCTATTTAACTCAACTTAAAATTAATACAGCATTGCTTGATCCAGAAATTCAAAAAGTCACCTTATGTGCAACGATCAATGAACCGAATAATTTTAGTCGAATATCACCTATTCATATGGAGCTTTTATCGGGTAGTCAAATGATCGCCAATGCAGTCGTAGAGACTCAAGCCAAAACTGAAAAAGCCTTAATTTTGGCTGAGGTGTATAAGCATAACGATAAGTGGAAATTTAGATTTATCAATCAAGGCTTTAATGGCGGTTTGAAACCTTTGGCTGAAAACTTTGGTGTCGTGATTGAAGAGACTCAAAGTAACATTCCACCAACACCAACACCAACACCAACACCAACACCAACACCAACACCAACACCAACAAAGTCGAGTCTTAATTTGTCAAAAATTAAGTTAGATAAAAATAATTCTAGAATTAATTTAACCAAAAAAGGCACAGGTTTTGGCAAAATTTTGGTGAATTTAAACTGGAATAAATCTGGAGCTAAATCAGAATCCTTTTTCCAAAAATTAACCCGTTCTAATTCAATCGACCTAGATTTAGGGGCAATGGTGCAGCTTAAAGATGGCAGTATTGATTTAGTCCAGCCGCTTGGAAATCGCTTTGGTCATTTTGAACAAGTCCCTTATATCAAATTAGATGCAGATGACCGTACAGGCGCATCTATTAATGGTGAAAATTTATATATTAATGGCAATCAATGGGATCGCATTGAGCGAATTGTCATCTATGCTTATATTTATGAAGGTGCAGCACAATGGGCCGCAACAGATGGTGTAGTCACCATTCGTCTTCCCGATCAACCTGAAATTGAGGTGCGTTTAACCGAAGGTAATCAATTAACGACTTGTGCAATTGTAGAATTAAAAAATATAAATGGCGAAATTCAAGCCAATCGAGAAGTCCGTTATTTCAAAGACCAACAATTTTTAGATAAGTTTTATCGCTTTGGTTTCCGTTGGACTCAAGGCTCAAAAGATTAACTGTATCAATTTAATTTACATGTAATAAAGAAGAGGGAAAATTATGGCGATTTCATTAAATAAAGGTGGAAATCTATCTTTAAGTAAAACAGATCCATCACTCAACCAAGTCTTGATTGGGCTGGGTTGGGATGCTCGGGCTACTGATGGCGTAGATTTTGATTTGGATGCTTCGGCATTTTTATTGGCCGCAAACGACAAAGTTCGTGGTGAAACAGATTTTATTTTTTATAACCAAACGCGCTCTCCAGAAGGTTCTGTAGAACATACTGGCGATAACCGTACGGGTGCAGGTGATGGTGATGATGAAGCCGTTAAAATTGATTTGGCTAAAGTACCCACTGAAGTTCAAAAAATTGCCATTACCGTCACCATTCATGATGCAGAAAGCCGTGGTCAAAATTTTGGACAAGTGCAAAATGCGTTTATTCGCGTCGTCAATGATCAAACGAATGTTGAAATTGTACGTTTTGACTTAAATGAAGATTACTCGACAGAAACAGCGATGATTTTTGGCGAGTTATATCGTCATAACGGTGAATGGAAGTTCAGAGCTGTGGGCCAAGGTTATAACGGTGGTTTAAGTGCCATGTGCCGTCAATATGGCATCAGTATTTAAACGCTATTTTTAGGTGAAAAATGAAACATTTCCGTTTTTCGATAATCTTTAGCATTATCTGCTTGGCCATTTCAGCATATTGGGGTTTTACCCATGGCCCCCAAGCAGGCTTAATGGCAATGTTCAAAGTATTGGCTATTACTGCAATTTTAGCTGTCATGGAGGTATCGCTCTCCTTTGATAATGCAGTCGTCAATGCCTCTGTATTGAAACATTGGAACCAATTTTGGCGCACCCTGTTTTTAACAGTGGGCATTATCGTTGCTGTATTTGGCATGCGACTAATTTTTCCTTTGCTTATTGTGGGTGTCACAGCCGATATGAGCATGATCGAAGTTGCTCAATTGGCGTTAAATGATCCCAAGTCTTATTCAGAAAAACTGATGGCTCATCATGCTGAAATCGCTGCATTTGGTGGCATGTTTTTATTGTTGGTATTTCTGAACTTCTTGTTTGATGATGAAAAAGATGAACATTGGTTTCATTGGCTTGAATCAAGATTAGCCGATTTAGGCAATATTCAAGCGATTTCAGTCTTCATTTCATTGGTGGTTCTACTTATTCTCGCAAGCTATATCCCTGATGCATCACGTTTGGTGGTAGTGATGGCTGGAATTTGGGGTATTGTCGTCTATGTGGGGGTGAAGGTCATTGGTCATCTATTAGAAGGCAGTAGCAATGATGATGAATCTGAGCAATCAAATGGCGCAACTGCAACAGGTACGATTGTCAAAGGTGGTATTGGCGGTTTCTTATATTTAGAAGTATTAGATGCCTCTTTTAGTTTCGATGGTGTAATCGGTGCTTTTGCAATTACCAGTGATGTGGTAATTATTATGCTGGGTCTTGCCATTGGTGCGATGTTTGTCCGCTCAATGACAATTTACCTTGTTGAAAAAGGTACGCTTGATGCTTATGTATATTTAGAACATGGTGCACATTATGCAATTGGTGCACTTGCGTTCATTATGCTGGCGAGCGGCACAGGATTACATATTCCAGAGGTTATTACAGGATTGGTGGGTGTTGCCTTTATTGTTTGGGCGGTCATCTCTTCAATTTCATATAGTAAAAAGCAACAATCTTCATAAACGAAAGTTAAGGAAACAAAAATGGCTATTAATTTATCAAAAGGCGGAAATATCAATCTTTCCAAAACTGCTCCGACAATGAATAAAGTCGACTTGGGTTTAGGTTGGAATCCACGCGCAACTGATGGTAAAGCATTCGATCTAGATGCTGTCGCATTCTTAACGGGTGAGGACGGTAAAGTTCGTTTAGATGGTGAATTTATTTTCTTCAATCAAAAAACATCACCATGTGGATCGGTTAACCATAAAGGCGATAACCGTACTGGCGATGGTGAGGGCGATGATGAAACAATTTCTGTCGACCTTTCTAAGGTTCCTCAAGAAGTTGTAAAAATTGTTTTTGCTGTGACAATTCATGAAGGACAGCAAAATGGTCAAAACTTCGGTATGGTTGATAAAGCCTATATCCGTGTGATTAACCAAGATGCGAATGCAGAAGAATTGGCTCGTTTTGATTTATCTGAAGATGGTAGCACTGAAGTTGCGATGATTTTTGGTGAATTATATCGTCACAATGGTGAATGGAAATTCAAAGCAGTCGGTCAAGGCTTTAATGGTGGTCTTGGCGCTTTAGCAGCAAGTTATGGTGTTGCAGTTTAAGTAAATAAGTTAAGTACTAAAAGAGTCATCTTTTAGTACTTGAAAGTAATTGATATAGATCTATTTATATTGAATTATTTTCAAGTACTAAATTAGAGAATCAAAATGCAGTTAGTTTCTGGACAAAAAATAGCGCTAAATCAACTGATTCAAAATGATACGAAATTTACTTTACGTGTGCACTTTAACGCACCATTTGATGTCGATATATCAAGTTTTGCTGTGGGACAAAACGATAAACTTTTCAATGATGATTATATGACCTTTTATAATCAACCTCAGACACCTTGCGGTGAAGTGCAATATCATCAGCAAGAAAACGCCAATTTATTTACTTTTGATTTAAGTAAAATCAACGTAGCACAGACCCCACGATTTGTGATTTGTGCAACAGTGGCGAATGATCAAGCCATGATGCAAAATATTCAAAGTGGTCAAATTTCTCTTGTGAATCAGCAAGGCGAAGTTTTGGCCAATTACCAATTAAATCCATCAAATTTTAGCCAAGAAAAAGCGGTCATGCTGACTGAAATTTACTTTAAAAATGATCTGTGGCGAATGGCTGCTATTGGACAAGGTTTTAATGGCGGATTAAAGGCTTTAGTTGCTTATTTTGGAGGGCAGGTTGCTGAAGAGATCTCTTCTCCTATCCATCCCGCTGCTAAACTTGATTTAAAGAAAAAAGTGATTTTAGCTAAAATTGAAAATGCGGCGCCACATCTATTAGATCTCACTAAAAAATCATTGATGAGTTTAGAAAAAAACAATCTGTTGGGCATCAAAGCGCGTGTTGCTTTGGTTCTCGATTATTCAGGTTCAATGAACCAACAATATAAATCGGGTGATGTACAACAAGTGCTAGACCGAATTATGCCTTTGGCTTTGAATTTTGATGATGATGGGAGTTTTGAGTGCTGGGCATTTGCAGAAAAAGCACTTCGTTTAAATGATGTGCGTCTTGATAATTTAAATAACTATATCGCTTCAGAACAAGGAGGCTATAAAAAATGGAATGCGGGAGCTGGTTATAATAATGAGCCTGCCGTTCTTGAAGAAGTATTGGCTTATTTTAATAAAGACAGTTCATCAAACTTACCTGTCTATATTGTTTTTATTTCTGATGGTGGTGTTTCTGAAGCGAGAAAAATTAAGAAAATTTTACAAGAGGCATCATCACAACCTATATTTTGGCAATTTGTAGGGATTGGCGGCAGAAATTACGGTGTGTTAGAGAAATTAGATACCATGGAGGGAAGAGTGGTCGATAATTGTAATTTCTTTAAAATAGATAATATTAAAAGTATTTCTGAATCAATGTTATACGATTTTTTACTTCAAGAATTTCCGATATGGTTAACAGAAGCAAAAAATAAAAATATCGTGAGTGGATAGGTAAATATAATGGCAGAATTTAATCTTGTTGGCAGCCCAGAACCTTTTTTACATGTCAGTATGAAGCAAGGTGAAGCAATCTATTGTGAATCTGATGCCATGGTTATGGTTGAACAGAATCTTGAAGTTGGCGGTAAATTACGTGGCGGAATTTTCCAAGCATTTATGCGTAAATTTACCTCTGGAGAGTCTTTGTTTCAACAGCAAATTAAAGCCGTTAAGGGGGCTGGAGAGTGTTTGTTATCACCAAATTTGGATGGTGATATGCAGATTCTTGATGTGGGTCAACGACAGTATATTTTATCTGATGGCTCTTTTGTTGCAGCAACCGAACACACCATGATCAAAGCAAAAGTGCAAAGTAATATAGGCGGTGCATTGTTTGGAGGCACGGGCGGTTTTGTGGTCATGGAAACCAGTGGGCAGGGTAAAGTGTGTATTTCTGGTAGTGGAACTTTACTCGAACTGGATATTACACCAGAGCAAGGTGAAGTCACCATCGACAATGGTCATGTTACCGCTTGGGATGCATCGTTAAATTATAATATTGGCATTCCAAGTTCAGGTAGCGGTGGTTTTGTTGGCAATATCGTCAATAGCTTTACGAGTGGTGAAGGTTTAGTGATTAAGTTTCGTGGACATGGCAAAGTAATTGTGTGTTCACGTAATCGTGCGAGTTATTTACAGTGGTTAGCTACGGCTTTAGGTCGTGGTCATTCAAATTCAAACTGAGGTGAATTATCAATGGGCATTAGTTTAGTTAAAGGTCAAAAAATTTCTTTAGAGAAAGGTGATGGTTCATCTTTAACTAAAATATTTCTTGGCGCAGGTTGGGATGTCGCAAAAAAAGGCGGTTTACTGGGTATGTTTGGCGGTGGTGGTGATTCGATTGATCTCGATGCCTCTGCAATCGTTTTTGATGAGAACAACAAAGCTTTAGATAGCATTTGGTTCGGTCAATTACAGAGTCGTGATGGCAGTATCAAGCATTCTGGCGACAATCGTACTGGTGATGGCGCAGGTGATGATGAGGCGATCCATGTGGATTTGACTCAAGTTCCTAGCCAAGTAAAATCAATTGTATTTACCATCAGTAGTTTTCGTGGGCAGACCTTCGAGAAAGTTGAAAATGCTTTTTGCCGTGTAGTTGATGCGACCACAAATGTTGAAATTGCAAAATATAATCTTTCAGCAAAAGGTAATTATACCGCGTTAATTATTGCTAAAGTTTATCGTCACAATGGTGCATGGAAAATGTCTGCATTAGGCGAAACCTGTAATGGCAAAACTATTCAGGATATGGTTCCATCCATTTTACCTATTTTATAAAGTAGTTTAATTTCGTTAAAGTGGCTTGATGAATCAAAAACTTGGTTTGTCAGGCTTTTTAAGTATATATGACTTTGTTTTATAAATTTTTAAGGTGAAACCATTAAATTTGAAGTTTTAGAGTCGTTCACTTAAGCAGGATTAAGCTAAATTATATTGCGCCAAGAAAGAATCAATCTGCATCAGACATATTGAATTTAAACATAAAAAAAGCCCCCATCTTTCGATGAGGGCTTTTTTTGAATTTGGAGCGGGAAAAGAGACTCGAACTCTCGACCCCAACCTTGGCAAGGTTATGCTCTA
>OFRD01000271.1_pt1 | contig 19983 bp, 16 predicted proteins | sample 1543041 | NCBI WGS metagenome assembly OFRD01 (sample SAMN07774234, study PRJEB24372) | wastewater metagenome | isolation source: Exp Tend CN 100WW | collected 2016-02
GCTGGCCGCAGCGGTTCCCAACGGGAGCCGCGGAATCGCTGCGCGATTCCTGTAGAGCCGACCGCTGGTCGGCTGCTTCTGCTCTCGCCTTTGTCTCTGCCAGCCAGGCCAAGCCCGGCGACGATTACCGAGCACAGCTCGGCACCACAGCTGTCGCCGTGTCGCCCCCGGCACTTGCAGTCCCACTCGTTAGTAGTAATACTACTAACCATGGACCTGACCGACACCCAGCAGGCGATCCTGCAGTTGATCGCCGAGCGTATCGAGAGCGAAGGCGCGCCGCCGTCGCAGACTGAAATCGCACGTGCGTTCGGCTTCAAGGGCGTGCGCGCGGCCCAGTACCACCTGGAGGCCCTGGAGCAGGCCGGTGCGATCCGTCGCATCCCGGGCCAGGCCCGCGGCATCCGCCTGGTACAGGCGCCACCGGTCGAGAAGCTGGCCGAGCCGGGCCTGCCCGACAGCGTCCTGCGCCTGCCGGTGCTGGGCCGTGTCGCAGCCGGCCTGCCGATCGGTGCCGATATCGGCTCGGACGACTTCGTGGTGCTGGACCGGGTGTTCTTCTCGCCGGCACCGGATTACCTGTTGAAGGTGCAGGGCGATTCGATGATCGACGAGGGCATCTTCGACGGTGACCTGATCGGTGTGCACCGCACCCGCGATGCCCATTCCGGACAGATCGTGGTGGCCCGAATCGATGACGAGATCACCGTCAAGCTGCTGAAGATCTCCAAGGATCGTATCCGCCTGCTGCCGCGCAATCCCGACTACAAGCCGATCGAGGTGCTGCCTGACCAGGACTTCTCGATCGAGGGCCTCTATTGCGGCCTGTTGCGACCCAACCGTTGACCCGTTCCATAGCGCATTACCCCGCGGTCTTTTGTGGCGATTCTCTGGTTCCACTGAGGTTGGTACGGATGTCCGATAATTCTTTTCAGAGCGCCGGGCAGAATCTCAGCCTGTGCGATACGTCCGACTTAAAGTGAACCCATGGCAAAGAAGACCCCCAAAGACAGCACCTCCAACGACACGACCTCTGCAAGGACCAATCCGATGGACGAGAACAAGAAGCGCGCCCTCGCTGCAGCTCTGGGCCAGATCGAAAAGCAGTTCGGCAAGGGCTCGGTGATGCGCATGGGCGACCGCGTGGTCGAGCCCGTCGAAGCCATCCCGACCGGTTCGCTGATGCTCGACATCGCGCTGGGCATTGGCGGTCTGCCGAAGGGCCGTGTCGTTGAAATCTACGGGCCGGAATCCTCGGGCAAGACCACGCTGACCCTGCAGGCCATCGCCGAATGCCAGAAGATGGGCGGCACCGCGGCCTTCATCGACGCCGAGCACGCGCTGGACCCGATCTACGCCGCCAAGCTGGGCGTGAACGTGGATGACCTGCTGCTGTCGCAGCCGGATACCGGCGAGCAGGCGCTGGAAATCGCCGACATGCTCGTCCGTTCGGGTTCGGTGGACATCCTGGTGATCGACTCGGTCGCCGCGCTGACCCCGAAGGCCGAAATCGAAGGCGAGATGGGCGATCAGCTGCCGGGCCTGCAGGCCCGCCTGATGAGCCAGGCGCTGCGCAAGCTGACCGGCAACATCAAGCGCTCCAACACCCTGGTGGTCTTCATCAACCAGCTGCGCATGAAGATCGGTGTGATGATGCCGGGCCAGAGCCCGGAAACCACCACCGGCGGCAACGCGCTGAAGTTCTACGCCTCGGTGCGCCTGGACATCCGCCGCATCGGCGCGATCAAGAAGGGCGACGAGATCATCGGCAACCAGACCAAGATCAAGGTCGTCAAGAACAAGCTGGCGCCTCCGTTCAAGCAGGTCATCACCGAGATCCTGTACGGCGAAGGCATCAGCCGCGAGGGCGAGCTGATCGACATGGGTGTGGACGCCAAGCTGGTCGAGAAGGCCGGCGCCTGGTACAGCTACGGTGAAGAGCGTATCGGCCAGGGCAAGGACAACGCCCGTGGCTACCTGCGCGACAACCCGACGGTCGCTGCCAAGCTTGAAGCCGAGCTGCGCGAGAAGTTCCAGCCGACCGAAGCCACCCGTGAGGAAGGCGACGACGAAGGTGACGACGAATAAGGCTTGCTGTGGGGCAGGGCGGCGCCGTCAGTGACGTCGCCCTGTCCCGCAGGTTCGAATCGCCCAGGGATGGGCTGGGCGCCACGGATGGCGCCACCCTTGGAGCACCGATGTCCGACGCCGACGACATTCCCACCGGCCGCAAACGCCGGCCGCGCGAGCAGACGCCCGTGCAACGAGCGCTGGGCCTGCTGGTCCGCCGCGAGCACTCGCGCAAGGAGCTCACCCGCAAGCTGACCGCACGTGGCATCGAAGATGAAGCCGCGCAGGCTGCTGTCGCCAAGCTGACCGAAGCCGGCTGGCAGGACGACACTCGTTTCGCCGAGAACCTGGTGCGGATGCGCGCCAACACCGGTTATGGCCCGATCCATGTCCGTGCCGAACTCGGTACCCACGGACTGGACAGCGCCGCGATTGCGGCGGCGATGGACAGCTATGAAGGCGACTGGCAGGAAAATGCCCGTGATCTGGTCCGCCGACGCTTCGGCGAGGCGGGTCCGCAGGACCTGACGCAGCGGCGCAAGGCCGCCGATCTGCTGGCCCGGCGGGGCTTCGACGGCGACAGCATCCGCCGTGCGACCCGCTACGACCCGGATGACTGAGACTGGCGGCGCCGGGCCTGATACCCTTTAGGTTTTCGGCGGTCCCTCGCGACCCTGGCCAACGCGGCCGGTGGTCCGGGCCCGCCGGCCCGCAGACTGCCAGCCCCCAATGAACGCATCCGCCAAATTCACGACTTCCCAGATCCGCAGCGACTTCCTTGAATTCTTCAAGGGCAAAGGCCACACCATCGTGCCGTCGGCGCCGCTGGTGCCGGGCAATGATCCGACCCTGCTGTTCACCAACTCCGGCATGGTGCAGTTCAAGGACGTGTTCCTTGGCGCGGAGAAGCGCAGCTACGTGCGCGCGGCCGACGTGCAGCGCTGCCTGCGCGCGGGCGGCAAACACAACGACCTCGACCAGGTCGGCTACACCGCACGCCACCACACCTTCTTCGAAATGCTGGGCAACTGGTCGTTCGGCGACTACTTCAAGAAGGATGCGATCGCCTGGGCCTGGGAGCTGCTGACCCAGGTCTGGAAGCTGCCGGCCGAGCGCCTGCTGGTCACCGTCTACCAGACCGACGACGAGGCCTACGCGCTGTGGCGCGACATGGTTGGCGTGCCGGAAGAGCGCATCGTGCGCATCGGCGACAACAAGGGCGCACCGTTCGCCTCGGACAACTTCTGGCAGATGGCCGACACCGGTCCGTGCGGCCCTTGCACCGAGATTTTCTACGACCACGGTGACCATATCGCCGGCGGGCCCCCGGGCTCCCCGGATGAGGACGGCGACCGCTTCATCGAAATCTGGAACCTGGTGTTCATGCAGTTCGACCGCCAGCCGGATGGCACTCTGGTGCCGCTGCCGGCGCCGTGCGTGGATACCGGCATGGGTCTGGAGCGCCTGGCGGCGATCCTGCAGCACGTGCACACCAACTATGAGATCGACCTGTTCCAGGCGCTGATCCGCAAGGCGTCCGAGCTGACCGGCACCGCCGACCTGGAAAACAAGTCACTGCGCGTGATCGCGGACCACATCCGTGCCTGTTCGTTCCTGATCGTCGACGGCGTGCTGCCGTCCAACGAAGGCCGCGGCTACGTGCTGCGCCGTATCATCCGCCGCGCCCTGCGCCACGGCTGGATGCTGGGCGTGCGCCAGCCGTTCTTCAGCAAGCTGGTGCCGACCCTGGTCGAGCAGATGGGCGAGGCCTACCCGGAACTGCCGGCGGCGGTGGACACCGTCACCCGTGCGCTGCAGGCCGAGGAAGAGCGTTTCGCCGAAACCCTCGATGCCGGCATGAAGATCTTCGAGGACGTGGCCGGCAAGGCCAGCAATGGTGTGATCCCGGGTGTTGACGCGTTCCGCCTGTACGACACCTATGGCTTCCCGCTCGACCTGACCCAGGACATCGCCCGCGAGCGCGACCTGACCGTCGACATTGCCGGCTTCGACGCCGCGATGGAGCAGCAGCGCGAGACCGCGCGCGCGGCCGGCAAGTTCGGTGGTGGCGTGACCCTGCCGGCCGAGCTGGTGGCGACCCTCAGCCCAACCGTGTTCCTGGGGTATGACCGCCTGCAGGCCGACGGCCTGACCGTGCTGGCGCTGCTCAAGGACGGTCGTCCGGTGCAGTCGGCCGATGCCGGTGATGCGGTCATCGTGATCACCAACCAGACCCCGTTCTACGCCGAGTCCGGCGGCCAGGTCGGCGACACCGGCGTGCTCACCGGCAACGGCGTGCGCCTGGTGGTGGAAGACACCCAGAAGTTCGCCGGCCAGTTCCATGGCCACGTCGGCACCCTGTCCGAAGGCGGCCTGAAGGTCGGTGACGTGCTGTCCGGCCAGGTCGATGGCGAGCGCCGTGGCGCCACCATCCTCAACCACTCCGCCACCCACCTGCTGCACGCCGCCCTGCGCGAAGTGCTCGGCACCCACGTGCAGCAGAAGGGCTCGCTGGTCGCTCCGGACCGCCTGCGTTTCGACTTCTCGCACTTCCAGCCCATCAGCGCGGAAGAGCTGGCCGTGATCGAGCGCAAGGTCAACCAGCAGGTGCGTGCCAACAACGCTGCCGAAGTGCACACCATGGGCATGCAGGAAGCGCTGGACTTCGGCGCGATGGCCCTGTTCGGCGAGAAGTACGGCGAACACGTGCGCGTGCTGAAGATGGGTGACTACTCCACCGAGCTGTGCGGCGGTACCCACGTCAATCGCACCGGCGACATCGGCCTGTTCAAGATCACCTCCGAGGGCGGTGTCTCCGCTGGCGTGCGCCGTATCGAAGCGGTCACCGGCCAGGGCGCCCTGGATTACGTGGACGCCGAAGAGGCCCGCCTGGCCGAAGCCGCCGACCTGCTCGGTGGCAGCGCTGCCGACGTGGTCGAGAAGATCCGTGCCCTCGGTCAGCGCCAGAAGCAGCTGGAGCGCGAACTGGACGCCGTGAAGGCCAAGGTTGCCGCCGGTGCTACCGCCGACCTGTCCGGCCAGGCGGTCGAGGTTGCGGGCGTGAAGGTGCTGGCCGCCCGTCTGGAGGGCTTCGATGCCAAGGCCCTGCGTGACGCCATGGACCGCCTGAAGCAGCAGCTGGGCAATGCGGTGATCGTGCTGGCCGGCGCCCAGGACGGCAAGGCCGCCCTGGTCGCAGGTGTGAACGGCAGCGCAATGGGCAAGGTCAAGGCCGGGGAACTGTTGTCCCATATCGCCGGTCAGATCGGGGGCAAGGGCGGCGGACGCCCGGACCTCGCCCAGGGTGGTGGCGAGGACGGGCCCGCCCTTGCCACTGCGCTGGCTGCAGTCGTCGAATGGGTCAGCCCCCGCCTGTGATGAACCTGGCCGTCCCCCTCCTTGTAGGAGCGGGACGGCTGACGGTACCATTGCGAATCTTTTCCCTTTGTCGTGGTAGCGCTTCTTGACGGAGCGTCAAGCCGGTGGGGGATACCCTTCCACACGGTTCCATGGAGACTTACAAAAATGTTGATCCTGACTCGCCGCGTCGGCGAAACCCTGATGATCGGAGACTCGGTGAGCGTCACCGTGCTTGGTGTCAAGGGTAACCAGGTGCGTATCGGCATCACCGCGCCGAAGGACGTCGCTGTGCATCGCGAAGAGATCTATCAGCGCATCCAGCGCGGTGACGAAGCCGGTGGCACCGGTAGCGAAAATTCTGCCGAATAACGCTTTACCTTCGCACTCGATTAACGTTATGATTCACGCCCCGCTGAGGTGCAACGCACCAGACGCGGAGAAAACCCCGGAGTGATGCCCGAGTGGCCGAAGGGGCTCCCCTGCTAAGGGAGTATAGGGTCAAAAGCTCTATCGAGGGTTCGAATCCCTCTCACTCCGCCAGATACAAGAAAGCGCCCGTCGATCTTAGATCGGCGGGCGTTTTTCGTTGTGCGGGTTTGAACCGCCGCTCGGCTGCATCGTACGTACGCCTTCCTGCAGCCGGCAGACTCGATGAATCAAGAGCGCGGCCTGCTGTGGCTGCGTGTCACATGTCTCAACACGGAATTTCTGTAGTGAGGCCTGAGGCATGAGTCACAAACCAATACACCATGCGCTGCGTAGCTCCCGCAAAGGAGTCTCAGCACAATGAGGTGTGTGAACGGTGCCGGTCGCCTGGGGGCGATCGCCAGGCTTTGCGGGACCTGTCATTCGATGCCTTCATCACGGACTAGCGCAGCGTGTCCCTCGTCGAAGGATGGGAGTGCTACGTGTGGTGGAGCGGCGGCAGGGCCATGGTGCCGCACTCGATGCTGCCCACGACAGGTTGGAAGATCGGCACTTCCTCTTGCACCACTCTGACTCCCGTGCACGCCGAAGCCGGCACCGGCTGTCGCTGCTCGACCGTCAATTCAAGAAGGCCCCGATGGAGGCCAGCAGGCAGGACATGGGGGGTATCAGGTGGCAGCAGCCCCGTGTGCCTGTAGGTCAAAGCAGGACTGATGGCCCTTTTCCGCGGTAAAGCCGTTTCGGTTCTTCCGCGGGCTGTGCCCACCTTCGTCGAAGCCAGCCCGGAAAGACATCTTTAACTCCAACAACCGAGGCTCATCACAGATTGGTCAACACAAGGGAGTGCTGTGGGCGTTCATTGCGATCCTAGGCAGTTCAATCGGAGCGAGCAGCTCGACGTCGATGGCCGCCTTGCCAGTTGGAACTAGAAGTGAGACCTGTTTCGGGAAGGATAGGGTGAGACGATGAATGGCCCGCAACCGGCCGGCGCTTCGCCGATCCGCCGGAACGCCTTTCGTTGAAGCCGTCGAATCGCTGAGATGGTGGCCTCGTATGACCATACGCAAGCGAAGCAAACGATCAAGTGGCGTCGCTTCCAAAGAGTAACCACTGGAAGTGCTCAGGCGTAGTTCATCGCGATGCCACCTTAAGGGGCGGCTGTACGCCGTACACGCAGCGCAGTGCGGGTTGCTTGGTTCTCGCTTCGGAGGCGCATGGTTGATGCGTGCGAGCAACTGCATGATGCCTTTGGACAGTTGCTAAAAGAGTCCTGTCGTTAACGCTGGGCGTGGGCAAGCCGCCGTCAGTGCAGAGAATCCACTGGTGGTCATCAGTACTGGTATCAACTGACCGGAGGTGCACTTCCATAGCGTCAAAGACGAGCCACAAGCGGGAGGCCTGCTCTGAGAGTTCCGCCGCTCCACAAGGCCGTTCTTGAAAGCAGTAGCAGACACAGCTCCCTTGTGGTGGGCCTGTCGTAACTGGTCCTAGGTAGCAGTTGGTAGCTCATGTCCAAGCAGTAAAAAAGAGCTGGGGCACTGCGAATTTTCTGCGTGGGGCCGTGCTGAATGTCAATTGCCCCTAGGGAGGGTGGGCAGTGCCCTAAATCTGTGGCGTCGTGCATAGCGTCTTATTCGGGAAATGTCGCTAATGAGCATTGAGGTTTCTGAGGTCGCGATGCTACGGTCAGGTCGCGCTCAGGATAATGCGCGCATTCCCACACTAAATTGATAAGAGAATCGATATGAAGCTTACGCTCCCGGCACTTGCATTGGCTGTCGTTCCCGCAGGATTTGGTGATCCCCAGGCTGTAGCTCCGGTATTCGTTGCAATCGTTGCCCTTGATCTCATTCTCTATGCGGGTGATCTGCACTGAGGGGTGGCGCTGCGTGACTTATGTTTCGCAGCGCTTCTTGAAATGAGCTCCAAGAGCGTGGACTTCATAATGAATCCGAGCGTCGACATGGGCAGATTGCAGGCTGCATTGAACAACATCAGGAATGCAGAGGGCGAACTGGTATCTATGGTTCCAATGGTTGCCGAAATCGCTGCTGGCAACAGTTGTGCGCAGTTCTTTGCAGACTTCTTCTATCGCCAGAACAAAGGGCTACCCGCTCTTGGAAGGGTTGGCAACCTACTCACCATCTTTGAAGAGAATGGATACTCGGTTGCATTGGGTGTGGAGGCAGCTGGACGCGCCCGCCCCCAGGAACTGTGCAGCGTTCCGCAGGACTGTGTCATTGCTTTGGTAAGTGACTGCTGCGTTCATTTGGAGGTCTTTCGCAGCCCTTATGGGGCGTACAAAGAATTTGAAGGCAGTCTCGCGGTAGAACATGGCTACACCAAGGTGTTGAAGCGTGGCAGCGCTCTGTTTTTGGACGGAAATCGCGATCATATAGTGACCTGGTCGGAGCAGCCGTACGTAACGCTGGTCGTAAGCCGACAGGCGTTCGGTCGACACTTGGTAACCCGCCATGACTCGAGTACAGGTCAGGTAATTTATGCCGCGGCGGCGAGTCAGTGTCTTTCTCGCCTGCAGCATGCTTGTGAATACATCGCGAATTTCGGAGATGTGACGTTGGTCCCGGTGCTTCAAACTCTTTTGCGCCATCCGGCACATTTCATTCGCTGGAAGGCAGTCGAGGCACTCCTGAATGTCGATCTCGAAATTGGCTTGCGCGCCCTGGATGCGCTGCGCGAGGACCCGCATCCACACATCATGGCTGCCGCGAACACAGCGTGGGCGCGATTTCAGCAGGACTATACCGCATGCCGCTAATCAATGCCGCCACTGACGAAATGATGGATCTGCAAAGTTTCTGCGACTGGGTGGAAGCACAAGATCCCCTTCGGCTACAGAATATTGCCGCTTGGCCTGAGCTCTGGAAGAATTTCCATGCGCTGCACAATACCCCCGGTCTTTTTTCTGGCTTTCTGGCCGCTGAGCTTGAAGATGGGTTGGCGTCGTTTCAGAGCGACAACCGTTACAGCGGCCAAAGCTTCATTCTGACGCGGCGTAAGGGGTTCTATCTTAGGGTAAATCTATGGCCTCCCGCCGACGACCCGTACGCTGAAGTAAATCAGGGTCACTTTGATCGGTTCTACGTATACGGTACCCAGTACGCACACGATCACAACTTTGATTTCCTGACCATCGGCTTGCATGGTCCTGGATATGAGACGGACCTGTGGACCTACGACCATTCCAGCGTCGTGGGCTGTGTCGGCGAGCAGGTTGCACTGACCCCGCAAGGCCGGAAGTGCCTTACACCCGGCACCATGCTGCTATTCCGCAAGAGTTTGGATGTCCACGCTCAGTGGCCGCCAGAGGAGCTGTCGGTTTCGCTGAACTTTATCCCTGAAGTCACTCCGGTATCCGAGCAGTACCTCTTCGACATACAGGCCGGCCGCATCGCCAGCATTGAAGAGCTGCTTCCCTCTATCCGGAACCTTGAAGTACTGGTCCGTGAGCTAGGCGATTCCCGAATGAAATCCCATCTTGAGCAGATGATCTCTGAACGTATAGAGCAGAAAGAGGCTCGGCGGGCCGAGCGCAGATTGAAAGGTAGTTCAGGAGGAGCAGCATGACGACTGCCAGAGCCAGGGTTCTAGGTGATCTGGTGGTGGCGCCGCACCAGGCATGGGACCGGATCAGTCACGACGGAGGCTCGGTACTGCCTTTGCTGCTCTTGGTAGTGGCGACGGTCGCTGCGTGGTCGGCCTACTTCGCAACGGTAGACGTCGCTTGGTTGCAGGACCGTCTGCTGGCCGAGTCCAGCGGCATAAGCGGCCAGGAGCTCCGGCTGGCACGTGATCTGATGGGACGAGGCCTTCTCGGCTTGGTCACAATCGTCTCGTCTCTGGTGATCGGAATTGCGGTCGTGCTGTCGACGGCAGTCTATCTGGGGCTCGTCGCGCGACTCCAGTGTGTTGAGCGTGTTGGGCCGTCCTGGTTCGTTTTCTCTGCGTGGCTGACCGTGCCTGACTCCTTTGCGCTGTTGCTGACGGCCATGCGGTCTGCACTCAGCAATTCTCACCAGATTCCTCCAGAGTCAGCTAGTCCGTTGGCATTGGCCCAGTTAGTGGGTCTATCTGCAGACAGTCCCTGGCTTGCGCTGGCTGGCGCAGTGGGAATCCAGACGGTGTGGGCCGTCGCGCTGTGCGCCATTGGTGTATCGCGCTGGATGAAGCTCAGTGGGCTGCGAGCAGTGATCATTGCAACTACGCCGATCGTGCTGATCTACATCGTCTGGGCAGTCATGGTCCTTGCGGGAACTGGCGTATGACGCGAGGCCATCTTGCAGCAGGTATCGTGCTGGCGGTTGCAGTGGGCAGTCTGGGACTATCTATGCTCAAACGTGGCGCGCCGCCCCATGTTGAGTTGGAAGTTGTCTCCCCGCGCGCCTTGCGCGCCACTGTGCTGGGCTCTGGCACATTCGACTTCCAAGATGCCGCCGCTCTCTCGCCGCAGGTAATAGGTCGCGTACGCGAGGTTATGGTCAAGGAAGGAGACACTGTCCAGGAAGGGCAACTTGTAATGATCCTTGATCAGGAGGCGCAGAAGGCTGAAGTCGAACAGCGTGAGTCCCAGGTCCGCCAGAAGCAAGTAGATATCCGGCTGCAGGAGGCTATGCTGAGGCTCAGGCAGCAGCAGGCCCGGCGTAGTAAGGAGCTCGTTGCTGAGCGCTTGGTTGACGTCGCCAGCGACGAAAAAATGCAGCATGAAGCCGAGCTGGCGAGTTTGAAGCTGGCCGCCAGTCAAGAGGAGCTGCGCCAGTCGAAGGCCGCTCTGGCGCAGGCAAGCGAGAGCTTGTCAAAGACGCTAATCCGCGCGCCGATTAGCGGTGTGGTGACCACAGTCGCCTTGAAGGTGGGCGAGACCGCAGTGCCGAGTTCCACTGGAATTGTCGGTTCCAGCCTGATGACCATTTCTGATCTCTCCACTATGACCGCCACCATCAAGGTGGATGAAATGGATGTCGCTCGGGTAGAGCCAGGGCAGACAGCAAGGGTCTTTGCTGGCTCGGTCGTGGACAAGGCGATCACTGGCGTCGTGGAGAGGATCGCGCTGGCACCGCCGCGGAAAGGCACGGATCCCAGCAGTACCGAACGTAGTTACGAAGTGGAGATTTCACTGCAGGAAGATGATCATGGTTCGTTGCGTACAGGCATGAGTTGTAGAGCCGAGATATTCATAGATGAGGGTCGTGAGCCAATTGCCGTTCCAGTGCAGGCCGTTCTGACAGAGACGGTCGAAGATGCCGACGATACTTCGCATCGCGACAGGAAGCGACACCGCCGTCAGTATGTCCTGGTGGAGTTAGGGGGGGTCGTACTTAGACGCTACGTTGAATCAGGACTGTCCGACGACACATACGTCGAGATCGTCTCAGGGCTGGAGTCGGGAGATCGTGTGGTGGTCGGGCCGGGCAAAGTCATGCGACATTTGCGCGACAACCAATCAGTCAGGGCCAAGTTCGCCGGTTCCAGTGCGCCATGATACATCCGACCCTGCAGTTGAGAGCGGTGCACAAGTACTACGACATGGCGGGCGAAAGTCTGCACGTTCTACGCGGAATCGATCTGCAGATCAGCGCGAATGAGTACGTCGCGATTATCGGTCATTCTGGCTCTGGAAAGTCAACGCTGATGAACATTCTTGGCTGCTTGGATCGCCCGACAGAGGGGCAGTATTTTCTTGGCGGACAGGATGTGTCAGGTATGGACGAACCCGCGTTGGCCAGAGTGCGCAACGAGCGAATCGGCTTCATCTTTCAGAGCTTCAACCTGATGCCGCGTGAATCGGCTCTCAGTAATGTTGCCCGCCCGCTTCGATACCGTGGCATGGCACGCAGTGAACGGGAAGAGCGCGCGATGAATGCGCTGCAGAAGGTTGGACTCTCCGAGCGCGCTTGGCACCTGCCGAGCCAGCTGTCAGGCGGTCAGCGTCAGCGCGTGGCCATAGCCCGGGCTCTGTGCGGAGAGCCCAGTATCCTCCTGGCAGATGAGCCGACCGGAAATCTTGATGCATCCACCTCCGAAGAAATAATGGGCTTGTTTGATGTGCTCTGGCGGGAGGGCAGCACAATCGTGATGGTTACTCATGAGCAGGACATCGCCGATCGATGTCAGCGCATAATCCGCATAGAGAACGGATCCATCAGTAGCGATCGGTGGAGCTCATCAGATGGCTGAGCTTCTCATTCTTGAGGGCGCCTTAAACAGCATTCGCGCGCATTTGCTGCGCAGCCTGTTGACGGTACTGGGGATTATCATTGGTGTCGCATCTGTAATTGCCGTTGTGTCAGTTTTTCAGGGTATGGCGGCATCAATCACAGAGCAGTTTGCTGGTCTCGGTGCCAACAGCCTGAGCGTGCGTGCTGAAACCTCGTTCGAGGACCAGCTACAGGGCCGCCGTAGTCGTATCTCTCTCCTCGATTTCCAACAACTGCAGGACAGCGTGCAGTATTTGGCTGACATCTCACCCACGCTCGACGTGATGGGTGACCATGGCGGAACCGTCAGCGCAGGTCGTGTGCAGGCATTCACCCGCGTAATTGCGAGTTCGCCCTCTTACCAGCATTCGCGTCTGGTCTACCCCCGCTTGGGGCGCTTCATTACCGAAGCAGACAACGATTCGCGCCGGAGGGTGTGCGTGCTTGGCGAAACCCTGCGAGAGAATCTGAATTTGCCGAGGAATCCACTAGGCTATTACATCCGAATTAACTCGGAATGGTGCAAGGTGGTTGGTGTCATGGAGGAGCGGGGGAAGGTATTCGGCTTCAGCCAGGATGACTTTGTCTTGATGCCGTTCTCAACCGGGTTGGCGCTGGTACGTGACGTTGCACAGATCGACCTGCGTATCGACCTCCAAGTACGGGATCGCACGAACATTGAACTCGTAAGGCAACGCGCAGAGCAGGCGCTTCGTCGGTCAAGGCGATTGAGCAGCGATGCTGTGGATGACTTCAGAGTCGAAACTCCAGATCAGCTGGGAGACTCGTTGAAAACCATCATCAATTTGGTAGGCACTGTATTTGCCAGCCTGGTCGGGATCTCATTGCTGGTCGGTGGAATCGGAATCATGAACATCATGCTGGTTTCCGTCACCGAGCGAACCCGCGAAATCGGCATCTGTAAGGCGCTTGGCGCAACGTCGCGCTCGATTCTGCTGCAGTTTCTCGGGGAGGCGATAGTGCTGAGCGCTCTAGGCGGGCTGATAGGCGTGGTGATCGGCTACGCAGGAGGGGCGCTGGCTTCGGCGTTGATTCCCGGGCTGCCCGCGGCTGTAGTGCCATGGTGGGCGGTGGTTCTATCAGTTGCGTTCTCTGGGCTGGTGGGGGTGATATTTGGAATTATTCCCGCCGCAAAGGCTGCCCGGCTCGATCCAATTGAAGCGCTGCGTTACGAGTAGCGAGATCAATCAGGCGGCGGCCGGGGACGTTTGCTGCCACCAATGCAGTTTCGTGTGCAACGGAGTGCACGCATGTCGGAAGGGATGTCCAATGCAGTGTCAGTTAACAACTACAAGGAGTAGGTCATGAAAAATGCAAACATTGAAGCGCTTATCGCGGATCTGGAGATGCCCGTCGGCCTAAGCTGTGACGGTGGAAACATCGGTGGCTGGAAATGCGCCGCGATCAAGGGCGCGGTGAAAATTATAACCAACCTTTGAAGTAGTACTGCTGGTCGCCCACCGTGAGGTGGGCGGCTTCCCTAGCGGAGGGAGGAAGGCATATGAACGCTGCCATGCGACCGCAGAGCGGCCCACGGCGACGCAAAATTGCGGGTCTGAATGTCGGTGATCGTGCAGGTGGGCTTGCTAGTATTCTTGCGATACTGGATTCTCGATCAACAAGAATTGAGGACTACGTGCCCCCGTTAAAGGCTGCCGCTGCTGCCGAATTCAAAGATTTGGCGGAGTTGCTACTGTCCTGCATGGATGACAATTCGTTGAAAGGAAGGGGGGCTTACCAAACCGATGATCACATAGAGATTTTCCGGGATGAGGTAAAGACCATGCTGCTTGCCAAGGTTCCACAAATGGGCCTTGAATTCAGTGCTGTTAGATCCGATGGCGGCTCCAGTTTCTCACGGACTCAGTTGAGTTTGTTGGCCAATGACGCATGTTTCATGTTTCTGGGGAGTGGCACCATGCAACTTCGTCATCTTGAGGTCGTGCCGGACTCTGATGGTGAGGAACTGCGGCATAGCAGAGTAGTTTCATATTCCGGTGGTGACGTGGCGACCATACGTCGGGGTGAGGATGCATTCGAAACCATGTCTGTGAACGGTACGATCTGGCTGCTTCAGCTGATAATCAACGAGCATTCGGACTTGGTGAGCCACTACGACCGCCATTCTCTGCGGCGAACTGGAGTGTCTTCAGCGAGCGTCCATGCCAGCCGCCTCGAATTTGCAATGGACATCCTGGCTCGATTTCCTGCAGAAGGAGCGCTGGATAGGTTGGAGATGATCTACGAAACAAGCCGGTTCTACTTCGTCCGCTGGAAGGCGGTGAAAACGCTTCTGCGCTTGGACCTCCAACGTGGTGCAGGAGTGCTGATGCGCGCGAGGTCGGATGCTCACCCGCAAGTGCGCGCGGCGGCAGATCGCACAATCCAGAGCTTGCGGCAGCATGGTCACATTTGAGGGCGACACAATGGCATATTCCTGGGATTTGGATAGTGAAGAATCGATCGGCCTTGATGAGTTGATCGATTTTCTTGACGAGCAAGGAGGCAATGTCCTCAATGACAAACTAGATGTAGCGGCGATGATGATGCGCAAGTTGTTTAACAATCGCACATTTTTATCTGAGACCATCCTGCGTCAATTGGCAGACGAGAGAAGATTCGACTCAATAAACCCTTACACGCCGCAGGTGTTTATGCTCCACCGCGCCGATCACTACTTCATCCGTGCCGCTATCTGGGCGCCGCCTACAGGAATGACGGGAGAGGAGATCTTCTTCTATGAGGACCCACATGATCACAACTTTGCTCTACTAACCCTTGGGTACGAGGGGCAGGGTTATGAAACGTTGCTATTCGAATACGACCATCAGAGCGTGATCGGCGACGTCGGCGAGACCGTGGAGGTTCGCTTTCTTGAGCGGACACGCTTGTCGCGTGGACGGGTAATGTTCTACCGGGATAGTCGGGACATTCATGTCCAGTTCCCTTCTGAAGATTTCTCTATCTCCATCAATGTGGTCGTCCCTAAAATTCAGATGAATCGACAGTATTCATTCGAGCTGGACCTGTCGCCGGACACGACGTGCGCAACCATTCGTGAGAATCTTATTTTTCACACGCCGACTGTCATCAGTCGGTTTGCTCATGACCTCGGCGTGCAGAATGTTCCAGAGATCCTGCGGGGCCATGTAGCTGCCAGTAGCGATCAGTGTGCCCAACGTATTGCAGATGAATTTCTGCGCGCACTTGAAGTCTAGAATGCTGACGACGACATGATCGTTGCGGCAAGCGCTGAGGCAAGGAATAGCTTGATGGATGAAGCAGTCTGGGTCCAAGACCTGCACAAGGAGTACCCCGGTCGGGTAAGGGCGCTGGCTGGCGTGTCGCTGCGGGTGCTTCAAGGGGAGTCGGTCGCGATCGTCGGACCCAATGGGTCGGGCAAGACCACGTTGTTCAAGACCATCGTTGGCCTGATCGAGCCTACTTCTGGGCACGTCCGCTTGCTTGGCGGGCCGCTGGTGGGGGGCGGCCGGCGCGGACTCGACCGTACCGGGCTGCTGCTGGAAGGTCGGACCAACCTCTATGACCGGTTGAGCACCCAGGAAAACTACGAGTACGCCTGTCGCCTGCGAGGTAAGCGGGTGGATCGAGGCTACGTCCAAGCCTTGGCTGTACGACTTGGACTGCACGCATTGCAGCGACCGGCACGCCGCCTATCTACCGGCAATAGACAGCGCGCTTCGCTGCTGTGTGCACTGGCCCACCGCCCGGACCTGATCATGCTGGACGAACCCACGTTGGGGCTGGACGTGGAGAGTATCCAGGCCCTGCAGTCCGTGCTGAAGGAAGAGCAGGCGCGTGGCGCCAGCGTGATCACCATTTCCCACGATGCCGGGTTTGTCGCGGCAACGGCCGAGCGGGTGGTCGGCATGGAGGCAGGGCGGTGGTCATTTGAGCGCGCCGGAACCTTTGCCAGCACTGCTGTCGAGCGCTACCTCCTCACCGTGCAGGCCATCCATCCATTGCCCGCATCGGTGCTGGAAGCCCTCTCGCGGACCGATACGTTTGCCGCCCAGCTTAGCCAGCTGCAGGCCCTGGCACGAATCTACCCTGATCTGTGCCATGCAAGCATCACGTCAGTAGATGCTGTAGCAGAGGCTATCGCTCCACACACCAAGGATCTGTGATGACCCTGCTGCGCTTCTACCGTGCAGAGGTCCTGCTTCATCTCCATCGGCAACGCCGCTACGCGTTTGAATTGGTCGTCAGTTCCTGTGTCCTGCTGGCCGCATTCGCGGGTCTGGCCTATGGCATCGCTTGGCTGCCCACTACGGATTTTTTGCCGAAGCAGTCGTCGCTGGCTTTGGGCTTCGTCCTGTGGAGTTTTGCCAGCGCGTCGTACAGCGGCGTGGCCGGAGAGGCAGCGGACGAGGTGCGGGGGCGGACGCTGGAACAGCTTTGCGTGGTGGGGCGTCCACTGACTGTCATCCTGCTTGTGCGGAGCAGTGTGCAGATTGCAGGTGCCTTGGCGGGGACGCTGGTCCTGCTGCATGTGACGTTCTGGATTGTTGGTCGTCCGCTTGATGTCCCCGTGCTTCCGCTCATCACGATCCTGCTGGTGTCGGCGCCCTCCTTGCTGGGCCTTGGTCTGATCATGGGCGGCCTGAGCGTCCTATTCAAACAGGCTGAGGCAGTCAATGCGCTGATGCTGTTTGGAGTTATCGCGCTGGTTGGTTTGCCGGCCTACCCCGGCAACATGCTGGCGCTGCTTCCCTTCAGTCATGCCGCCGCATGGATCATTGCCGAACAGGGCGGGCTTATGCTGGATGACGAAGGGGCACGGCTGCTGTTCGTTGCTGGCAATGCGGCGGTCTATCTGGCGGTGGGCGTGGCCGTGTTCAACGCCTGCTATAGGACGGCCAGGCGACGCGGAACGCTGGGTCACAACTGAGGTGACAGCAGGCTGTAAGCCCTGATGTTCTAGCTTCGCCTGCAACACCTGTCTGGTTGGCCCGTAATCGCCGCGAGTTGCCGCATCGGCCTGGTTCCAGCGCGGCCTTTGTCAACCCCCGGGCCGCCCAACGTCATCGACGCTGGGCGGCAATTTTACCGATCAAAAACTAGTACTAGTAAGTGCGGCCGGGCGCCGGAATCGGCGTCGGGGCCGGTGCACCAGGGGGCCAGGGTCGCTCGACTACCCGGGGCTGCTGCTCGGCGCCACATCACCGCCAGCGTGCAGTCGTTGGCGCGTTCCCGGCACATCTTTTCTGCCTTGCGCTGCGCGGCTTCCGGACTGGCCTCGCCAGGGCGAAGCCCAAGGACACTGTTCCGGTGAAGATGGCCGAGTAGCCCTCGCCGGTGGGGACGGCCGACTGCCCGCAGTTGCGGGAGCGGGCCGCACAGTACTTCACCGCGTTCTGCATCGACGCGCTCACCGTCGCTTGGTTCATCGAGTAGCCGTAGGCGCCATCTACATCGTAGGCAATGGCCGAGGCCGCGCCTGCAGTGGACGAAACCCCGACCAGCAGCGCACAGAAATTTGCATGCATCCAGTTCATTGAATCCTCCTTTTCTTCGATGGATGACCGATGGGCCGACGGTGATCAAGCCTGTCGTGCGCGCAATCGCGCGGGCGGTTCACGTTCCTTGGGCGCTGTGGTTCCGGCTCTGGCTCAGAGCTTCACCGTCACACCCACCTGGAAGCCACGCCCGGGCAACGGTGCGATGTACTTCAACGGCGAGTTGTGCGGCCGTGCTTCTTCATTGAGCAGGTTGCTGCCGTTGACGAACACCTCCACGCCGGCGATGTAGCTGTTGCGCACTGGAAGTTCGCGGCTGACCTGCAGGTCGACCAGGTTGAATGCATCCAGCGGCACTTCCTCACTGACGCTGCGGCCGAGGTACTTCTGCGTGTCGTAGTAGGTGCTGGACAGTTGTGCCTTCCAGCCTTCGCGCTGCCACTGCAGGTTGGCGCCGTAACGGTTGGTCGGCATGTTCGGCAGGTACTCGCCGTCGTTGTGGGCACGCAGCGAATCGGGGTGATCGGCCTTGTTCTTCACCAGGTCGGCGAAGGCGGAGACATTCAACGAACCATAGCGGCCCAGGTCCACGGCCTGCGACACGTCGATCTCGAAGCCCTTCACCGTGGTGTCGGTCTGCTTCCAGTACTTCAGCGGCAGGCGGTTGGCGGTCTGCAGGCCGGAGTAGCCGAGGTAGAGATAATTCTCGTACTTCATCCGGTACGCGGTGGCCGACAGTTCGAAACCACCGAGGTGGAACAGGCCGGTCAGCTCCAGGTTCTTCGCGCGTTCCGGTTCCAGGTTCTGGTTGCCTTCTTCCTGGGTCATCACCGAGTAGTGCGCGTTGCTGGCATACAGCTCGTTGATCTCCGGGGCACGTTGCGAAGACGAGTAGCGAACCTTGGCCGCGAACATCGGCCCCAGCTCGACATACGAACCCAGGCTGTAGCTGTTGAGCCGGTAGTCGCGGTCCTGCAGTTTGGTGTTGGCGGCATTGCGCGCGGTCTTGAAGCGGCTGGGCTGCAATTCGTGATCCACACGCTCGTGGCGCATGCCTGCGTCGAAGGTGGCCCAGCCGAAATCCAGCGTTTCCTTCAGGAACACCGCATTGCTGCGGGTGTCCACGTCCGGCAGGTAGCGCTGCGAGCCGCTGCCGGTGACATCACGCGACTGATGGCTGAAACCGAGCAGGCCGCTGAGCGGGCCGATGCGTTGATGGCTGAGCAGCAGCTCGGCCTGGGTGCTCTCGAAATCGTAGTCGTTGGCCTTGGTGGCGCCCAGCCGCTCGCCTGAGGTGTTGTCCAGCTTGGAAACACGGAGTTCCGCGCGCTCGAACCACGGCAGTGGATCACGCAGCAGGGCTTCCAGCGCGTAGCGCTGTTGCTTGATCACCACGCCCACCGGCAGGCCATCGGCATAGTTGGAACCGAACGACAGGTTCTGCATCGAGAAGCCTGGAACGCCGTACTCGCTGTCCTTGGCATCAATGCTGACACCCACGTAGCCACGGTCGAAGAACAGGGTCGAGCCGAAGGCCACCTGACTGTTGCGCGCATAGCTGTTGCCCAGCCGGTGATGGTAGTCGGGCGTCACATCGTTGTTGATCTGCTTCTGCACATACGACGGCGTGCCGGGCACGTAGGCCGGGTTGACCGGATTGATGTAGGTGCGGCGCTGCCAGACCGATGTCGGATTGTTGGTGTAGAAGGAGAAATCACCATCGGCCCAGTCCGGGTTCTCGGTCATGAACTGGTCGATGTATGGCTGCGAGGCCTTGTTGTAGATCTGCTGGACGCGCGCCTCTTTCTGGCAGGCGTCGGCCAGTGCCGAGTTGACGCCCCCGCCTGCCGGGAACAGCCCGGTGTTGCAGACGCTGGCCTTGCTGTTGCCGGGGATGTCGTAGTGCGAGATGCGCTGCCGCGACACCTGCAGATTGGTGGAGATGTTGCGCTGGTTGTTGAAGTTCATGCGGAAGCCCTGCGCGTCGGCCGCGTTGAAGCCCTTGCGCAGGACCAGTTCCATCGACTGATCCCTGTCTTCCATGCTGCGCGAGATCAGGCCCGAGTCGATCTCCACGCTGCCGCCGATCGCATTGCCGCCATAGCGCACGGTGTCGGAGGACTTGTTGACGGTGACGCTGCGTACGAACAGCGGATCGAACGGGATGTTGATGTTACCGCTGATCGCGTTCATGCCCAGAATCGATTGGCCGTCCTGCAGGATCTGCACGCGGTTGCCGCTGAGGCTGCGGATGACCGGGGCGCCCGCATTCGGCCCGAAGGCGCTGCTCTGCACACCGGAGACGTGTTCGAGCAGGCCGCCGAGGGTACGGTTCTGCGCCTGCGGGTTGTCCACGGTGACCCGGCTGTCGATGCGCGAGGGCTGGGAGGCCTGGACCTGGAGGGTGGGGA
>OFRD01000276.1_pt1 | contig 19810 bp, 16 predicted proteins | sample 1543041 | NCBI WGS metagenome assembly OFRD01 (sample SAMN07774234, study PRJEB24372) | wastewater metagenome | isolation source: Exp Tend CN 100WW | collected 2016-02
GGTTGGCAGCGCGCAGGCTGAAGGCCACGCCAGGGGTCCAGTCGAGCTTGCCCGGCCACACCACCACCGGGCCGAAGCGTGAGGCCTCCTCCTATGCCAGGATCGCCGCGGCGATCGGGATGTCGCCGGGCGAGGTGCTGTTCCTGTCGGACACGCCCGAGGAAATCGCAGCAGCACGCGGTGCGGGGATGAACGCGCGACTGATCGATCGCTCGGGCGACGGCGGGGATATCATCACCTTCGACGATCTCTTTTAAGGACCCGCGATGATCCTCCAAGGCACGCATCAACGCTCGATCACGCGCACCGCCGATGGTGCCGGCGCGCGCATTCTTGACCAGCGCGAACTGCCGTGGACCGTGAAATGGGTCGAACTCCGCTCAGCGCGCGATGCCGAGCGGGCAATCCGGGAGATGTGGACGCGCGGCGCGCCACTGATCGGTGCGACCGCAGCCTATGGGCTGGCGATGGCACTGGCGGAGGACGGATCGGACGGCGCGCTTGATGCGGCCTACACGCTGCTGCTCGACTCGCGCCCGACCGCGGTCAATCTGAAATGGGCGCTCGATCAGGTGATGGAGGCCGTACGCCCGCTCCCCGCCACCGACCGTGCCGAAGCCGCGTTCGCGCGCGCCGATGCCATTTGCGACGAGGATGTCGCGCTGAACCAGGCGATCGGCGAACACGGCCTCGCGCTGTTCCGCACGCTTCATGCGAAGCACCCGGATCGTCCGCTCAACATCCTGACGCATTGCAACGCAGGGTGGCTGGCGACGGTCGATTACGGCACCGCCACCGCGCCGATCTATCTGGCGCATGACGCCGGTATTCCAGTGCATGTCTGGGTCGACGAAACCCGCCCACGCAACCAGGGCGCGTTGCTCACCGCGTTCGAACTGGCCGGGCACGGCGTGCCGCACACCGTTATCGCCGACAATGCCGGTGGCCATTTGATGGTGACGGGCCAGGTCGATGCCGTCATCGTCGGCACCGACCGCGTGACGGCCAATGGCGATGTCTGCAACAAGATCGGCACCTATCTGAAGGCGCTCGCCGCAAAGGACACGGGCGTGCCCTTCTATGTCGCTTTGCCTTACACCACCTTCGACGCAAGCACCGCGACGGGGGCGGACATTCCGATCGAGGAGCGCTCGGGCGACGAAGTGACCCATGTCGCAGGGGAAGGCGGGCGCATCCGCGTCACCGCCTCCGGCACCGCGAACCCGGCCTTCGACGTGACGCCCGCGCGGCTGGTGACGGGCTACCTGACCGAGCGGGGGCTACTGAAAACGATTTGACGCGAGCGCATCACGGTCGCCGCGCCATCCGTTCCAGCGCAGCATCCAGCGTCGCGTCCTGCTTGGCGAAGCACAGTCGCACGACGCTCCGTACCGCGTCCTCGGCATAAAAGGCAGACACCGGGATCGTCGCCACTCCCGCCTCCTCCAGCAGCCAGCGCGCGAACAGGACATCGTCCATGTCGACGCCCGAGGCGATCAGGTCGATATTGAGGAAATAGGTCGCCGCACTCGGCAGCACGCTATAACCGAGTCCGGTCAACCCCGCCGCCAGACGATCGCGCGAGCGCTGATAGCCCGCGCGCATGTCCTCGAAATACCCGATATTTTTGCACAGCCCGAACGCCGCCGCCGCCTGCAAATTGGGGGGCGTGGTGAAGGTCAGGAACTGATGCGCCTTGGCCAGCACCGAGGAGATCGCGGGCGCGGCGCACATCCAGCCGACCTTCCACCCCGTCAGCGAGAAGATCTTGCCGGCCGAACCGATCTTGACCGTGCGAGCCCGCATCCCGGGCTGCGCCATCAGCGAGCGGTGGTGCCGCCCGTCGAACACGACATGCTCCCACACTTCATCGCAGATCGCGATCGCATCATGGCTCACACAGAAATCGGCGAGCAACGCGAGTTCATCGGGCGCGATCATCGTACCCGTCGGGTTGAGCGGCGAATTGAGCAGCACCAACCGCGTCCGGTCGCTGGCCACCGCCGCCAACGCATCGGCGGTGATGCGCCATTCAGGCGGCTCGAGCCGAACCAGCTTCGCCACGCCCCCGGCGCGCTGCACTAGCGGCAGATAGGCGTCGTAGAGCGGCTGGAACATCACCACTTCGTCGCCCGGCGACACCAAAGCGAAGATCGCCGCTGCCAGCGCCTCGGTCGCACCAGACGTAACGATTACCTCGCTCGGATCGAGATCGAGCCCCTGATGCACGCGGTAATGGTCCGCCACCGCCTGCCGCAGCGCGGGCGTGCCTGCCATCGGCGGATATTGGTTCGACTCCTCGATCAGCGCGCGCGCCGCTTCGGCGAGCACATCCTCGGGGCCGCGCCCGTCGGGGAAACCCTGGCCAAGATTGATCGCGCCGGTCGCCCGAGCACGCGCCGACATCGCTTCGAAAATGGTGGTGCCGAGCGCGGTGTAAACCGAGTTCATCGCTTGCTTCCTTCCGGCAAGAAGGTTGGTGGACAGGGCTGGATTCGAACCAGCGTACGCTTGCACGGGCAGATTTACAGTCTGCTGCCTTTAACCACTCGGCCACCTGTCCCCAGGCGCGCATCCTTTGGGAAAGGATGGTCGCTTCAAAAAAAGCGAGGCGTGCCAATGCCGACCACATGCGCCCCTGTCAACGGCTAAGGTCAACCACATTGCGACAAGAGCGACCTTGCACGCGCCTCGCGCCGCGCATACCCACGCGGACACAGTCATTTTTCGTTGGGGGTTTCATCATGCGTCGTGTCTTGCTTCTTGCCACCTGCGCAGCGCTCGTCACCGCGCCCGCGCTCGGCCAGTCGGTTGATCGCACGCAAACCACGCGAATCATCGACGAGGGCATTGCCCATAGCGAAGTGATGCTGACCGCAGAACATCTCGCCGACGTGATCGGCCCGCGCATGACCAATTCCCCCGCGATGCGCACGGCGGAGACCTGGACCCAGGCGAAGTTCACCGAATGGGGGCTGAAGAACGTCCACAAGGAAGGCTTCGATTTCGGTCGCGGCTGGTCCATCGTCAGTTCCAGCGTGAAGATGCTGACCCCGCGCCCGATCCAGCTCACCGCGATCCCCATTGCGTGGACGCCCGGCACCAACGGGCCGATTGCGGCACCGGTCATCGTCGCGCCGATTTCACGCGTGCGCGATTTCGACAAGTGGCGCGGCAAGCTGTCGGGCAAGATCGTCATGGTCACGCTGCCCAACACTGGCTCCGAACCGGGCGAGGCTCCCTTCCAGCGCTATACCGGCGAAGAACTTGGCAAGCTCGACCAATATCAACAGCCCACCTACAATCCCGAAGCCGCCGACCGCCGCCTGAAGCGCCTCGATTTTGCGAAGAAGCTCGATGCCTTCCTGAAGAGCGAGGGGGCGGTCGCAATGGCGACGATGGCGTATCGCGACGGCAAACTCGTCAGCGGCGAGGGCTACACCTTCGGGGTCGGCGATACGCCGTCGCTGCCCGCAGTTCAGATCGCAGCGGAGGATTATCGCCGCCTTGCCCGCCTCGCCAAGATCGGCCCTGCACCGACAGTGGAGATCAACAGCGACGTGCGCTTCGACGATAGCGACACGCGCGCCTATAACGTCATCGCCGAAATCCCCGGTTCCGATCCCAAGGCCGGTTATGTGATGGCCGGTGCCCATCTCGATTCGTGGGTCGCGGGCGATGGTGCTGCCGACAATGGTGCCGGCTCGGCAATGGTGATGGAAGCCGCGCGGATCATCGCCAAAACCGGCATCCGCCCCAAGCGCACGATCCGCTTCGCCTTGTGGGCGGGCGAGGAGCAGGGCTTGCTCGGCTCGCTTTCTTATGTCGAAAGCCACCTCGCCACGCGTGGCAACCCGAGCGACCCGAAACAGACCGGGCTTGCGCTGTACATGGGCTGGTCCAACCGTTGGCCGATCACGCCAAAGCCCGGCTGGGGCGAGCTGGCCGCGTATTTCAACCTCGACAATGGCTCGGGCAAGGTGCGCGGCATCTATGCCGAGAACAATCCGGCGGTGGTGCCGATCTTCCGCGAGTGGCTCGCCCCGTTCGGCCCGATGGGGGCGAAGGACGTGGTGATCCGCACCACCGGCGGCACCGACCATGTCTTCATGCAGGCGGTCGGCGCGCCCGGCTTCCAGTTCATCCAGGATCCGCTCGACTATGACAGCCGCGTCCACCATTCCAGCATCGACACCTTCGACCATTTGAAGGGCAATGACATGCGCCAGGCCTCGACCATTCTCGCGTCGTTCCTGGTCAATGCCGCCAATGCCGAAAAGGCCCTGCCCCGCCCGCCCTTGCCGACCAAACCGGCGGTGACCGAGCCTTTCGCTTATTCCGACGAGGATGAATAAACCCGTGTCTGTACCGCTTGCCTTTGACCTTATGCTTACTGCGCGCGCGCTGCGCGCTTCGATCGTGGAGACCAACTGATGGCTCGCCGTGGACATCGCCCGTCACAGGCCCCTGCCGGTCGCCCCCGTTTTTGGGGACGCCACGCCGTCACCGCAGCACTCGCCAACCCCGAACGGGTAGTGCGCAAGCTCTGGGTGACGCGTGAGGCCGCCGCCAGCCTCGACATCCCGCCGGTGATCCCGATCGTCTATGCCGATGTTGCCGATCTCGCACGGCTGGTGCCGGGCGATGCCCCGCATCAGGGGCTGGTGGCTGAGGTCGATCCGCTGGAGGATATGTGGCTCGGCGATTTGCTGCAGCAGGGCGAAGGCGACCAGCGCCCGTTGCTGGTGCTCGACCAGGTGACCGACCCGCACAATGTCGGCGCGATCATGCGCTCGGCCGCCGCGTTCGATGCGCTCGGCATTGTCACGCCCGACCGGCATGCGCCACCCGAATCGGGCACGATCGCGCGGGCGGCCTCGGGTGCGCTCGAAATCGTGCCATGGGTGCGTGTGGTCAACCTCGCGCGCGCGCTCGAGGAGATCGCTGAAGCCGGTTTCTGGCGCGTCGGGCTGACCGGCGAGGCTACGCAGACCTTAACCCAGGCAATGGGCACGCAGCGCGTCGCGCTGGTGCTGGGTGCCGAGGGCGAAGGGATGCGGCAGAATACGGCATCGCATTGCGACGAGCTTGCGCGTTTGCCGATCTCCCATAAGGTTGAAAGCCTGAACGTGTCGAACGCAGCGGCCATCGCGCTGTACGCGGTGGCGTCACGCTGAACGGGAGGTTCGACATGACGGCACGTCTCGCGCGGCGGCTGACGCTAAAGCTGCTGGGCGTGCTGCTCTTGCCATTTGCCTTGGCCAGCTGCGTGCTGACCCCCGGCACGTTCGTGTCGAGCTTGCGGATCGACGCCGACCGGCACTTCACCTTCACCTATGTCGGGGAGGTGATCGCGGTCGATTTGGGCGGCGAGTTCGCCAAGGGTATGAAGGATGGCGGCGACGGCGATGCCAAGGGGACCGACCCCGCCGCCACCGACGATGAAGAACCCACGCTCCAGAAAATCGCCAAGCAGAAACCGGTCCCGAAGGACACCAAGCCCGCCGAAACCGACGGCAAGGCCGCAACCGACGCCAAGAACCGCGCGATCGCCGCGACGCTCGCCAAGGAAATTGGCTATCGCAAGGTGAGCTATCTCGGCGATGGCAAGTTCAGCATCGACTATGCCATTTCCGGCACGCTCGATCGCGGCTTCCTGTGGCCGTACAATCTGGACGCGGAGGTGCTGTTTCCGTTCATCGCGCTGGAAGTGCGGGCGAACAATACGGTGCGGATCAAGGCACCGGGCTATGCCAATCAGAGCGACGCCAGCAAGGGGCTGGCAGGCGGCATGACCGACAAGGGGCCGACAAGCCAGCTCGACGGCACCTTCACGCTCGATACCGATGCCGAGATCGTCAGCCAGAATCAGGAAGATGGTGCGGTGACGACGGGCACGCGCAAGACCGTGACGTGGAAGGCGACACCGACCACCAAGGATGCACCAACGGCGGTGTTACGCTTCAAATAGGGTACGGGCGGCGACCGCGCCGCCCGCTTGCCGCCTCAATCCTCGGCGGCGATGCGGACCTTCAGCCCGTCCAGCGCATCGGTCAGTTCGATCTGGCACGACAGGCGCGAGGTCGCGTCGCGGTCGGCCGAGGAATCGAGCAGATCGTTCTCGTCTTCGCTCATCTTGGGCAGTTTGGCCGCAAAGTCCGGGTCGACATGAACGTGGCAGGTCGCGCATGAACAGCACCCGCCGCACAGCGCCAGAATTTCATCGATCCCCGCGTCGCGGATGACTTCCATCACCGAAAGGCCGGCATCGCCTTCGATCTCCCGTTCTTCCCCTTCGCGGGTCACGACGATAAGCTTGGGCATGAACGATCCTTTGCGATAGCCACTGTCTCCACCGCCATGCCGCCAGAAGCGGCCCCGATCAAGGTATCACCGCATGGGCCTCAGCGCCGACCAGTTGAAAACCGCGCTGGACGCGCTGGCGGAACGGGAACCAGCCTTTGCCGCCGCACTCGCCCGCGTCGGGTATCCCGCGCCGCGCCTGCGCGAGCGGGGCTATGCCACGCTGCTGCGCACCATCATCGGGCAACAGGTCAGCACCAAGGCCGCGCAGAGCGTCTGGAACAAGCTCGAAGGGCTGGTCGGGTCGCTCGACGACCCGGCCAATATCACTGGCGCAACCGACGAGACGCTGCGCGAGGCGGGCCTGTCGCGCCAGAAAGCGGGTTATGCGCGCAGCCTCGCGGCGTTGGTGGCGAGCGGCGAACTCGATCTGCACCATCTGCCTGCGGATGACGAGGAAGCCATCGCCAAGCTGGTCGCGGTCAAGGGCATCGGGCGCTGGTCCGCCGAAATCTATCTGCTGTTCGCAGAAGGCCGGACCGACATCTGGCCGGCGGGCGACCTGGCGGTGCAAATTGAAATTGGCCGTATCCTCGGCCACGAGGCGCGCCCAAGCGAGAAGCTGGTGCGTGACCTGGCCGAGCCGTGGCGTCCGCACCGTGGGGCCGCCGCGATCTTCGCCTGGCATCATTATCAAAGCGACATGACGGTCGTCTGAGCCATGGCAAAAGCAGACCGCCTCGCCCGGCTCGACGACCGTCGCGCCGAAATCGAAACCGAATATCGCACGCTGCTGCTCGCCGCGCTGCAGCGGACGGCGGCGGGCCAGTGGGGCTTGTTCGGCCACACCAAAGACCGGGCTCACGCCGCCAAGGCGGCCCCGACGGTGCTGGAACTGACCGAATTGGGCGAAACCGCCGATCAACTGCGCGAACAATTATCGATGCCGCCCTTTGCGCTCCACGCGGATTTTGTTGCATCGCGCGGCCCCGTATCGGCACACGCCGTCGGCGAACCAAAGCAAGCGCAAGCGTGGCTGGCACGGCTGGAATCACAGGAAGGGAAACCCGCATGAGCGGAAAGTGGAAACTGGGCGTCATCGGCGGATCGGGCCTGTACGCGATCGATGCCTTGCACAATCCGCGCTGGCACCGCGTCGATACGCCATGGGGGCAGCCGTCGGACGAATTGCTGTTCGGGTCGATCGGCGACGTCGAACTCGTCTTTCTGCCGCGCCACGGACGCGGGCATCGCATCAGCCCGTCGGAGCTCAACTTCCGCGCCAATATCGACGCGCTGAAGCGCAGCGGCTGCACCGACATAGTCGCCATTTCGTCGATCGGGTCGCTGCGCGAAGAATTGCCGCCGGGGCATTTCGTGGTGGTCGATCAGTTTATCGATCGCACCGTCGCGCGTTCATCGAGCTTCTTCGGCACCGGCATGGTCGCGCACGTGTCGATGGCCGAACCGGTCTGCCCGCGCCTGTCGGGCTATGCGGCGGTGGCGGTCGCAGCAGCGGGCGGCGCAGTGACCAAGGGTGCCACCTATCTGGCGATGGAAGGCCCGCAATTCTCCAGCCGCGCGGAAAGCCTCCTCTACCGCCAATGGGGTGCCGACGTGATCGGCATGACCGCAATGCCCGAGGCCAAGCTCGCCCGCGAAGCGGAGATGCCCTATGCGCTGATCGGAATGGTCACCGACTATGATTGCTGGCGCGAGGAAGCCGCGTTCGTCGAAGTGGCCGAAGTCATCAAGCAAATGGGCTCAAACGGCGAAATCGCACGCAAGGCGTTGGCGGCTTTGGTCGCAGCCCTGCCAAGCGAGCGCACGCCCTCCCCGCTCGACACCGTGCTCGACCACGCGCTGATCACCGCCCCCGCGTCGCGCGATCCGGGCGTACTGGCGATGCTGGATGCGGTGGCCGGGCGCGTGCTGGGCAAATAACCCTGCTATCTTCGTGGCTTTGTGTCTTCGTGCGAGCCTTTTCTCACACAAAGCCATGAAGAAGGGACAAAGGCGGCTACGCCGGGGCCGCTCAGCGTGCGAGCGCGACGATCCGCTCGGCTTCGCTCAGGTGCAACCGCTCGACCATCTCGCCCTGGACGCGGATCGCGCCTTTGTCGGCGTTTTCCGGCTGCGCAAAGGCCGCGATCACCGCCTCCGCCCATGCAACGCGCTCGGCCGACGGCGCGAAGGCGCGGTTGGTGAGCGCGATTTGCGCCGGGTGGATCAGCGTCTTGCCATCGAAACCGAACGCCGCCCCCTGCGCGCATTCCGCCGCCAGTTCGGGCGTTTCGGCCAGCACATTCGACACCCCGTCGAGCGCGATCAGGCCATGCGCGCGGGCCGCCGTCACGATGGCGGTCAGATGCGGCAGCAGCGGCAGGCGGTCGGCACCCGGTGTGCAGCGCATGTCCTTGGCCAGATCGTTAGTACCCGCGATCAGACAGCCCAGCCCACGCGTCGCGGCGATCGCAGGCAATGCGAGCATCGCCGCGCACGTCTCGATCATCGCCCACAGCGGAACCTCGCCGAGCAGTGCGCGCGCTGCCGACAGATCATCGGGGTGCGACACCTTGGGCAGGACGATCGCGTCGAACCCGGCGTCACGCGCAGCCTCGCAATCGGCGATGCCCCATTCGCTATCGAATGCGTTGATCCGCAGCGCCAACGTCCGCGTGCCAAACCCGCCATCCGCCGCCGCTTGCATCGCCTGAATACGGGCGCTCGCTTTGGCCTCGGGCGCGACGGCGTCCTCCAGATCGAGAATCACGGCATCGCAGGCCAGGCCCCGCGCCTTCTCGATCGCGCGCGCGTTCGACGCCGGCATGAACAGGGCACTGCGAAGCGTGCGCATTATTGGGCCGCGGCCTCCCGCCGGGTTGGCGCAGGCGCGTCTTCCCAGCCACCGCCCAGCGCCTTGAACAGGCTGATCTGCGCATCGGCGACCGCCGCATCCGATTGTGCCAGAGCGGCACGCGCATCGGCCCGGTCGCGCTCGGCCTCGATCAGCAGCAGGAAACTGTCCGCCCCATAATTGAACCGCACTTGCGACAGCTTCGCCGCCGAAGTGCTTGCCGCTTCGGCACGGCGCAAAGCGGCGTTGCGCTCCAGCGCCCCGGCATAGCGCGCGAGCGCTTGCTCCACTTCGCTCAGCGCGCCGAGCACCTTGCCATCGAATGTCGCAAGGCTGGCATCGGCTCCGGCGCGCGCCTCCCGGATCCTTGCGCGCGCAACGGTCTGGTTGGGGAAGCTCCACGAAATAAGCGGCCCGAACGAATAATTGGCCGCGCTGCTCTTGAACAACTGGCTGCCGCGCGTGGCGTTGAGGCCAATGCTGCCCAGCAACGAGATCTTGGGATAGAGATCAGCCACGGCCACCCCGACCCGCGCCGTATCCGCCGCGAGCGTACGCTCGGCGGCTCGCAGATCGGGGCGGCGCGCGATCAACGCCGCTCCATCACCGACGGGCACCACGGTGTGCATCGTCGGCGGAGCCTTGCACGCATCAGCGGCGGCATCGACTTGCGCGGGCGGCAGACCGGTCAACACCGCCAGCGCATAAAGCGACGCGCGGCGTTCGGCCTCAAAGCCCGGAATGCTCGCCTGCGTCTGCGCGAGCAGGACGTCGGCGCGCTCCACATCGCGCCGCGTGCCGCGCCCTGCGGCGAACAGCGTGTTGGTCAGCCCCAGCGTGCGCTGTTGCAGCGCCACCGTCTCGACCGCGACCGCGCGTTGCTCGGCATTGCTGCAGGCGCTGGCATAGGCCCGCGCGGTTTCGGCGGCGACCGACACGCGCGCCGCATCCAGCTGCGCCTGTGCCGCCTGCGCATCGCCGCGCGCTGCCTCGATCGCCCGCGTCACGCCGCCAAACAGGTCGACCTCGTACGACGCATCGAAGCCCAGCTTGAAGCTATCGAAGCGAAAGGTCTGCGGCGCGGCGGCAGCGCCGCCAAAGGCTGCGGCGCTCGCGCTATTGGCCTGTTGGCGGCTATATTGCGCACTCGGGCTGGTGGTCGGTAGCCGCGCGCCCGTCTGTTCGGACAAAACCGCGCGCGCGCGCTCCAGATTGGCGGCGGCGACGCGGATATCGGTATTGTGTGCCAGCGCCTCGGTTACCAGCCGGTCGACCGATGGATCGTCATAGAGCCGCCACCAATGCTCGGGCAGCGGTGTTGCTGCGACTGCCGCACCGGCGCGCGCTTCGACGAAGCCACCGCCGCTGGCGGCAACGGGCGTGGTCGGGCGACTGTAATTGGGGCCGACGACGCAGGCCGACAATGCCAGCGCGGGCAGCGTCAGCCCGAGGATACGCACCATGCGGGTCATGCTGGATTACCCTCTACATGGTCGCCCGCCGTCGCCACACGCGGCTTGCGGCGGAGCTTGCTGGCAACCCAATCGCCCCCCTTGCGGCTGATGACGTAGAAGCTCGGCGTGAACAGCAGGCCAAAGGTCGTCACGCCAATCATCCCGAAGAACACCGCCACGCCCAGTGCCTTACGCATTTCCGAACCAGGTCCCGAACTGATCACCAGCGGTAACACGCCGAGGATGAAGGCAATCGAGGTCATCACGATCGGGCGCAAGCGCTGCTCGGCGGCGTGTTCGGCCGCCGCGTGCAATTCCATCCCTTGATCTTCGTTCGCGCGGGCAAACTCGACGATCAGGATCGCGTTCTTCGCCGCAAGCCCGATCAGCACGACCAAGCCGATCTGCGTCAGGATGTTATTGTCCATCCCCATGATGTTCACCCCCACGATCGCCGCCAACAGGCACATCGGGACGATCAGGATGACGGCGAAGGGCAGCACCAGGCTTTCATAATTGGCCGCCAACAGCAGGAATACGAACAACACCGCCAAACCGAACACCAGCGAGCCGGTATTGCCCGCCTGCGTTTGCTGGAAGGCGATTTCGGTCCATTCGTAGCTCATGCCCTTGGGCAGGATCTGATCGGCCAGCCGTGCCATCGTCTGCAAGCTCTGCCCCGAGGAATAACCGGGCACCGTGTCGCCCTGCAGTTCGGCCGAGGGATAGAGGTTGTAGCGTACCACGCGGTACGGGCCGCTATCGTTGCGGAGCGTCATCACCGCGTCGAGCGGCACCATGTTTCCGGCTGCCGATCGGGTGCGCAGGTGCCCGACATCCGAAATCTGGTCGCGATACGGCGCGTCGGCCTGCGCGGTCACCCGGTAGGTGCGCCCCAGATAGTTGAAGTCGTTGATGTACGCCGAACCGAGATAGGTGCCGAGCGTCGAAAACACGTTCGAAACCGGCACGCCCATCTGCTCGGCCCGCTCGCGATCGATATCGGCGAACAGGCGTGGAGTGCGGGTGTTGAAGGTAGTGAAGGCTGAGGTAATGCCCGGCGTCTGATTGGCCTTCATCATCATTGCGAATGCGGCCCCCTCCAACGCCTTGTAACCGAGGTTGGAGCGATCCTCGATCAGCATTTTCCAGCCGCCGCCCGTGCCGATGCCGGCGACGGGCGGTGGCGGGATGACCAACAGCAAACCGCCCGAAAGCGGTGCGAAGGCTTGCCGCATCTGGTTGGCGATAAGGGTTGCATCGGCGCGATCCGCGCGGGGCTTCAGGGTGATGAACATCGCGCCGCCATTCGAGGCGGTCGAGAAGGTGGCACCGTCGAGGCCGGAAAAGGCGACCGTGTCGCGCGTTGCCGGGTTCTTGCGCGCGATATCGCTCGCGCGCTGGATCAATTCGGTCGTCCTTTGCAGCGACGATCCCGGCGGCAATTGCGCCGCGACGATCAAATACCCCTGATCCTGCGCCGGAATGAAGCCAGTCGCGGTCGCGGTAAAACGCCATCCGGCGAGACAGATCAGGATAACATAAGCGATTCCGACGATCGCGAGACTGCGAACAGCGCGCGCGGTGAACTTGCCGAAGTTCCGACCGAGCCAATCGAAGCCGCGATTGAATCCACGGGCAAAGCGCGTGCCCCACCTCCGCCAACCCGGCTTAGGCTCCTCGTCATGCTTTGGCTTGAGCACCATCGCCGCGAGGGCGGGCGACAGCGTCAACGACACAAACGCCGAGATTGCCGTCGCCGACACGATCGTCAACGCAAACTGCTGATAGAATTGCCCCGATATGCCGGGAATGAAGCTGGTCGGAATGAACACGCCGCACAGCACCAGCGCGATCGCGATCAACGCGCCGGACACCTCGTCCATCGTCTTGTGCGCTGCCTCGCGAGGAGAAATTCCCTCCTCTTCCATCAAGCGTTCGATATTCTCGACCACCACGATCGCATCGTCGACCACGATGCCGATCGCCAGCACCATCCCGAACAGCGACAGGTTGTTGAGGCTGAACCCGAAACCGCCAAGCACCGCCAAGCTGCCGATCAACGACACCGGGATCGCCACGATCGGGATGATCGCCGCGCGCCAGCTTTGCAGGAACAGCAAAACCACCAGCGCCACCAGCACCAGCGCCTCGACCAGCGTATGCTCGACCGCCTCGATCGACGCCTGGATATATTCCGTGGGATTATACGGGATCGAATAGCTCAGGCCGGGCGGGAAGCTCTTCGCGGCGCGAGCGACTTCCGCCTTCACCGCTTCGGCCGTGCTCAGCGCGTTCGATCCAGGCAATTGCGTGATGCCGAGCGCGGTCATGTGCTTGCCGTTGAGGGCCGCGTTGATCGTATAATCCTGCGCGCCCAGCTCGATCCGCGCGACATCGCGCAGCCGCGTCAGCCGACCCTCGGTGTCGCGTTTTATGATGATTTCGCCGAACTGATCGGGCGCGGTCAGCCGCCCCGTCGCCTGGATGCCAAGCTGGAAGGCCGTGCCGCCCTGGTTGAACGGCGGTGCACCGACCGCACCGGCCGCGACCTGTACGTTCTGCGCGCTGACCGCCGCGACGATTTCATCGACCGTCAGATTGCGCGCGGCGGCGCGATCGGGATCGATCCACAGCCGCATATTGTAATCGCGACCGCCGAAGCTGCGCACGCCACCGACACCGGGAATCCGCGAGATCCGGTCGATGATTTGCGTGGTCGCATAGTTCGACACGTAGGATTCGTTCAACGATCCGTCGGGGGAGGTCAGCGCGATGACCAACAGGATATCGGGCGAATTCTTGCGCACCGTCACGCCAATTTGGCGGACTTCGGTCGGCAGGCGCGGCTCGGCGGTGGAGACGCGGTTCTGCACCAACACCTGCGCCTGATCGACATCGGTCCCCTGCTTGAAGGTCACCGTAATCGCGAGCGATCCGTCCCCAGTGGCCGATGAGGACATGTAGATCATGTTCTCGACGCCGTTGATCGATTCCTCGAGCGGCGCGGCGACGGTTTCGGCAAGCGTCTCCGCATTCGCGCCGGGGAAGGTCGCGCTGACCACCACGGTTGGCGGCGCGATCTGCGGATATTGCGCGACCGGCAAGGACGGATACACGATCACGCCGAACACGACGATCAGGATCGACAGCACCGCCGCGAAGATCGGTCGATCTATGAAGAAGTGGGGAAATTTCACGGGCGCGGGGCCTTAATTGGCGGTTGCGTCAGAAGCGGGCGGTGCGGTTTCCTGGGTAGATTGCGGTGCAGTATCTGCCGCTTTGGGCTGCATCTTCACCAGATTTTGCTTCACCGTCATGCCCGGCTGCAACGTCGTAATGCCATCGATCACGACATGTTCGGTGGGTGCCAGGCCGGATTTGACGACGCGCAACCCCTCCACCTGCGGGCCGGTTTCAACCGGACGCGCGACGACCTTGCCATCCTGGCCGACGACATAAACCAGCTTCCGGGTCTGGTCGGTAAGAATGGCCTCATCAGGCACCAGCATCGCTTTGTAATGGCCCGAGCCCAGCAACCGTGCGCGACCGAACAACCCCGGCGTCAAAAAGCCGTCGGGATTGGCGATGACGGCATGCGCGCGGATGGTGCCCGAATTGGGGTCGACCGCATTGTCGACGAACTCCATCCGGCCATGCCAGCGATACCCCTTCTCGTCGCCGAGCTGAACCTCGACCGGGTTGGGGGTGTTGCGGGAAGACCCTCGCTCGCCCGCTTTGGCCTGGCGCAGATATTTCAGATAGAAGCTCTCCGCGCCTTCGAAGGAAAACCAGATCGGGTCGGTGGAGACGACGCGGGTCAGCACGGTCGTCGCGGCCGTCGCATAATTGCCCTTGCTCACGCGGCGATCGGAAACGACCCCGGTGATCGGCGAACGGACCGTCGTGAAGCCAAGATTAAGCTCAGCCGTCGTTACATTGGCGCGGCCAGCACCCAAGTCGGCCTGCGCGGTGCGCACCGCCGCCAGCTTGGTCTCATATTCTTCCTTGCTGATCGCCTCGGCCGCCAGCAGCTTGTCCGCGCGTGCCAACTCGGACTGGGCATTGGTCAGCGCCGCCTGTGCCTTGGCAACCTGCGCGCGCGCCTGTGCCAACGCAGCCGCATAAGGACGCGGATCGATCGTAAACAGCGCCTCCCCGGCGCGCACGTGCTGGCCGTTGGAGAAAAAGATCCGATCGATGGTGCCGGATACGCGCGGGAGCAGCTGGACGTCCTGAATCGCCTCAAACCGCCCGACATATTCGTCCCAGTCGACCACCTCGCGTTGCAACGGCAGCGCCACGCTGACTTGCGGCGTGGGCGGCGGCGGCGGGGCCTTTGTGGAACATGCAGACAAGGCCAGAATAGCGCTCGCGAAGGCGATCAAGCCCATACGGCCAGGCATCATTGTCATCGGCGCTTTGATCCCTACGAGCATCATGGTCTGAATGCACCCCCGCCACGCAGCCCGCTTCTCCGGCAGGCCTGCTCGTAATCGTGTGTAGAAATGAGAACGACGGCGCGGCAATGCAATAGAGCATCCGTAAAATACCGGATTGATTTGGCTATATGCCTGATAAAGGTCACTATTATTACAAGCGCCTGCCGCGCGAGCGCCAGTGCCAAAGGCGTGTACCGTCAGCGGCCCTTGCCGCGCCCGGAGCCGGGCGGGCGATTGGACCAGAGATTTGAAGCATCGCGCGCCAGACGGTGATTGTGGTCGCGGATAATGCCCGATAGCCTCCCGCCCATGAGCACCGTCCGATCCGCCCGCGTGCTGTTCGCCGCGACCGCTTTTCTCGTCACCGCTGCGGCACCTGCGCCGAGCGACCAGGCGCACTGGCAGGAGCAAGCCGCGCGCGTCACGATCACCCGAGACACATGGGGCATCGCCCATGTCGTCGGCCAAAGCGACGCCGATGCCGTGTTTGGCGCAATCTATGCCCAAGCCGAGGACGATTTCAGCCGGATCGAAGCCAATTACCTGACCGTGCTTGGCCGCACCGCCGAAACCGAAGGCGAAGGGGCAATCTGGGCCGATCTACGCCAGCGGCTCTATGTCGATCCGGTCGATCTGCAGGCGCAATACCGCGCCAGCCCGGACTGGCTGCAACGGCTGATGACCGCCTGGGCCGATGGGCTGAACTATTATCTGGCGACGCACCCGCAGGTGCACCCCAAGGTGCTGACGCACTTCGAACCGTGGATGGCGCTGTCCTTCACCGAAGGCAGCATCAGCGGCGATATCGAACGCATTTCGCTGGCGGAACTCGCCGCTTTCTATGGCGGACAGAAGATCGCCGTGGCGGTGGAAGATGTCGGCCCGGTGCCGCGCGAGCCGCGCGGATCGAACGGCATCGCCATCGCTCCCAAAAACACCGTGGACGGCCACGCGCTGCTGCTGATCAATCCGCACACCAGCTTCTATTTCCGGTCCGAATTGCAAATGACCAGCGGTGAGGGGCTGAACGCTTATGGTGCCTCCACCTGGGGGCAGTTCTTCATCTATCAGGGCTTTAACGAGCAAGCCGGGTGGATGCACACCTCATCCGGGGTCGACAATGTCGATGAATTTGCTGAACAAACCGCACTGACCCGGTACGGGCGGTTCTACGTCTATGGCAAGGACGTCCGCCCCTATCGCACCAATCCGATCACCCTTGCCTATCGCTTGCCCGACGGGACGCTCGCATCGCGCAGCTTCACCACGTATGCCTCACACCACGGCCCGATCGTCGCCGAACGCGGCGGCAAATGGATTGCCGAGGCGTTGATGTGGAAGCCGGTCGCCGCGCTCGAACAAAGCTGGCTGCGCACCAAGGCGCACGATCTCGCCAGCTATAGGAAGGTTGCCGAGCGCCAGGCCAACTCGTCGAACGACACGCTGTTCGCCGACGCCAAGGGCGAAATCGCCTATCTTCACCCGCAATTCGTGCCCGTGCGCGACGACCGCTTCGACTATACCAAAGCGGTCGACGGGGGCGACCCGGCGACCGACTGGAAAGGCCTGCACACGGTCGCGTCGCTCCCCAATGTGATCAATCCCGGCACCGGCTGGGTGCGCAACACCAATGACTGGCCGTGGAGCGCCGCTGGGCCGGACAGCCCCAAAGCGAAGGACTATCCGCGCTATATGGATCAATTCGGCCCGAACCAGCGCGGCGTCCATGCCGACCTGCTACTCACCGGGCATCGCGACTTTACACCGCAGCGCCTGATCGCGGCGGCGTATGACAGCTACTTGCCGGCCTTTGCCGAACTGATTCCGCCACTCGTAAAGGCGTATGACACGCTGCCGAGCAAAGACCCGCGCCGCGCCAAACTCGCCGAGCCGATCGCGACACTGAAGGCATGGGACTATCGCTGGGGCGCGAACTCGGTGGCGACGACGCTTGGCGTGCTATGGGCTGGCCAGATGTGGCGCGACGTCGGCAGCTTCATCCAATCCGAACAAATCAACGTGCCTGCAGCGATCGCCACGCAAGTCTCGGCCGAACGCAAGCTCGCCGCTTTGGGCGAGGCGGTAGATCGATTGAACCGCGACTTTGGCGACTGGCGGGTCGGTTGGGGGAAGATCAATCGATTCCAGCGGCTCGACGATGCCATCGCCCCACATTTTGACGATGCCAGGCCCAGCATCCCCGTACCGTTCACCTCGGCGCAATGGGGGAGCCTCGCTTCATTCGGTGCCAAGCCCTATCCCAATACCAGGAAGCTCTACGGATCAAGCGGCAACAGCTTTGTCGCAGTGGTCGAATTCGGTCCAAAGCTGCGTGCCTGGGCGGTGACTGCAGGCGGAGAGAGCGGCGATCCGGCCTCACCGCACTTCAACGATCAGGCCGCGCGCTATGCAACGGGTGCGCTGCGCCCGGTCTATTTCTACCCCGACGATCTGGCGAACCATATCGAGCAACGCTACCGCCCCGGCAACGTCCCACTGTCGACGCGGCCGCAATAGGCGCGCGACACGCGCTATTGTAGCGGACACCACGTTACCAGGCGATCGATACCCCCAGCCGAACATTGCGCGGGCGCAGCGGCGTCGTTTGCTGCCGCGTTGCCAGAATGGTCGGGTTGCCAAGGGCGAAGCGATTGGCCGTCGCATTGGCGAGATTGTCGCCAGTCAACGACACATCGAGATTGCGCCAATGCCACCCGATCTGCGCGTCAAGCACCCCATATTTACCCTGGCTGACGTCCAGGAAGTCGCCCGTTCCCAGTAGCGACCGCCCGACATAGCGGCCCGACACGCCGGCACTGAAGGTCGACGATCGGCCTCGCGTCCAGCGGTAGGTCAGCCCCCCATTGCCGGCAAAGGCGGGGGTCTCCGGCAATCTGCGATTGGCGCGCACGGACAATTGCGCAAGCGGCCCGTCGACGACATTGTAGGTGTAAAGAAACGCAAAGTTGGCGTGCAGCCCACGCACGATCGCCCAATCGCCGGCAGCCTCCAAACCGACAATGTCCGCATTGCCGACATTGGCGGTATAAGGCTGGCCCCGCGTATTGTATAAGTCGGCCTGAATGTTGCGCCAGCGCGCATAGGACACGGCAGTGGTAAGTTCCAATCCGGTCGGACCGGTGCGTTGCTTGCGGATCCCGACCTCGCCGACAAGAATCGAGTCCGAGCGGAAATCCAGAACGCGTCCAACACCCGTCGCGACGGCAAGCCCCCCCGTGCGATACCCCGATTGCAGTCGCGCGAATACGGCGGTGCGCTTATCGATCAGCCACGACAGCCCCAGCGTCGGATCGACGCGTCGGGTGGCGCGCCCCTTGATGAAGCTGTTGTTGCGCGGGCGCACGGAGGGCTCGCCATCGGTTCGAGCGGCCGTAAAGCGGGTACCGGCGGTGAGCGTCAGGCGCGAGGACACCGGCCAACTCGCCTCGCCAAAAGCCGAGAGGCTGTCGGTCATGTTGGTGACGCCGACGGACCTTGAAGACTTCATCGTCGGCTTCAGCCTCGGCAGCGGCATCATCGAAGACGCCACCGACATCTATGACCTGCAACTCAGCGGCTCGGGGTCGGCGCAGTACGCGCAAGTGACCATCGCCAACCGCGCCTTCTGGAACCTCAAGCAGCAGCGTCGACAACTGGCCGGCACCAGCGGTTGCGGGCTCTGCGGTGTGGAAGCGGTCGAACAGGCTCTGCCAGACCTCAAAGTGTTGCCCGGTGCGCCACTGCCGCCCGCCGAATGGCTCGACGGCCTGCGCCAGCGCATCGGCGCCTTCCAGCCGCTCGGTCAGCATTGCGGCGCGGTGCATGCGGCGGTGTTCATGAACGCCAGCGGTGAATTGCTGCTGGGCCGTGAAGACATCGGCCGGCACAACGCCCTCGACAAACTGATCGGCGGGCTGATCCGCCAGAAAATATCCACGGATGGCGGCCTCGCGATTGTCACCAGCCGTTGCAGCCTGGAGTTGATCCAGAAGGTCCTGCGCGCGGGCATCCAGACCCTGGTCAGCCTGTCGTCGCCCACCGGCCTGGCCCTGCAATGGGCGCGCCGGCACAACCTCAATCTCATCCACCTGCCGCAGAAAAATGCGCCGCGGGTGTATAGCCCCGCGATGGAGAATCAAGCGTGAGCCAACATCATCAAGCCGACCAGAAACCTGTCCCGCGCTACAAGCCTTACAAAGGTGCCGCCGGCGGCTGGGGTGCCCTGATCAGTGTGGCCCAGGCCTGGTTGACCAGCGACAACGCGCTGAAAAACCTGCGCATGATGCTCAAGACCAACCAGAACGGCGGCTTCGACTGCCCGGGCTGCGCCTGGGGTGACTCGCCGGAAAGCGGCATGGTCAAGTTCTGCGAAAACGGCGCCAAGGCGGTGAACTGGGAAGCCACCAAGCGCCGCGTGGATGCGGCGTTTTTCGCCAAGCACAGCGTCACTTCGCTGACGGCACAAAGCGACTATTGGCTGGAATACCAGGGCCGCCTGACCGAGCCGATGCGCTACGACGCCGACACCGACCGCTACCAGCCCATCAGCTGGGAAGCCGCGTTCGACCTGGTGGGCAAGCACCTCAACGCCCTGCCCAGCCCGGACATGGCCGAGTTCTACACCTCGGGCCGCGCCAGCAACGAAGCGGCCTTTTTGTATCAGCTGTTTGTGCGCGCCTACGGCACCAACAACTTCCCCGATTGCTCCAACCTGTGCCACGAAGCCACCAGCCGCGGCTTGCCGGAAACGGTCG
>OFRD01000277.1_pt1 | contig 19799 bp, 15 predicted proteins | sample 1543041 | NCBI WGS metagenome assembly OFRD01 (sample SAMN07774234, study PRJEB24372) | wastewater metagenome | isolation source: Exp Tend CN 100WW | collected 2016-02
GGTATAAAATAAACAGCTCAGATAATCGTACTTTTATAAGAACTCCTGATAATTTAAAAATAAATTATGCATCCATCATATCCGCAATATCTTCAACATCCGGGTTGTAATAGGTATTCACCAGAACTTTGATATTTTTATGCCCTGTCACCTTTGCCAACACTTCTACCGGTAATTTTTGGTTATTCACAAACCGAGTAATGGCTTCATGGCGCGTATCATGAAAATGAATATCTGCTAATCCCACTTTCTCCTTACGGCGTTCCCACATTAATCGGAAAGCATTCTCAGACTGCGGAATCAACTTATCTCCCTCATGATCAATCATATCTAGTAAAGTTAAAGCCTTTTTCGTCAGTGGCACATTACGAGCATCGCCATTTTTTGTTTTAGGTAAATGCACATGCCGATCATAAATTTCTGACATGGCAATGCCAAGGATTTCACCACGGCGCATTGCCGTTTCTAATGCGAATAGAAATGCCCATGCAACATAGTGCTCTGGTAATGTTGGTGTCTGCCCTTCACGATAATTCAATCCCTCTAAAATAAGCTGAATTTCTTCATCACGAATACGTCGATTGCGTGCTTTCGGCTTGGCAGGCTTCTTAATCCCCATCCATGGATTGTTATCTAATAGGAATAACTCTTTTACTGCATAACTGAATACAGATGAGTACAGCGCAATCTCACGAAGGACCGTATTTGCACCAACCTCTTTTAATCTTTTATTGCGCCAGGCGGTTAAATGTTTTGGTGAAATTTCATGAATAGACATATCTGCCAGTGCACCAAATTTTTCATCAAACGGCGCTAATTGTTCTTTGACGTATTTTGATCCGCGAAGCTTCCGGCCCTGCTCGTCATAATATTTATGAAAAAGTGTTTTGAATGGATAGTGATGCTTTACACCCGAATCCTCAGCAAGTTGATTTGCTTTTGCCTCAAGCATTTTTTGCGCTGCCCATTGCTCGCATTCTTTTGCAGTATCACGAGTTGCAGATGAGCGCTTGCCATTGATCATGATCTCAATATAAAAAGCTTCACCACGCTTACGAGGCTTCGGTAATTTCATGACGTAAATTCCAAAAGTCTTGACGTAATCTTGACGTAAATTTAACTGCAATATCGGCAAAAAGTAGCGATTATAAAGATAGTGCAGATAACGGCGTACATTACTCAAGACAATAAAAAAGGGTTTTAAGCTATTGTTTTCGCTTAAAACCCTTATAACATAACGTTTGGAATCTTGGTAGGTATAAGCAGACTCGAACTGCTGACCTCTACGATGTCAACGTAGCGCTCTAACCAACTGAGCTATACACCTAAGTGCTGTGAATCATATTCATTTTTATTTTCTAAGACAAGGGCTTTCTATTGTTTTTTAAAGCAGATGCACAAGTTTTAAGCATCCCTTTAAATTTCATTGCTTGTTGATCATTAAATTCGCATGAAAACTGTTGCTGTTGATAATATTCCGCTGTTTGTATAAAGATCTGTTGTTGATCTTTTTCAACCCATTCTGCCAAACGATGCATCCACATATAAAAAGTTTCAGCGGGTTGCTTACGTAAATTTTGCTGCAATTGCTTAGAAAATTGTTGAATCGCTTGCTCATATGCAGAAACATATTGTCGGTTACGATAATAAATCCAAACAAAATAAAGAATAATTACTGCCACAATACTTGATAACAAGATCAGTGCACTCGCATAAGCAGAATGCAAACCTAATTTTGACAACCAGCTTTGCTGCTTTTCAGCAGTATATCCTACGACTTTACTTTGCCATTGATAACTTGCATAGTCACTCAAAATATGTAAATTTTTCAACATAGTAAATCGTTGATATTTCCATTTTTGTTCTTTATTTCCTAAAATACTACGATCATTTTCAATATAATTTTGCATACCCCCATCAATCCGTTGTGGAGCAATTATCGCTGTGGGATCAATTCGCTGCCATTTTCCATTCAATTGCACTTCTGTCCATGCATGTGCATCAAGCTGACGAACTTCCCAACTCGCTTGGTCGGGTGCAAGCTGCCCACCTTGGTAACCAATGACAACTCGTGCAGGAATTCCAACATAGCGCATCAACATGGTAAAACTCGAAGCATAATGCTCACAAAAGCCTTGTCGAGATTGAAATAAAAATTCGTCGATGCGATTACCCCCTAATAAACCGGGTGACAATGTATATACAAAGCCTTTTTCCTTATACCATTGCAAAATATTGCGCACATATTGATCGGGTTGCTGACCACTTTGTTTAAACATTTCTAATGCAAATTGACGTGATTTTTCATCCAATGCTTCTGGCATTTGAGTATTCATTTTTTTCAAAACATTAGACTTAAATAAGGCTGACTCTGGTAACTCAGTATTACCCAACCAATGCAATTTAACAGGTTGATTACGCAAAATTTGACGAATCGGGGTAATACTCCAATCCTGTTTTAATTGGTACTCTGTTTCAAGTGGAATTGACTTTTCCAATCCCATTACCCACATCACTCGTGCATCAGCAGCCAAGTATTGATAATCAAAACCACGTTTCGATTTCCCAGAGAACTTATTTTCTAAAACAGGTTGTTGATTGATAAAACTGCTGGTCCATGTTTTTCCATCATATTGATCTAAAACCATAGCGCGCCAATACAATTGATTACGTGATGGAAATTCATCCATATTTCCAATAATTCGAAAAGCCAAACTTGTGGATTGTGAAAGCTGAGCAATATCACCAGGTGACATGCTATCACTCATCCCCGTGACACTTCGTTGTTCTGGAATTGGAATATGCCAAAGTGGTGGTAACCGTGGAAAAAATACAAACAGTAAAATAAAAAAAGGCAAAGCCAAAATTAAAAATCTAGCCACATGTTTTGCATCAGTTTTTAATGCTGCCGATTGATGTTGTAATGACTTAAATTCACTGGTTTGTAGGCGATAAAGTCCAATTAAGCAGCTTAATAAGCACAGCACAATTATCAGCGCCATCCAGATGGATTGGCTATATAAAAAGGAACTGGCACTAACAAACAAAGCAAAATTAAACAAAACAATAACATCACGCTTATTCTTGGTTTCTAAAGCCTTTGCAAACAAAAAGGTTGATAAAACAGCAACCCCCGCTTCAATGCCAATAAAACTTTTATAACTAAAATAAATCGTGACTAAAGCTAAAGTGGTCAGTGCAAATGTCCACATCTTAGCAACCGCTTTGTTCTGATCTTTTAAACTAAAAAATAAACAAAGCAAAATTAGCGCAAAAATAGCACTTAATAAAACAGGATTAAAAAATACCTGTGCAATAAAGACCAAGACCATTGTGATTAAAATTGAAATTCTAATATCAGCATGGATCATAATTTAAGCCTGTGCCAAAAGTTTTTTTGCTTGTCTTAACTGATTTTCGCCAATGCCTACAGGTAATTCAGCTTGTGGTAAATACACTGCATAATCACATTGCATCTGCTCACATTGTTCAATCAATCCCATCATTAAATTCAGCTTTTCTTCATGTTCTGTGCTGGGCATATTGGCATAATGAATTTCAATATTGCTTTGATCATTATGCTGTTCAAACACTTTGATATATAAACCTTGCCCACGTGCAGCTTGCTTCCATGACACCGCTTGTAACGCATCCCCCAACTGGAAATTACGTAATTCACGAAACTCATCCATATCTGGTTCAAAATTATGCTTCTGCTGTTTATTTTCAGCACTATAAAATGCAGCTTTGGGTGCAATCCATGCAGACTCTTTTAAATAAAAATAAGTCCATGCCCGAACCAATCCAAAGGGATAAACTGAATAAATCTGTAAGGTTGGATAGTGAAATTTCCCTCTTTTTTCAGGCAAAAAAGAAAGCGTGATTTTATGCTGGAGTTCTGAAATCAGGACTTTTTCTAAATGCTGATCGGTTTTAATCCATAAATAGCGGGAGTGCTTTTGCGCTTGTTGAAAATGTAATTGCAATTCAACACTCTTGCCAACCTGCCCTATTTCAGCAATAGAAACTTCAACGCCTAAATCATGTAATTGTTTAAATGTTAAATAAAAGCTAATACATAAAATGGCACTAATCAAAAAGCAAAAGCCCAAAATCAAGTTGTTGGCATAATTCACTCCTGCAATAAAAGTAATCAAAATCAATACCAAATACAGATAACCCTGTTGATAGATAAAAATCAGAATATCTTTTTGCGAGAGTTGTTTGACTTTTTCAAATTGAAAACGTGCCGCTAACCATTTTTGCCAAGGATTGCTCAAATTGATCTTCCTTTAGCTAATATTGACTTGCTGCATCAACTGCACTGTTTCAGCTTCACTCAAGCCAATACGATGAGCAACCACAGCAACAAACACCGCTTGCACATCATCTGGCGTCACAAAACTACGTTGCTGAATAAAAGCAAAGGCTTGTGCTGCTTTTTTCAAAGCCAATAAACCACGGGTCGACAATCCATGTTGTTTTTTACGGGTTTCATCGGCAAGATTGAGCAGATATTCCAACACAGCATCGGCAATATGCACCTGATTAACCAATTGTTGCATCGCTAAAATTTCTTGCTCGTTAAACACATGCTTGAGTGTCGCAATTAAGGCATAGCGTGAATTTTGTTGTAAGAGTAATTTTTCTGCTGAACGTGAGGGATAGCCAAGTGACAAGCGCATTAAAAAGCGATCGAGCTGCGACTCTGGCAACGTATAAGTACCACTTTGAAACAATGGGTTTTGCGTGGCAATGACCCAAAAAGGTTGGGGTAATGGATAACGCACGCCATCCACAGTCACTAAGCCCTCTTCCATCGCTTCAAGTAAAGCACTTTGCGTTTTTGGACTACAACGGTTAATTTCATCGGCCAATAATATTTGAGTGAAAATGGGGCCTTGTTTAAACGCAAACTGATGTTCTTTTTGATTAAACATGTTTACACCAATCACATCGCTTGCCAGCATGTCATTGGTAAACTGAATACGCTGAAATTTAAGCCCTGCAAGATGTGATAAGGCACTCGACAATGTCGTTTTCCCCAGCCCAGGCAAATCTTCAAACAACACGTGTCCGCCTGCCAACAAACAACTCAAAGCCAATTTAGTTTGGTTTTCTTTATCTAAAATAATGCTATTAATTTGAGTTAAAAATGTTTCAACCTTTAAAGCATAAGATGCAACTTTATGATTCAGTTCTAGCTGTTCATGCGTGAGTTCTTGTTTTTGAACTTTATTCGTCCCCCAAATCACACTCTTATCCCCAATAAAAAAACGGTGCATGAGTAACATACACCGTTTTTTTATTTTTCCAAAGAAATCAAAAGATTTCTGACAAACACTTGTTCGAAACTAACAAGGACATTTCTTTAATCCACCATTCGCACTTGGATAACGTGCATCGACGCAGTAACGGTAAAATGTTTTGGCATCCATGGGCACTAAATCAGCATGATTCTTTTTCATATGCTCTAAATAGGTCTGATAATCAGGCACGCCCACCATCAAGCGAAAACTTTGCTGTAGACGCTGCCAAATAATTTGAATGGTTTTAATACCATTTAACATTAATAATTTCTTGGGCTGTGCAAGCACAGTAAATTTAATAATTTTCCCCAAAGCCAGTTTTTGGCGAATTTGATCTTTTAGACTCATTTCACCTCTCCTGTTGAAATTTCATCACTGTAAATGGCTTCTGATTCATGCACGCTTGGATTAGGATCTGCCAAGGCACGGCGAATCACACCAATTGCAGCAAACAACATCACAATCGCCACAATCATAAAGAAACCACAAAGTACGGCATTGATTTGATTAGAGAACACAATGGTTTGCATTTCGGCAATGTCTTTGGCTGGTTTTAAAATTTCATTACGCGCAATCGCATCAGAGAATCGGTTGGCTTGTGCCAAGAAACCAATTTTTGGATTCTCATGGAAGATTTTTTGCCAACCTGCCGTCATACAGGTAATAAATAAGAAAATAGTTGGGAAAATAGTGATCCAAACATATTTTTCTTTCTTCATCTTGAACAAGATGACTGTACCCAAAATCAGTGCCATTGCAGCAAGCATTTGGTTACCAATACCAAAGAGAGGCCACAAACTGTTAATACCACCAAGTGGGTCAATCACACCTTGATAAACAAAGAAGCCCCATCCCGCGACAGCAACAGCCGTACCAACCATATTACCCCAAAAATTATGTGAATTTTTAAGTGACGGAATTACAATACCCACCGTATCTTGAACCATGAAACGGCAAGCGCGTGTACCTGCATCGACTGCGGTTAAAATAAATAATGCTTCGAATAAAATCGCAAAGTGATACCAAAAAGCCATCATTGAACGGTTATTAAAAATTTCCGTAATAATATGCGCCATCCCAATCGCAAATGTTGGAGCACCACCTGTACGTGATAAAATTGTGCTTTCACCAACCTCTTGAGCCAACAAAGTTAATGCTTCAGGAGTTACCACAAAACCTAAAGTACGGACAGCTTCAGCTGCACTTTCAACCGTTGTACCCAAGACTGCCGCAGGGGCATTAATTGCAAAATAAACACCTGGTTCTAAAATAGTGGCACAAATCATCGCCATGACAGCAACAAAAGATTCCACCAACATCCCCCCATAACCAATCATACGAATATCCACTTCGTTATTGACCAGTTTAGGTGTAGTTCCTGACGAAACCAACGCATGGAAACCTGAAATTGCACCACACGCAATCGTAATGAATAAGAATGGGAACATAGATCCAGCAAAGACAGGGCCAGTACCATCAATAAAATGCGTTACAGCAGGCATTTTCATTTCTGGTAATGCCACCATAATGCCCACCGCTAGACCTGCAATCACACCAATCTTCAAGAATGTCGATAAGTAATCACGTGGCGCAAGCAATAACCACACAGGTAAGACTGAAGCAATAAAACCGTAACCAATCAAACACCATGTCAATTGCGTCCCTGTGAGCGTAAACAAAGGCCCCCAATAAGGATCGGCTGCAATATTCCCACCATAAACAATTCCCGCCATCATCAACACAAAGCCAATGAGCGAAACCTCGGCAATTTTTCCTGGACGGATATAACGCATGTATACGCCCATAAACAATGCAATGGGAATGGTTGCCGCAATACTAAACACGCCCCAAGGGCTATGTGCGAGTGCTTTTACAACCACAAGTGCTAATACGGCAAGAATAATAATCATCACGCCTAATGCACCAAGCATAACGATAATTCCAGCAAAGGAACCAAGTTCTTGCTTCGCCATTTCACCTAATGAACGCCCATCACGACGGGTCGAAATAAACAACACCAAAAAGTCTTGAACAGCACCCGCAAGAACGACACCGACCAATAACCAAATCGTTCCTGGCAAATAACCCATCTGTGCAGCCAGAATAGGACCGACTAAAGGCCCTGCACCAGCAATCGCTGCAAAGTGATGTCCAAACAAGACATATTTATTGGTAGGCACATAATCCAGACCATCAGCTAAACGATGTGCTGGTGTTAAACGTCGCGCATTGAGTTCAAAAACTTTATTCGCAATAAATAAACTATAGAAACGATAAGCAATGCTATATATACAAATGGCGGCTAAAACCAGCCAAACTGCATTTACATGCTCACCTCTGCTCAGTGCAAGCGTCCCAAATGATACTGCACCTAAAACTGCGACTAAAAGCCATACTATTTTTGAAGTTATTGATAACTTCGGTTGAGTCGTTTCCATGTCAATCCCTCATCTATTCTGCATAAATCAGCGTTCATTTTTATTGTTCGGCTTACTGCTGTTTGCTCCTTGGTGACGGCACTCCTTATGTTTTATTTTTCATTTAATCTTCTGGCATAAAAAAAGGGACGATTTTCATCATCCCTTTCGATAATAGTCTATTTTTAAACCATTATGCACGCTCTAAATAATCGCCTGTACGAGTATCTACACGAACGCTTTCTTCTTGCTGTACGAATAATGGTACACGAACAACTGCACCAGTTTCGAGTTTAGCAGGCTTACCGCCACCGCCAGAAGTATCACCACGTACACCTGGATCAGTTTCAACGATTTTCAAGACCACAAAATTCGGTGCACTTACTGTCAATGGAATACCATTGAACAACATAATCGTACATTTTTCGTTTGAATCGTCTTTCAACCATTTAGCAGCATCGCCCATCGCAGTTTTGTCAGCTGTGATTTGTTCGAAGCTTACTGGATCCATAAAGTTCCAGAGTTCGCCATCGTTATAAAGGTAATCCATTTCAACTTCTACAATGTCTGCACCTTCCAGTGTTTCATTGGATTTGAACGTTTTTTCTAAAACTTTACCCGTTTTAAGATTACGCAATTTCACACGGTTAAATGCTTGACCTTTACCAGGTTTCACATATTCATTTTCCATGATTGAACATGGGTTACTATCCAGCATGACCTTTAGGCCAGCTTTAAAATCATTTGTCGAATAATTGGCCATGAAAGGCTCACTCCAAACTTACTAACTTAAATCTATTAATGCTAGACTAGCATCATTTTTTACATGCGGCATGATAAACTATTTGTATCAAGAGCAAAACTGGCAATCTCAACTCAGTGACCTTATTACAGACCCTTTAGAGTTACTTGAGGTGCTTAAGCTCTGTCCTGAGCAATTATTATCAGGGGCAATCCTTGCTTCTGAACAGTTCAAATTACGTGTTCCACGTGCATTTGTCGGAAAAATGACCGTTGGTGATCCACTTGACCCCCTTTTACTGCAAGTATTACCTCATCATCTAGAACTCGAAGACCACCCTGACTTCGTGACAGACCCATTAGGTGAAGAACAAGCCAATCAACAACCGGGTGTATTACACAAATATAAATCTCGCTTTTTACTCACCTTAACGGGTGCTTGTGCAGTTCACTGTCGCTATTGTTTTCGCCGTCATTTTCCTTATCAAGAAAATTTACCTAAAAATGAAGATTGGCTAAACATTCAAAATTATATTGAAAGCCAACCAGATATCAATGAAGTCATTTTTAGTGGTGGAGATCCACTTACGCTCTCAAATCGAAAACTAAAACTATGGATTGATCGTTTAGAGTCTTTACCGCAAATTAAATTTTTGAGAATTCATTCACGAGTTCCTATCGTAATCCCCAACCGTGTCGATGAAGAGCTTGTTTCTCTATTAAAAAACAGTAGGCTACGGATTATTCTAGTGGTACACTCAAATCACGCAGCTGAGCTTGATGATTTGACTTGCGCTAGGCTTTCGCTATTAGTTCAACAGCAAATTACCGTGCTCAACCAAGCAGTTTTATTAAAAGGAATCAATAATTCTGCACAGGTTTTAGTCGATTTAAGTTATCGTTTGTTTGATGCAGGTGTAATGCCATATTATTTACATGTATTAGATAAAGTAAAAGGCGCGCATCATTTTGACTTAAGTCCTAAAGAGATTAATCTTATATATAAAGATGTTTTAGAGAACCTTCCTGGATATTTGGTTCCTAAACTCGTTAGGGAAATAGCGGGCGAAAAAAACAAAACACCGCTTTTTGGGGTTTCAACTTTTTGAGTTAAATAATAACGATGCTTATGAGTACTTCAGATATCTTCCAAACTCCAACAGAGTTAAAGTTGGAAAAACTGAGCTTTTGTCCATCTAATGCAAAAGGTCTGCAAGAATGGGTATCTAATTTATCCATTCTACAACTCGGGAATTCTTCAAAAGAACTTTTCAACGCGTTACTCGAAATTTCAGAACTTAAATGCCCAGAAATGCTTCGTTTTGATTTAATTCAAATTCTACATCCGACCATTGATAATGTATTGATTAGTTTAGAAAAACATTTTTTTAATCAAAGCCTTATCACCTCTGATCGTAATGATCAAATTATTGAATTGGCGATGTTATTACGCAGCCATTTTGCAAAAATTTATATCGATATTTCAAAAAGATGTAATACACAATTAAGTTTGCAAAAATTTTCATTGTTTGCATTTAATCAAAAGAAAAGTTTACAAACTGCCAGAATGGTTTCGACCTATTACGCATTACAACAACTATCACTGTTACTTTATCAGCAACATTTGTTATATAGCACGCCTTTATTTGGGCAATGGTTAGTCGCGCATCAACTACTTGAATGTGCAATTAAAAACAACTTTTATCAAACAAATATCAATCAGATTTTAGATACTCAACACCAATTACAAACCATTACTCAGGCTTACTCACAGCTTATTTTGCTCGATATCTTCAATACGCATCAAATTCGCCCTTCTGAAATGCAAGGTCTATATTTGTGTAGCTTTGATTGGGCAAAACTGGTTCACATCTTATCTAAAGAAACGACTCTTTCACGCTATATTATTGACATCAACAAAGATCACCCACCTGTTTTCAATACGGATCAATCCAGTTTATATAAACCGACCATCTATATTTCGACCCAAAATTTACTTGATCATTTATCTGAAACTCAATCGAAAAAAACGGGATATTTATCGCGTAATGAAAAGCTCTTCTTAACCCCTGCCTTACATTTTCATATTCACAACTTACTGACAACAAACACCGAACGTCGCTATGAACGTTACGAATACTCTGCACAATTACAAATATGTTTTAGTCTTGCCGTTGCACACTTTTACCTCTCGAAAGGTAAAAACTTTCATGAAACTTTGGATTTAGAAAATAATTATCAATTCCAAAATGAAAGCACCTTTATTAATTCAATGAATTCCAATATTCCTGCTGAAATCACAACGGCTAAAACCCTCGATCGAGAAGCTAAACAAATTTATTCTGCTGACGTTCTTGATATTAGTGTGAATGGTTACAGAATTAAATGGACAGGGATTACACCTACGAATTTAAAAACAGGTGAATTTATTCTTATTCAGGAAAACACCAATAGCCCTTGGCGTGGTGGTGTAATTCGTTGGATTAAACAATCGACAGAAAAAAGTTTAGAGCTTGGCCTGGAAGTATTGGCACAAGATTTATTCCCCTGTTCAGTCATGGTAAAAACTGAGCGCCATAACAACAATTATCAACCCGCATTGATTGTTCAAACAGCTCAACTAGATAATATTTCGACCAGCTTAATTGTCTCAGGCTCACACCTGTTTAGAGAAAAACAAACCATTCATTTACGCTTAGGAAAAGAAGAACTCAAAATTTATCTCACCAAAGCACAACTGATTACACAAAGTTTTATCCGATTTGAGTTTGAGCTACTCAATGATCAACAAGAAATTCTAGTTAAAAACTTTATCAATAAACAAATGAATGAAATCAAGAATCATGATTTATGGGAAGCATTGAAGTGAGAAATCCATTATTGTCTAAAAAGTTAAAACGTACCGAGACACGTTTACTCATTATCGATGATAATCAAATACGTTTTAATCAGATTCGTGATCTTTTAATATCGAACGAACATATCGTACAGGCAACATTGCTTGATGATTTACAAAATTTTGAGAAACAATTACATCAAAATTGGGATCTGGTCATTTTTGGTCGTGCCTATGACTTAAAATATGAACAGGCTTTAAGCTTAATCCAATTATCAAAACAACCTAACCTACCGATTATTCTGCTAAAACCCGATAATTATCAGGCAGATCAATATGCGAGTTATATTCGTAAAGGCGTTTACGACATTTTAAATCTGGATTATCTCGATCGTTTCTATATTGGTTTACTCCGTGCCCTTTCATTGAGCCGACTACTTCTAACACAACAACATTTAATGAATGAGTTAGAATCAGCACAAACCCAAGCTCAATCTTTAGCACAAGATAGCAATAAAGCCATTGCACTGATTCAAGAAGGCATTCATATTCAAGCCAATGCTGAATATTTAGCTCTATTTGGAATAAAAAATGAGGAGGATATTGTTGGTCTTCCTTTGCTTGATCTTTTACAACCCAAAGAATTAAATGACTTTAAGTTGCGGTTTAAAAAAATTACCCAAGGTCAATTTGATTTCGGTCGTTTCGATATCACCACATTAAATAATCACGTTGCTATTCCAAATCCGCTTAAAATCGAATTTTTGCCTTCTACAGATGAAGATGCATTACAAATTACCATTGATATTGAAAATTCAGAATCAACCAATGTAACCAGCAGTACAACTGAGAAAAACACACAAAAGCCAAATACATATCAGTTGATCAATCGAACAATCACCAAACAACCCTCTAATATTAATGCGTTGGTGCTGTTCTCTTTAGCATCATGCCCTGAAATTATTTTTCAAGGTGATTGGATCACTTCAAAAAATTATTTCAATCAGATCAATGAGTTTTTAAAAGATCAAACTCATGCTCCATTATTTCAAATTGCTACTGGTGTTTTTATTGGTTTATTCCAAGCAGAATCCAAAGCAAAATTAGAATCTAAACTCATTGGCTTAAATTCACTCACTAAACCACAATTATTAACCATCAATCAATCCACTTATCCACTCAATCTTAGAATTGGTTATTCAGTTTTAGATAGTGAAATACGTGATGAAAATCACTTCGAACAATTTATTAATTTAGCTTACAGTACTGTTTTACCTAAAAATGAGCCTACACCACAGCTCGAATTAGAAACCCGTATAGACAGCCCAACAATTGAACTACAGCAGCAGGAAATCAAGTCCGTAGATGCCGTACCTGAATCTGCACTCATTCGCGCTTTACAACACAGCTTAGACCGAGGCGAAATTCATCTAAAATATCAACAACTCTATGATAAACAAGACACCAATTTATATACTTATGAAGTAACGAGTGGCTTCATTTTTGAAAATACATGGAAAGATTTATCCAGTTTAAGAGAATTGGCAGAAGATGATGAATTATCAATTAAATTGGATCGCTGGATTTTAGTCGAATCATGTAAACAACTGCATAATTTCATTACTCAATATCCTGAAGCAAAATTGATTGTAAATTTAAATAAAGCAGTCCTATTGCTTGATCGTACTTTCCCTGAATTTATCTCCAAATTAATTACGATTGTTCGAAGTAAATTAACTCACCCGCTTATTTTACAATTTTCAGAAGAAGACCTGACTCAGAACATACCTGATGCACAAAAATATATCGCGCAATTACGCCAATTTGGTGCTGAAATATCCTTAAGAGACTTTGGTAACAGTATTTATAGTGAATCTGCTGCACGTCAACTCGATATCAACGGCTTAACATTACATCACAGTCTAACTAAAATGCTACAGTCAGAACAATCCACACAAGAATTACAAGAAAAAATCAAAACGTTCCATGAAATTAAACCCGTTGAAATTATGCTGCGTGATTTAAATGACATGACACTTTTTGCAAATGCGTGGAATGTGGATGCTCGCTTTATTCAAGGCGACTATTTCCAGAAAAAATTAGATCATCTTATTGATGTACAAGACCAATAGGTCTGGTACATTTTTTCTAGAATATAAATTTTAGATGTAAAAAAAACGGGCAAAATGCCCGTTTTTTTTACATCTAACAGTATTAGTCAGGACGTTTGATAGAACGTGACATACCAGAAAAACGTTGTTTGAACTTGTCGATACGACCACCTTGATCAACATTCTTCTGTTTACCAGTATAGAATGGGTGGCATGCAGAACATACGTCTAGGTAAATAGTTTCTTTACCAATCGCTGAACGAGTTTCGATTACATTACCACATGAACAAGTAGCAACTAATTTTTCATATTTTGGGTGGATATCGGCGCGCATGGTCGACTACTCCTAAGTTAAGAAAGGCTTATGCTGTCATCGCAATTGATCACTCTCATTATTAGAGGAAAAAGCTTATCCAAAGAAAAGCGAGATCAACACCACAACAGACCATTCTTTTGGCCCACCGAGACGGATACCGTCAGAGCTAAGCACAACAAGTGGGCGTGATTATACGGCAAAAAATATAAGATAGCGAATTATTCTTGAGGCTCAGATACTGGATGCTTCGACCAATAATTCGCGATCACACCACAAACCATTAACTGAATTTGATGAAAGATCATAATCGGTAAAACAATCATTCCTAAAGGCTGCCCGATAAATAAAATCTGTGCCATCGGTACGCCACTGGCTAGCGTTTTTTTAGAACTACAAAAGAAGATCGCAATTTGATCTGCTTTATTAAAGCCCAACCATTTGGGAATATAAAACGCCAGCAACATAATCAGGGTTAAAAATATTGAACAAACCAAAGTTAAAATCAATAGGGTTTGCCAACTGACAATTGTCCATAGTCCAGCAACCACTGCCCCACTAAAAGCACCATAGACCACCATCAAAATGGTGCTCTGATCGAAAAATTTGACCAAATGGGGTGTTTTCAACATATGCGGATAAACATAAGGACGCAATAGCTGCCCTAAGACAAAAGGTACCAATAACAATAAAGTAATTTTAATAATGGATGAGGTTGGGTCAAAGCCTTGTTGAGACTGACCTAAAATAAAGAAACTCACCAATATTGGCGTTATAAACATTCCGATCAGATTAGAAAATGAAGCACTGCATACTGCACTGGCAACATTGCCTTTCGCAACAGAAGTAAAAGCGATAGAAGATTGTACCGTCGATGGCAAAAAGCACATAAATAAAAAGCCCCAGTACAATTCCTGCCCCAAAATCGGCAACAAAACGGGCTTAGCCATCAGACCTAAAACTGGAAATAATGCAAAGGTAAAAGCAAAAACTACAAGATGAAACTTCCAATGCATCACACCATCGACAAGCGCCTCTCTGGAAATTTTTGCACCATGTAAGAAAAATAAAATCGCAATTGCACCCGAAGTGATGACGCTAAAAATATTTGCAGCCAAACCAGATACTGGAACAATCGTTGCCAAGATCACCATCACAATCAGTAAAATGGTAAAGCGATCCAATGCCAATAGTTTTAACATTGCTACTTCCTGTAATTATTTAAAGATAAAAAAGCCCAATAAGTGAGTTTACCTAGTGGTAAAGTTTCATCTTACTGGGCTGGGTAAATAAAGCTAGTTTTTCAATTCAATGTTGAATATTTAGTTTATCTATACCACTTTTTTCATTAGTTATTTCGAGCATTTACATCTTGCTGAATTAACTCAATCTTATAACCATCTGGATCTTCAACAAAAGCAATAACTGTGATGCCACCTTTCATTGGCCCTGCTTCACGTACCACTTTACCACCGCGTGCTTTAATTTCTTCACAAGCTTGATAAGCATCATCCACCGCAATGGCAATATGACCATAGGCATTGCCTAACTCATAACTTGTCGTATCCCAGTTATGCGTAAGCTCTAATACCGTATGATTTTCTTCATCACCATAACCAACAAAAGCCAAAGTGAAACGACCTTCTTCATAATCACGCTTACGAAGCAAAGTCATACCGAGTACTTCAGTATAGAACGCTAAAGATTGTTCTAAATTGCCTACACGTAACATGGTATGCAGCATGCGCATCTTATTCATCCTTATTTACTATTTGCATTTTGATGTTCACCTAATAACTTCGCCACCCACACCACTAAAACTAAAATTGGAATACCAATTAAGGCAGTCATGAGGAAGAAATTCGGATAACCAATATTACTTACTATAGTACCCGAATACCCGCCTAAAATCTTAGGGGTTAAGGTCATGAGCGAGCTAAAAATGGCATATTGCACTGCCGTAAATGACACACTGGTTAAACTGGATAAGAATGCAATAAACGCTGCACCCGCCAACCCAGATGCCAGATTATCGACAATGATGGCGAAATATAACCACAAAGAACTATAAGGTTTAATCACCTTGCCTGTAATTTCAACTTCATCGGCAGACTGAGGGTTCACCGCAGCCAAAGGATCAATATTAAGATCTAAATCTTTAGCGGTGGTTAAGTGCATATTGGCAGTATAGTTGTGCTGAGTGCTGACAAGGATTTTATTATTTTCAACAACTTCTGCGACAAGTCGTTTTGAAGCAGAATTCACCAAAGTATCGGCTGGAATTGCCGCACTAAATACACCTGTTTTATCTAGATTGGCATCAAAATTTTGATCATCTAATTTTAAGATAATTTTTTGCGATTCAGATAATGTCGGTCCAAAATATTGACCACGAACCACTAAACTATTATTTCGTTCATGCAAGGTAATGGTGTTGTCGCTGGTCACAGGCAAAATTTGCATGCTGGATTGTTGATCAGCAAGCTTTAAATAAGGCAAAGTGGTGACTGCTGGATTTTGCGAAGCACCCTGATATTGTGCAGTGACCTGTACTTCATTTGCTTGCGCCAACACCTGACTCGGTACTTTTAATTTCCAATATCCAACTTCATCAGACTGCACATGATAACGATGTTGACCAATTGTGACATTCACATCATTGAGTTGCTGCCCTGATTTTACCAACCCAATAAAAATAAGATTGGTTGAGCTGGCCAATACAGCACCGACAAACATCAACTTCATAATGTTCATGCGCTGTGCCAGTAAGCCACCTAAAAAACCACCAACCAAACTAAAAATCACCCCATAGATTTTAACGGCTTCGGCAATTTGCTCTTTGGTAAAGTTCAGGTCTTGATAAAACACATTTGAAATGACCCCCGCAATAATGTCAGAAATGCGATAAAAACCGATCAATAACAACAACACCAATGCCAGTTTAACGCCATAACGCTTAAAGAAATCCGCAATCGGGTTAACCCAAGTTTCAAATGCCATTTGCTTATTTACAGCGCCCATTTTCACCAGCAATGAACCCATCAATAACGCAACAACAGCAGAGCCAATAAAACGTAATGCTTCAAAGCAAAAAAGTAACAAAGAATCTGAAATTTCAAATTGTGATTTCAGTGCTTCAGTTAAAGTACCAGAGAAAATATAGCTCAGTACAAAACTAATTACAGCCACAAAAAAGACTGCGACCAAACGATAGTAATCGGTACGTTTATAGTCTCTATAGACACGATTGACTTGTGGCTCACGAATCACCAATGTGGTGATAATACCCACCAACATGACCGCAGCCATGGCTAAATAGGTAATTTTCCATGCACTGTAGATATAGTTACCTTTTGCTGTCCCTAAAGACGCGGCCAGAAATAATGCCCCTGCACCCGCCACAATCATCCCAATGCGGTAGCCTGCATTATAAGTCGAGGCAAGCACCGTCTGCATTTGTGTTTCAGCCAGTTCAATACGGTAAGCATCAATGACAATATCTTGTGTGGCAGCAGAAAAACCGAGCAACACCGCACCTACTGCCATTTGATACAAATAACTTTGACCTAATGCAGGATTGGAAAATGCCATGATACAAATGGCACAGATAATCAGCACTTGAGCAATGAGCAACCATGCGCGACGTCGCCCTAATATTTTGGTCAGTATAGGCACAGGTAATTCATCGATTAATGGCGCCCAAACAAATTTAAAGGAATAACCTAGTGCAGCCCAGCTAAAAAATGTGACGGCACTTTTATCAATTCCTGCTTCTCCGAGCCATAAAGATAAACTCGAAAAAATCAGTAATATTGGAATACCTGCTGAAAAACCCAAAAACAGCATAATAAGCGCACGGCGATCTAGAAATGCAGTAAAAGCCGATTTCCATCCAGTAGAGTGTGTTGTCATTGATTTATTATGTTCTGAAAAACTCAATGTCGCTATTCAAACGCGTAATGCGATAGGTTTCAACACCATTTACGAAATCATTATTTTATTTTATCGATTAAAGCATCATGTCTGCTTGAATTTTTCAAACAAACCTGTATACCTTTAAATCTCTATCGCAATATTTCGTTTTGGATTTCACAGTGACACAAAGACTCGAACAAATGAACGCTTCTTTATCTGCCAATATTATTAGCAACAATGAACAACCAAGCCAAAATATTTTAATCTCAGCATTTGAACAAGCAGAAATACAAAGTACTTTAGAAAAAACCAAACTGAAATCTGAACAACTGACGCATATTCCAAATTACGATAAAATTCCTGCGTCAACGCGCCGCCTAAAACCACTCAATAACTTTTTGGGACAAGATCGTGCACGTGCCTCTGTAGAAGCAGGGATTGCACTACCTTATTCAGGCTATAACATCTTTGCTGTAGGTACGGCAGGCCTCGGTAAACGCACCATGGTTAAGCGTTTATTACAACAACACGCTAAAACCATGCCTACACCAAATGATTGGGTCTATGTTTATAACTTTAAACTACCCCGTCAACCGATTGCATTAGAACTTCCTTCAGGGCAAGCAGCAAAATTTCAAACCATGCTACACCAAGCATGGAAAACCATTTTAAAACAGTTAGAACGTCGTTTTACCGCTGAAATTTATCACAATCGAATTGAACTCATTCGCCAACATACTGGGGATGAGCAACAACTCGCGCTGATTGAACTGACCAAAGAAGGTGAAACGCTTGATTTAGAAATAAATCACAGTATCTATTCTGAAAATCAAGACGCTAGTTTCCTAACTACTTTTAATAACCCAAATATTCCCAGCAGTTCTTATACAGATAATCTTGGTGAGAAAAGAAATAATTCCACCATCAATTTAGACTATGTAAATCCGCTAAATGACAAGACTAATCTAGAATTGGGTGCTGAAAGCAGAATTGTACGAACCGAAAACAATTACATCACCAACAACAATTCTTTATCAAATTCTGACTACACCTATGATTTAGATATTTATTCTGCTTATGCTACTTTTGGACAGAAATTCAAAAAAATAGGATACCAATTGGGTGCCCGTTTTGAAAGCTACAAGGTAAACGCAATGTTAAACGGCGCTACTGCTTACAAGGACGATTACTTCACGATCTATCCTTCGGCTTCGATGACTTATTCTCCTACCGACAAAAATCAGTTTCAAATCAGTTTGAGCCGCCGTGTAGACAGACCTGGTTTAGACCAAACCAAACCTATTAGAGAATTCAGCACACCTAGAGTAACCTCAATTGGAAATCCTGAATTAGACCCACAATTTACCAATTCTATTGAATTAAATTATACTAAAACCATTGCTAAAGGAACATTCACCACAGGTCTTTTTGTACGAAGCATTCACAACGAAATTAACAGAATTCTTTACCCAGATCCAGAAAATCAGGACCAACAAATTATGAGTTTTGATAACTTCGACAATAATACAGCCTATGGTTTTGAAGTCTCTTTAAATTACAAAATCAATAGTTGGTGGGACATCCAACCTGCAATAGATTTTTCTAGTATTAACCAAAAAGGATTGGTTTCTGTACTAAACACAAGCAGCAATTCATTTGATTTGGTTTCCAAAGAAGTAACTGCATCAGCTTTCAACGCTCGCTTTAACAGTAATTTCAAAGCTACAAAAAGCCTTCGTTTCCTTTTATTCGGATTCTACCGATCTGGTGTTGACGGAGTACAATTCAACGGTAAAGAAATGTATAAAATTGATGCCGGCGGACGTTATTCATTCCTAAAAGACAAAGCCACATTAAGCGTTCGTTTCAATGATATTTTCAACACCATGAAAGCCGGTTTTGATGGGCAGAATCCATATCCGCAAGTAGGTCAATTTACTTGGGAAAGCCAATCCGTTTATCTTGGTTTCAACTACATCTTTGGCGCAGGAAAAAACAAAAGCTTGCAACGCAAACAAAGAGATAACAACACCAAACAAGATGGAGGCGGATTGTTTTAAACCAAAAATAAAATACTTCTATAAAAAATTAGTTTTAATAATTTGTTGCCAAAAGAAAAACCCGGAGTATGCCACTCCGGGTTTTTCGATTTAAATA
>OFRD01000279.1_pt1 | contig 19764 bp, 13 predicted proteins | sample 1543041 | NCBI WGS metagenome assembly OFRD01 (sample SAMN07774234, study PRJEB24372) | wastewater metagenome | isolation source: Exp Tend CN 100WW | collected 2016-02
GGGCCCCTTAATGCGTTTCGTCGAGAGTTCGGTGCGCGGCATCTTCTAGTACCGGTTGCAGAGTGGTAGGAGTGTAATTGCGAGCCCGTCCGAGTGACGGGCTCTTTGCTATAAGCGCGTTGCAATGTGGCAGGCGCTGCGCCGCCCGGCAAGCGGCACGGCATAAAGGATTCAGGTGCCTTCGTCACTCAGGTGATTTTCAGTCCCGCTCAAGTCACACTAATCCTGCGACAGCTTGATGTAATTCAACACAGCATCCATTGCCTGATTTACCAGCTGGGGCGACTTCTCCACCAGCCGAAAGGGAGTTGAAAACTCAAGGCTCGGTTTGTCATCTGTAATGATCGTGCCATCTTCGTAATAACCGCGTAGCTCTTCGCCCTTGAATAAGAGCAAATTGAATATTGCCTCGGGAGAATCCAAGCTGGTTAGTTTCAGGTAGTTTCGGTCCGCCGGTTGCAATCGTGCGAAACTTTCGCGCAGAGCAGCAAGGTCCAGCGGTATCGGTTTTGCGGAACCAATTATGATGAGCTCGTTGCTGTTTTGCTTGGCAAGATACTGTGATTGAACATTCTGCGCCCCCTTGATTTCGTAATTAATATTTTCTCCTGCTTTTATGTTTACGAATACCATTTGGTGCGGGAACACAGAGTTAAAGGTTTTGTAGAAGTCCTGAAATTCTTCCGGTTTTAGGTCGTAGAGGGGGAACCATTGAAAATACAACCCATTCTCATTAAGCCTGCTTTTTGCGAGTTCTAAAAACTCTTTTGTGAACAATAGTGATGAAAAGGATTGGTAGAGTTCTAATGGGTGGTTGATTATCAGGTCGTATTTCTTGGGTGTCCTCAACAGGTAGTGCCTGGCATCGTCAAAAACAATTTTGTGATTGTTATTGAAAACTCCGGCATTAATCATTTCAAAGAAACCAGCTGTTTCAATGACCTTGGGTTCGATCTCAACGGTGGTTGTGATTGTGTGCCGGCTGAGGATACTGGAGGAAGCCCCGGTGCCAAATCCAATCGTGAGGGAGGTTTGCGCGCTGGGATTGGCCAAGACGGGCAAATACCCCAGCAAGGTGCTTACGCGGACATCGCTGAGGCGTAAACTGCTCGACCCTTGGCCGTTCAACAGCAGTCTCTTTACTGCGCCAAATTGCCCCTGTCCGATTACGGTAACGTACCCGTAACTGCCCTCTTCGTAAAACAGAATTTGTTGGTCGCCCAAATAATTGCGCTGAAAATATCCGCACACTCCGCCGTTGTAGAGATTTGCGAGGCTGTAGTTTCCGCAATAACTGAGGCTCATGAAACCAACGAGAGCGGGCGCAGCGAAATATTTGAGTTTGTCGCGATGGTAGTGCGCGAGGATAAGACTCCCGGCGGCGATATTCAGGAGCGCGGCAAGAATAATTGTGTAGCGCACCCCCAGATTGGGCAGCAATATAAATCCAGCCAGCAGAGACCCGGTGACCGCCCCAAGATTGTTTGTGGCGTAGAGCTCTCCGATGCTTTTGCCCACTGCGTTGCCAACATACGATTTGGCCAGTATTGGAAAAGTGGCCCCCATTAGTGTTGTCGGAATCAGCAGCAGTAGAAATATGCAGCTGAATTCAACAAAGAAATACAGCAGTGGAGTTTTTATTTGTGTGACGGCCTGCAGAAGTTTGGGGAGCAAAGAGAACAGACTTAGCAATAAAAGCCCGTAGGCAGCGATCCCAAACTCAAGGATCGTATATAGAAGCAGTGGCCGCTCAACCTTTTCAATGAATAGCTTCGCACAAAGACTTCCGAGTGCTAATCCAAGCATGAAGGCAGTTAGAATTAGTGACACAACATACACTGTGGATTGAAGGACGGAGGTGATGGGCCGGATCCATGAAACTTCGTAGATCAACGCAGACATGCCGGAAAGGAAAAGGGCGAAGAGAATTGGGCCAGAGGGGCGGATTGAGTTGCCCGCTCCTTGGTTGTGAAGTGAGTTGTTATGCATCAATCTGCTGGCGCCTCGCCGGGTTCGTTAATAGCAGGAGCAGGATTGCGGCCGCGATGTTCACAACTCCGGCAATTGCCGAGCTCACTCTGAAGCCAAACACAGGGACCAAAATGAAGCCGCTTGCAAATGCCCCGAGCGCGGAGCCGAGGGAGCTGATGGCGTAGAGGCTGGCTGTTCGCGTGCCAACCGTACCGGGCTCACTAATATAGAGGCTGTTCACAAATGGCCAGATTGCGCCGAAGAGAATTGTGGGAGGCAGCAGAACAGCGAAGGATAGTAGCAGGGTAATGAGGGCATTCGATGGAAGCTGCATGTAGATACTGTTGACGGCGTGAAAGATGCGCGCGATCGAGAGTCCGTACAAGCCGATCGACAGCTCAATGAGCGCAAGATGCCTTAGCGGTTTGGTGGTTGTGTCTGCCACGTTTCGAAGTAGAAATGCACCGAAGGAGAAGCCCAGCAAAAACGCGGCAAAAATTGTTGAAGTGGAATATAGGGTGGAGCCAAATATCGTCTGGAGTAATCTTGACCAAACAACTTCATAGATTAAGGCAGTGGCTCCAGACAATCCAAAGACCAACAAGAGTAAACCGCGGTGAAGTTGAGTCATGTAACTGTTTGGGAAAACTAAACTGGTTGAATGTCCTGCGTAGAGTTTAAGGCTTTTTACCTACTTCGGGATGTTATCGAGTGGCGGGCAAGCTAATGGCAGGAGTTTTATTCGGATAGCCTGATTGTCGGAGGATGTATCGCGCGAGTTGCGCAAAGCCCGAGAGTGCTCCTAAGTGAACGCTACGGGGCGCGGGCGCTGTGCGGTTGGTGAAAACGCTTCAGGGGCGCACATGCGCATCTTCCGAGCGGTACCGAATAGTGCAGCGCACGGCAGCAATTAGACGCAGCATACTCGTCGTGCGCCGGAATGCCAGAGGCGCAACCTCCCTGGCTGGTGACAGTGCGCAGTATAGATGACACTACGCGGTTTGGCGTATAAGAGTGCACGCTAGTTTCTCGCAGAGAACAGTTGGTGCTTGGGGATGCAGGGTGCTGGTGTTGAAACAGCGATTTAAGTTTTGTCTATTTCTAACCTGCGCTCCCGCAAGCTGGATAGTGTTGAATTTCCGCTTCAGTTCTTTACGTGCTTAGCGCGGCGTCACCCGCGGGCAGGCTTGCCAGCCGGGTAGCCGCCAGGGCGAGGCCCAGTACCAGCCAAAAAAGTGTTTGCAGCGGATGAAAGTCCAGATGCACAAAATAGTGGTCAAAGATGCTGATCACCAGGGCAGCCACCAGCGCGGCATGCGCGCCAAGCCATGCCGGCGCAAGCGCCGTGTTGTGCAGCGCGCGACGCGCGTGGCCGGCTGCCCAGCCCAGCGTGGTGGCCAGCACCAGCGCAAAAGCTGCCAAGCCCAGCAGCCCGGTCTGCTCCGCCATTAGCAGATACGCGCTGGACACGCCCAGGTACAAATCAACATCTGGCGCGCCACCAAAGCCAACGCCGAGAAATGGATAGCGCCCGATAAGTTCAAGCGCGTCCTTGTATTCCCCGAAACGCATTTGGGTGGCGAGATCCTCGCCGCGCAAGCCGGCGCCAAAGTGCAGCACATAAGCCTGGGCTTGCGGCAGCAGCAGCACGAGTGCGGCGCCGAGCGCCAACAGCCACAGCAGGCGGCGCTGCTGCAGCAGCGCAATTCCCAGCAGCACAATCAGCAGGCTGGCCATTGCAGCGCGCGAGTAAGTGAGCAGCAGCGCTGTGGCAAGCAATGCCAGCAGCAGGTATGCCGGCCAGCGCCCGCCGGCCAACGGGCGGGCAGCTGCCAGCTGGGCGGCAGTCAGCGCACCCAACACGGCCAGCATGCCCCCCAGTGCGTTGGGGTCCACCGCCGTGCCGATGGCGCGCTGTGCATTTTCAGAATCGTCCTCCACATAACGCAGCACGCTGCCCGTGGGATAGCCAAGGCGGCCGAGGGCGTTTAGGCCGCGTTCGCTGGTTGCGGGCGGCAGCAGGTAAAGCGCCAGCGCAATTGCGGCGCTGGCGCTGCCCAGCAACAGCAGCACGCGCAGCAGGCGGTTTAGCGCGCGCAGCGTGCGCGCATGCTCCACCACCAGCACGGCAAAGAACACACTCAGCAGAAACTCCACAAACCGGCGCGCCAGGTTGGGTGTGAAGGCAGTGTGCGCCAGCGCGCTGACGAACGCCACCACGCACACCATTGCAAACGCCAGCAACGGCGCGTGCACCGGTGTCACCAGCAGGTGGCGGCGGTAACCGGCCATCCACTGGCACAGGTAAACCAGCAGCGCGCCCGCCAGCGCCACATCCAGCAGCGTAAGTGTGAGCACAAACTTGAACGGCAGCGTGCCGAACGGCAGCAGGGTGATGATGGCAAGCACGGCGCAAAGCGCCACCTCCAGGCTGGCCAGCGCCCACAGCACCAGCGCCAGCGCGCCAAAAACAGCCAGCGTTACAAGTGCGCCGGCATAGCCAAGCAAGGCCCCCGCCAGCACGGCCAACACTGCGATGGCTGCGCCCAGCAGCAACGGCGCTGGTGGCCAGCGGGTGCTTGTTTGCGGAGTAGTGGTCAACTGCATTGCTGTGGCCGCGGGCGCGGACAATGCTGCGTGTCCGTGCGCCAGCACAAGCGCATTGCGCGGCGCACAGCCATTATGCGGTAGTTGCAGCGCTGCGGCCGGGCTTGCGCCGCAGCAGCGGAAACACTGCCAGCGCAATCCCCAGCAGCGAAAGCGCTGCGCCCCATTGCAGTGCGCGCGGCCGGTATTGCAACTGCACAGTATGGGTTCCGGCGCCGGGGAGTGCCACGCCCTGCACAAAACCATTTACTGGAATGCTGGGCTTCCACGCGCCGCCGTTTACGCTGGCCATCCAGCCCGGGTACCAGGCTTCAGACACAACCAGCAATCCTGCTGCGCTACTCTGCGCTGTGAGCTGCAGTGCGCCCGGTTGGTCGCTACTTACCGCGGCGCTGCCCGTGCCCGGCTGCAGGCCAGCGAGCGCTGCGGAATCCACCAGCGCCGTGCCCAGCGCATCAAAACCGGGTGTGCGCAGCAGCTGCCAGAATTCTTCCGGGTTGGCCGGGCGCTGCACCTTGCTGGCCACCCAAGCGCGTTGCGCGGTGAAGGGCAGGCGGTACACCTTGGCGTCGCCCTCGGGTGCGGGCCCGTGGTACAGCGTTTGCGCTGCCAGCGGCAGTCCTTCGCGCGTGCCCGGCTCCATCTTCCAAGACACCAGATAGTCCACACCCAGCAGCTTGAAGCGCACGTCCTCGGCGGCGTAGGCGTCAAACTCCATCCACATGCGCGGCCGGATCGGCGAAATGCCGCCCCACTCGCGCAGGCCATACATGCACGCCCAGTGCCCGTTCATGCGCGCATCGTCTTGCACCCTGAACCAGCGGCCGGTGCCGGCATCTTGCTGCAGTGCCGCAAGCATCGGCCGGTATGGATATGTTTCGAATGGGGCCACCGCGTTTGTGGCGCTGTTTGCGGCGAACAGTTCAAGCGCCAGCACCGTCAGCAGCATCCCCGGGAACCAGCTGCGCAGCGGGCGCGCTGCCAGTGTGATGGCTGCCAGCGCCACGCCCAGCAGCAGCAGCCCAAAGCGCGGCGGCAGTTCGCCCCACTTGACTGCATCACCGCGGGCCAGCAGCAGCACCGCCAGCAGCAGCACAATTACGGGCAGCGTCATGCTGCGCAGCAGCCGCGCTGCTTTTGCAACTGCGCGCCGGCTGCGGCGCGGCAGCGCGCCCAGTAGCAGCGCAGCGCCATGCGCCACCAGCGCAGCCCCGGACATGGCCACAACCAGTGCGGCGCGCTCCTGCCCGCGGAACAGGCTGTAGCCCGGCAGGATCCAGTACGCCAGCCCGTACGCGCCTTGGCTGCTGCCAAAGCCAAGCAGCACGCCGGCAAGTGCGGCCACCACCCAAAAGCGCACGGCAGCCGTTGGCACGGCAGTCGCAGCCAGCAGCGCCAGCGTCAACCCCAGAATGCCCATGAACAATGGCTGCCAGCGGCTGACGAGTCCGGTAACTACAAGCTGCGCCAGATCCTGCAGCGGAAAGCCGTGCGCCAGCTCCGCGTACGGCAGGCTGCTGCGCGTGGACAGCGAAAGGTATTGCGCCTGCGGCAGCAGCTGCACCGCACATATCAGCGCGCCCAGCAGCAGCACGGGTGCCAGCCGCCACAGCAGCGCCGGCCATGGGCTGCCGGCAGCGCGCCCGCAAAACAAAAAGTATGCAATTGCCAGATAACCGCAGAGCAGAAAACTTTGCGGGTGGCCGGCGGCAAACATCAATGCCAGCAAACCGGTTGCGATTGCGCGCGACGTCGCGTCCGCATGCAGCGCGAGGCGCCGCATGGCGAGCAGCAGCAAGGGCAGCCACGCTGCTGTTTCCAGGATGCCGGTTTGCAGCGGGGGATAGCCGGTGAGGTAGCCGCCGAAGGCGAATACAAGCGCACCCGCCAGTGCCGCCAAGCCGCGGCCGGTTTCGGCGCGCAGAAATGCGTAGGCGCCCAGCCCGGCAATTAAATAATGGGCAACTGTTTCAGCAGTCAGCGCCAGCAGCGGAAAATGGCCGTAGCCCAGCAGGCGCAGCAAGCCAAAGCTCAGCCACACCGGCGGGTAGAACAGCTGCGCCTGCGGGTCGGCATGGAATGGATAGCCGCCAAAGAAACAGTCGGTCCACAGCGGCAGCCGCCCGGCTGCAAGTTCGCGAAACGCCAGCGAGCGAAACACAAAAAACTGCTGCGTGAAGTCCCCGTCCGGAAAAACCACCTGGTTGGGCGGCGCTGCAAAGTAGCGCCAGAAGAACAGCGCCCACAGCCCGGCCAGGATTGCGCAGTGTGCGGCGGCGCTGTTGCGCAGCCAGCGGCTCAGTTCAGGGGGCATGGCAGGTGGAGTTTGACCAGCACTGTGTGGGTTGGCGGTGATTTATGCGCGCCACCCCCATTTGGAAAGTTTAGCATCGGGGCTCAATCTGGTGATGCAACGCGGATGGGGCACAGCGTGACAAAATTGTCGCCCCATTCGCCGCCGGCACTGATCACGGTTAGGCGCTCATCACGGTCGTTGTACATGCCAACTTGTACGCTATATGTGCCGGGCGGTGTGTTTGCAGCCAGCTGCAGTGTGTGCGCGTCGGCGTAGTCTTGCCCGGGCTGCCACGCTGCGGTGGGCGCGTTGCCGTCCAGTGGCCAGCCGTCATGCTGCCCCCACACTTGGTCGCCGGTGCCGCGCACTTGCACAAACACAGTGTAATTGGCGGCGGGCGCGCGTAATGCACGCCAGTGCAATGTCAGCCGCAGCGCGTCGCCGGCATGCAGCGTGCGCGGGCCAAGTTCGTAGCCGCTAAGCTGCACCTGGTTTTCAAGGTTGATTGCAAGTGCGTTGGGCACACCGCCGGCTGCTGCCAGCAGCGGCAGCTCGGCCAGGAGCGCATACTCGGCGCCAGTATCAGTCAACAGGCGCTCGCCAGTGGCAAAGTCATACAGGCCCACTTGCACTTGCAGGCGCGCCGGGGCGCATGCGGTTTGCGGAACGCGCAGTACATAGCGGTCTGCCAGCAGCTGCCCGGGCTGCAGCAGGCGCGTGGGCTGCCGGCCAAGGCCGGGGAAAGTGTCGCGCTGCGCAACAATCGTTTGCGCCTCATCAATCAGATGCACGAACACGCTCCAATCGCGCTGCATGGGCGCCAGCACCTGCCAGTAAAGGGTCAGCTCTGCATCGTCGCCGGGCTGCACTTGTGTGGCACCCAATGTGTACCCCAGCAGGCGCATGGATGGCGGCGTGCCAAAGCCCGCGCCAACGGTTTGCTTCATTTGCGTCAAGTCTGCCGGCGTGGGCGCTGCGTAGGCGGGTGCAATTATCCATATGGGCGCAGCTGCGCTCAGTGCCAGCATTGCCAAAACCGGCACGCTTAGGCACACATTGCGCGCCGTGCGCCAGCGGGCGGGGAACCATGCGGCAATGCCCGCAGCAAACAGCACTGCCAGCGATTGGATGGCCGTAAACATAAGGCGCCCCTGCGATGACCATGTGAAAGTGGACCAGCGCAGCAGTGCTACGAACACGGCCAGCGGAGCAACAATGATGACGGCCAGCGGCAGCCAGCTGTGCAGCGCGCTGCGCCGGGCCATGCGCCCTGCAAAAATGAATGCGCCGCTGCCTGCCACAAGTGCAAATGTATTTAGCATGCTGTACACCCAGCCGGGAAACGGAACATTCACGCCGCCGAATAATCCCCAGAATGTGCGCATGAATCCTTCGCGCTCGCTCCACAGCTGCTGCAAGCCCGCCGGATGGGAACGCACACCCAACACCGCCACAAACTGGTTGAGGCCGGTGGGCGTTCCGTAAAGCTGCAGGTTGCGCACAAACCACCAGCCGGCAGCAAGTGCCGCAATGCCAAACACCAGCAGCAGCATGCGCGTTAAGCGCAGTGCGTGGCGCTGCATGCTGCCGGGTGCGCCGCGCTGCGCAGGGGACCGCCAGTCTGCAATCTGGAGCACGCCAATCACCGCCGCAGCAACCGGGAACAGCGCCAGCAGTGAAAGCTTGGAGAGCGCACCCAAGCCCAGCAGCAAACCCAGCAGCGCATGCGCTGCGGGCTGGCGCACACTAGCAGCTGCCGGTGCAGCCGCCATCCGCACCAGCAGCAACACTATCAGGCTGGCCAGCAGCATGGCAAGGTTGTCGTTGTTTACGGTGCCAGAGATAAATAGAAACATGGGCGTGAAGGCCACAAAGCCCGCTGCACAGGCAGCCAGCCAGCGGTCGCGCGCCAGCACGGCCAGCCCAATCTCGTAGGTGCACCACACCGTGCCAGCCGCCAGCAGCACGGACAACAATCGAATGACACGCACGGCCAGCGCGGTGCCATGCCATGGCCAGCTTTCCGCTGCCGTGTGCACCACCAGATTGCGGTTGCCATCCGTTGTGAGAATGCCCACGTCCGCATGTGGATTCAGCCAGCGCACGCGGGCCATGTCGCTTGTGTCAATGAAGCGCGTTGCCTGCGCCATCAAGAAATAGTAGAGCGGCGGCTGGCCGGCCTCCTGGCGCCACGGGCCGGGGTCAGCGGGGTCAAGCACCGGCAGGTTGCCGGTGTCTGCAATATGCCTGACCATTGGATAGTGCCAAACTTCGTCTGAGGCGTCGAAGAGCGGCGTAGTGGCGGCGTACACGCTGCCCAACCCAATGCAGGCGGCCAGCAGCAGCATGAGGCCCGCATGGGTTTGCCAGTAGCGGGCGGCGGGTAAGTTGGGAGTGGCGCGCATTACGGTGCGCCAGTGTCAGGCGCGCAGCGCATGCCGTGCGGCGCAGCGCCGTGCGCTAACGGCGGCGTGTGAGCAGCAGGTAGCCGGCCAGGCCGGCACCGCCCAAGAGCAGCATTGCGCCCAGTGCACCCACCAGCGGGCCCAGCCACGCTGGCTGTTTGGCAGCGCCTGCAACGGCGGTTGGCGTGGGCGCAGCACCACCGAGTTGCGCGCCAAACTCCAGGTTTGCAGTGCTGCCCATTGCCAAGGTCAGGTCCCATTCCACGCGCGTGGTGGACAGGTAACCTGCGGGTGCCTGCAGTGCAATGCGGTAATTGGCCGGCTGCAATTTTTCAAAGCAGTACGGCTCAGGTTTTTCGCCGGTGGTGTAGGTGCCCAACGTCTTGCTGCTGCCGGTATCCGTAATTGTGAACACGCCGCCTTTCACCTGGCCTTCGCCGGCATCCAGCACACCGTTGCCGTTTAGGTCATCATAGAGCTGCACACAAATGGCGCCCGAAGGCGCTTCTGTGGGTAGCGTTTCCGCAGTTGGCTCGACGGTTGGCTCGGCCGCCACGGTGGCGGTGACTTCGGCAACGACAGCAGTTGCAGCCGGGTCGGGCGTTGGCGTCTCAGCTGCGGCCGCGGGCGTTGCCGGTATTAACGCCGTGTCCGCCTGCCCCACAATAATTTTTTGGCCCAATGAAAGCATTCTGGTGACACCGGGGTTGAGCGATTTAAGTTTTTCGAGGCATTCCATTGTGTTGCCGCACACTACGGATGCAATGCGAACCAGTGTATCGCCCGGTTGGACCACCCAGAACTGCTGTCCGCTGGCATCGGCGGTGGGAACCGCAAAATTTGTGGGTGCTATTTTCACCGGCGCCGCAGCTACCACCGGCGTTGCAGTGCTTGCGCTCAGTACAACCAGTGTCGCATTGTCAAAATAAGCATCGTTGTGCTTTAGTGACACAGTTGTGGATGCAAATGTAAAGACGGTAATGCTAGTGCCGATCGCCACAGCCTCCACGTTGATGGTTCCGTAGCTGTTAACGTACTGCGCAGAGGCCCACACATTCCCGGCATCTGACGCGAAGGCGTTGCCCTGCCCGATGCCGGCCTTCAGCGTAATGGATCCGCTTGACGCTGCGCTGTCATCACTGGAGTTGGCCCACGCATGCGCTGAGAGCGTGAAGCGATAGGTGGCGCCGGCGGTAAGCCCGGTTACAGTTTGCTGAATGCCGGCTGTGTAGGTGCCGTTCGAAACTTCCAGCTGCTGCGCACTGACGCCCTGGGCAACGCGCGCGGCTGCCTGGCTGGTAGTGATGCTTTTGAAAGTGGGACTGCCTGACACCACCCACTTGGTCCAGCCGGAAGCAACGCCGCTGACAAAGGTGTCCTCAAAGCCGCCGTTGGTCAGCAGGTTGGTGGCAGGTGCGGGCGCAGCTTGCACTGCCGTAGCCAGCAGCCCGCCCGCCAGCGTGGCAGCTGCTATTCCACGCAGGAAAACTAGAATCTGTCGTTTCATTATTTACACGGACGGTCGCCGATTATAGCAGCTTGGCTGCTTTGAAAAATGCGCATGCTAAAATCAAAACAATGGATTTGAGCGAGAAACTGCAGGGGCAGCTGGCAAATTTGCCTGCGCAGCCGGGCTGCTACTTGATGAAAGACGCCGGCGGCGTCGTGATTTATGTAGGCAAGGCCATCAACCTGCGCAATCGCGTGCGCTCTTATTTTCATGCATCCAGCGACCACTCCGGCAAGACGCGTGAGCTGGTGCGGCGCGTGGTGGATATTGAGTGGATTATCCAGAACTCCGAGCTTGAGGCGCTGCTGCTTGAGTACAACCTCATCAACCGCCACCAGCCGCGCTACAACGTGCGCTGGAAGGACGGCAAGGCGTATCCGTATATCAAGGTGCACTGGCAGGATGCGTTTCCAAAAGTTACCGTGACGCGCCGCGTGGATACAGATGGCGCGCGCTACTTCGGGCCGTATACCAGCTCGTGGGCGGTGCACCAGACGCTGGATGTGCTTCGCAAGCTTTTTCCATATCTCACTTGTGACCGCGACATAACCGGCACGGATGCGCGCGCCTGCCTGTACGCTGACATTCACCTGTGCATGGCTCCCTGCATTGGCAGCGCCACGCAGGAGCAGTACCGCGCAATGGCAGCGGACCTCAGCCGCTTTTTGCAGGGCGAGACGGCGCAAGTGGTGGAGCGCTTGCGCGTGGAGATGGGCAGTGCCAGCGAGAAGCTGCACTTTGAGCGCGCTGCCACACTGCGCGACCAGCTGCTGGCCATTGAACGCGTGGTGGAAAAGCAAAAGGTAATTTCACAGCAGCATTTGGACTCAGATGTAATTGCGTTTGCGCGCCAGGACAACGACGCATGTGCGCAGGTTTTTTTTGTGCGCGGTGGAAAGCTGATCGGGCGCGACCACTTCCTGCTGGAGGGCGTGGCAGAGGAGAACGACACCGAGGTGCTGGGTGCGTTCCTGAAGCAGTTTTATCACAAGGCCACGCATATTCCCGCCGAGGTGCTGCTGCCCGCAGCGGTGGCGGAGGCCACCATCATTGAGCGCTGGCTGCGTGACAAGCGCAACGGCCAGAAGGTTTCTCTGGTGGTGCCGCAGCGCGGCGACAAGCGCAAGCTGGTGCAGATGGCACTGGAAAATGCAACCGAGACGCTGGGCGGGCTGCGCGCGCAATGGCAGGCGGACACGCACAAGCAGGAGGCGGCACTGGCAGAGCTGCAAGCCGGGCTGGAGCTGGCGGCGCCGCCCACGCGCATCGAGTGCTTCGACATTTCCAATACGCAGGGAACCGCAGCTACTGGCAGCATGGTGGTGTTCCATCAAGGCACCCCCGCCAAGAGCCACTACCGGCGCTTTGTAATTCGCAGTGTGGCCGGCCCTGATGATTACGCCAGCATGCGCGAGGTGTTAACGCGCCGCCTGCAGCGCTGGCAGGACCTGCACGCTGCGCAGCATGCGCCCGGCCACAAACCGGACGAGTCTTTCTTGCGCCTGCCGGAACTGTTGATTGTGGATGGCGGCAAGGGCCAGCTGGGCGTGGCGGTGGAGGTGCTGCAGGCATTTGGCTTGAGCGGGCAGGTGGCGCTGGCCAGCCTGGCCAAACAGAATGAAGAACTCTTTGTGCCGGGGCGCGCTGCGCCAATCATGCTGCCGCGGCGTTCGCCGGGGCTGTTCCTTGTGCAGCGCATCCGCGACGAGGCGCACCGCTTTGCCTTGACGCTGCATCGCGCGCGCCGCACGCGCACCGGGCTGGCTTCACAGCTGGATGCGATTCCGGGCATTGGGCCGGCGCGCCGCAAGGCGCTGCTCAAGCACTTTGGTTCAATCGATGGCATTCGCTCGGCAGAGCTGGAAGACCTGGCGCAGGTGCGCGGCGTGTCACGCGATGTGGCGCGCGCCGTGAAGGATGTGCTGGCCTAGCCGCCGGCCTTGGCGCTGCGCGCAGCACTGCACTTAATCTTGCAAAAATCGGGAACAGACGCGCCGGCCGAAATGGCCGGGGTTACACGCGCTGCCGGCATGATTGCGGCGGGCAACGTGGCATCGCGTGTGCTGGGGCTTGTGCGTGACACGGTCAAGTCCAACTATTTTGGCGCCAGCGGTGCGGTGAGCGCCTTTGACATGGCAGCCAAGGTGCCAATGTGGATTTACGATTTGCTGGCGGGCGGCATGCTTAGTGCAGCGCTGGTGCCGGTCTTCAGCGAGTATGCGCGCGCCGAGCGCCGCGCGGAGTTGTGGCAGGTGGCGTCATTCCTGCTCACCATCAGCGCGATTGCGCTTGCAGTGTTGACGCTGCTGGGCGAATTGTTTGCGCCGCAGCTGGCGTGGCTGGTGGGCGGCGGCCTCAGCCCCGCATCTCTGCAGCTCACCACAAGCTTGCTGCGCCTGACACTGCCCACCATGTTGTTTCTGAATCTGGCGGGCATTCTGGCCGGATTATTGTTTGCACTGCAGCGCTTCACGCGCCCGGCTTTCAATGCCGCCATGTTTAACCTGGGGATTGTGGCAGCGACACTGCTGTTTGCGCGCCAGTATGGCGTGTACGCCATGGCGGGCGGAATGTTGTGCGGTGCAGTGCTGCAGCTGCTGCTGCAGTTTAGCGGGCTGCTGGATGCGCGCCTGGTGCCGGTCTTCAACTGGCGCCAGCCCGCCTTGCAGCGCATTGCGCGCCTGTATCTGCCGATTGTGCTGGGGCTGCTGGTGGACATGGTCAGCCGCGCCGTGTCCTATCGGTTGGCCTCGAGCACCGGCGACCAGAGCATTGCCTGGATGGGCTATGCCACGACGCTGATGCAGTTTCCATTGGGGCTGACTTCGATTGCCGTATCAACTGCCATCCTGCCCACGCTTGCGCGCCAGGCGGCGGCGGTGGAGCAGCGCGAGTTCTTGCAAACCCTGGCGCACGGGCTGCGCCTGGTGATTATGCTCATCATCCCGGCTGTTGCGGGCATGTATGTGCTGGCTGGCCCAATTGTGCGCCTGCTCTTTGAGCACGGTGGCTTCCTGCCGGCGGATACGCAGATGACCGTGATTGTGCTGCGCCTGTATTTGCTTGGTGTGGTTGCGGCTGCGGTGGACCTGCCGCTGGTGAATGCATTTTACGCGCGCCAGGATGCGTGGACACCGGCCATGGTTGGGCTGGCGGGCGTTGGCGTTTACCTTGCGGCTGCGCTGGGGCCCGCGCTCTTTCGGCCCATGCGCCTGCAGGACTTGATTGTTGCAAACGCGGTGCAGCTCACGGCGCATGCATTGTGCATGTGGTGGTTTTTGCACGCGCGCGTGGGCACGCTGGCGGGAAATGGCTTGCTGCGCATTACGCTGCAGGCATGCGGAGCCGCGGCCTTGATGGCGGCCGGCACACTTGCAAGCTTGGAGCTGCTGCAGCGCTGGCTGGCGTTTGGCGGGCTGGCGGGCGAGCTGCTGCTGGTGGCGCTGCCCGCCGTGTTTGGTGCCGCAATTTATTTTGGCGTGCTGCTGCTGGCGCGCGTGCCGGAGGCCCAGCAGCTGCTGCCACGGCCGGCAGCGCGCTGAGCGCGTCGCTATAATTATTTTTTATGCCAGCCCCAAACCGCCCCGCGCTTTCCGCGCACTTGTACACCGAGGAATATTTCCGGGAAGCGTGCGAAGGCTTCGACGAATTTAATGAAACCAACGGTGCGCGCCTCTCGCGCCGGCTGCAGGCTGCCTTTGCGGTGGCGCAGGTGACGCCCGGCATGCGCGTGCTGGATGTGGGCTGCGGCCGGGGCGAGATCTTGCGCCACTGCGCAGCACTTGGCGCAGCTGCGTTTGGAGTGGACTATGCGCCCGTGGCGGTGGAGCTGAGCCGGCACGTGATTGATGGCAGCGCGGCTGCGCCGGCCGGCGTGGCGCAGTCAGATGCCAAGCGCCTGCCGTTTCCCAGCAGCAGCTGCGACCGGGTGCTGATGTTTGATGTGGTGGAGCATTTGTATCCATGGGAAATGAAAGCTGCGTTCGATGAAGTGCGGCGCGTGCTGCATGCCGACGGGTTGTTTGTACTGCATACGGCGCCCAACGCATGGTACGACCGTTTTGCCTATCCGCTGGTGCGCGCCATGCGGCGCATCGGCGGCACGCACTATCCCGCCAACCCGCGCGCGCTAAACACGCCCGCCAATGTGGAGGTGCACGTCAACGAGCAGAGTGCATTGAGTTTGTGGCGCGCGCTGCGCGCAGCGGGTTTCGGCAGCCGGGTGTGGCTGGAGAGCCCGCCGCAAAACCGCCGTGAGCGTGCGCCGCTGGCCATGTTGCGGCATATGTCTTTTCGCTGGCCGCCTTTCCGCTGGTTTTTTGAGCGCGAGGTTTTTGCCGTGGCATGGAAGCTTTGATGCACCGCCGCGGGCTTGCTGCCCGGATGTGGCTATGAAGGATCGGCGCCGCGTTGGCGACCTCTCGATTGAAGAGCTGGAGCGTGTGCTTTCTGTGCGGCGCGCTGCGGTGCGTGCAGACCGCTTGCGGCGATACCGCGATGCGGGGCGCGCATTGCCCGGCAGCGCCGAGCTGGAATTTGCTGAAGGCGAACACCAGCCGACGGGCTGGCGCTTTCTGCGCTTGGGCTGGGTGGGAAATGCACTGCTTGCAATCATCGAGATACTTGCGGTTGCGGGCTTGATCTACTTTGGCTACCAGCTATGGGCTGACCGCAACCTGCTAAACCGCGAAGCGCAGCAAGTGATGCAGGCCGGCGCAGCCACGCCGGCTCCCACGCCCAGCATCACGGCCGTAGTCTTGCCGGGCGGCCACACCCCGCCCAATGCTGCCGGCGGAGCACAGTTCAATGAAGCAGAAATCCCCGAGCACTTGCGGCCGCTTGTGCAAGCAGCGCAGCCAATTGCGATACCGCCAACGCCCGGCCCGCGTCAGGCGGTGCGCATTCAAATCAGCACGATCGGCGTTGATGCACCCGTGGTGCGCGGGGACAGCTGGGAGCAGCTGAAGAAGGGCGTGGGCCAAATGTTGGGCACGACTGACCCTGGGCAGGCCGGCAACCTGGTGCTGTCTGCGCACAACGATATTTTTGGCGAGATATTCCGATATTTGGACAAGCTGCAGGCCGGCGATATTATTGCGCTGCAAACCACCACGGAAAGGTTTACTTATCGCGTTACTGGGAGCGAAGTTGTGGAACCGACTGACGTGCGCGTCTTATCCACGACTACCGCGTCCACGCTGACGTTGATCTCATGCTACCCGTACTTGGTGGATACCAAGCGCATTGCAGTGTTTGCCGAGCTGCAGGCGGGCCCGTAATGTGCGCGCGCTTTACGGTATGATTAGGGCGCAAATGAGCAATCCTCGATGACCAAACGTGACCGCCGCAAACGCACTCTGCCCGCTGCAGCCGGCACCGCCAGCTATACAGGTGGCAGCGCTTCTGGCGCAGTAAAGCGCGAGGACATTGTTGCCGACTACACGCACATCCGCTCGGACTTGAAGCGCATCGGGCTGCTGTCTGTTGTGCTGATTGCCGGGCTGGTTGTGCTCTCGCGCTTCATCCACTAGCTGCGCGCTGCGCAGCTGCTCCGCCCGCCTGGCATGCATGCAGCCGGCGGGAGGACTGGCGCCCGCGCTGCATCTCCATCATGCTTGATAAACTGGCCGGCATTGAGGCGCGCTTTGATGAACTAAACGCGCTGCTGGCCGACCCGCAAGTGTCTGCCAATCCGGTGCGGCTGGTGGAGCTGGCGCAGGAACGCAGCAAGCTGGAGCCGCTGGTGGATTCGGCGCAGGCCTTGCGCGCTTTGCAGTCCCGCCTGCTTGACGCCCGCGCGCTGCTGGCGGATCCCGAGCTGCGCGAGATGGCGGCTGCCGAACTGCCGCAGCTTGAGGAGCAGCAGCTGACGCTTGAGCAGCGCGTGCGGCGCTTGCTGTTGCCCAAGGATCCGCGCGATGATCGCAATGTGATTGTGGAAATCCGCGCTGGTGCCGGCGGCGACGAGGCCGGCTTGTTTGCCGCTGACTTGTTCCGGATGTACACGCGCTACTCCGAGCGCCAAAAATGGCGCGCTGAGATTTTGTCATCCAACACCAGTGGCGTGGGCGGCTTCAAGGAAGTGTCTTTTGAGGTGCGCGGGCCGGGGGTGTACTCACGCCTCAAGTATGAGTCCGGTGTGCACCGGGTGCAGCGTGTGCCGGCCACCGAGGCGCAAGGGCGCATTCACACCTCCACTGCCACAGTGGCTGTGATGGCTGAGGTGGACGAGGTGGAGATTGTCATTCCGGACGGCGATGTGCGCATGGAAGTCTTTCGGGCCGGCGGTGCGGGCGGCCAGCATGTGCAGAAGAACTCGACCGCCGTGCGGCTCATTCATGCGCCCAGCGGGCTGGTGGTGCAGTGCCAGGATGAGCGCTCGCAGTTGCAGAACCGCTTGCGTGCGATGGCCATCCTGCGCGCGCGCTTGTTTGACCTGGAAGAAGAGAAGCGCCGCAGCGCGGAAGTTGCGGACCGGCGCTCGCAGGTGGGCACCGGCGACCGCAGCGAAAAAATCCGCACCTACAACTATCCGCAGAATCGCATCAGCGACCATCGCATTGGCCTGACGGTCCACAATCTGACGGATGTGCTCGACGGTGCGCTTGAAGTATTGATTGACGAACTGGTGACTAGCAACGAGGCGGAGCGGCTGGCAGAGGCCGGGCTGTGATGGCGGCCGTGGCGCTGCACGCAACGGTGGGCAGCGCACTGGCTGCGGGCGGCGCAGCGCGCAATGACCTGCAAGTGCTGCTGGCGCACACACTGGGCGTTACGCGCACGCAGTTGCTGGCTAACCCGAGTGCAGCCGTTTCGCCCGCGCACTTGGCGCAGTTTGAAGGCGCGCGCGTGCGATTGCAGGCAGGCGAGCCGCTGCCGTACCTGATCGGTGAGTGGGAGTTCTATGGTGCAAGCTTTGCCGTTAGTCCGGCGGTATTGATTCCGCGTCCGGAGACGGAGCTGCTGGTGGAGCACGCGCTGCGCTTGATGCGGGAGGGTGCGCGTGTTGCCGATGTGGGCACAGGCAGCGGCTGCATAGCGGTGGCGCTGGCATTGCACAACCAGACGATTGCGCTTACGGCCAGCGATATCTCCGCCGATGCGCTGCAGGTTGCGCGGGCCAATGCGCAGCGCCATGCGGTGGCTGCGCGCATTCAGTTTGCGCACGCGCACTTGTTGCACGGGCTTGGCAGCTTTGATTTGATTTGCGCAAACCCGCCGTACCTCACAACGCAAGAGGCAGCGCAACTGGCAGTGGGGCGGCATGAGCCGCGCGGTGCACTGGATGGCGGGGCGGATGGGTTGCAGCTGATTGCGGAATTGCTGGCGACGGCGCCTGGCCATTTGGCAGCGGGCGGCGCAATCTGCCTTGAGCTGGGGGCTGCGCAAAAGACAGCTGTGCTGGGGCTGGCAGCAGCTGCCTTTCCGGCAGCGCGCCTGCAGGTAGTGCCTGATCTGGCGGGGCACGCCCGGCTCTTGGTTGTCCAACATCCTCTGTAAACCCCTTTAAAACAGGCAAATCAGTGCTAAACGCAGCCGACTTGCTTCTGCGTGGCGCATGTGTTATTGTTTGCTTGGTCCTGCCGTGTACGTGATACCGTCTTGTGGTTTTGGGCCAACATGATTGATACGGACGTTTTATTCTTTTTGCAACACGATAGGCAGGCCCGTAAAACGGCTGCAGCCAAGGTGGAACAAATAGATCTGCGCCCGGCCTGCACTCGCGGGCACAAAACTTAGCGGGCACACGGCATAGTGGGGCCTTTTTTATGGCTGTACTGCCGCGCTGCGCTTTGGCGGCTGGTGAATATTTGCGGCACACCCACATGTGCCGCACCCAGGTTTAGCCGGCCCATGCAACAAACAAATCGGGGCAATCACATTGGCAGCGCGTGGGCGGCTGCCCGAATGGAGCAGGCGCAGCTGTGACAAAAATCGAGCGACTTTCTGACAACGTATACGTTTTTACAAGCGACCGCTATGTGCAGGTTACGGCCGGCGTGGTGCTAACTCCTGACGGCGCGATTGTGATTGACACGCTGCCCTACGAAGACGAGACGCGCTTTATGCGCGACTTCATTGAGGGCAAACTGGGCAGTGTGGTGCGCTATGTGGTGAACACGCATTTCCATTCGGATCATGTGTTTGGCACCTGGATTTTTACGGGCGCGCAGGTGGTGGCGCATGCGCTGTGTGCCGAGCTGCTGCATACGCGCACGCGCGAAGCGCTGAAGCGTGCCCAGCAAGACTCTCCTGACATGGCGAAGGTGCAAATTGTGCTGCCGCACGTCACCTTTCGCACCAGCCAATTCCGCCTGACGCTGGGCGGCAAGACGCTGATCCTGACGCATTCGCCGGGCCATAGCCCCGATCTGGTGACGGTGCTTGTGAACGAAGACCGCGTACTGTTTGCCTCGGATACGGTCATGTCTGTTCCCAGTATTGCAGGCACGGGCGGCAGCCTCAAGAATCTGCTTGGTTCGCTGCATGATGTGGTGCTGACGGATGTGGAGATGCTGGTGCAGGGGCATGGTGATGTAATTTTGCGCGGCGAGATTCGTGACAGCGTGCGCGGCCAGATCCGCTATCTGCAAACCATTGATGCGCATGTGCGCCGCACCCTCAAGCGCCGCCTGTCCAAGGAGACGCTCGCAAAGTTTTTGCTGGTTTCCACGAACCTGGTGAAAGTACAGATGGGCGGCCTTGCGGAAAATCTGCACCAGACCAATGTGAACGCACTGTATGACCAATTGCGCCGGAGTGTGCGCCCGTACCCGAGCACACCGCGCGCAACGGCGCGCCCGGTGCGCAAGCCCGCAGCAGCCAAGCGGGCCAGCCCTGTGCGCAAAGCAGCCAAGCCCGCACCACGGCGCGCTGCCAAACCGGCAATGCGAAAAGTGGCGCAGCCCAAAGCTATGAGCAAGCCCGTGAAAACAAAGCCCGCGCTGCGCAAGGTTGATACGGGGCGCAAGCGC
>OFRD01000281.1_pt1 | contig 19688 bp, 18 predicted proteins | sample 1543041 | NCBI WGS metagenome assembly OFRD01 (sample SAMN07774234, study PRJEB24372) | wastewater metagenome | isolation source: Exp Tend CN 100WW | collected 2016-02
AGCAGTTTTTGCGCGACTGGCTAGAAAGTAACTTGGTCAATGGCAAGCTTTGGGACAAAACACCGCCCGCCCCTCGTTTGCCCCGTGAGGTGATTGAAAAGACCTCGGCAAAATACGAAGAAGCACTGCAGCGTTTAACGCGCTGAGGCTGTTCAGATCATCTGAATGCTGACTTAGTTCAGCATCATGCTGAGCTTGCGCCGATAACTCGACACCATGGCCGCTTGCGGGTCTTCTTGCACCGCACTTTTGCCCATGAGTTCAATGCCTCCCGCAGATTTGCCAGTGTGATCGGCACCGCCTTTGGGTGCGACGGGCGTGAGCAACTCCAACAAACCCACCATGGTTTTGCGAGCTGCTTCGTCGTTCCATTTTTTGTCGCGCATGATGATTTCTAAAAGCTCATCCATGGCGCCCGTCCAATCGTCGCTGGCCAACAGCACTCGGGCTTTGGCGTAGCGAGCGTCGAAGTCGCGTTTGTTGGCGGCAATGAGCTGGTCAAACTTTTCCAATGGCCATTGGCCCATCGGGTCGGTGGTGACAAATGCCCAAGCATCGAGCCAATGTTTCAAGGCTTCAAAGCGCAACTTGAGCGGAATTTGAGACAGGCAGGGGGTCAGCACAGTGGAAGCTGTTTTGAGTTGGCCCATGCTGATGAGCAGTTTGACCAAGTCAAAGCGCGCATCGTCATTGTCGGGGTTGGCTTCAAGCGCTTGCATCAGTTTGGCTTGGGCAGTCTCTAGATCGCCTGATTCCAACAAGGCTTCAGCTTCTGCAACCTCAGCTTCGGCCAAAACTTCGTTTTCACCGGGCACATGTTTGTCGAGGAATTCGCGCAATTTACCTTCGGGTACGGCGCCCATAAACCCGTCTACGGGCTGGCCGTTTTTAAGCAACACGCAGGTGGGAATGCTTTTGATGCCAAAGGCAGCGGCCAGTTGCTGCTCTTGGTCGGAGTCAATTTTGACCAATTTGAAGCGACCCCCATAGGCGACCTCCATCTTTTCCAAGAGGGGGCCCAAGGTTTTGCAGGGGCCACACCAAGGGGCCCAAAAGTCGACCAGCACAGGGGTGGTCATGGAGGCCGCAATGACCTCGGCTTCAAATGTTTCTACGGTGACATCAATCATATTTACCAGACCTATGGCCTAAACCTTAAAATTCAAGGATTCAACTGAAATTCAGTTGAGACAATTTTCTTTAACGCTTCATTAAAGCCCAACATGCCAAACACAGCATCCAAAGCCAAAACACGCATCGGCGTGGTCATGGGATCCAGTTCAGACTGGGACACGATGCAACACGCAGTGCAGATTCTCCAACAATTTGATGTCGAACATGAGTTGCAGGTGGTTTCTGCCCACAGAATGCCAGACGAAATGTTCACCTATGCCGAAACAGCCAAGGTTCGGGGCTTGTTTGCCATCATTGCAGGTGCCGGCGGCGCAGCGCACTTACCCGGCATGTTAGCGGCAAAAACAGTGGTGCCGGTGCTGGGCGTGCCCGTGCCCAGCAAACACTTGCAAGGCGTCGACTCCCTGCACAGCATTGTGCAAATGCCCAAGGGCATTCCCGTTGCCACCTTTGCCATTGGTGCCGCAGGTGCCGCCAATGCCGCTTTGTTTGCGGTGGCCATGTTGGCGCAAAACGATGATTCTTTGCAAGCCAAACTGGAACAATTCAGAAAAGATCAAACTGCAGCAGCAAAAGCCATGACACTGCCACCTGTAGGCGGTGCATGAACGGCATGACAAATTCAGTGTCTTTGTTACCAGGTGGCTGTGCTGCCATTGAATCGACTTCTTCTTTGACCGCCGAGCCGCTCACCTTGGGTGTGATGGGGGGTGGCCAGTTAGGCCGAATGTTTGTGCACGCTGCGCAAACCATGGGTTACTTCACAGCGGTGCTAGACCCCGATGCACAAAGCCCTGCTGGCCGAGTCAGCCATCGCCACATTCAAACCGATTACACCGATCCAATTGGCCTGAAAGAATTGGCGGCTTGCAGTGCCGCCATTACCACTGAGTTTGAAAATGTGCCTGCGCCTGCACTGCGCGAATTGGCCAAACTGCGGCCTGTGTCGCCAGGCGCTGATGCGGTGGCCATTGCACAAGACCGTGCTGCAGAAAAAGCGCACTTCGTGAAATGCGGTGTGCCTTGTGCGCCTTATGCAGTGATTGAATCTGCTGTGCAGTTAGAAGAAGCCTTATCGAAAGCTTTGCTGCCTGGCATTTTGAAAACTGCACGCATGGGCTATGACGGCAAAGGTCAAGTGCGTGTGAAAGATGCGCCGGCTTTGCGCGCTGCATGGCAAGACTTAAAACAAGTGCCCTGTGTCTTGGAAAAAATGTTGCCCTTGAGCTTGGAGTGCTCGGTCATTGTGGCGCGCGGCCGTGATGGGCAAATGGTGAATTTTCCGGTACAGCGCAATTTGCACCGCGAAGGTATTTTGGCCGTCACTGAAGTGTATGAGGGCCATTTGCCCGAAGCGATACAACAACAAGCCGTGGCGGCTGCACGCGCCATTGCAGAAGGCGTCCACTATGTGGGCGTGTTGTGCGTTGAGTTTTTTGTGTTGCAAGACGGCAGCATGGTGGTCAATGAAATGGCGCCGCGTCCCCACAACAGTGGTCACTACACGCTTGATGCGTGCGACCAATCGCAATTCGATTTGCAAGTTCGCACCTTGGCTAGTTTGCCCTTGACGCAACCTCGTCAACACAGCGCTGCCATCATGCTCAACTTGTTGGGTGACGTGTGGTTTGATTCGAAGGGCGCCATGCGCTTGCCTGATTGGGCTGCGGTGTTGGCATTGCCTGGCACTCACTTGCATTTGTATGGCAAAACTGAAGCGCGCAAAGCCCGCAAGATGGGGCACCTCAATGTCACGGGTGCTTCTGTTGCAGAAGTTCGCGAAGTTGCCTTGAAGGCGGCAAGCATTTTAGGCATTGAAGCTTTTTGAGTTGCGCGCCTGCAGCTTCGCAATCCTTCCGTACTTCAACAGCATCCTTTTATTCATCCATGATCATTTCTGGCAACAATCCTGCGCATGTGCAACAAGCAGTCGATGCTTTGTGCGCTGGCGAACTCTTGGGTTTGCCAACTGAAACAGTTTATGGTTTAGCGGCAGATGCCAGCAACGAAACTGCCGTTGCCAAGATTTTCCAAGCCAAAGGCAGGCCCTCCAACCATCCTTTGATTGTTCACGTGGCTTCAGTGGACGAGGTGAAAAAATTTGCCAATGAAGTTCCGGACTTTGCGCAAAAATTGATGTCGCAATTTTGGCCAGGCCCGCTCACACTCATCTTGCCTCGTCGCGAAGAGATGGCTGCAGCTGCAGCAGGCGGGCAAAATTCTGTGGGCTTGCGTTGTCCTTCACATCCTGTAGCCCATGAAGTGCTGAAGGCTTGCGCTGCTAAAGGTGTCTGGGGTTTGGCGGCGCCCAGTGCCAATTTGTTTGGCCGCGTCAGCCCCACCAGTGCTGCGCATGTGCAATCAGAATTCGGTGATGTTTTGCTCATTTTGGATGGCGGCGAATGCGAGGTTGGCATTGAGTCCAGCATTGTCGATTGCACCCGAGGTGTGCCTGTGTTGTTGCGTCCCGGCCAAATCAGTCGCACACAAATTGAACAAGCATGCGGCTTGAAATTGGTGAATCCAGAAGCACTCCACTCAGAAGCTCCTCGAGCCTCTGGAACCTTGGAATCGCATTACGCGCCCAAAGCCAAAGTGCGATTGATGACTTCTGGCGAGTGGCAACAGGCACTGCAAGCCTTGGGGCCACATGCACAAAACTTGGCTCTTTGGTCAGTTCAAAAACCTTCTTATGAACTGATGGGTGCTGGCTTGTATTGGCGTGCCATGCCTGCAGATGCAACGCAAGCGGCGCACGACTTGTTCAGTGTGTTGCGTGATTTTGATGCCAGAGGCGTCCGTACCATTTGGATTGAAACGCCGCCCCAAACACTCGACTGGGAAGGCGTGCGCGACAGGTTAAATCGCGCAGCTGCCTAAGTGCAAGGAAAAACAAGCACCATCGCTGGTGCTTTTGGAAAGCGGCTTTGAAAGCTCAATAACGCATACCCACGCCCAGGCTAATGCCAATGGGGTTGAGGGTGATGTCCAGCGTTTGACCGGTGGACAAAGTGTTGCGAGTTTTCAGAGGTGTCTTGGTTATAGAACCATCCACAAACCAACGCTCATCAATTTTGTAAGAGGCGCCCACTTGCAGGGTTGCTGCCAATTTAGATTGAATGGACAGTGTGGTTGGAACAAGCGGTGTGCCGCCTGTGAGACCAGAAAGCACTGCAGTGGTGTGCTCGCCGTCAAACTTGGCATAGGTCACGCCCAAGCCCAAGTAAGGCCTAAACAGACCACTGGCTTCACCAAAGCGGTATTGCACCATGACGGTAGCAGGGATGGCCTTGGTATCGCCAATTTTGCCGACGCCCGCAATGCTGCCTGTGCCATACAGGTTGTGCTTAAAAGGCAAAGCAAGCGGCAAATCGATGGCCACACTGTTGCTCAACATGTAGGTGACGCCGCCCGAATATTGGGTGCTGTTGCTTACACCGGATTGAACGCCGGTGAGCGAAGGCGCTGTCAAATTGCCACTGGTGACTTGCGGTGCAAGTTGCGTGATGCCGCCGCGAACCAGCCAACTTCCCTGTGATTGCGCTTGCGCAGCAGAGCCTAAGGCAAGAGCAGTGAGTGCTGTGATCGCTGACAGCGCAAAGCAGAATTTAGATTTCATGATGTTTGTCCTTCGCTTAGATTTACAGCCAACCTGCTGTGGCCAAAGACTTCGCAACCAACTGGCTCAGCAGTTGATAGCCCAAAGGTGAGGGATGGAAGCCGTCTGAGAAACCATAGGTTTGCCACCAGTTGCTGCCACCCGTTGCGCCTGCTGGCGGTGTCATGGCAGACAATGCAGCCGCTGTACAAGTTTGGAAGTTGTACAAAGGCAAGCCGTCTGAGCCCAAGCCCGTGATGGGGCAAGCAGGCGTGGTAACATTAGTCAGACCATATTGCGCAGGGTTTGCAATTTGATCGTTGAAAGCGGTGTAAAAGTCGACCAACACAACGCGTTTTTCATTGGCCACCAAAGTGGCCAGCCGAGAATTGAAGGCCTCTACCCACGACTTGAACAAGGTCTCTGATTGGGCACGAGCACCTGCACCGGTGGCACCACCGCCATAAGCTGCAGCAATGCCGCCCAACACCATTTGAAAGCGAGGCGTGTTGGTAATACCGGGCGTGTTGAGCACAACAATGCGCTCTGCACCTTTGTCTAAGGCACTGGTTTTGATGCTGGCGTAAAACTTATCTGCCAAGGCCACCATGTAGGCGCTGCCCACTTGTGCCAAACCTGCTTGACCGCCAGCCAACATGGGGCCCAAGGTGGCTGCTGGAATGAGTGTGCCCGCCATAGCGGCATAACTTGCACCACCGTCTTTGGCGGCATTCAAATAAGCGCCAACCAAGTCGGCTGCATCGTTGCCACCGCCATCAATGAGAAGCAAATCTGTGCTTTTGTAGTTGCCAGCCGAAGAGGCAACCTGCAATTGATAAGTGATGGAGAAGGGCGAAGCGCCCGCACCTGTTTGAGGGTTGATGTTGTTGATGCGACCACCGCCCACGGCATAGCTAGAGCAGCCTGGTACCACTGAGAAGGGAGAGGCAGCAGCGCCTGTGTATTTGAAAAAGTTGCACAGTTGAGGTGTACCTAGCAGTGCAGCAATGCGTTCCGTCCATAGTGTATTGGGCTCACTTGCGCTGTCTTGCACCGAGAAGATACGGCCATTGGTAGGAATGCCCTTGAACGTACCACTGTCGGCCAGGCTGTCGCCTATGACTTTGACAGATGTGATGCCAGCACGCTTGCTTGTTTGGTCTGCACCACCACCACCGCCGCAACCCACCAAGAAGGCGGCTGTTGCCGTGGCGAGTAGTGCAAGTTTCCACTTCATGGATCTCATCTTTCACCTCTTTGTTTTGCTTGTCTTTGAGACGTTTTAATAAAAGAACGCCCGTTCTTTTATGCTGATCTTAAGCAGTGGCAAGGCCTAGAGTGATGGGGTAAGTACTAGTCTTCAGAAAGACTTTTCAGCGATCATTTTTTCTGGTCTTGAACAGTCCACTCAAGAAGCTTGTCCAAGGCCGGCCGAGTCGCGTTGGCATTGGGGTGATTCACAATCACCACAAATACATAGGACTGCCCACTCAAGCCCTCGACGTAGCCAGCCAAGGAAGCGACATCCCGAAGGCTACCCGACTTGAGCTTGGCACGCCCAATCACCACAGAGTTGGGTTGCCGATCTCTCAGTCGCACCACGGTGCCATCTGCGCCCGCAATGGCCAAAGAGTTTTGCAAAGCATTGGCATAGTTGCTTTGGGCAGCCAGTTGAAGCAAGGCAGTCAGAGCCTGCGCACTGCTTCGTTCCTCGCGTGAAAGCCCAGAACCGTTGTCTATCACGGGTGCCTTGTGACCCGGCATGTTTTTCGCCCACCATTGCATGACAACTTGTTTGGAGGCCGCAAAATTGCCTGCGCCTTGCTGGCTCGACAAAGTCAGAAACAACTGCTGCGCCATCACGTTGTTGGAAAACTTGTTGATGTCGGCCACGATATCGCTCAAGGGCAGCGAAGGCGCTTCATGCCATAGCGTCACTTGCGTCGGCGTTAAGCCATGGCGCACTTGCCCCTTGAGTTGGCCCCCCGCTTGGCGCCACATGGCTTGCACCATGCGCGGCGCAAAAGATTGCGGTTCAATATAAGCCACGGGCCACTTTTGTTCACCACACGCTTTGGGGTAAGTGCCATTGAAGCGCACGCTGTCAGCTTTGGAAAAGTCGGCGCGCAGTTGGGTTCGCCAATCTTGGCAAGGGCCGGCTGACAAGGGCACGCTGCTCGGCCATTGAACATTGGCCAGTGGTGGCTCGCCTTCAACTTTGGCTTCACCGCGTGCGGCATCGGGCGTGAACTTGAACAACATGGCATTGAAGTTCAGCAGAAGACCCTGCGGTGCAACGTTGTAGGGCCGCAGCGGCTCATCGTCAAAGCTGGCAGGATTTTGATGGGGCAGGTCAAACACACTGCCATCTAAAACGATGTCGCCTTTCACTTCGCGAAGGCCTTTGGCCATCACTTCTTGTAGCAAAGTTTGCAGGCGCTCCACGACCAACTTGGGATCGCCGCTGCCTTTCAAATACAGATTGCCTTGCAAAACGCCCTCTTTGACGGGGCCATCCACCCACACTTTGTTGCGCCAAGTGAAGTCGGGCCCCAAAAGCGACAAGCCTGCAGAAGTGGTGATAAGTTTCATGACAGAAGCAGGATTCATCTCTGCATTGGCATGAAGACTTAGTCGGGGCTTAGAGGGGCCCGCGCTTGGCGACGCGTTGTTCAAGGGTGTGACCATGATGCTCACAGCACTCATGGGGACATTGGCTTGTTTGAAGGCCTGAACGACGGGTTCTGGAACCCGTGGGTTTTCAGCTTGTTTGACATGGGGCTTGGCTGTTAAAGCCAAACTTTGAAATGCCAAGACCATGGCCAAACCCATTTGAAGAGAAAACTGAAAGCGAGATCTGCGCATCCCTGAAGTCTAGCCTCCCTTGTCCCTTTGCTCCAATGCTAGGACGTATCATTGGGACATGGCATTTTCTCAGCTCAGCATCGGCCGTTTGGCGGCCGTGATCACTGTTCTCATTTGGACTTCTTTCATCATTGTGGCGCGGGCCTCCGCATCTCACGTGCTTTTGCCTTTGGACATTGCATGCGCTCGCATCATTGGCGCTAGCTGTGTGCTGCTGCCGTGGGCTTGGTGGCTCATGCGCGAAGCCAGGCAACGCGGCGAACAAGTGGGCTCTTTGTTTGGTTTGTCGCCCTTGCCCTTGCACATCACAGTCAAGGCCGGCATGCTAGGTGGCTTCTTGTATGCCATGTTGGCCTACTTTGGCTTTTTTTATGCGCCTGCAGGACACGCCTCTGTGCTCATGCCTGGCAGTTTGCCGCTTTGGACCAGTTTGTTGATGTGGCTGTTTTTACGCGAACACATCGGCCTGAATCGCGCCATTGGTTTGGGCATGATTGTGTGCGGCGATATTTTGGTGGGCGGTATGAGTTTGCTCAAAGCTTTTGAAGGCGGCGATGTTTGGATTGGCGATCTTTTGTTCATAGCGGCGGCTTTTTGTTGGTCAGCCTACAGCGTCATCGTACGGCGCTATGGTCTGGATGCCGTACGCGCCACCATGGCCATCACAGCTTTTGCGCTTGTGAGCTTTGTGCCTGCGTATGCACTGCTGGTGAATCTCTATGTGCTGCCAAGCCAGATGGCACAAGCCGACTGGTCTGAAATTGTGTTTCAAGCGGGCTTTCAGGGTGTCGGCTCGGTGGTCATTTCAGGCATTACCTTCACGCAAATGATTCGCACTTTTGGCCCCATCAAGTCCACCATGATCACGGCCTTGGTGCCGGGCTTGTCTGCGCTAGGTGCTGTGGTATTTTTGGGTGAACCCTTGTCTTGGAATTTGTGGGCGGGTTTGGCTTTGGTCACTGGCGGCATTTTGTTTGGTGTGCGGCAAGCCGTGGTCAAATCCTAATTTCTCAAACTTGAATGCGATGACCCAAGTCCTGAAATTTTTGGCCTTTGACACCAGCACCGACATGATGTCGGTGGCCTTGTCGCAGGGTGACCAAACTTGGCATCACCACGGTGTAGGCGGTGCCAATGCGTCGGCACAATTGATTCCCACTGTGCATGCTTTGCTTGCGCAAGCGCAATTGCAACTTTCTGATTTGACAGCCTTGGTGGTGGGCCAAGGCCCAGGTTCTTTCACAGGACTCAGAACGGCCTGTGCGGTGGCGCAAGGCCTTGCCTTGGGTGCCAATTTGAAAGTCATTCCTGTCGACAGTTTGAAGGCTGTGGCAGAAGATGCACGGCACTCGCTTGCTCATGCGCAAGACGGGTACATTGCCTCAGTGATGGACGCTCGCATGGGCGAAGTTTATGTGGGTGTGTATGCGTGGCATGCTGCCACGTCACAATGGACCTCTGTGCAGCCCTTGCAAGTAGGCCCACCCGAAGCAATGGCGGCGCAGTTAAGCCGCATGAACCTGCCCAAGCTGGTGTTGGCAGGCAACGGCATGCAAGTCTACAAAGACCGCTTTCCTTTGCAAGAATTTGAAGTGGGCGGTGTTCCCGTGTCTTGTGTTGCCGCAGTGCCCAACGCATTGGCTTTGCTGCGCATGGCGCCTGGCTTGTGGGCCAAGCAAGAAGCTGTTGCACCCGAGTGGGTTCAACCACTCTACATTCGCGACAAGGTGGCGCAGACCACAGCAGAACGTGACGCCATCAAACGGGCCAAAGCAGATGCCCTTGCCACTTCATCGGCATCCACCACAAGCTCACCCCCAACATGAACCTGTGGCCGCCAGAACTCAAGCAAATGCTGACACCTGAGATCCAGGTGCAGTTGCTCACCATGACCGAGGCCGATTTAGAAGCGGTGGTGGCGGTTGAACAATCGGCTTACAGCCACGCTTGGACATTGGGCAATTTCAAAGATGCCTTGAAGGCCGGTTATGTGGCTCACCGTTTGGTGGCGGGTGAGCATTTGGTGGGCTACTTTGTCGCCATGCAGGTCATTGACGAAGTTCATTTGCTCAACATCACCGTAGCGCCGCCCTTTCAGCGACAAGGTTGGGCGCGTTGTTTGATGCAATCCTTGAGCCTGTGGTCGCAAGCCAATGGCGCAAGCTACCTGTGGCTTGAAGTGCGTGAAAGCAATGCACCTGCCTTGAATTTGTACCAAAGTTTTGGCTTTCAACAAGTGGGTTTGAGAAAAGATTACTATCCTGCTGGTAGAACCACCCGAGAGTCTGCGGTGGTCATGAGCATGCCCCTTAAAGCCTAAGCAATGACTGAAGATACAACGGCCCCTTTGGATGAAAACGCCACGCGTTTTGAACTGGACGATCGCCAACGTGCCATGTTGGCGGAAATGGGTGTGCGTGTTTGGATGCCGCAAACGGTTCGCGCCTTGCCTGCCAAGGCTGCCAAGCTTGCACAAGTAGAAGTACCTGATACGCCACTTGTTGATGCAGCTGCACCTTTAAACTTACCTGTTGCCAGTGCACCGCAAATGCTGTCGGTTCCCATTGTCGATATTTCGCAATTGCCAGAAGGCATTGCCAGCATGGACTGGGCGCAACTGCAATCAGCCGTTGCCTCTTGCACAGGCTGTGGCCTGAGCCAATCTCGCCAGCAAGCTATTTTGGGAGAAGGCTTGGCTTCAGCCGATTGGATGATTGTGGGCGATGCGCCAGGCGAGGAAGAAGACAAAGCGGCGCGAAGTTTTGCAGGACCTGCAGGCCAATTGCTCGACAACATGTTGAAGGCGCTCAGCCTCACGCGGGAGCAAGTTTATTTGACGCACGCTTTGAAATGCCGCACCCCCGTTGGCCGCAATGCCAGCCAAGTGGAGGTGTCGCATTGCGCCACTTATTTGGCACGGCAAGTTGCGCTGGTCCAACCCAAAGTCATATTGGCCATGGGCAGAACGGCTGCGCTGGCACTGTTGCAAAGTGCAGAGCCATTGGGCAAGTTGCGCTCACAAGTGCACAGTTTCAAGGGTGTGCCCGTGGTGGTGACTTACCCACCTGCCTACTTGCTGCGCAATCAAGCCGACAAAGCCAAGGCCTGGGCCGATTTGTGTGCAGCTGCCAGTTTGGTGAAGTCAGCAAGCACCTAAGCTCATTTGGTTCAGCTGCATGCTGTGAGGCGCCATATGCGGCTTATGCGCCTTCAGCTTTTGCAGGCGCCGCAGGCTGCGATGGCCACAGCACACTGGCAATCGAAACGACCATCAGGCCCATCGCCGCCCAGTCTTGCCAATGGAGTATTTCATTCAAGGCCCAAGCACCGCTGAACACGCCCAAAATGGGAATCATCATGACGCTCAAGGTGGAGGCGACAGGCGGTAAAACGCGTGCCAAATAAAACCATGCAGCATGCGCAAAGCCAAATACCAAGAAGGCATTGAAGACAATGGCGGCCCAATGCGTGGGTGTCGGCTCTTGCCATCTGTCAAATTCAAAAACAAAGGCCAAGACCGTCATGACCACGGTGGTCATGGCCGTCATCCAAAAAGACAAGGTGAGGGTTGGCAATGGAATGGTGGTTCTGCGCAGCATTTGTGTGCCCAAAGCCCACGTGCTTGCAGCCACCAAGGCCAACACCACGCCCACGGGTTTGCCAGACAGGTTGGCCAACTCGTGCCACAGCAAGAGGACAACCCCAAGCGCTGCGGCAAACACCCCGCCCCATGCGCGCTTAGACAGTTGGTTGTGGAAGATCAAGGCACCAATCAGGGCTGAGAAGATGGGCATGGTGTAACCCAAAATGGCCGACCTGCCACTGGACAAATACTGCACTGCCAAGATGATCAAGGCGTGCCAAATGAACATGTTGAAAATAGCCAGCACCAACAATTCACGCCAGTACTGCCTGGGAATTCGAAAAGGCACTTTCATGACCATCAGGCCTAATCCCAACACGGGTGTGCCAATGAGCAAGCAAAGCATCCGAAAAGTCAGGGGTGGGAAACCCGTGACGCCCAGCTTCAAAACAGGCCAGTTCAGGCCCCAAACCAAGGTGAGAAGCGCCAACAGCACCCATTGGCGTTTTGTAAGTGAATGCATAGGGGGATCTTAGTGCTAAATGGCAGATAAGCTTGTGAGCTTGGGTCTGGCAGCTTGAGCCTTTAAAATCGAGCCATGACCTTCTTAGAACAACTGCAAGGCGCCGAGCGCCAAAACGGCTCACTGTTGTGCGTCGGCCTTGACCCTGAACCCAGCAAATTTCCTGCAAGCATGAAGGGCGATGCCAGCAAGATCTATGATTTTTGCGCGCAGATTGTCGATGCCACAGCCGATTTGGCCATTTCGTTCAAGCCCCAAATTGCTTACTTCGCTGCGCACCGCGCTGAAGAGCAATTGGAAAAGCTCATGGCACACATGCGCCGCAATGCGCCGCATGTGCCGGTTATTTTGGATGCCAAGCGCGGCGACATTGGCGCCACCGCCGAGCAATATGCCATCGAAGCCTTTGAGCGCTATGGCGCCGACGCGGTCACGCTCTCGCCCTTCATGGGCTTTGACTCTGTGCAGCCGTATTTGAAACACCATGGCAAGGGCGCGTTTTTGTTGTGCCGCACGTCTAACCCCGGGGGCGATGATCTGCAGAACCAGCGCTTGGCTTCTGTCGAAGGACAGCCTTTGCTGTATGAACACATTGCCAAGCTAGCGCAAGGCCCTTGGAATGTGAATGGCCAGTTAGGCTTGGTGGTAGGTGCCACCTACCCTGCTGAGATTGAACGTGTGCGCAGTTTGGCGCCTACTTTGCCTTTGCTGATTCCCGGTGTGGGTGCGCAAGGCGGCGATGCCGTGGCCACCATCAAGGCCGGTTACCGCCAGCGCAACGGTGCCACCACCGGTGCGGTCATTGTGAGTTCATCGCGGGCTATTTTGTATGCGTCATCGGGCGATGATTTTGTCCAAGCCGCGCGCAATGAAGCCATGCGAACGCGTGATGTTTTGAGAGCTGCCGCGCAAAGCTGAAGCGCCTCAATGTCCTGATGCAAAAGCATGCAGGACACTTTATTTTTCAAGCAAGCGCTTCAAATAACGACCGGTAAAGCTGGCCGGATTTTGCGCCAGTGTTTCGGGCGTACCCACTCCCACCACCGTACCGCCACCCGAGCCACCTTCAGGGCCCATGTCGATCAACCAATCGGCGGTTTTGATCACATCGAGGTTGTGCTCAATGACCACAATGGTGTTGCCCGCATCACGCAGTTGGTGCAAAACTTTGAGCAACAAAGCAATGTCGGCAAAGTGCAGGCCTGTGGTGGGCTCGTCCAAAATGTAAAGCGTGCGACCCGTATCGCGCTTGGACAATTCCAGTGCCAGCTTGACCCGCTGTGCTTCACCACCCGACAAGGTGGTGGCGGCTTGACCTAAGTGGATATAACTCAAACCGACATCGAGCAAAGTCTGTAGTTTTCGTGCAATGGTAGGCACCGCATTGAAAAACTCAAACGCCGCCTCAACGGTCATGTCCAGCATTTGGGCAATGTTTTTGCCCTTGTACAAAATTTCCAAAGTTTCGCGGTTGTAACGTTGGCCGTGGCAGACATCGCAAGGCACATACACGTCGGGCAAGAAGTGCATTTCCACTTTCACCATGCCATCGCCTTGACAGGCTTCGCAGCGTCCGCCGCCGTTAGAAGCGCTGACGTTAAAGCTGAAGCGACCGGGGCCATACCCGCGTTCGCGCGCTGCGGGTACCTCGGTCATGAGGTCGCGTATGTGCGTGAACATGCCGGTGTAAGTGGCGGGGTTGCTGCGCGGCGTGCGGCCAATGGGCGACTGGTCGACGTTGATGACCTTGTCGAAATGGTAGAGCCCCAAAATGTCTTCGTGGGCGGCAGGTTCATCGTGTGCGCGGTGAATGCTGCGCGCTGCCGCGGTGTACAAAGTTTCATTCACCAAGGTGGACTTGCCCGAGCCAGATACACCTGTGACGCAAGTTAAAAGTCCGACAGGGAAAGCCGCTCGCACGTTTTTCAAATTGTGGCCTTGTGCGCCCACAATTTCAATAAAGTCTTTGCCAGGGGCATGGCGCTTGATCGGCACTTCAATGGCTTTGCGGCCCGACAAATATTGACCGGTCAATGAATCGGGCGCTAACAAAATATCGGCGCAAGTACCTTGCGCCATCACGCGTCCGCCATGCACGCCAGCACCTGGCCCCATGTCAATCACATGGTCGGCAATGCGAATCATGTCTTCATCGTGCTCGACCACCAGCACACTGTTGCCAATGTCGCGCAAATGTTTCAGCGTGCCAATGAGGCGATCGTTGTCGCGTTGGTGCAGACCAATGCTGGGCTCGTCCAACACGTACATCACACCCGTGAGGCCCGAGCCAATTTGGCTGGCCAAGCGAATGCGTTGTGATTCACCGCCTGAGAGTGTGTCGGCACTTCGATCAAGGCTTAAATAGTTCAGGCCCACATCGTTCAAGAACTTCAAGCGCGAGCCAATTTCGTGCACCACTTTGTCGGCAATTTCGGCCTTTGCGCCATGCAGTTTCAAGCTTTGAAAATAGCTTTGAGCTTCGCCTAATGTGACATGGTTCACTTCATAAATGGCGCGCGCTTGCGCGCCCTCGCCGATCCGCACATGGCGGGCTTCGCGGCGCAAACGCGTGCCCTTGCAATCTGCGCAAGCATGGTGACTGCGCATGCGCGCCAAGTCTTCGCGCACCACGCTGGAATCGGTTTCTTTGTAACGGCGCGTGAGGTTGGGAATGATGCCTTCGAAGGGGTGCTTTTTGGAAACCTTCTTGCCCTTGGAGGCGCCCGATTCCATGATGTAACTGAACTTGATGTCTTCTTCGCCCGAACCCCACAGAATGCTGTGGCGCACTGCGTCTGGCAGAGATTCAAAAGGTGCTTCTACATCAAACGCGTAATGCTTGGCCAAGCTCTCGAGCATGCTGAAGTAAAAACCATTGCGCCTGTCCCAGCCCTTGATGGCGCCACTGGCCAAGCTCAAACTGGGGAAGGCCACCACGCGGTCAATGTCAAACACTTCGGTGGTGCCCAGGCCATCGCACGTGGTGCAAGCGCCCATGGGCGAGTTGAATGAGAACAAGCGCGGTTCGAGTTCGGCAATCGAGTAATGACACACAGGGCAGGCAAACTTGGCATTGAACATGTATTCTTTGCCCGTGTCCATTTCAACGGCGATAGCACGCTGTTCTGCCAGCCTTAAGGCGGCTTCAAAACTTTCGGCAATGCGCTGACGCAGTGCATCGCGCGCAGGCGCTTGTGCTTCGTGGCGAATTTTGAGGCGATCGACCACCACATCGATGTCGTGCTTTTCAGTTTTCTTCAAAGTGGGCAAATCTTCCACTTCATAAGTTTGCCCATTGATGCGAAAGCGCACATAACCCAGCGCTTGCATTTGCTCAAAAACTTTTTCAAACTCGCCTTTGCGTTCGCGCGCAATGGGCGCGACGATCATGAGCCGCGTGTCTTCGGGCAACTCCAAAACGGCGTCGACCATTTGACTCACGGTTTGCGCTTGAAGCGCCAAGTTGTGGTCAGGGCAATAAGGTGTGCCCGCGCGTGCAAACAGCAGGCGCAAATAGTCGTGAATTTCGGTCACGGTGCCCACGGTAGAGCGCGGGTTGTGGCTGGTGGCTTTTTGTTCGATGGAAATGGCGGGCGACAGGCCCTCAATCAAATCGACATCAGGCTTGTCCATCAGTTGCAAAAACTGGCGCGCATAAGCCGACAAGCTTTCGACATAACGGCGTTGACCCTCGGCATACAAGGTGTCAAAGGCCAAGCTCGATTTGCCCGAACCGCTAAGACCTGTGATCACCACCAGTTGGTTGCGTGGAATATCGAGGTCGATGTTTTTGAGGTTGTGGGTTCGGGCCCCGCGCACGCTGATGTGCGTTTGGCGCAGGGCGCTGGCCAAATAGGCACCATCTGCAGGGTTTTCGTCTGTCATGAGGCCCGCTTCGTGCCGCGCTGCTGCCAAAGCGGCTTCTAACAGGCGAACTTTTTCCCTGGCAGCTTCCAGTTCAGTGAGACTTGCGGGGGCGTTGGGTGCGTTCAAAATCGAGGTGTCAGACAAAACCCTCGATTATCGCTAAAGAAGCCAAGTCTGTCGTTGGCAGACTTAAAAAACTGCGTGATCGCCGCGTTCTAAGGACGTTTTGCCGCTCACCAAGGCTTGGTAGCAGTCCCAAAGGGTTTCTTGGCCTGTAGAAGGCGTGGCGTTGGCATCGTAGCGGCCTTGGGCTTCATTCCAGACCAACATCGATTCGGTGGCGTAGTAGCGTCCAATGCGGGCCAATTCAGCTTTGTTGGCCAAAGGCGGAATGAGGTGGCCCAACAAAGACAAAGCGCCAATGATGACGTCCATCATTTTGACCGGCACATGGCTGTACTTGGGCGGTTTGCCTAACAATGAAAACAAGTATTCCCCTTGCTGCAAGGGTGTGATGGCAGGGCCTGGGCCGCCTATGGGCAAAATTCGATTGTGCAGCGCAGGGTCTGTCACGCATTGCGCCAAGTAGTTGCCCAGATCTGGGTCGCTGATGGGTTTGCAAGCCGTCAGTTGGCCATCTCCAAACAATAAAAAGGGTTTGCCTTTGCGAATCCGTTCAATTTGGCCGCACAGCGATTTGAAAAATGCGGTGGGCCTGACGATGGCATAGCGCATGCCCGATTTCACCAAAGCGTCTTCGAAAGCCAGTTTGGCATGCTGAAAGGTGAGCAAAGGTTTTTGCACGCAAATGGCCGACAGCAACACAAAGTGTTTCACACCTGAGGCCTGCGCCACATTCAAGGCCAACATGTGTGCTGCATGGTCAATGGCCCAAGCATCTTTGGGGTTGCCGGTGCGAGAGGCCAAACAAGACATGAGCGTGTCAAAGTGCTCGCCTGCAAAACCATCTTGGGTCAGAGAGTTTAAATCGGTCACATCACCTGTGCGAAAAATGGCGCCGGGCAGTTTTGCTTTCCAATCTTGCAATGTGAGTTTGCCGTTCACGCCTGCCTTGGCGCGAATGAAGCACACCACCTCGTGGCCTTCGCGCAGCAAAGATTTCACTGCGGCTTGGCCAATGGTGCCTGTGGCGCCCAATACCAAGACACGTTGCCTGGCAGGCGCATTCAATAGCGCGTCAGTAGTCATCTCTTTTGGCTTTGGCGCGTGCGCGCAAATCAGCCCCGTGGGCTAAGCCCGCCGTGATTAAAAACAAAGCCATGCCAGGCCAGAATCCAGGTGTGAGTGCACAGCGCAACGCCAGCATGAGTGACAAGCCCGAAAGGATGGTCAACAAAACATCTTGAACCACCAAGCCGCGCCCTGTGATTTGGTGAAAGGCCCACAAGACAAAAGTTTCTATGACGATAAAGCCAATCGCAATGTCAACCACCAAGGTCGATTGGTAAATGTCTTCGAGGTTCACACTTTCGCCAAGCCCAACAAGTGCGCCATGTCTTTGAAGAAAATCTTCACGTGTGCCATTGGTTTTTTACGCACCAATTTTTTATTCATGTACGACTCAAACGTGAGTTGCTGCACATCGCGGTCTTCGCAAATTTTGACAAAGCGTTCGCGCCGCTTCTCGCTGCTGTACCAAAACCATTGCATGATGCCCAGCACCGTGAACACCGTGCCATGCTCTTTCATGAATTGCTTGCGTGCCATTTGCAAATTTTTAGCATCGCCTGTGTGCAATACTTTTTCAACTGCGTAGGCAGCCAACTCACCGCTGTACATGGCGTAGTAAATGCCCTCGCCTGATGCAGGTGCCACCACACCCGCTGCATCACCGGCCAACACCACATCGCGGTTGTTGTCCCATTTCTTCAAAGGCTTCATGGGCAAGGGTGCGCCCTCGCGCCTGAGCACTTCGCTGTCGCCCAGACCCGATGCATTGCGCAATTCGCCAACGGCATTGCGCAGTGAAAAACCTTTGTCGGCACTGCCTGTGCCAATGCTCAAGGTATCGCCGTGGGGAAACACCCAACCGTAAAAGTCAGGTGACAACTTGCCTTGGTAATACACATCGCAGCGTGTGTCGTCATACCCAGCAGGCTTGATGGCCGGGGCTTTCACAATCTCGTGGTACGCAAACACATATTGTGTTTCTGCAGCACCGGTCACGCCAGCATGTCTTGCCACTTGTGACTTCGCACCATCTGCACCAATGATGGTGCGCGCCTTCACCATGGCGGGTTTGCCGCCACCGCGTTGTTGGTGCTCACGGGCTTCAAAATGCAAAATGCTGACGCCGTCTACGTCGCGCGTTAACTTTTCAAAGGTGCCAATGCGCCTTACAGCGCCTGCACTTGCGGCGCGTACACGCAGCCATTCGTCAAATTCAGACCGATCAACCATGCCCACAAAACCGTTGTCAATTGGAATATCGACGCCATGGTTGCTGGGTGCAATCATTCGCGCAGACCTTGCTTTGGCCACCAACAAATGGTCTGGAATGTCATAGTCTTTAATCAGTCGCGGCGGGATAGCACCACCACAAGGTTTGATGCGCCCAGCCCTGTCCAGCAACAAGACCGAATGTCCTCGTTTGGCCAAGGTGTGCGCTGCAGTAGCACCTGCAGGACCACCGCCTACCACCACCACATCGAATGTTTCTATAGAGCTCATGTCATCACCTTAAGAAATTAAACCGCGCAGGGCAAAGGCACTGACCATCATGCCTGCGACAAAAAACGGCACACCAAAGCCGCTGTACCAAAGAGCGCGTTGAACCACACGCGTCAAAAAATAATCCATCATCAAAAGCTGAATGCCCAGCAGGGCAGCCACAGCCAAAGCTTGCGAGGGGCAGCCCCATGCAAACAGCAAAATGATCACCACCACTTGCGGCAAGCCCATGAACCAGCAGGCCACGCCCGCTGCCGATTGAACGCCCAGTTGCACAGGCAGCGAGCGCACGCCCATTTGGCGATCGCCTTGCACCGCTTTGAAGTCATTCAAAGTCATGATGCCGTGGGTGCCAACGCTGTACAAAAGTGCCAGCAACAAGGAGCGTTTGTCGGGCATTTGGCCGCCCGCCATGACGGCGGCGCCAGTGGTCCATGCAATGCCTTCGTAGCTGATGCCGCAAGCGGCATTGCCCCACCAGCCGTTTTCTTTCAAACGAAAAGGGGGTGCGCTGTAGGCCCAAGCTAAGAACAATCCGACCACTGCAGCGCCAAAGCCCCAAGGGCCTAGGAGGCTCGCCACACCCAAAGAAACCAAGGTCCACAAAATGGCGATGTACAGGCCCCATCGGCCTGGCATGCGACCGGAGGGAATAGGGCGTTGGGGTTCGTTGATGGCATCGACATGCCGGTCAAACCAATCGTTGACTGCTTGGCTGGTCGCGCAAACAAAGGGGCCCGCTAAGGCGACGCCAATGATGGCCAATAACCATTTGCCATCCATGGCAACGCCTGAGGCGACCACACCGCAAGCGAAGGCCCACATTGGCGGAAACCAAGTGATAGGTTTAAATAACTCAGTGACTGCGGAGAGCTGGGGAAATGCCATAAGAAGTGTTTTTACCCATGACACATTCGAGTGTCAAGTTAAATTTACACATCCTATGGTTTCCACTGAGGGCGCTGTGGGAAAAGCGCATCAGGGAAATGGAAGCAATTAAGCTTCTGTGTCGTTTTCCGGAACGTTGATGCCAAATCGGCGCAATTTGACGTACAAGCTTTGACGTGAAAGACCCAGCATTTCGGCGGCAGAAGACCGGTTGTCTCCGGTGAGTTCCAGTGCGGCTTCGATGCACATTTGCTCAATCAGGTCGGTGGTTTCGCTCACAATGTCTTTGAGCGGAACACGTCCTACCAGTTCGGTCATTTGGCCTTTTGAGCGAAACACGTCATTGCTGGATTTGGCCTCTACGCCCAAGCGCAAGCTGATGTCTCGGATGGTGAATCCCAAACAGGGTTGCTCACCACTTATGACTGACACAGCAGAAATTTCAACCTCAGTGGCAGAGCCAAGATCGCCCCGCATGCGGGTTGCAAACAACCTGACAACATCGCGCTGCTTCAAATTAGACATCAGGACTTTCATGT
>OFRD01000284.1_pt1 | contig 19527 bp, 16 predicted proteins | sample 1543041 | NCBI WGS metagenome assembly OFRD01 (sample SAMN07774234, study PRJEB24372) | wastewater metagenome | isolation source: Exp Tend CN 100WW | collected 2016-02
CCAAATTGCAGGGCAAAGTCACCCGTACCTAAAATAATGGTTACCGCAGCCACCATTAAGTTTTTGTTTTTTGAGAAATCGACTTTATTTTCAATCCAGATTTTCGCACCGGCAATGGTAATTAAACCGAAGACCACAATTGAAGCACCGGTTAAAATTGCGGTCGGAATGGTGTGAATCACCGCACCAAATTTTGGTGAAAGACCTAAGAAAATCGCGAATACACCAGCAATAACAAAGACAATGGTGGAATACACACGGGTCACTGCCATCACACCAATATTTTCACCATAGGTGGTCATCCCCGGTGCACCAACACCGCCAGACAAGGTGGTTGCAATGCCATCAGCCACGAAGGCTTTACCAATCTGTGGATCCAGATTTTCACCGGTCATGGCACTGACTGCTTTAATATGGCCTAAATTTTCAGCCACTAAAATTAATGCAATTGGCGCAATAATCAGCATGGCATTAAAATCAAATACAGGTGAATGGAAAGTGGGAACACCAAACCATGAGGCTTGTTGAATCGGGGTGAAATTAATCGCGCTACCATACCCCATGACATTTGCAACAATGTAATAGATCAAGTAAGCAAGCAATAGCCCAACCAATAATAACAGGCGCTGTAATAAACCTTTGCTGAATACGGCAATTGAACCCATACAGAGTACAGTGACCAGTGACATCCACATATTAAAGTTATTACCAACCACACCTTTAACCGTTACAGGTGCAAGGTTTAAACCGATAATCATGACCACGGCGCCAGTGACCACTGGAGGCATGAGTTTTTCAATCCAGTTGGTGCCTGTTGCCATGACAATAAAACCAAAAATGGCATATAACACACCACACGCCATGATGCCGCCAGCAGCTAAAGCAATATTGGCATTTGGTGCGCCTGTGCCTGAAGCCGCATAACCTGTTGCGGCAATCACCACGCCAATAAAGGCAAAACTGGAACCTAAATAACTTGGTACACGACCACCTGTGATCAAGAAAAACAGGATGGTACAAATCCCTGACATTAAAATTGCCAGATTTGGATCAAAACCCATCAAGAAAGGTGCAAGGACTGTTGCACCAAACATGGCAAAGGCATGTTGTATGCCCAATACAACACTTTGTGCAGGAGGGAGGTATTCATTTGTACCTACAGGACGTGCATCGATACTGCCTTCATATGGGCGCCAGTTGGGGAACCAATTGGACATAAAATGAGCACTCTAAAAACAAATTGAGCACATCATACTCTTGTTTTTGTAAGATTTAAGCTATGCCACTCTACTTTTATTAAAATTAATCTGCTGACTTTTTTAGTTATTTTACCAATTGGTAAATGTTTTTTTACTTAAAATTAAAGTTAAATCATGCAATTAATTTGGCTGACTTGCGTTGGAATAATGAATAATTTTTTTTATGATGCTTATCAAAAAAGATGATTTATTTTGCCAATTGCTACTGAAAGATAAAAAGCACATCCAAAGATGTGCTTTTCTGAGTCAAAGAGCTTTGAAGGGTTAACCGGTATTACGTAATCCTGCTGCAATTCCCGCAATGCTGACCATCAGGGCATGATCGACAGGGGTATGTTCTGCCTGACGTTCTGCTAAATAACGACGACGACGTTTCATTAGTTCAGCTTGCAATAAATGTAGTGGCAATAAATAGGGTTTGCGCACTTTCATGGATTGATCCAGTACATCATTGCTACTGAGCAGTTGCGATTCACCTTTTAACGCCAATAAGGTTTGTACTGCATCTTTTAAGCGTTGACGCAGTTGTTCACCCAATATTTTTAAATCTTCATCATCGGTTAAATGCGATTCGTAATATAAGGCAACATGGCTATCGGCTTTAGACAACACCATTTCCAACATATCAATCAGGGTTTGGAAATAGGGCCATTGTTGCAACATTTCATCAAGCAAGGGTTTTTGCCCTTGATCAAGCACTTGATTAATCGCTGCACCTGTCCCGAGCCAAGCTGGAAGCATTAAGCGAATTTGTGTCCAAGCAAAAACCCAAGGAATGGCACGTAAGGATTCAATCCCGCCGCTGACTTTACGTTTGGCAGGACGTGAACCTAGCGGTAACATTTGTAATTCAAGTTCAGGGGTGACGGTACGCAGGTATTTCACAAAATGTGGATTTTCACGTACGGTTTCACGATACACCTGTACCGATAAATCGGTCATGCGATGCATCAAGTCGCGCCATTCATCTTTAGGCACCGGTGGCGGCAGTAAGGTGGCTTCCAAAGTCGCTGCGGTATAAATCTCTAAATTTTGCAGTGCAATGCCTTCAAGTCCAAACTTAAAGCGAATCATTTCGCCTTGTTCGGTGACGCGAATAGCACCCGAAATAGACCCCGGCGGCTGGGAAAATAATGCTTGTTGTGTCGGTGCACCGCCGCGACTAATCGACCCGCCGCGACCATGAAACAGGGTCAATTGCACCGCATGTTTTTGCGCCACAGCCGTAAGTTCTTCCTGTGCACGATATTGCGCCCAGTTGGCCGACATAAAGCCCGCGTCTTTGGCAGAATCCGAATAACCAATCATGACTTCATGCTTGCCTTGAATATGCTGTTTGTACCAATGCATATTGAACAAGGTGTTCATGGTGTCGGCTGCACCATCTAAGTCTTTTAATGTTTCAAACAAAGGCACGACGCGGAGTGGATGTTTAATGCCGGCTTCTTTTTGTAGCAATAACACCGCCAAAACATCACTTGGATATTCCGCCATGGAAATAATATAGGCGCCTAAACTTTCTTCAGGCTGTTCCGCCAAAGTTCGCATGGTGGCAAACACTTCTTGTACATCTGGATGTTCAATCAGGCTTTGTTTCGGTTCATTTAAATGTTTCGGTAGTAATGGACGTTTGCTTTGTAATTCTTGCAATAAGAAATTCTGGCGCGCTTGTTCAGTCCATGTTTCAAAATTGCCTAAACCTAAATATTCGGTAATGGCAGAAATGGCTTGACGATGACGACCCGATTCCTGACGAATATCCAGTTTTAGCAATTCAATGCCAAAACAATTGACCCGATGAATAAAATCGAGCAGTTTGCCATTGGCAATTTCAGGCAAGTTACTGGCAATCAGGGAACGGTAGCAGAGTAATAAAGGCTGTAATAATTCATCTTTGCTTTTGATGACCAAACTGTCATCGGCCTCGAGTCCTTGTGATTTTTGCGCCAACCAGTAATGCGTGGCTTTTAAGCGTTCACGCGTATCACGTAAATACTCACGATACGGCTCTGGGTGTTTGTGTCCCAGTGCCTGTATCAGTTCATCGCTACAGTTCTGAATCGACAGTTCCCAACGTAGAGCTTCAATATCACGTAAGTACAAATCCGCCGCTTTCCAGCGTGAAAGCCAAAGTACTTCTTGGGTAATGTTATGGGTAACATTCGGGTTGCCATCACGGTCACCGCCCATCCAAGAGGCAAATCGAACTGGTGCAATGGTTAAGGGTAAACGTTGACCGCAGTGCTCTTGTACCATTTCATCCAGTTCACGAATAAACTTGGGTACAGCATTCCACAGGGTTTGTTCTATGGTGGTGAAGCCCCATTTTGCTTCATCGACAGGCGTTGGACGATGTTGACGAATCTCATCGGTTTGCCATGCAGAACAAACCAGTTGTTTTAATTCTTCTAAGATTGCTTTACGTTCGCGCGGCGTGAGTTTTTGTTGATCCGCTTTAAACAGGCACTCATTAATGCCATCATATTTTTGAATTAAGGTGCGACGGCTGACTTCAGTGGGATGTGCAGTGAGTACCAATTCAATGTTCAGTTCACAAATTTGCTGAAAGAGCGTATCTGATGAAATGTCATGGTCTTTGAATTTTTGGAACAGATGATCGAGTGGATTGGGTGACGGTGCATGTTCATCAAATTCACTTTTACGCCGACTGCGAACCACATTGTATTGTTCGGCAATATTGGCAAAATTCAGAAAATGCGTAAAGGCACGCGTGAGCGGAAGAATTTCATCATCTTCTAAACTAAAGAACAGCTGTTCCAGTTGTTTTTCTGCTTCAACCTGACCATCCCGAGCGCCCTTCGACAGCGCCCGAATTTGTTCGACCTGATTAAACAAATCTTGTCCTGCATGTTCCTTTAAGGTTTCCCCCAAAAGATTACCCAGTAAGCGTACATCTTCACGCAGTGGAGCATCAATTTGTTGAATCATTTTTCACTCTCCGATTCTTGTTATTTCGACTATATCGTGAAATGCCTACATTCCTAGTAGGGGCAGACAAAAGTAGGTCATGTTTTGCTGAATTAATCCGCGATCTACTGCAATGAGTATGCCTGAACCTGTGCTGCTGCGTTATTTAGAATCTTAATATTACCGTGTCATACTATATTTCATCAGAAATAGATCAATACTGGCGCAAATAATTTGCTGTTTTTCGTCTAGCGTAGGGACAGCACGAATACCGAGCAGGACTTCATGATGACGCATCCCGAGTAATAAAGACAAAATCAGCAAAGTTAAGCTTTTTAAGCTTTCGGTGCGAATAAACCCGAGTGTAATTGCTTGCTGAAAAAAGTCTTCCCAAATTGCATTCATCCGCAGATGGGATGCATCGTAAAATTTCTGTGCCAGTGGATTTTGTTCAGCCGCCAGCTCCAGCAATAACAATTCTAATTTAATGGCTTCGGGTAAATTGACAATATTCAGTGCTAATGCACAGAGCTGTGTAAATTCTTTTTTAAAATCACTGTCCGCATATAGGTTTAATGGGCGCGTACTGATGGATTCTTCACAGGTTTTTTCAATTGCACAGGTAAATAAATTGGCTTTATCTTGAAAGTGATTGTAGATGGTCAGCTTGGTGACACCTGCTTCTTGCGCAATTTGATTCATGCTCGAGCCATGATAACCACATTTTAAAAATACGCATTTTGCCGCAGTTAAAATTTGCTGACGCTTTTCTAAGTCTTTCGGGCGACCCACATGTGTTTGCACAATTTTTTCCAAAAAAAATCAAGAAAGGTCATTGATTTGACCCTTAAGTTATAATTAATGTACCACTCAGTATATTAATTAAAAAATAATCAATTTAAGATACTCCTTATTTTGCCTTAAAAATCATTTTTAAATAAGAGCGAACTTCATGAGCATAAGTAAGACCGTTGTTGCCAGCATGATCATCGTTTGCAGTGTGACCTTATGGGGATGCAGCAAGGATGTAGCCGAAACAGAATCCGTCCCATTTGTCATGGTGACTCAACCCAATAGTACCCATAACGAACAAAAAAGCTATGCCGGAGATGTACAAGCACGCCAACAAACCGCTTTAGCGTTTCGGGTGGGAGGGCAAATTGTTGAACGTTATGTCGATGTCGGTGATCAAGTCAAGGTTGGGCAAGTGCTGGCAAAACTGGATGTTCAGGATGCACAACTACAACTCAATGCGGCGAATGCTCAACTGGAAAATGCTCAATTTGCAGCAAAAAACGCAGAAAATGAACTGAAACGCTTTAAGCAATTGTTGCCTATCAATGCGGTCAGTCGTTCGCAATACGATGCAGTAGACAACCAGTATAAATCAGCCCTGTCTGCCTTAAAGCAAGCACAATCCAATTATGAAGTCAGTCGTAATCAAACCGGTTATAACCAATTGCTGGCAAATAAAAATGGCGTGATTACCGCACGAAATATTGAAGTCGGGCAGGTGATTGCTGCGGGGCAAGCGGCCTATCAAGTGGCGATTGCAGGGGATCGTGATGTGGTGATTGGTGTGCCTGAACAAGCCATTGCAGAGATTAAAGTCGGTCAAACGGCATGGATTACCTTATGGTCGAAACCTGAAGGTAAATTTGCAGCCTATGTGCGTGAAATTTCACCCGCAGCAGATCAATCGCGTACCTTTAGTGTCAAAGTGGCTTTGCGTGAAGGCAATGCTGCCATTCAACTGGGGCAAAGTGCGCGCGTATTTTTTAATCAATTACAACACAATGTTTTGAGTGTGCCGTTATCGAGTGTTTCTGCCAATGGCCAACAAGCCTATGTTTGGGTGGTGAAACAAGACCAGAGCATTCATAAAGTACCGGTCAGTTTAGGCGCTTATGGACGTGATAGCGTGCCAGTATTATCGGGTTTAAATGCCACTGATTATGTGGTGATTGGTGGTGTGCACCTATTGCGTGAAAAACAAAAAATCCAGCCGATTGACCGTGAAAATCGGGCTGTGAAAATTCAGGCAGGAGCGCCATCATGAAGCCAGAAAACAAGGCAAGCATGAACTATAACTTGTCGGAATGGGCATTGAAAAATAAAGGTTTAATTCTTTATTTTATGTTGCTGTTGGCGATTGTTGGAATCGTGTCTTATTCCAAGCTTGCACAAAGTGAAGATCCACCTTTTACTTTTAAGGTGATGGTGATTCAAACCTATTGGCCGGGTGCAACAGCCAAAGAAGTGTCATTACAGGTCACCGACCGTATTGAAAAAGAACTCATGAGCACGGGCAATTATGAACGGATCATGGCGTATTCGCGTCCCGGTGAATCGATGGTGACTTTTGTTGCGAAAGATTCATTACGTTCGAGTCAAATTCCAGATGTGTGGTATCAAGTCCGGAAAAAAGTCGGCGATATCAAACAGCAACTGCCCAGTGGTGTACAAGGGCCTTTCTTTAATGATGAGTTTGGCGATACTTTCGGTAATATTTACGTCTTAACAGGTAAAGATTTTGATTATGGCGTATTAAAAGAATATGCCGACCGCTTACAGTTACAACTGCAACGGGTTAAAGATGTCGGTAAGGTCAATTTGGTTGGCTTGCAAGACCAAAAAATCTGGATTGAACTCTCCAACACCAAAGCCACGCAACTGGGTATTCCAGTAACGGCGATCCAACAAGCATTGCAACAACAAAATGCGGTGGCCAGTGCAGGGTTCTTTGAAACTGGCACAGACCGTATTCAAATGCGCGTCAGTGGTCAGTTGCAAAGTGTCGATGAACTGAAAAAAATGCCGCTTTTGGTGGCGGGAAAAACCATTCAATTGGGCGATGTGGCTGAGGTCTATCGTGGCTTTAGTGAACCCGCGCAACCGCGTATGCGTTTTATGGGTGAAAATGGCATTGGCATTGCCGTTTCCATGCGTAAAGGTGGAGACATTCTGGCGCTGGGTAAAAACTTAGAAACTGAATTTGCCCAATTGCAAAAAGCTTTGCCTTTAGGCATGCAACTGAAAAAAGTGTCTGATCAGCCTGTGGCGGTAAAACGCAGCGTCAATGAATTCATGAAAGTATTGGCCGAAGCGGTGATTATCGTGTTACTGGTCAGCTTCTTTTCACTGGGTTTCCGTACGGGTTTAGTGGTGGCATTTTCAATTCCACTGGTGCTTGCCATGACCTTTGCAGGCATGCATCTATTCGATGTGGGGCTACATAAAATTTCATTGGGTGCGCTCATTTTAGCACTCGGTTTATTGGTCGATGACGCCATTATCGCCATTGAAATGATGGCGATTAAGATGGAGCAGGGCTATAGCCGTTTAGAGGCCGCCGGATTTACCTGGAAAACCACGGCTTTTCCGATGCTGACCGGAACCTTAATTACCGCAGCAGGCTTCTTGCCCATCGCTACCGCAGCATCGAGTACAGGTGAATACACACGTTCTATTTTCCAAGTGGTGACCATTGCCCTAATTGTGTCATGGTTTGCCGCAGTTCTTTTTGTGCCGTATTTAGGTGACAAATTACTGCCTGATTTTAATCACTTGCCAGAAAAAGCACCGTGGCATCAGCGTTTATGGGCACGTCTACGTAAACAACCTGAACCCAAACCTGTGTTGCACCATGTGGGTGAGCATCATGATCCTTATCAAACCAAGTTCTATCAAACGTTTAGAGGATGGGTAAATACCTGTATTACTTACCGTAAAACGGTCATTGCGACCACCGTGGGTATTTTTGTGTTGTCGGTCTTGATGTTTAAAATGGTGCCGCAACAGTTCTTTCCAGCATCGAACCGTGCAGAAATTTTGGTCGATTTAAAGCTAGAAGAAGGCGCATCTTTAACTTCAACCGAAAATGCAGTGAAGAAGGTCGAAAAATTCTTGTCGACCAAACAGGGCATTGATAACTATGTGGCGTATGTCGGTACAGGTTCAACCCGCTTCTATTTACCGCTCGATCAACAGTTGCCGCAGGCCAGTTTTGCTCAATTTGTGGTGTTGGCTTCATCTTTAGATGACCGTGATGAAATTCGCCAATCGTTAGATCAAGAAATTCGTAAATTACTGCCTGATGTTCGGACGCGCGTATCGTTATTAGAAAATGGTCCACCGGTGGGTTATCCATTGCAATACCGTGTTTCAGGTGAAGATTTGAATTTAGTCCGTCAATGGGCACACAAAGTTGCAGCCGTGATTGGCGATAATCCGAATACCAGCAACGTACATTTGGATTGGGGTGAGCCAAGCAAAATCATTCATTTAAATATTGATCAAGATCGTGCCCGTCAAATGGGGGTGTCGAGTCTGGATTTGGCAAACTTCCTCAATAGTTCAATTAGTGGCGCCACCATTAATCAATACCGTGAGAAGCGTGAATTGATTGAAATTCGTTTGCGTGGTGACCAAGCAGAACGGGTCGATGTTGGATCATTATCCAGCTTAGCCGTACCGACTGCCAATGGGGCTTCTGTACCGTTGGCGCAAATTGCTAAAATTGAATATAGCTTTGAAGATGGTTTGATTTGGCATCGTAACCGCTTACCGACCATTACGGTACGGGCGGATATTCGCAGCAAATTACAACCTGCGACCGTGGTGGGGGAATTGGCTGAAAAAATGGAGCAATTGCGTGCTGAATTGCCCAGTGGTTATTTGGTTGAAGTGGGCGGAACGGTTGAAGAGTCGGCACGTGGACAAAGCTCTGTCAATGCCGGTATGCCCTTTTTCTTGGCTGTGGTGATGACGCTATTGATGATTCAGCTCAAGAGCATGTCACGTGCCATGATTGTGTTATTGACTGCGCCTTTGGGCTTAATTGGTGTGGTGCTGTTCTTGTTATTGTTCAATAAACCTTTTGGCTTTGTTGCGATGTTAGGAACGATTGCACTGTCGGGCATGATTATGCGCAATTCCTTAATTTTGATTGATCAGATTGAACAGGATATTCAAGCGGGGCAGGATCCTTGGTCGGCCATTATTGATGCGACAGCACGCCGTTGTCGCCCGATTGTATTGACTGCATTGGCAGCAGTTTTGGCCATGATTCCGTTATCGCGCAGTATTTTCTTTGGTCCAATGGCCGTTGCGATTATGGGTGGATTGATTGTTGCGACCCTGTTGACGCTGTTCTTCTTACCTGCATTGTATGCACAATGCTTTAAAGTGAGAAAAAATACCGAGAGTCACTAAATTTGTGACAATAATGAGGTGCGAAATATTGAAAATTTCAATATAGTAGCACCTCACATTGTTATACATTTCTCTAAAGCAATTTACTGCAGATTAAAAAACTAAGCGTGCAGTAAATGGGGTTAAAATGCACATGAAGCAAGACAACTTAAGCCGACTTCGCCGTTCTATTGCGATTTCTTATGTCTTCATGTTTTTCGCTTTATTTACTGTGATTAGTGGTGTATTTGCATACTGGTATGCGCGTAAAATCACACAAGTAGATGATGTGGAAGTTTGGTTGCAAGCTCAAGCATTGTGGGTCATGCGTAATATTGCGATTTATGCCATTTTGGTTTTTTTTGCTGCACTGTGGTTTATTCCACTCATTTTCTTTTATTGGAATAGCGCACTTTGGGTCACCGGTTGTACCGTTGCTGGTGTGGTATTCTCACTTATCGCCTTTTTGTTTTTGCTCAATGCGTGGCTTAAAGGTCTGTCTCGCTTTGTCAAAAATAAAGCTGTTTTCTAATCGAACTCAACTTTTTTACACTGTCCCCCTTGTAAAATTTGGATTGACCCCCAATTTCAGTCCACAGTTAAGTATTAATGAAATTCCGTGAGGAGCATCGCCAGACATGGCTAAACGTGATTATTATGAGGTTTTGGGCGTCGCTAAAACCGCTAGTGATGATGAAATTAAAAAAGCCTACCGTAAGTTGGCGATGAAATATCATCCAGATCGTAACCCAGACAACCCTGAAGCTGAAGATAAATTTAAAGAAGCTGCTGAAGCTTATGAAGTTTTATCGGATGGCGAAAAACGCAGTATGTATGACCGTATGGGGCACAGTGCCTTTGAAGGTGGTATGGGCGGCGGCGGTGGCGGCTTTGGTGGTGGTTTCAGCGCAGAAGATATTTTTAGCCAATTTGGCGATATCTTTGGTGGCGCTTTTGGTGGCGGCGGTGGACGTGGTCAACAACGCGCACGTCGTGGATCCGACCTTCGCTACGTCATGGAACTGACCCTTGAAGAAGCGGTTAAGGGCGTGAAAAAAACCATTACCTTTACTGCACCTGCACCATGTGATGCGTGTGATGGTAAAGGTTCAAAAAATCCTAAAGATGTTCAAACTTGTCCGACCTGTCATGGTGCGGGTCAAGTGCGTATGCAACAGGGTTTCTTCTCTGTGCAGCAAACTTGTGGCAGCTGTCGTGGTCAGGGTACTATCATTAAGAACCCATGTACGAAATGTCATGGTTCAGGTGTGTCTGATCGTCAACAAACGCTTGAAGTGACGATTCCTTCTGGCGTAGACAATGGCGACCGCGTCCGCTTAACGGGCAAAGGCGAAGCCATTCGTGATGGCCAGTCTGGTGATTTGTACGTCGAAGTTGTCGTGCGTGAACATGAAATTTTCCAACGTGATGGCGCAGACCTCTATATGGATGTGCCAGTGAGCATTGCTGATGCTGCGTTGGGTAAAGAAATTGAAATTCCGACACTGGAAGGTCGTGTCAGTTTGAAAATTCCTGAGGGAACTCAAACTGGCAAAATGTTCCGCTTACGTGGTAAAGGGGTTAAACCTGTACGTACCAGTATGCAAGGTGATTTACTCTGCCGCATTGTGGTTGAAACACCAGTGAATTTAACCGCGCGTCAACGTGAGTTGTTAAAAGAATTGCAAGACACGATGGATGGTGATGACAATAAATCATCACCGAAGAAAAAATCATTCTTTGGTTTGTTTGATTAATTCAAATCATCAAGATGTAAAAAAGGGGAATATTCAATATTCCCCTTTTTTATGCCCGCTTAATCGGTTATTCAATGATGGGCTGATCAATGGCATTGACATCGACCATTTGCGCTGCTGCTTCGTCAGTCGATGCTTGCTTGGTCGTTGCCTGAGTATTGTCCGCTTGAGTTGGCGTAGCGCTACGGGTCTGAACACTAATTTTGACTTGTGACAAGCTTTCTACCGTATCTCCCGCTTGAATTGCAGGTTCTGCCCACGCTGTGGTAACGAGGGTTGCCATAAAAACAGTTAACGCGATTTTTTTCGAATGCATCCTGATCTCCTTATAATTCATCTTTTTATCATTCGTGATGCGTAGTCTGCGTCGCGATGTTTACAATCAGATGAAAATAAGTAGCCCAAAGCATTTATTTTTTCAGGCTGTAATTTGTCTACCCAATCGGTTTGCTTGATGCCACGTTTGCTGTATTTAATTGAGTATGGATTTCAAGATCAGTCGGCTGAATTTATCTATTTTTGAGGAAATATTTAGCCTTGCAACTTAGTCTCTGTACAGAGTTTTGCTATAGTAAGGACAATTTAGAAGCAACATTAGGAATATGTTATGTCAGCAGCTCCACGCATTGGTGTATTGGGTGCAGGCGGTCGTATGGGACGCATCCTTATTCAGGCCGTTCATGAGGCCGGTTATCAACTTGCAGCCGCAGTTGAACGCCCTGAAAGTAGCTTGATTGGTGCAGATGCCGGCGAGCTTGCAGGTATTGGTGCTGTGGGTGTCAAGGTGGTGGGTCAGCTACAAGATGTCTTAAAAGACTGCGATGTGGTGGTTGATTTTACTGCGCCAGTGGCGACTCAACAGCATTTGAAATTGTGCCGTGAAGCGGGTGTTGCAATTGTGATTGGCACCACTGGGATGGACGATGAACAAAAAGCATTCCTGAATGAAAGTGCAACGCAAACGCCTGTAGTGTATGCAGCAAACTATTCAGTGGGTGTAAATGTATCGATTAAACTTCTAGAACTTGCCTCTAAAGTCTTTGGCGACACGGTTGATATTGAAGTGATTGAAGCGCATCACCGTCATAAAGTCGATGCACCATCAGGTACTGCACTGATGATGGGTGAAGCGATTGCAGGGGCTTTGGGTCGTGATCTTAAAGAAGATGCCGTGTATTGCCGTGAAGGTCATACGGGTCCGCGTGAGCGCAAAAGCATTGGTTTCCAAACCATTCGTGGTGGTGATATTGTTGGCGAGCATACCGCAATGTTTATTGCAGATGGTGAGCGTGTTGAAATCACCCACAAAGCCACCAATCGCATGAACTTTGCTGCGGGTGCAATACGCGCTGCTGCATGGGTGGTTGGCCGTGAAGCACGTAAATATGACATGAAAGATGTACTTGGTTTTAATGATATTCAAGTATAAAAATTCAGCAAAATCATTTATAACAATACAACAAAATTAAAATAAGAAGTTCAATGGAATGAAAAAAGTGATCTTGATGACTTGTGCTGTAGCAATGTTTGCTACAGCACAAGCTAAACCGCTTGATAATGCTAAGCTCAGTATGAATAAAAACAATATTAAAGTTTGGACCTATCAAAATAGTCAAAACCCCGTCTTTTTATACAAAGCTGAAACCATCTACGACACGCCTTTAGAAAAAGCCGTTGGGCTGATTTTAGATGTCGATCATGCGGTGCAATGGGTGCCGTATATGGGCAGCGTCAAAGTCCTGTCACGTGATGATAAAAAAGGCGAATTTTTATTGTATATGGTACTGGATTTTCCTTTTCCGCTGAAAGATCGTGATTTAGTGGTGCAAGGTAAAATGATCAAAGATGCTCAAGGCATTATCACGATTAAAAATAAAGCGGTCGATAAAGGCTATGCCAAAAATCCGGATTATGTACGTTTAACCCATTATGAAGGCGATTGGACTTTTCAGAAACTCGCCAATAATAAAATCAAAGTTTCAACTTATGGCTATGCCAATCCTGAAGGTTCTATTCCTTTGAGCTTTGTGAATATGTTTGTACAACAACAACCCTATCAGATGCTGCAAAAAATGAAGATGGAACTCGGAAAACCGTCCAGTATTCCTGCCTTGCCTGAAGCTTTGCGTTAATTAAAACCATTAAAAAGTCCGCATCATGCGGACTTTTTTCTTATAAGCATTTTATGAACAGGTCTGATAATTATTCAGTGCTTTGTTAACTGCAAGTTTCATTTGAATAAGCACCAATACTAATGCCAGCGCACTTAATCCCGCACCAGCAAATGAAACCGCTGTATAGCTCAGTCCCATATTCAACACGCTTGCTCCAGCAATGGCACCCAGAGCATTGCCCAGGTTAAAGGCGCCAATATTCACTGAAGATGCCAACCCAGGGGCATCATGTGCCACGGACATCACACGCATTTGTAGTGGCGGCACTACGGCAAAAGCAGCGGCACCCCAAATAATCAATGCGAGTGCTGCACCTATAGTTGTCGTTGCCAAAATAGGGAACAGCAACATCATTACGATCAGTAGCAATAAAAAGCCAATCAGGGTTTTATCTAAAGACAGATCGGCAAATTTACCGGCCAAATGATTACCGATTGAAAAACCGACCCCAATCAATACCAACATCAGGGTGATCAGTTCAGGTGAGGCATGGGTGAAGCTTTTTAAGCTTGGGGCAATATAGGTATATAAGGCGAACATCGCACCTGCGCTCATCACGGTGGTCAGTAAGGCTAGAATTACCGGCACACGGGTGAGGACTTTAAGCTCCTGTTTTACATTAGGCTTATGGCTCTTTTCACCTTCGGGCAAAGCTTTCCATAGAGCAAATATGGTAATGAGGCCAAGCGCAGAAATACCCAGAAAAGACATGCGCCAACCCACATTTTGTCCAATCCAGGTGGCCAGTGGCACCCCGCCAATATTGGCAATGGTGAGTCCCATAAACATCATTGCGACGGCACTGGCTTGTTTGTCTTTCGGCACCACACTGGCAGCCACTACAGAGCCTATCCCAAAAAATGCGCCGTGATTTAAACTGGTAATGATGCGTGCGCTCATTAGACTTAAATAGCTTGGCGCAAGTATTGCCAGAATATTGCCAATGGTAAAAATCGCCATCAGTAAAATTAAGGATTTACGTTTGGAATAGCGACTCAGCCATAAAGTCATCAGTGGTGCACCCAGCATCACACCAAAGGCATAGGCACTAATCAGTATGCCGGCACGTGGAATCGAGATCTCCAAGTCCTGGGCAATTTCAGGCAGAAAACCCATCGGTGAAAATTCGGTGGTGCCAATGGCAAAGGCACCGATCGCCAGTGCTAGTAAAGGAAAATTAATTTTCATAAGCTCTGTTAATCCCAAAGCGGTGCAAGTTGTTCAGGATTGACTTCACGTGCATTACGGTCGAGTTTGGCAATGGCCACTATTTCATCTTTCGTCAGTTGAATCTGTTGTGCCTGTAAATTGGCAATGAGGTGTTCGCGTTTGGTCGAGGATGGAATCACAGCAAAACCTTTTTGTAATGCCCAGGCTAAAGCGATTTGTGCACTTGATGCCTGATGCTGTGTGGCAATATCCAGCAGGAGCGGATCATTCAACACTTTGCCATAAACCAAAGTCATATAAGAGGTGATATCTATATTCTGTGACTGTAAAAAATCCACCAAACGATGATTTTGCAAATAGGGGCTGAGTTCAATTTGATTGGTCGCAATATGTTCTAGACCAATGCTATCGATGGCTTGCTGGGTCAGTTCAATATTGAAGTTGGAAATCCCGATATGTTCGGTCAACCCTTGTTGTTTGGCTTCAAGTAGAGCTTGCATCACTTCTGGAATAGATACCCCGAGTTTAGGCGCAGGCCAATGAACTAGGGTCAGATTGACGGCATCAGTACGCAGTTTTCGCAAACTGTCTTTCAAACTGGAAATCAGTTTGTCTGGCGCATAATTTTCTGTCCAGATTTTAGTGGTGATAAACAGTTCATCTCGATTGAGCTGACTTTCAGCAATCGCTTGTCCTACTTCTGCTTCATTGGCATAAATTTGCGCAGTATCTACAGCACGATAACCGACTTCAAGTGCAGTCTTGACCGAATCAATGACGGTTTGTCCAGATAAGCGAAAAGCTCCGAGACCAAATTTTGGCACAATCATGGTTTACTCAATATTTAAGTTTTTAAGATGGGAGTTATTTTGATGCTTTTATTGTTGCTAAAAAAACCAGTAATTTGCAAAATATTATTGATTAAAAATCAATAAATGAGCGGCAGATGAAATCCACCATTGAGGAACTCCATGCTTTTGTGACCATTGTGGATAGTGGCTCGATTGTGATGGCAGCAGAGCGTTTAGGCCAGACTACCTCCGGTGTGAGCCGTGCCTTACAACGCCTTGAGAATAAACTGAATGTGACCTTGTTGGAACGCACCACACGCAAGTTGAAATTAACCCAGGAAGGGCAACTGTTTCTGGAAAAAGCCCGTAAAATTTTAAATGATTTAGCTGAAGCTGAAGATGCTCTACTCAAATCAGATACTTATACCTCTGGACTGATTCGGGTAGATTCTGCCACACCATTTGTATTGCATGTAATCGTGCCTTTAATTCAGGAGTTTATGCAGCAATATCCCAATATTGAAATTGAACTGAGTAATCATGATCAGGTGATTGATTTACTGGAACATAAAACTGATGTTGCGATCCGATTTGGAGAACTGCATGATTCGAGTTTACATGCCAAGTTGTTATGTCGCAGCCGCTTATATATTGTGGCCAGTCCTGCCTACTTGGAACAAAACGGAGTACCGCAATCTCCAGAAGATTTATCGCAACATGCTTTACTGGGTTTTAGCCAGCCGACTCATTTAAATACTTGGCCGATTCAGTTCAATGGAGACAACTTTATAGCTCAGCCGAAAATAAAAGCATCCAATGGCGAAACGGTTCGGCAACTGGCTATACAAGGCGTAGGGATTACCTGCTTGTCACGTTTTTTGATCGAAGATGATTTACAGGCCGGTCGCTTGAAAGCCTTATTTGAAGATCAAATCAGTCTGTATTATCAAAAAATTCATGCAGTTTATTATCGACAACAACATCTGCCGAAACGCGTGCGTTTATTGATCGAGTTTTTGGCACAGAAGCTTGCACGGTATTTATAAGTGATTTAATTGTGAAGTCTTCAAAACAATCTGCCCAAGCATAGCGCTTGGGCAAATTTGAATTCAGCGGGATAAAAGAAAAATTAGAAATCAGCTTTTAACACAATCCGGTAACGTGCGTTTCCTGAATGTAGATGTTCAATCGCTTCATTGAGTTGTGACATTGGAAAGACTTCAATTTGTGGTGCAATATTTTTACGGGCAGCAAACTTGAGGAGTTGACGGAGTGCAGCAGGGGAGCCGGTAGGCGAACCTGTGACTGATTTTGCGCCGCCAATCAGCATGCCAGCTGGAATTTGCATCGGCTCCAAAACCAGACCCAACATATGGATTGTGCCATGCGGTGCCAGACTGTTTAAGTAAGCAGGCCAATCTAAAGTGACATTGACGGTGCTGAGTAACAAATCAAATTTTCCGCGTTGATCTTTTAATGCGGCTGTATCGCGACTATTCACTACATGGTCTGCACCCATGGCTTTCAGTTCTTCGGTCTTGTCTAAATTTGATGTGAATGCAGTAATTTCACAGCCCCAGGCTTTGAGCAGTTTAATCGCCATATGACCCAAACCGCCAATGCCAATCACCCCAACATGGTGAATGGCCTGAATTTGATGTTTAAGAATAGGATCAAATACGGTAATGCCACCACAGAGCAGTGGACCGGCACTTTCAGGATCTAAATCTTCCGGCAGCGGAATCACCCATTGCCATCCAGCACGAACCTTGTCGGCAAAACCACCGGCATGTCCAACAATGGTCGCCGTTTGTCCACCAGTACACATGACTTGTTGACCTGAAACACACGGGTCACAGTGCTGGCAACTTTCTGCTGTCCAGCCGATACCTACGCGTTGACCCACTTTCAAGCCTTTGGCTTCTGAACCAAGCTGAGTAATAATGCCAATAATTTCATGCCCTGCGACTACAGGGTAAACCGAAGATTTCCAGTCATTATTAATCACTGAAATATCAGAATGGCATAAACCGCAATATTCAACTTTGACTTCAACTTGATGCGCTTGTAATTCTCCAGCATCAAATTGATAGGGTTCAAGTTCTGCGCCAGCCTGCATGGCTGCATAGGCATTGATGATGTTGTCACTCATGGGTGGAATCCTTTTATTATCTTGTTGTGCTTTAAAATGATTTAAAAGAGCAGTGATTTTCATGATCATCGATCATACCGACAGCCTGCATAAAGGCATAACAGGTGGTCGGTCCGACGAATTTAAAGCCTTTCTTTTTTAAAGCTTTGGAAAGGGCAACACTGATTTCTGTTTGGGCGGGTGCCTGACGATAATCTGGAACATCATTGTGTAGGGTTTGATCTGCAACAAAACTCCATAACCAGTCGCTGACATTGATCTGCTGTTGTTGTAATTCTTGAGTTAAATGTTGCCAGGCAATGGCATTGTCACGAATGGCCTTGAGCTTGCCAATGTGCCGAATCAATCCAGCATCTTGGAGTTTATCTTCAAGATCAGCATCACTAAATTGGGCAATATCCGCAATGGCATATTGAAAGAAATGCTGACGATAGCTTTCGCGTTTTCTTAGTACGGTAATCCAGGACAAACCCGCTTGTTGTCCTTCCAGACACAGAATTTCAAATAAATGAGCTTCATCATGACTGGCTTTGCCCCACTCATGATCATGATAAGCGATATAAAGAGGATCATTCGAGCACCAACCACAGCGTTGAATCGACATTTTTGATGCTCCTTAAGCGGCTTAAAGCTTAAATTCAGCCCATTGATCGTGTTGATTATCCCAATAATACAGTTCTGCTTGAGGCAAGTCAGTGAATTGAATCCACATGTCTTGTCCAGTTTTTTCGGCAAAACCGGTGCTAATCAAAAGCGCTTCCTCAGTGATTTCCATCACCCAGCCTTGATGGCTTTGTCCAGCCAAAACAATTTTTTGTTGATTGCCTGATTCAGCAAATTCGACCAAACGATTGATCAGCGCTTCTGACATGAATAGTTCCTAAAAAATTAACGTAAATAAGGATAGGGGTTGACCACACCACGACCTTTACCTTCAAGATAAATCCCATAGTGCAAATGCGGTGCCGTATGACGTGCGTTGCCCGTATTGCCGACATAGCCAATCAGCTCACCTTTTTTGACATAATCACCGACATTTAAGCCACGTTTATGCTCATCCAGATGGGCATAGTAATGCCAGGTTCCGCCAGGCCCCATAATCCAAACCACTTTACCACCCAAATTGTTATTGCGTAAGTCGGCAATTAAACCTTCTGTGGCACTCAGCACTTTTGTTCCACGTGGAGCCATGATATCAATACCTTCATGCGTGCGTCCGTTACTGCGTGAAGCTGCCCAGGTGTCGCGTAACTGTTTGGCTTTTATATTTTGCACCGGAATAGGCAATGAAGATTTCAATTGCATACTTTTCAACTTTTGAACCTGAGCAGGCGGAAGCGGAGTAGAGGAAGGCTTTTTAGGGCTTGAGGTACATGCAGCAATCCATAGCACACTAAAACCCAATAATAATGCATAAATAAAACGAAGCACAGTTCATCCCTTTTTCATTCTAATCTATGTGAAAATTCTTTGAATGATAGTGCCTGACTATGTCATAAATTGATGACAGAGATCAATTTTTTCATCGCAGTGGGAAGCCCCATTTCTGTTGCAATTTGTGTAGCTAACCATGTGCCATTCAGTTCAATCGAAAGATGTTCTTGCTGCTCCGGGTCCACCTCAAAACAGATGGCTTCAAGTTGCCAGGTAAAATGAGTAAAGCTATGCGTGATCTCAGCGCGTTGAATGACTTTTTTGAGTCCCAAAGTCTGGCACAAAGTTTCAAATTCTATTGGATTTTCAATAACTGGTAAGCACCATAGACCACCCCATAAACCGCTATTTGGGCGTTGTTGCCATAACCATTGACCCTTCGACTGAACCACCAGAACCTGTGCAGATTTGACCGGCACGGCTTTTTTCGGTTTTTTAAAGGGCAGTTCAGTTTCTAAACCTTGTTGATGGGCTTTGCAGTGCGGCTGCATCGGGCAATATAAACACAGCGGTTTTTTCGGGGTACATACGGTTGCACCCAAGTCCATAATCGCCTGGGTATAGTCATGATTACGCTCAACAGGGCAGAGCTGCTCTGCCAGTTGCCACATCGCACGTTCATGAACCGGTTTGGACAGATCATCTTCAATGGCAAAAAAACGTGCCAAT
>OFRD01000286.1_pt1 | contig 19476 bp, 14 predicted proteins | sample 1543041 | NCBI WGS metagenome assembly OFRD01 (sample SAMN07774234, study PRJEB24372) | wastewater metagenome | isolation source: Exp Tend CN 100WW | collected 2016-02
CATTCAGCGGTGTTACTTTTAGTGTGGCGCATAATTAATTAATCGGTGCAAAATCTACTGAACCGATATTGTAACAGTGGTAGATTTACTCAGATGGGCAATTCTGTTGATTGATTTGGTTTGGCAATTTTCGGGAGCGGCGTAATCAATAACGAGTTAGCTTAGGGAGAGTCGGCTGGGACATACACTTGGTTAGGCAGTGGTACCGAACTAGATTTGCCAATCGAATCTAGCGTGCATGCGATAGAGCCAGAATAGCCCTTTGTAAGGCGTCCATCATTCCACTAATTTAAATAAACTTTTTCGAAACAAAACTCTGGGCGACTCGCGTCCCAGTAGGGCTCAGGGGTATGTGAAAAGCGTGAGCCCCGGGTTGTCGTCTGTGGTCAGAGGATGCGTTACGGAAGAGTACTTAGACCAATACCGTTATGAGTACAAACAAATAAGGTGGCGACCATTTATGGCGACAGTTGCGGATCGAAAGAACCACCACGAACCGTCATGTATGTTGCTGGTGGCGTAGCGGCAGAATCAAAGATATGATTAGTTTTGCAAATCCCCTAGGTGTAATTGCGCCAAAGATCATGTACGTGAATCGGAGGGCGGCACCGTGATAGGAGATAAATATGGAGGCGGTTTGGCGGTTTGGTAGTTTTGGTTTTCATCCGTAGCAAAAAGTCTAACAAAGTGACTTTAGGTTTGACGCACGTGATGTGGCCCCCACTAAATTACCGCCATGCAATTACGTTCGGCGACGACAAGCATTTTACGGGGCGGACAACTGTTTAGTTGTGCTCAAGATTGAGAAATATTTGGTACGACGATACTCAACCTATGATTGTGGGCTTTAAGATAATATGACTGGAGGGCCACTTAATTTCACAACATACTAACAGACCGTTACCAATGGAAGGGCCAAGTAAGTGCACTACACGGTCGACCGTCTCAACTACAGGCCACACAAAGCATGCTGTATCAGATCACCGCCCGATGATACCTTCCGAGAGTAGATGCGTTACACTGCAAACTTCATCGCGGGGCCACTTGGGGCCCGCATCCACTCCGCAACCACCACCCACCCAAGGAGCACATTATGTCCCCATCCGCTGCCTACCAATTGCTGGCCGAGCAACTGACTGCACACGGGCTGGACGTGCCGCGCATCAAGGATCTGCTAAAAGCGCAACAAATTGAAACGCCGTCGTGGGGGTATGCCAATAGTGGCACGCGCTTCAAGGTGTTTGCGTGGCCCGGTGCGGCCGTGACCACGCACCACAAACTCGCCGATGCCGGCATGGTGCACAGGCTTACCGGGGTTGCCCCGTCGGTTGCCATTCATATTCCGTGGGACAAGCCTGAAGATGGCGACTATGCTGCAATGCAACAAGTTGCGCGATCGCATGGGGTATCAATCGGCGCAGTCAACCCGAATGTGTTTCAGGATGCGGACTACCGCTTGGGATCGCTTGCCAATCCATCCGCAGCGGTGCGTGAGCTGGCGCTGGATGCGCTGCTGGAGTGCTGCGAGATCATGCCAAAGGTGAACAGCAGAGCGCTTTCGCTTTGGTTTGCGGATGGCACTAACTACGCGGGGCAGGATGACCTGCGCTTGCGCAAGCAGCGCTTTGAAACGCAGCTGCGGCAGGTGTACAAGCACTTGCCAGCCGGCGCACGCATGTTATTGGAGTACAAGTTTTTTGAGCCGGCGTTTTACAGCACGGACATCCCGGACTGGGGCACTGCTTATGCGTGGTGCCTCAAACTGGGGCCACAGGCGCAGGTGTTGGTGGATTTAGGGCACCACGCACAGGGCGTAAACATCGAACAGATCGTCACGTTTCTTTTGGACGAGGACCGCCTCGGCGGTTTTCACTTTAACAATCGCAAGTACGCGGATGATGACCTGATAGTGGGCAGCACTAATCCTTACGAGTTGTTTTTAGTGTACAACGAACTGGCGGCGGCGGCTGAAGGCAGCGAGCCGCACATGCGCACGGCAGTTGCGAATGTGGCTTACATGATTGACCAGTCGCACAACATTGAGGGCAAGATTGCGCCGATGATTGCCTCGGTGCTCAATTGCCAGGAAGCGTACGCGCGTGCGTTGTGCGTGCCGCGCGCAGCACTGGCAGAAGCACAGGCGGCCGGCGCGGTGCTGCGCGCCCACACGCTGTTGACCGATGCGTACCGCACCGATGTGCGCCCGCTGCTGGCGCAGGTGCGCGAAGAGTTGGGCGTGCCGGCTGATCCGCTGGCGGCATACGCGGCATCGGGTTATGAAGCGCGGATTGCCAATGAGCGCGGGACCGTAGCGCAAACGGGCGGGTACCAGTAGCCATACTGTTATTCCTGCCCGCTTTCGTGCCCAGTAGTTACACTTTCATCACCGGAGATTATTTACATGCCTGAAATGTTGTGGGATGACAAGCTCGCGGCCGGCAAAAGCGAGCTGGAGCTGCTTGTGTATCGCTCCAATTTACTGGGTGCTGACCGCAAGGTATGCAACATTTACGGCGGCAACACCGGCACGAAAGCAGAGGAGCGCGACTTTCGCGGGCGCACTGTGCGCACCTTGTGGGTGAAGGGGTCTGGCTCGGATTTAGCCAGCATGCAGGCAAAAGATTTCTGCGGGCTGCTGCTGGAAGATGTGCTGCCACTGCTGGAGCGCAGCGCCATGACCGACGCAGAGATGGTGGCTTACTTGTCCCACTGTTTCATTGCAACCAACATGCCGCGCCAGTCCATTGAGGCGCTGCTGCATGCATTTGTGCCGGCCGCGCATACGGACCATACACACCCGGATGCGGTGATTAGCATTGCGTGCGCTGCCAACGGACGCGCGCTGGCCCGCGAGATTTACGGCGAGCGCATGGCATGGGTGGATTACGTGCGGCCCGGATTTGCGCTGAGCCGGCAGATTGGGCAGGCCGTGCGAGACAACCCGCGCATTGAATGCGTGGTGATGGGCAAGCATGGGCTGGTGACGTGGGGCACAGCGCACAAAGCCACGTATGCCCACACCATCGCCACCATTCAGAAGGCGCAGGATTTTATTGCGGACCGCGCGAAGGGGCGCGTGGTGTTTGGGCCGGTGCGGCATGCTGCATTGCCGCCCGCACAACGCAGAGTGTTGGCGGCGCAGCTGATGCCGGTGTTGCGCGGCGCTGCTGCGGCCGCAAGCCAGCCGCACTCGCACTCCGTACTGCATTGGGATGACAGCGACACAGTTCTGGATTTTGTTGGCAGCGAACGCGCGCAGCAACTCGCCGTAGTTGGGGCGGCCTGCCCTGACCATTTGGTGCACACCAAGCACCTGCCGCTTTTTATTGACTGGGATCCAGCGGGTGGCGCGGAAGCACTGCTGGCCCGGGCGCGCGCTGCGCTGCCGGAATTCAGCGCCGCGTACCGAAAATATTTTGATGCACATGCGGCAGCCGGCGACGCCATGTTTGACCCGGCGCCGCGCGTTGTGCTGGTGCCGGGTTTGGGCATGATCACCACCGGCAAGGATACGCTGCTTGCACGCGTGGCTGCTGATTTGTACCAGCGCGCCATTCAAGTAATGCATGGCGCTGCCGCAGTTGATTCGTTTATTTCAATGACACCCACCGAGGCGTTTCATGTTGAATACTGGCCGCTGGAGCTCTACAAACTGAGCTTGCGGCCGCCCGAGCGCGAGCTGGCACGGCGGGTGGCATTCATTACTGGTGGCGCTTCCGGTATTGGGCGGGCTGCAGCGCATCGCCTCGCGGCCGAGGGTGCGCACGTGGTTGTTGCCGATTTGAACTTGGAGGCGGCGCAGGTGGTGGCAGCCGACATCAGCGCGCGCCACGGCGCGCAGCGCGGCCTGGCTGTGCGCTGCAATGTAACCGACGAGGCGCAGGTTGATGAAGCGTTTGCGGCTGCGGCGCTTGCTTTTGGCGGCGTGGACATTGTTGTAAGCAATGCCGGCTTTGCCGACTCGGCAAACATTGTCGACACCACGCTTGCACAATGGAACAAACTCTTTGATGTGCTGGCAACAGGTTACTTTCTGGTGAGTCGCGCAGCCTTCAGATTGTGGAGTGCGCAGGGCATTGGTGGCAGTCTGATTTTTGTGGCCAGCAAAAACGGCTTGATCGGCAGCAAGAATGCTGCGGCCTACGGCGCGGCAAAAGCGGCCGAGATTAATCTTGCGCGCTGCCTGGCCGAAGATGGCGGCGCACTGGGTGTGCGCGTCAACACCGTGAATCCGGATGCCGTGCTGCAGGGCAGCGGCATCTGGGACGCGGGGTGGCGCGAAGCGCGCGCCAAGGGCATGGGCGTAAAAGCGGATGAACTGCAGGAAACCTATCGCCAGCGCAGCACGCTCAAGCTTCCGGTTTACCCGGAAGATGTGGCGGAGGCTATTTTATTTTTCGCGAGTGAGCGCTCTGCAAAAACCACTGGTGCAATTCTCAACGTGGATGCCGGCTTGCCGGCTGCGTATGTGCGCTGAGAATCACCAGCGTATGTGCGCACAATCTACAGCGCCTAATAAGCACAGCCACGCGTGCGGCTAGAGCTGACTTCGCGCGACTGCAGACGATGAGCAAGACCGCAAATTTTGCGGGCGTTGACCTCGGCGCGGAGAGTGGGCGCTGCATGCTGGGCCGCTTTGACGGCGAACGCGTGCAGCTGGAGGAGGTGCACCGCTTTGCCAATACGCCAGTGCGCATTTTCACGGGCCTGCATTGGGATGCGCTGCGCCTCTTCCAAGAAATCAAACACGGATTGGGCGAATGCGGCCGCCAGTCAGGCGCGGCGCTGGCCGGGATTGGCGTTGATACGTGGGGCGTGGATTGCGCATTGTTGGGCGATGACGGCGCACTGCTTGGAAACCCAGTTTGCTACCGGGATGCTCGCACGGCAAACATGCTCCCTGCGGCATTTCGGCGCATGCCGCAAGCGCAGATCTTCGAGCTAACCGGCACGCAGTTCATGCCCATCAATGCGCTGTACATGCTGCTGGCGCTGCAGACTGGAGGCTCATCCATCTTGGATAGTGCCGCCACATTCCTGATGATGCCCGATCTCTTTAACTACTGGTTGAGCGGGCGCAAAGCCTGCGAGTTCACAGCTGCCACCACTGCGCAGCTGGTAAACCCGCGCACGCGTGATTGGGCCGGGGCGCTGATTGAAGCGTTTAGTTTTCCGCGCCACATCTTTCCAGAAATTGTCCAGCCCGGCACGGTGCTGGGTCCGCTGCTAAATGAAGTGGCCGATGAAATTGGTGTCCGCGGTGTGCCCGTTATTGCGCCCGGCACTCACGACACCGCATCAGCCGTGGCCGCCGTGCCCGTGCAGGCAGGCAGCTACGCATACATTAGCTCGGGTACTTGGTCGCTGGTGGGCGTGGAGGTGGCGCAGCCGGTCATCAGTCCGCAAGCGCTGCAGTTCAACCTCACAAACGAAGGCGGCGTGGCCGGCACCTTCCGCTTATTAAAGAATGTGGCCGGGTTGTGGTTGGTACAAGAGAGCCGCCGTGATTGGGCACTGCGCGGCGATGACTTCACATACGCACAGCTGGCTGCCATGGCGGAAGCTGCTGCCCCATTCGGCGCGGTCGTCGACCCCGATGCGGCGGACTTTGCATATGCCGGCGACATGCCCGCCAAGGTAACTGCGTACTGCAAGCGCACCGGGCAGGCTGTGCCGGAGAGCAAGGAGGCGCTTTTGCGCTGCATCTTTGAGAGCCTTGCGCTCAAGCAGCGCTACGTGCTGGAGCGCATTGCGCAGGTGCACGGGCATCAGCCGGAGGTGATCCACATTGTCGGTGGCGGGTCGCAAAACCAGCTGCTGTGCCAGCTGACTGCGGACGCCTGCCAGCTGCCGGTTGTGGCCGGCCCGGTCGAGGCCACCGCGCTCGGCAATGTACTGGTGCAGGCTATGGCCGTGGGGCTGCTCGGCTCGCTGGCGGATGTGCGCGCGGTCGTGCGCCGTTCAGTAACACTGGCGGAGTACCAGCCGCGCCAAGTCGCTGGCTGGGATGCAGCATACGCGCGCCTGCAACAACTTGTGGAAAATAATTCGGAACGAGTTTGATCGCGCATCCAAGCAGGGATAATACCCACCAGCAGGATTGAAAATGACCGAGCAGCCATATTTAACCGTAAGTGTAGATGACGGATCTGTTAACGATATGCACTCTGCAGATCTTCTTGAAAAATATGGCCTCAAAGCGACCTTCTACATTCCGGCGACAAACGCTGAGCGTCAGGTATTACGATCTGACCAGATTCGTGAATTGTCGGCCCGTTTTGAAATTGGCGGACATACTTATAGCCACGTTTCCCTGCATAAACTTTCGTTTGAGCAAATGCACACTGAACTTGTGACGGGCAAGAACTGGGTCGAGGATGTGACCGGGCAGCCTACTCACTCTTTTTGTTATCCGCGGGGAAAGTTCAATTCCAAAGCACGGGCGGCAGTAAAGCTTGCGGGTTTTACCGGTGCGCGAACCTGCCTATTTAACAGGAGCGAACTTGCAATTGACCCCTTCCTGACGGGGGTCAGCACCCACGCCTGCTCGCACTCGCCACTGATCCAAATTCGGCATGCGCTCCTGGAAGGCAATTTTGCTGGGGCACTAAATTACATTAGTGTTCATCACTTGGAGCGGGATTGGGTGTCACACTTTCAGCATGCACTCGACTCTGTGGCAGCAATTGGCGGGGTGGCACATTTATACTTTCACAGCTGGGAGATAGAAGAGCACGACCAATGGCAGAAGCTTGAGCGCCTGCTGGCGCAACTGGCGCAGCGCATGGATTTCAAGCGCATTACAAACGGGGAGCTGTACGCGATCTCAGCCGCAGCAGCTGGAAATTGAACTTTTGTTATGGTGAAGTTGCGCGAGGCCGTTAGTGCTGATTATCACCAAGTCCAAGCCCTTGATGCGCGCTATCATTTGGGAACGTTAACCGAACTTGAATGGCAGCATCTGTATGCGGGTAGTCCATTTGCGTTACGGAGCGGTATTGAGTGGCCAATTGGCTGGGTGCTCGAAACATCGGAACATATCATTGTTGGCCACATCGGCAACGTTCTCGTCGAATATTCACTGAACAAGGAAAGTTTGCTGGGTGCTTCGGCTAATCGGTGGGTCGTGAACCTCGATTACCGCAAGCATTCAACTGAACTTGCGAAAAGCTTTTTCGCACAACCACAGGTTGATCTTTTTCTAAATACAACCGCCACTTGGCCTTCGGGGCGCGCCTTTGAACGACTTGGGGCACTGAAACCTCCAATTGAAGCCTACGATAGAGCCACGTTTTGGATTGTGGACCACCCGGCATTTGCTGCAAGCCTGCTTGCGAAGAAAAATATACCGCTTGCCCAAGCGTTGGGTTATCCGGTAGGTGCACTTCTAAGTGTGGCCAGCTTTGTAAGAAGCATTGGGAGGTGCAAACCTAATCGGGGAGCGTTGGTCAGTGAGATTAGTACATTTGATGAGCAGTTCGACCGTTTCTGGGATGGCCTGCGCGCCCAACCCAATCGGTTGCTGTGTGTACGCGACCGTGCAGCGCTGGCGTGGCGCTTTGACAAGCCGCTGCGCGCTGGTAATGCCTGGGTTTTAGTAGAGAACGACGATGCTGGCAGGTTGGCGAGCTATGCGGTATTTTTGCGCCAGGACAGCCCCGACGTCAACTTGCGTCGCATGCGTCTGGTTGACTTTCAATCCTTGGGTGATGGGGCATCGTTTCTGCGCAGAGTTATTGAGTACGCGCTTGCCCGCTGTTACGATGAGAGTATTCATGTGCTTGAAGTGATCGGCTTTGGAGTTCTGCGTAAGCAGCAGATTGAGGTGTTGGCCCCCTATCAGCGCCAGCTGCCATCGTGGATGTTTTGGTATAAAGCTGCGGAAAGATTACCGGAACTTGCCAAATCTCTGCAGAGTCCGGAGCTCTGGGACCCATGTACCTATGATGGGGACGGTTGTTTTTGAGTTTGGGTGTTTATAGAGCAAGGGTTGCCTGGCCAGAATTCACTGCATCCACTACCGGCAGTGACATACTCCGCATGCTAGGGCACCGAGTGTGGCGCAGATTTAGTCGATTGTAGTTTCGAACGAAACTTTGTTAGCGACGCGATAAAGCGCGTGTCTACGATATATGTGCGCCGCGCGTCTCCACATACAATGCATACAGTGATTGGCTGCCAGTCATGAACAGGCGATTGCGTTTTGGCCCGCCAAAGCACACATTGCTGCAAGCCTCTGGCAGTATCACTTGCCCGATGCGCGTGCCATCCGGCGCAAAAATGTGAACGCCGTCATATCCCGCACCACCCCATCCCGCTGCCGCCCAGATGTTGCCGTCTTCATCCGCCCGAATGCCATCCGATATGCCCGTGAGCTCACCGTGTTCCGCCACAAGCAGCATTGATACGAATTCCCGCCCTTTTGTTAGTTTCTTCCCAGCCACAACATCCCAAACCTGAATATTGCGCGGTGCATCGGGATAGTGCGTGGCTCCCGTGTCGACGATGTAGAGCTTCTTGTAATCCGGCGAAAAGCATAGGCCGTTCGGCATGAACTGGTCGTCAGACACAAGATCCATCTTTCCGGTCTTCGGCTCGACGCGATACACGGCTTTTGGGATTTCGAGTTGGCCTTTGTGTCCCTCGTAATACCCGAGGCTTCCGTAGCCGGGATCCGAGAACCAAATGGCGCCATCCGGATGCACCACCACGTCATTGGGTGCGTTCAACCGTTTGCCCCGCCACTTATCCGCAACCACCGTCACACTTCCATTGTGTTCGTAGCGCACCACCTGGCGCGTGCCATGCTCGCACGAAATTTGCCGGCCCTCGTAGTCAAATGTGTTGCCATTGCTATTGTTGGCGGGGCTGCGGTACACGCTGATGTGCCCGTCCTCCGCCAGCCATCGATGCTGCCGGTTGTTCGGAATATCGCTCCACAAAAGATACCCGCCTTGTGCGTTCCATGCCGGCCCTTCTGCCCACAGCATGCCGGTGTATAGCCGCAGGAGCGGTGTGTTGCCAATGCGATATTTTGCAAAGCGCGGATCGAGTACCCGCACATTTGGATCGGGATAGCGGTCGGTCAACGACTGGACTTCCATGGGTATCTCCAAGTGATGGTGTTCGAACACGTGGGGTTGGTGGGCCGTAAGGTACTGCGTTCAGCGACCACCACTGATGCAGTGTAACGCATCTAAACACCAACTGTAAATGATTTGGGCTCCGCTGCAACGAGCGCGTTGCAGCAACTATAGTGATACAGGCTACCTCACGCGGCCGCCGCTTAAAATTGCCCGTCGGAGCTGAAAGTACTTGCGGCAACGCACGTAAAACAAAATGGGTTGGCACGAAGTGGGCCATGCCTCTTGACCGCACTGCGCTATACGCAGACTACGCTATGCACTGTGCGCCAAGTGACATGACAGCGCTGCCCGTTGCGCGAGATTGCGTGGCGCAACCCGAGCGCCGCCGCGGCGCTAATAATTTATGTCGACGCGCCGCCCGGTATCAGCTGATTGGAGGATGGCATCACAAATCACGGCGTTTCGATAGCCGTCTTCAAATGTGGCGCCGTGCGGACCAACCGGCTTGTTGTTCACAATCGCGTCCAAGAAGTGGTGGATCTCATGCACAAAAGTGTGCTCCCAGCCGATGATGTGGCCATGCGGCCACCAGTTTGACCAGAATGGATGATGGGCTTCACTGACCAGCACCTGATGGAACCCCTGCGTGCTTTGCGGCTCCTCGCCAATCCAATGCACCTCCAGCTCATTCATGCGCTCCAGATTAAAGCGAATGCTGCCTTTCTCGCCATTGATCTCAAGGCAGTTGGAGTTCTTGTGGCCGCCCGCATAGCGTGTGGCCTCCAGCGTGCCCAGCGCCCCATTCTGAAATTCGATCGTCGCCGCAAAAGCATCGTCCACGTCCACCGTTTGCGGTTTACCGCCCACACCGGGGCGGGCTTTGATGAATGTGCTGACCGCGGCTGACACCCGGCGCGGTTCACCTACCAGATAGCGCCCCAAATCAATAATGTGCGAGCCAAGGTCTCCCAGCGCCCCGCTGCCGGCAACGGTTTTGTCCAGCCGCCAGATGTGCGGCGTGTTGTAGTGCGGCATGATCCACTCTTGCAAATACACCGCGCGAAAGTGGTAGATCTGCCCCAGCTTCCCGTCAGCAATTAGATCTTTTGCGAGCCGGATAGCCGGCACAAAACGGTAGTTGAAAGCGACCGCATGTTTGACGCCGGCTTTGGTGACCGCCTCCAGCATGGCGGCGGCTTCGGCGGTTGAACGTGCCAGCGGCTTCTCACAAAGAATGCTCTTGCCGGCTTGTGCGGCAAGTATGCACGGCTCGGCATGCAAATCATTGGGCCCGCCGTTGTCAAACAGCTGCACGCGGTCATCCTGAATCATTTTGCGCCAGTCTGTGTAGTGGCTGGCGTAGCCATAGCGCGCGGCTGCCTCGCGCACGGCAGCTTCGTTGCGCCCGGCAATGGCCACCAGTTTTGGCAGCGCAACCGGCGGATACATCATGTAGGGCAGCTTTTTGAATGCGTTGGAATGCGCCTTGCCCATGAAGGCGTACCCCAGCATGCCAATGCCAATTTCCGGCGCACTGCCGGCAGCCGCTGTGCCGGCCATGTTGGTGAAGCCTGTTTCAGCCATGTGTTACTCCTGTGCTGTGAAGCTCTTCCTGCAACCGTCGGGAAAAGACCGCAGCTGCGCAGCCCGCACTGCCATCACTTGCGTTCGAAAGCTGCGTCGAAGGCCATTGCCGACGTAGGGAAGTCCAGCTTGCGCACGAACGCGCACGCCTCGCGCGCACCATGCTCGCGATCCATCTTTCCATCCTCCCACTCCACGGAGAGCGGGCCGCTGTACGCGGCATCATTCAACGCGCGCATCACAGCTTCAAAATCCACCGAGCCGCGCCCCAGCGAGCGGAAATCCCACGCACGCCGCGCATCGCCAAACTCAACATGGCCGCCAAACACGCCCGCAGCGGTGGGGCGCGGCGAGAGATACGCGTCTTTCATGTGCACGTGGTAGATGCGGTCCGCAAATTTTTGGATGAAGCCGACATAGTCGACGTTTTGATAAACGAAATGGCTGGGGTCATAGTTGAAGCCGAATGCCTTGCGGCCGCCAAGTGCGAGCACGGCGGCTTCAGCGCTGGCAATGTCAAACGCAATCTCGGTGGGATGTGCCTCTAATGCAAAGCGCACGCCAACTTCATCGAACACATCCAGAATCGGATTCCACATGTTCGCAAAGTGGCGGTAGCCGTTTGGCACCAGCTCCGGCGGGTTTGGCGGAAACGAGTAAAGGTACGGCCAGATGGACGAGCCCGTGAATCCCGCAACAACTTTGACGCCAAGCTTGGCAGCCGCACGCGCGGTGTTCATCATCTCCGCGGCTGCACGCGTGCGCACGCCGGCTTCTTTGCCGTCCCCCCAAATACGCGCCGGCAAAATACTTTTATGGCGGGCATCAATGTTGTCGCAAACAGCCTGGCCCACCAGATGGTTGCTGATGGCATGGCACTGCAGCCCATGCTGCGCAAGCACATCCAGCCGCGTTTGGATGTAGCGCTCGTCGTTTAGCGCCTTGTCCACTTCAAAGTGGTCGCCCCAGCACGCAATTTCAATGCCGTCATACCCAAACGATTTTGCCTTTGCGCAAACCACATCAAAGGTCAGGTCCGCCCACTGGCCGGTAAAAAGTGTTACGGGTCTTGGCATGGCTGTTTCACCTCTTCTGGAGATCTGATAATGTTTTAGAAAAGTTGAGCGGTGCTGCTGCGGTATGCGCTGCGCGGCCTGCGCCTTGTTGGCAATAGGTGTAGTGCGGGCAGCTGCCAGCTGGTGGCAGGAGGTTACGCACGATCACCGATTGTTTCCAGCGCAGCCCGGTTGCCATACTCAACCGCAGGCCCGTCAATCGGCGCCGCCCATTTGATTGCGTTGGTAATCACGTGCAGCACTTCTTTTTGGAAGTATGTGGGGTAGGTCTCGTGGCCGGGGCGAAAATAAAAGATGCGCCCTTTGCCGCGCTGGTAGCAGCAGCCGCTGCGAAAAACTTCGCCACCCTCAAACCAGCTCACAAAAACCAGCGTCTCAGGCGCGGGCACATCAAAGCGCTCGCCGTACATTTCTTCGCGCGGAATTTCAAAGTACGGGCCGAGGCCGGCAGCAATCGGATGGCCGGGCTCAACAACCCAGATGCGTTCGCGCTCGTCTGCTTCGCGCCAGATCAGATTGCAGGTTGTGCCCATCAATGTTTGGAAGACTTTGGAGAAGTGGCCAGAGTGCAGCACCAGCAAGCCCATGCCCTCCAATACGCGTTGTTGTACGCGCGCCACAACGGCGTCACTAACTTCGCCATGGGCCATGTGCCCCCACCAAGTGAGCACATCCGTTTCGGCCAGCACCGCTGCGGGCAGCCCGTTGTCGGGCTCGTCCAGTGTGGCCACACGCACTTGCATGCCCTGCTGGCGCAAATGCGCAGCGATCGGTGCGTGCAAGCCGTCTGGATACACCAGCCGTACAGCGGCATCCGATTTTTCGTGGCGATACTCGTTCCAGACTGTGACGCGAATTGTCATGGGTTGCTCCAAAGCAGGCGCGTTACGCGCTGCATTTTACCGGTGCGCCATTCTGCTTGGCAGATTTGCGGATGGCATCCCACAGCCGGCTCATGCGCAGGCCAACTTCCGGCGGGCACGGGTTGGGCATCTCGTTGCGCCGCACCGCCAGAAACTGCTCCCACACGCCCATCGAGTCGCGCACCGGAATGGGCTGCGGCGGGCGGTTGCCATTGAACTGCACCTCAAGCTTCTCGCCCCAGATGCCGGTATGCAGAATTGCCTGCTTGCAAAACACGCGCACGTCTGAAGCACACGATGGGATTGCCTCGCCGCAGGCATGCAGCGTGACAAGCACACCGGACTTGAGGCGACCGATCACCACGCCGAGCGTTTCCACGGGGCGGCCGCTGTTGTCCAGCCAGGCTGCCACGTCTTCAAAATCCTCACCAGCCAGTTCGCAAACTGTATTGAGCAAGTGCGCGCCAGTGTCAAATAAAAAGCCGCCACCGGAAAGTGCGGGCGCCTGCCGCCATGTGCCGGCCGTGTTGGGCCCCCAGTTTTGCCACACCACGCCACTAATGGTGAGGATGGGGCCGTACTCGCCGGCGCGCAAGGAGCGCACCGCCTGCCGGATTTGCGGGGAGAGGCTGCCCGGAAAAGCTACTACCAGCAGCCGGCCGGTGCGCTCTCGCGTGCGCATCAAACTGCGTGCTTCCACGGCGTTCATCACCATTGGCTTTTCGAGCAGCACATCCAGGCCGGCCTGCATGCACGCCACTGTTTGATCGTGGTGATAAGCATGCGGCGTGATGATGAAGGCCGCGTCCAGCTTGCCGGCGTGGCGCTTGAGCAGCTTGGCAAGGTCTGGCTCGTTGGGCGGCGGCGGCAGGCCCTTGTCCTCAAAAATTTTGCAGGCCGCCGTGTAGCTTTCACGTGCCGGCTCGCACATCACGGTTATGCGCGTGCCATCATCTGCTGCCAGCATCTGGTGGATGTGATGGCGGGCCATGCTGCCCACCCCCACCATCAATGTGCGCACTATTTTCTCGTTGGGCATTCAATCCACCTTTTGAGTAATTTGTAGTTGGCGGGCAGGCGGGTTAGTCCAGCGTGCCGGGCTGCAGCCCGCGCGGCAGGGCTGCCGGCTGCTGGCAGGTACTGGCCAGCTCCACATGTGTGCCGGCGCGCGCTGCATCGTGGAAGGCATGCATTAAGTCTAGCACGTGATACGCAAGCGCCCCGCTGGCGCGGTGCGGCCGGCCACTGCGCAGCGCATGCACCATGTCTGCTGCGCCAATGCCGCGCGAGTTTTCTGTGTAGCCGTGCGTCAACGGCATCTCGCGCCAGTTGGCATCTTCGGCGTTGCGCAGCAGTACCGGGCCGCCAAATGTGTTTGGGTCTGGCACAGACAACGTGCCCGTGCTGCCGTAAATTTCAATGCGCGGCAGTTGCGAATGCCAGATGTCAAAGCTGGTGATGAGCGTACAGATCAGGCCGCTGCGAAACTCCAGCACGCCGGCAATGTGCGTGGGTGTGTCAACGCGAATTTTGCGGCCAAGCACATCCGGGTGGCCAGCCGTGCGCTCCGCAAACGATGCGCGCGCAGACGCCGTAACGCGGCGCACAGGCCCCAGCAGGCACAGCAGACTGGTGAGGTAGTACGGCCCCACATCAAACATTGGCCCGGCACCGGTTTGATAAAACGAGTCCGGGCTGGGATGCCAGGCTTCAGGTCCGCGGCCGACCATGAAGGCGCTGGCCGCTACCGGCTCGCCAATCGCACCAGCGTTGATCAGGCCGAGGCAGGTTTGCAGGCCGCCACCCATGAAGGTGTCCGGCGCACTGCCCACACGCAACTGCTTGCGCGCAGCCAGCTCCAGTGTGCGCTGGCCGTCCGCGCGTGTGACCGCCAGCGGTTTCTCGGTGTGCACATTTTTACCAGCCTCCAAGGCGCGCACATTAATTTCAGCATGCGCCATCGGCACGGTCAGATTTATCACCAGGTCAATCTCCGCGTCGGCCAGCAGCTCGTCAACGCTTAGCGCGCGCAGCCCGTACTTGGCGGCCTGCGCGTGCGCGCGCGCCATGTCCACGTCCGCGCAGGCAGTAATTTGCAACACCTCAAATGCAGGGCAGCCCTTGAAGTATGTATCGCTGATGTTGCCGCAGCCGATGATGCCGACTTTAGTTTTTGCCATATGCCAGTCCGTTGGTTGTGAGATAGGTGTAGCTCTGCTGCACGGCTTGCAGCATGTCTGTGGCGCAGCTGTCGAGTTCCACAATCCACCACTCGGCGTTTGCGGCCGCGGCAATTGCAGAAAAATCCATGACGCCCGTGCCGGCCGCCGTCATCGGCTCGGCCTGGATAGCGGGCCCGTCTTTGATATGCAGCAGTGGCGCACGCTTGCCTTGCTGGCGCACAATTGCTGCCGGATCCTGCCCGGCGGTCTTGATCCAGTAAACATCGAGCTCAAGGAAGACCGCGTCGTCCAAGTTTTCACACAAGATATCCGCAGCCAGGCGCCCGCCGAGGCTGGCGTACTCAAACCAGTGGTTGTGATAACCCAGCGAGATGCCGGCGGCCTGCGCCACAACGCTGGCTGCATTGAGCATGTCACTCACCCGCTTGATGCCGTCCAGCGATTGAAATAGCTCCGGCGGCTGCCACGCACAAACTAAACGCGGGCTTTGCAGCAGCTGCGCCGCTTCAATCACCGGCTTCTCATCTGCACCCAGCGGCAGCGGGCTGTGGGCCGCACACACCGTCAACCCCAGCTCCCGAAAAAGTTGCGCAGCGGCCTGCGGCGTACTGCCCGCAAAGCCAGCCGGCTCCACCCCCGCGTATCCCATTGCAGCCACCTGCCGGATGGTCGCTGCAAAGTCATTGGCAAGCGCGTCGCGAAGTGTGTACAGCTGCAGTGCAATCGGTGGTTTCATTGAATGGGCAATCTGTGATGTGAATTAATAGGCTTCCGCTTTGGCCAGCTAGCATCCTGAGATTTATTTGGCGCGTCGCAATCATACCCGCTGTTGAATGCGCACGGCATTGTGCGGGCTTGGATGCCGGGCTGGCAGCTAACAGCAGCGGGAACAGCCGTGCTCAGGCAGCGCAGCTAACAATCATGCAGCCAGCTGGTAGCCCAGCGCCAGCTGCTGGAAGGTGGCTGCATCTTGCGCGGCCCAGGCGCTGTCACGCTGCAGCTCCATTGCCAGCACTGCCGCAACGGCTGGCGCACATTGCGCCGCTGCGCGGGCATCGAGGAACAATGCGCGCGTGCGGCGTGCCAGCACATCCTCGGTGCAGCGTGCCATTTCATGGCGCGCTGCGTGCGCCGCCACGCCCAGCGGGTACGGCAGTGCCGGGTGCATCGGCAATCCCCATTCCGGCACCTCGGCGCAGACTGCGAGTACGCCGGGCGCATCACTGCCGTACACGCGCAGCCAATCTGCGTCTGGCGCAGCAAGCGCTGTGTTGGGCAGCCAGCCGTGCACGCGCAGCGTTGCGGTGCCGCACGGACGCGGCTCAAGTCCGCCGGCAACAATTGCGCGTTCCATCGTATCGGCTGCCATGCTGCGGTAGGTGGTCCACTTGCCACCCATCACAGACACCAGCCCGCTGGCGCTGACCAGCACTTTGTGCGAGCGTGAAATTGATTTTGTGGCAGCGTTGATGCCGCCCGCATGCACCAGTGGTCGCATGCCGGTGAACACACTGAGCACATCTGCGCGCGTAGGCGGGCGCTGCAAGTAGCGGCTGGCGTTGCGCAGGATGAAGTTGATTTCTTCCGGCAGTGGCCGCGGCTCCACTTGCAGTGCCGGCACGGGTGTGTCGGTGGTGCCAATCACCACGCGCTCGTGCCACGGAATGAGGAACAGCACGCGGCCATCGTCCGTGCGCGGCACCATCAGCGCATGGCTGCCCGGCAGGAATGAGCGCTGCAGTACAAGGTGGACGCCCTGGGCTGGCGTAATCATGCGCGGTGCAGCGGGATCATCCACAGTGCGCAGCTCATCGGAGAAGATGCCGCAGGCGTTTACCACCACCTTGGCATGAATGGGAAATGATCGGCCGGACTCTGTATCGAGCGCGTTGACGCCACACACACGGCCCTGCGCATCTTTGAGCAGGCCGGTGGCGCGCATGCCGTTCGCAATTGCAGCGCCCAAGCCGGCTGCTGTGCGCGCAAGCGCAACCGCCATACGGCTGTCATCAAACTGGCCATCATGATATTCAATGCCGCCGCGCAACCCGGCTTGTGCCAGTGTGGGCAAGGCAGCCTTTGTCTGCGCAGCATTCAGCCAGCGGCTGCGCGCAAAGTTGCGCCGGCCGGCGAGCAGGTCATACAACATTAATCCAGCCCCGTAAAACGGACCCTGCCACCAGCCGTAGCGCGGGATCACAAAGCGCAATGGATGCACCAGGTGCGGCGCATTTTCATGCATCAAGCCGCGCTCGCGCAGTGCCTCCACCACCAGCTGAAAATCCAACTGCTGCAGGTAGCGCACCCCGCCGTGCACCAGCTTTGTGGTGCGGCTGGAGGTTCCCTTTGCAAAATCGAAAGCCTCGAGCAGGCAGGTGTTGTAGCCGCGCTGGGCACTGTCCACCGCCACACCCAAGCCGGTTGCCCCGCCACCCACCACCAGCACATCAAACGCACCAACCACGATGCGCGCCAGCATTTCACTGCGGGAGAAGGAGTCTGTAGATGGCGAAATTTTCACTGGGTTTTGCTATTCGGAAAAACGGTGGAAAGTAACATATGGAGTTTAGCAGGGCTGGCAACGGCAGCACTATATATTGAGTATCAGACTAGTGATTCCGGTACTGTTTTGATCCGTGTACGAAGCGCAAAGCCCGGCGCAAGAAAGCGCATTGCGGCCTCCTGCAGAACAGGCCGCGTTAGCAGCTGATTTTGATGATGCCAGGCGCAGCCCGCAAGTATTTGCGGACTTCACTTTTCCGTGGTACACAGGAGCAATACTTCGGCAGCCAGTGAAACAACAAACAAAAGATTTCATTCGCACAACAGCAGCAGCTGGTTTGAGCGCAATGGGCGTGACTGCGCTGCGTCGCTGGCAGCAGGCCCGCGATCCGCGCGTGACGATCCTGACTTATCATGGAATTTCGGCCCGCAATTTTGAGCGCCATCTGCAGTGGCTTACTGCGCACTACCATATCGTTTCGCTGGACGAGGCAGTGCAGTGGGTTGGCGGCAATGACCGGGACGAAAGCCGCCGGGTGGTATTAACGTTCGACGATGGCTATAAGAGTTTTCATCACGATCTTTGGCCACTGTTGCGCAAGTACGGCACACCGGCAACGCTGTTTGCCGTGAGCCACTTTGTTGGCACTGACCAGCTATTGTGGTGGGACTTAATTGATGTGATGATTGCGCGGGCAAAAATGCGAGCAGTAGAGGTGCAGGGTCAACGATGGAAATGCGACAGCGGAATTCTGGTAGCGCACGCAAAAACGCTGCCGGAGGACGACAAACTGCGTTGGATCACAGATTTGCGGACAGCCTTAACAATCGATTTACCGCGAAGCGGGGGCACGCCTTTTGAGCTGTGCACATGGGATGAGCTGCGCGAGCTGGCAGCAGATCCACTGGTTACAATTGGCGGGCACACCTGCACGCACCCCATTCTTGCGCAGGTATCAAAGCATGTTGCCCAGGCCGAGATCACTGAAGGCCGGGCAATATTGCAAAACAACCTGCAGCTTCCGGTAAACTTCTTCTGTTACCCCAATGGGCGCACAACTGATTTTACTGCCGAGCACGTCAAACTAGTGCAGGATGCCGGCTTTGACTGCGCCGTGACTACGGTTGAAGACCTGTGCGCAAAAGGATCGGACCCGTACCGCCTGCCGCGTAAAAACGTCAGCGGCCAGTTCACAACCGCGGCGCTAGACTGCAAATTGACCGGGTTGTGGTGGAAGGCGGGGTGACAAACACTTATACTACATTTCTTATCGCGGAAATTTCCTGCTGATACCTGTACACTATACTCAACCTAGTTCTATTCCACATCTTGAGATTGCAAAAATCCGATTACCAGTAGTTAGATGAAAGTAAAAATTAGTAGTATTTCTTACCATCTACCGGAGAAAACCGAGGGACTAGATGATCTTCAACGCGACAACCCTGATTGGGATATGCCGAAACTTTTGGAAAAGACTGGCATCCGCACCCGTCATATTGCATCTTCGGATCAAACCGCATCTGATCTAGCGTATATAGCAGCGGAACAATTACTTTGCGATACTCAAATCCGCAATCAGATTGATCTTCTAATTTTAGTTACACAGTCACCAGACTATCTGCTTCCCACCAGTGCATGTATTTTGCAGGACCGGCTCAGATTATCACAGAATTGTATGGCGTTTGACATCAATCTTGGCTGTTCCGGTTTTGTTTCAGCCCTAAGCGTTGCGGGGGGATTAATCGAAAGCGGAGTTGTAAACACAGGCTTGATACTGTGTGCCGATACATACTCTAAATATATCGATAAACATGACCGGGCTTGTCGACCAATTTTCAGTGATGGAGCTGCGGCAATTCTAGTCGAAAGAAACGCCATAGATTCTATGGGCCCTTTTGAATTTGGAACTGACGGTTCTGGTTTTGAACATCTTATAGTGCGTCGAGGTGGTGCCAGAGACCCAGATAAAGCCTCGGATCATCCGCACCCGATCCTTGAAATGCACGGCAGTGATGTGTTCGTCTTTACAATGCGAGTCGTTCCAGAATGTGTGAGCAAGCTCCTCGACAGAGCGGGGCTTACAATCGACCAAATTGACCTCTTTATTTTTCACCAAGCAAGTAAGCTAGTAATTGAAAATCTCACTCGGAGCTTGTCTCTGAAACCCGAAAAGGTGTTCGA
>OFRD01000288.1_pt1 | contig 19433 bp, 20 predicted proteins | sample 1543041 | NCBI WGS metagenome assembly OFRD01 (sample SAMN07774234, study PRJEB24372) | wastewater metagenome | isolation source: Exp Tend CN 100WW | collected 2016-02
GTTAAAATTTAAATTCAAAACCAACCAAAATATAAATTCGCATATTTAAATTTAAACAGACTTTTTAAATTCAAACCTACTGTGGATAAGTTTATTTCTCTATATTTTATCTGCTTTTATATTAATAAAACTTTAAATTCAAACTTATTTTTAAATTTAAAGTTTGAATTCATAATGCAAATTTCGCTTTGAATTTATTTTTTAAATTCAAAATTATGGCTTTTGAATTCAAATCGAGATCATTTTAAATTTATTTTTATCTTTTGAATTTAAAAAATCTATCCTGTTCAAGCACAACAAAACTTGAATACAGCATATTTTTCAGGTGTTGGTTTTTTATGCAGAATATTTATGAACTATTGCATCAATGGCATGCTGTTATTTTTATTTTATTCCAATAAATGTAGTGCTCATTCAAAAGAGGCGCAATCATGCCCGAACTTCAGGCATAAAAAAAGCGGTCATTGGCATGACCGCTTTTTTTCCATTCAATCGAAGGATTAAATGCTCATATCTTGAGTCAGTGCTAATGGCTCTGGCAAAATTTTCGCCAATTGACGACATAAAGTGGTCAATTCAGCACTGTCATTTGGCATTAACGTGATGTGACCAATCTTACGACCTTCACGTTCAGTCTTATTATATAGATGTAAATGTGCGCCATTAAGCGCCAATACATCTTCAGACTTTGGATGCTTGCCAATGATATTGATCATCACGGTCGGGCGAACCACATCCGTTGAACCAAGGGGCAGACCAGCAACGGCGCGAATATGGTTTTCAAATTGCGAGCAAATGGCACCTTCAATGGACCAGTGACCTGAGTTATGCACACGGGGTGCCATTTCATTGGCATATAAGCCGTTGTCAGTCACAAACAATTCCAGCGTCAACACACCGACATAATTCAAATGATTCAGCAGGCGAGTGATGTAATCCTGCGCCACAGGCTGTAAATCAGCACTGTTGGGTGCAGGAATAATCGAGTGCGACAAAATACCGTTGTGATGGTGATTTTCAGCCAACGGCCAAGTTTTCACATCACCGTTCTGACCACGCACCGCAATAATCGACACTTCACGCGAAAAGGTCACAAAGCTTTCTGCAATCAATGAACCCGCTGGACCCAATTCCGCCCAAGCTTGTTCCATTTGATCTGCTGAACGCAGGACAAATTGACCTTTACCATCATACCCACCCGTGGTGGTTTTCAGGACAATCGGCAAACCCAAATCAACAACCGCTTGTTGTAAGCTGTCGAATGAATCCACTGCACGATAGGGTGCAACAGGAATATCTAACTGATCAAACAAAGCTTTTTCTGACAAACGATGTTGTGCAATGGCTAAGGCTTGACGCGGTGGATACAAATCTTTGTTTTTGATCAATACATCAACATCAGCCAAGGGCGTGTTTTCAAACTCCAAGCTAAATACATCAGCACTGTTGATGAAATCCTGTAAACCATTTTCAGCTTTGCTTGAAATCACCTGACCCAATACAGCCGATGGACAATCTGTACTGGCTTCAAAGAAAGTACATTGAATATTCAGTGGTAGGGCAGCTTGTGCCATCATACGGCCAAGTTGACCACCACCAAAAATACCGATGGTTTTATCCATAACATGTGTCCCGTTTTAAGCTTGGCTCGGAATGTGACCTGGAATATTGTTGCTTGCCACTTTTTCAGTTTGTGCATCACGGAATTGGGCAACATTTTTTGCAATTTCAGGACGTGTCAGACCTAAAATTTGCGCTGCCATAATTGCCGCATTGGTTGCACCCGCAGGGCCAATCGCCAATGTACCGACCGCAATACCCGCAGGCATTTGCACGATAGAAAGCAATGAATCGACGCCATTTAAAATAGACGATTTCACAGGAACACCCAGTACAGGTAAATCCGTTTTCGCTGCACACATACCCGGTAAATGTGCTGCACCACCTGCACCCGCAATAATCACCTGAATACCACGTTCACGTGCTGTTTCAGCATATTCGAATAAACGATCAGGCGTACGATGGGCAGAAACGACTTCAGCTTCAAAAGGGACACCAAGCTGTTTGAGCATATTGGCAGTGTGTTCTAAAGTTGCCCAATCAGATTGAGAACCCATGATAATTCCAACTAAAGGAGCGTCTTGTGCAGCGGCCGCATTCATTGCAAATATTCCATAAACGAATGTAAGGAAGGATAAATCTCGACGAGAGCCAAGCTTTACATGAATCAGAAGCTCGCTATTATAGACTGAAAATTCGTCTCACCAAAATTTAACAGATGCCGTACTGTGATATTTCCGCTATTTTTTTTAGAAAATAATAAAGAAATTGATTTCAAACCCTAAAAGTAAATTGATACGCGGAAATGTCATTCGCAACTGTTTGAGGCAGGACTACACTTAATAAGTAATGTTTCTGCGATTAATATAGTTTTCGGTGGTATCTAACGAGTTTTGCGAATGACAATGGTTTTGCTTACTTTTGCCAAAACAAAAGTAAGTCGAACCGAAGGTTATTTCCAAAATTGAAGGATCATTGAAAAGGCTTTGTTGTGTAAACCACATTTTTATAAAATCAAGTTTTACTGACTTCTAAAAACAAAATAGACACAGCCCAAAAGACACAATCCTGCCCATACATAATCCAACTTAAAAGGCTGTTTAAATAGAAAAATCATAAAAGGCACAAAAACCAGCAAAGTCACCACTTCCTGCGTGATTTTCATCTCACCCAATGACCAACCTTGCTGCGCCAACAATCGCGTGGCAGGAATCATAAAACTGTATTCAAGCAAGGCTATCAGCCAACCAAATAAAATCGCTTGCCAAAGGGGCGCACCATGTAAAAATTTCAGATGACCATACCAAGCCAAAGTCATAAAACAATTCGAGACAATTAAAAGTAACAGGGGAAATAACATGCTGAATTTATCTGGAACACTCGTGAATATTTTACGTTTTTTAAATAAAAAATCATGTCATTTCAGTGCTGATTTTTCTTCCCTACAATATGCCTTGAACAACACGATAAAACACATCATGCCATCCCATGAATAGATACAAGAAAAACTATCTTTTCAGTGAAACCCTTGCTATCGTTGCTTTCAAATCAAATTAATCACGACAACAGCACAATAAAAAAGTGATGTGTCTAAAACACAGCGGAGTTAAGTGTATGCATCTGCATATTTTGGGTATCTGTGGCACATTTATGGGTTCACTGGCGCTATTAGCGCGCGACTTAGGTCATAAAGTGACGGGTTCAGATGCAAATGTCTATCCACCGATGTCAACCCAACTTGAAAATGCAGGCATTACTTTAATGCAAGGTTATGACCGTAGTCATTTGCAACCCCATCCCGATTTGGTGATTGTTGGCAATGCCATGAAACGTGGCATTGATGCTATTGAATATATGCTCAATGAAGGGTTGCCGTATATTTCAGGCCCACAATTCCTTGCCGATCATGTTCTACAAGGCAAACATGTTTTAGGGGTTGCAGGCACTCACGGTAAAACCACAACCACAACCATGCTGGCTTGGGTACTCGATCAAGCGGGTTTAAATCCGGGGTTCTTGATTGGTGGTGTACCTTTAGGTTTTAGCGAAAGTGCACGTTTGGGCGGTGGTAAATACTTCTGTGTCGAAGCTGATGAATACGATTCTGCATTCTTCGACAAGCGTTCTAAGTTTGTACATTACCATCCTAAAACAGCGATTTTGAACAACCTTGAATTTGACCATGCCGACATTTTTGATGACTTGGCTGCCATTCAAAAACAATTCCATCATTTAGTTCGTACCATTCCAAGTGAAGGTCGCATTATTGCCCCGATTACGGAAAGCAATATTGATGAAGTGCTCGAAATGGGTTGTTGGACACCTGTGGTTCGAACCAGTTTAGAAGCCAATGCCAAAGCAGTGCTTTCTGCGGAACAACTCTCTGCCGATGGTTCACATTTTAAAGTATTAGAAAATGGTATTGTCCAAGGCATCGTTACATGGAATATGACGGGGCAGCACAGCGTTGCCAATGCTTTGGCGACCATTGCCGCTGCTGAGCATGTCGGTGTTTCGATTGAACAAGCCTGTGAAGCCTTGTCGAATTTTGGTGGTGTAAAACGCCGTATGGAATTGTTGGGCACGGTACGTGGCATTGAAGTGTATGACGATTTTGCCCATCATCCAACAGCCATTGAAACCACTTTAGACGGCGCACGTAAACGCCTTGCCGAACGTAAACTTTGGGCGATTATTGAACCACGTTCCAACACCATGCGTATGGGCAGCCATAAAGACGGTTTAGCCCATTCTGCACGTTTGGCCGATGAAGTGATTTGGTATCAACCTGAAGGTTTAGACTGGGATTTACAACCGGTGATTGAAGCGGCTTCAAATAAAGCGGTGGTTGCTCGCTCACTGGAAGATATTATTCAAACAGTGGTCAGTCAGGCAGGTGAGGGCGATGCTGTGGTGATTATGTCGAATGGCGGTTTTGGCGGGTTACATCAGAAATTGATTGCTGCGTTACAAGCGTAAAATTCAGCGCTGCAATTCTAAAAAGCCAATTCACATATGAATTGGCTTTTTAGGTTTTAATTCTTGTCATTTTATAATTCACATAAAAGCAGTCACTCCTATCCAAGGAAAACTGTTTGAAGCTATTTATTGTTTATGCGAAAAATATATTAAGCAGCCACATCCACCAAACTCTGATCACGCTTAAACATCGTATCCACATAAGAACAAGTCGGCACAATCTTTAACTGCTTTTCACGTGCAAATTCAACCAAAACATCCAATAACTTTCGCGCAGCACCTTGCCCACGCAAAGAATCATCCACCCAAGTATGATCTGCAACAATAATGTCTTCACTACGCCACACATAGCTAATTTCAGCAATGCGCTGACCTTGAGCATCGTCTAAAAAGAATTCGCCTTTTTGCTTGTTATCTGTATGTTGAAATTGCATAACACCCTCTAAATTATTCGTCTCTAAATTATTAATACTTCAAAACATATCTTACCGAAATAAAACAGCATGCATAGTTGGATCTTTGTCGAATACAAATTTAGTCAAAGGATAAAGTCTTTATATTTTTATTTTCACAATAAAAATCAGCCCCATATCATCAGTAAAAACTAATTCACTCTCCATACAACGTCACTTATATGAGTATAATTAATCACAAATACCCAATTAAAGGGATATAAAACAAAATCTTAAACCTTTAGATTGATCAGTAAATTTTATAGACTAACGCTTATGGATCTTGATTTAATTGCGATCATTTTTTTGTTTTGTATTGCACTCGGCCTAGTATTGTCAATTTACAAAGAAAAGTTAAAAAACCCATTTAAATAAGCGATCAATTCAGTAGAAAAATTAACTAAGCAATATTTTAATGATCATCTGTTAACTATTTTTAGCATTACTTTTCCACTACATTTTAGCTTAACACGCCTGCAACTTAAGCTTAAAATTTAACGCTGCTCATTTAAATTTCCTGACTTATGTCAATGTCATCTTCAGAAACAACATCTCCCAATCCATCACGCCAATGGATTTGTGTCATTACCCTTGCTTTTGCTGCCTTTATTTTTAATACCACTGAATTTATTCCTGTGGCATTGCTGAGTGATATTGGTCAGAGTTTTAATATGCCTGCCACAGATGTAGGCATCATGATTACCATTTATGCATGGGTGGTTGCACTGATTTCATTGCCCATGATGTTAATAACCAAAAATATTGAACGACGCTTTTTGTTGATTGCTTTATTCGTGGTTTTTATTGTTAGTCATGTGCTGTCTTATTTTGCATGGAATTTTGAGATTCTGCTTACAAGCCGAATCGGAATTGCTTTTGCACATGCATTATTTTGGTCAATTACGGCATCATTAGCTGTTCGTATCGCACCTCAAGGTAAAGAATTTCAAGCCTTAGGATTACTTGCAACAGGAACGGCTTTAGCTATGGTTTTAGGTATTCCTTTCGGACGTATGATTGGTGAAGCCTACGGTTGGCGCAATACCTTTGCTTTAATTGCCATTGGTGCAGCACTCGTTTGTCTGACCTTGGCAAAAATGCTCCCCAAGCTGCCCAGTATCAATTCAGGTTCATTTAAAAGTATTGGCATCCTATTTAAACACCCAAGCTTGATGCTGGTCTTTGCATTGACGATTATTATCATTAGCGCGCAATTTACCGCTTATAGTTATATCGAACCCTTTACCCTGAATATTGCACATTTTAGTTCAGTACAAACCACCACTTTATTGCTGATTTATGGTGCCGCAGGTTTCTTAGGTTCTTATTTATTTGGCAAATTTGGTGCACGTTATCCTAAAGTTGCGATTCCTTTCAGCAGTCTATGTTTAGCCATTTCCATGTTGCTGTTGCTGCCTCTAGCACAAAATATTATCAGCTTAAATATGCTCAGCTTATTTTGGGGGATGGGTATTATTGGCTTAAGCCTAGCCCTACAAGCTAAAACGCTCAACCTTGCTTCAGATGCAACTGATGTCGCCATGGCCATTTATTCAGGTCTTTATAATGTCGGCATTGGCGGTGGTGCATTATTGGGTGGATGGGTTACCACACGTTATGGCCTAAGTTATATTGGCTTCGTGGGCGGCTTAGTCGCAGTTTTCGGCATGGTTTTGGCATTAGTGTTAGTGCAGCGCAAAGACTTTATGAAATTGTAACGACTACAGATAAAATTTGCACAATGACCATAAATATGCGATTCTTCAGCCATATTTGGATTTGATCCAAAACTAAATTATGTTGAACAAGGGGAGTAGCCTCCTTCAAACGTCAGCCATTTAATCTTTTTAAATGACTGACGTGTCAGAATATCGTCATTACACTTTGCAAAAAGTCGGTATCTGAGCATCTGAAGTAACCAAACATTGGTATTCAGATGTAGGCAAGACCTTGATCATGTTGACACAGATGTTTAAATCATCTGGCAACAGGTCAAGGTTTTTTTTATGGCCGGTTGTCAGATGTGGAGGATTCACATGGAAACAATTGGCAATTTATGGCTGTATTTAGCATTCTTCGGTTTAGTTGCCGTCATGCTCACCATCGACTTTTTAGGCTTTAAACAAAAACAAGGTCAAGAAGTCAAAATTAAAACCGCAGCATACTGGAGTATGGCTTGGGTTTCTGTCGCTGTTCTATTTGGTGGCGGCTTATGGTTTTACCTACAACAGACAGCTGGCATCGCCATCGCAAATACCAAAGTCATGGAATACTTTGCAGGTTATCTATTAGAGAAATCTCTCGCGATTGATAATGTCTTTGTTTGGTTAATGATTTTTGCTGCCTTCGCTATTCCACCCGCTTTACAACGTAAAATTCTGCTTTATGGCGTACTTGGCGCGATTGTTCTCAGAACCATCTTTATTTTTATTGGCGCATGGTTCGTACAAGAGTTCTCATGGGTGCTTTATATTTTCGGTGCATTCCTCGTTTATACCGGCTTTAAGTTCTTAAAAGGACATGAAGAAGACCCAAATATTGAAGATATGGCGATTTTAAAGTGGTTGCGTAAGCACATACGTATCACACCTAAGCTAGAAGGGGATAAGTTCTTTGTTCGTCAAAATGGTCTGTTATGGGCAACGCCATTATTTCTGGTGTTAATTTTGGTTGAAGCATCGGACGTTATTTTTGCCGTCGACTCTATTCCTGCGATATTTGCAGTCACCAGTGATCCCTTTATTGTCTTAACTGCAAACTTAATGGCGATTTTAGGTTTACGCGCAATGTTCTTCTTACTGGCTGGGGCTGCATCAAAGATGCACTATTTACCCTATGGTCTAGGAATAATCTTGCTATTTATTGGTTTCAAAATGTTGATGCTAGACGTATTCCATATGCCAATTTGGATTTCACTTGGCTTTATTGTCATCACTTTAGCCATTACCGCTTGGTTATCCATTCGCTATAACAAGAAGCAAGAATCACTGTCTTAATGTCTTGCTAACCATAAAAGCCTTCCCCACGTGGAGGGCTTTTTTACTCCCAAAATAAAAAACTAAAGACAAGACCAGATATACGAAAATGCCATCCGCCACTGTTCAATACGGGAACATGCTCATAAACAGGTTAAAAGTGCATCCATCATCACAAGCGTAATTTGTTCCATCTGCGCAAAAACTGCTTTTCTTCCATTCTTTGCATAAAAACATGATGACTAACCAACGCGGCATTCCATCTTAGCTTTAACTCAAATAAATCATCCAGACCCAAGGGTGCAATAATTTCAAGCTCATTATTTTCCAATAAGCGTACAGCAACTGCCGTCGCCGTTTCAGGCCATAAAGACAGTGCATGTTGAATCGATTGTAACGGTGGAATCGAAGTGCCATTTTCTGTGGTGTACCATTGGTGAACCCATGCCTGATTGACGACATCCCAGTCATTTTCAGGAAACTTCTGCTTTAAAATCTCAGCCAAATACCGCTGTTCAAAACCAGACTCATCTTCTGCATCATAAAAAATCACATCAATTTCAGTCTGTGAAAGCTCGTAGTGCTGATCATGCAATACAGACCAAATTAGATTGCGAATCACACCTGCACTGCAAAATGCCTCGGGTTTCACTTGTCGTAAAAAAAGCAATCTGGCATAAAGATCCCGATGCTTTAAAAGGTTTTTCTTCAGCAGATTTTGATAGTTTTCAGCCAACTGCATCCTTTGCTCCTTGAGATCTCTTCACAATCGGCATTCAATATGCCTAAAAATAGAATAATTTCAGGTACAATCAATCGAAAAAATTACACGTTAAAGGTTATTGTATGTCTCCCATTCAGGCTCAACGCGCCGTTCGTGGTCGCTTTCTTGATATTCAACACACGGTTTCTCAAGCAGCAGATATTCCTCAAGCCATTCGTTACCTTGAAGATGGTTTAGTCATCATCACAGCAGGGAAAATCACGTGGTTTGGCACATGGCAAGATGGGCAGCATTTGCTGAATGAAGATATACCATTTGAGCATTATCCTGAGCAACTGATTGTGCCAGGTTTTATTGATACCCATATTCATTTCCCACAAACCGAAATGGTCGGCGCTTATGGCGAGCAACTGCTCGAATGGCTCAACAGCTATACCTTCCCAACAGAATTGCAATTTAAAGACAAAAACTATGCAGACCAAATTGCCCAATTTTTTGTGCAAGAACTGCTTAAAAATGGCACCACGACTGCTTTAGTTTTTTGTAGCGTACATGCTGAATCGGTTGATGCATTATTTGAAGCAGCAGAACAGCATCATATGCGTTTAATTGCAGGGAAGGTGATGATGGATCGTCATGCGCCCGAAGACTTATGTGATACCGCTGAAAGTGCTTATAGCGACTCTAAAGCACTGATTGAAAAATGGCATGGTAAAGGTCGTAACTTGTATGCCATTACGCCACGTTTCGCACCGACCTCGACTCCTGAGCAACTGGCAAAAGCAGGGCAGTTAAAAGCTGAATATCCTGAAGTGTATGTGCATACCCATTTAAGCGAAAACAAAAATGAAATTGCATGGGTTAAAGAGTTATTCCCTGAGCAACAAGGCTATTTAGATGTTTATCATCATTATGGTTTAACAGGACAGCGCTCGATCTTTGCCCATTGTGTGCATTTAGAAGAGGCTGAATGGGACTGTATGCATGAGACCAACTCTGCCATCGCCTTTTGTCCAACCTCTAATTTATTTTTAGGCAGTGGTTTATTTCCTTTGAAAAAAACATGGGAAAAACAAGTCAAAGTCGGCTTAGGCACAGACATTGGTGCAGGCACGTCATTTAACCAACTGCAAACCTTAAATGAAGCCTATAAAGTGCAACAACTTCAGGGCGATAAACTTTCTGCTTTTGAATCTTTGTATCACGCGACTTTAGGTGGAGCCAAAGCCTTAGATCTGGCGGATAAACTGGGGAATTTTAATCTGGGTAAAGAAGCCGATTTTATTGTATTAGATTTAAAAGCAACCGCCTTACAAGCCCTACGCCAAGCACGTGCCAAAGGCATAGAAGATGCTTTATTTGCCCTGATGACCATGGGGGATGATCGTAATATCCATGCCACTTATATTTATGGAGAACCCGTTTATATCAAAGCATAAAACTAAAAAAAAGAGGCAGTAAAAAGAATGTATTGCTGATGTTAATCGTGCTGAATTGTGCTTTTTAAATCAGGTATGAGACTGTACAACTCAAGGCTGAATACATTTTCAACTGCAAAAAAGATGCATCTCTTGAGTAGATGTATTAAAATTAGAACATCTTTTGAGGTGTTGCTGGTCAACACCTTTTTTATTTTTTGATTTGCTTTTAGGTATCTACCCATGACCATTCATATGAGCGTAATGATCTCAGCGGAAGAAATTCACGCTAAAGTCAAAGAGCTTGGTGCAAAAATTGATGCTCACTATGCCCATAGTGACAAAGAACTTGTGCTGATTGGTTTACTTCGCGGTTCAGTTATTTTCATGGCTGATTTATGCCGTACCATTAGTAAACCGCATGAACTCGACTTTATGACGGTATCTAGTTACGGTGGCGGTACGACATCAACACGTGATGTCAAAATTTTAAAAGATTTAGACGGCGAAATTCGCGGTAAAGATGTTCTGATTATTGAAGATATTATTGATTCGGGCAATACCCTCAGCAAAGTGTTGGAAATTTTAAGCACCCGTAATCCTCATTCTATCGAACTGTGTACTTTAATCAGCAAACCTTCACGCCGTGAAATCGAACTTGATGTGAAATTTCTAGGCTTTGAAGTTGAAGATAAATTTATTGTGGGTTATGGCTTAGATTTCGACCAAAAATATCGCCATATTCCCTTTATTGGTGAAATTGGTCTATAAGCACACTATAGCTACCAATAGAGACTTAAAGTGGCCGAAGGCCACTTTTTTTTATTCACCACATTTTAAAACGAACATAAAAACAACAGTTATTAGCATGATTGATCTATTTCATTTTCGATAAATGATTAATTATGAACATGAAAGCGAATTGAAAGTAGATAAACAAACGATAAAAAGGAGAAGACACATGTGGTCACTCATCGTTGCGATCGTGGTCGGTTTTATTGCGGGCTTAATTGCTCGAGCCATTCATCCAGGAGATGATAAAGCAGGTTTTTTGATTACCGCTTTATTGGGTATTGCAGGGTCTTTATTAGCAACTTATGGTGGGCGTTTGCTCGGACTTTATGGTGACAATTCTGCTGCTGGATTCATTGCCTCAGTCATTGGCGCCATTATTATCCTCTTTCTTTATAACTTGGTTTCGAAAAAATCAGGGGGCTAAAGACCGTTTAAAATACGCAACTCATCAAATAAAAAAGTACCTTTTGTAAGGTACTTTTTTATGCTTTATTACAGCAAGCACTACATTCTATAAACCTAATTCTTGCCACATTTTTTCTATTTCTTGTGCAGGGTAGGCACCCATCACTTTAAAACCATTGGAGAAAATAATCGCTGGTGTACCATTTAAAGCCAATGATTTACCTAAACTTAAATTACGCTCAATTGGATTGGCACAGGTTTTTTTCGAACTTGGTTGAATGCCTTTCGCAATCAAATTTGACCATGCTAAAGCAGGATCTTTTTCACAGAAAACCTGTTTTGAAACAGCAATAGATTGCGTTTTAATCGGGTAAATAAAAGTATAAATCGTGACATCATTCAGCTTGGTTAATTCAGTCTCAAGCTGTTTACAATATGGACAATTTGGATCAGAAAAGACCGCGATCTGGCGTTTACCATTACCTCGCACCGTTTTGACCGCATCCTGCAAAGGTAATTTTTTCCAATCAATACTATTTTGCTTGAGCATTAAATCTTTGGTTAAATTTTTCTGATCACTTAAACGAAACATTGAACCAATTAAAATATGCTGGGTATCTTCACCAACATACACCACTTGGCCATCCATCGAACCACTATAAATACCTTTCATTTCGGTGGCTTGAATATTTTCAATCTTCAAGTTTGGATGTTGTTTCGTAAGGTTAGTCTTGACCGTATCAACATTGGCCAAACTTAAGGTTGAAATAAAGCTGACGAAAGCCAATGCCAATGTTTTTTTAATCATGTTTTTTACTCAAAGGTTCAAATTATTCAAGCTGATTCTACTCAAAATCCGAGCAGAACTTTAGTCATTTTTAACCGTCATTACTTAAACCAAACATATTGCATGCTTCAGGTTTCACGTGGAACATGTCTATTTTTTACAAAGCATTTATTTCTACCGAAATATGCACAATTTCATCATGAATGGATAAAGCCTCACGGACTTGGTCTGCATTTAACTCGGTATCAGAGACTAAAGCCAAAATACAGGAAAATTTTCCTTTTCCAACTTTCCATACATGCAAATCGGTAATCTCAGCCTGAGGAAACTCAGCAATCACTTCACGAATTTCCTCGACCACGGGATGATTCATTTCTGCATCGAGTAAGGTTTTTCCAGTCTCTTGTATCAGACCAATCGCCCATTTTGCAACCAAAATTGAACCCACGATACCCAATACGGCATCAAGAAAACCCCAATCCAAATACTTCGCTGCGCACAAAGCAATAATGGCAAAAATTGAAGTAACCGCATCCGCCACGACATGCATAAAAGCTGCTTTTTGATTTAAATCATGATGGATATGAGCATGCTCATTTTCATGCTCATGCTCATGGTGGTGATGGTGATGGTGATGGTGATGGTGATGGTGACCATCATGCAGTAACCAAGCACAGATCAGATTAATCACCAAACCCAAAATTGCAATTGGAATGGCTTGGTTATAGTGAATATCAACAGGGTTAAATAGTCGTTCTATAGACTGAAAGGCCATAAATAATGCCACCACCATCAATAAAATGGCGCTGCTATAGCCCGCTAGAATTTCAATTTTCCATGTCCCAAAACTAAAACGGCTATCCTTGGCATAATGACGGGCAGAGCGATAGGCAAAATAAGCCAAGCCCAGTGCCAACATATGCGAACTCATATGCCAACCATCAGCAAGCAATGCCATTGAATTGTAAATCCAACCGCCAATCACTTCTAATAACATCATGACTGCCGTTAGAATAGTCGCGAAGAGGATACGTTTTTGTGCGAGGGGATTACCTTCATCAAACTGATGAGTATGTGATCGTATGAGTGGGGCTTTTTGCATAATCTTAGTGTTAAAATATACTCCCCCATAGTATATTGATTTTTTGGAGTATTGTATTGGCTCATTTACATCAAGATCAGAAAATTAAAAATCGTGTTAAACGCTTACAAGGGCAAATTAATGCAGTAGAGCAAGCTTTAAATAGCCCTGAAAACTCGTGTATTACGGTATTACAGCAAGTCGCTGCAATTAAAGGGGCGGTAAACGGTTTAATGACTGAATTAATCGAGTCTCATTTGCGCCATCACGTGATTAAGGAACAAACTGAAGTGAATGAAAATGAACTTGCTGAGTTTTTAAAATTATTAAAGCGTTATGGTTAAATGATTTACATCTTATAAATTGACGTGATCGTTAAAGAAGAACTAATCTACAACTCTTCTTATTTCTCTCCAAATGTTCGCTATTTTTTAAATTTAGCGGGTGTTTTTGTGACCCGACATGATGACTCAACAATCATGGCGACCCTTTCTCATGGTCAGCCTAGCACTTTGTATTGGAACCATTGGAACGGCACTCGCCAGTCCTTTATATCCCATTTATCAAGAACTCTGGCATCTACTCCCTAGCCATATTACCTATATCTTTGTCGCCTATATGTTTGGTTGTCTGGCAACATTGCTCTTCTTAGGTCGTATCAGTAACAGTTTAGGATTTCTGCGCACCTTACAAATCGGCATCCTTTTTGTCATCTTAGGCTTAGCCATTTCCGCCATTTCCCCCAATGCAGCTTGGTTGGCTTTTGGGCGCTTTATTATTGGCATTGCTTCAGGACTGATCAGCACTTCGGCAATGTTAGGCCTCATTACGACGATTCCAGAGCGTCATAAGCCAAATGCACCTCAGTTAAGTTCGATCATTACGGTGATTGGTTTTGGATTGGGACCATTTATTGGTGGATTGATTGCACAATTTTCGACTTCCCCTTTAACAACGCCTTATTTACCGATTATTGCGGCTGCAATTGCATGCTTTTTCGGTTTGTTTTGGCTAAAAGTCCCACAATTTAAAGCTCAACCTTTTTCCATTGCACCGCGTTTAGAAACACCAGAAGCTCAATATAAGTCATTATTTTTTATTGCAGGCTTCACCGCATTTTGTGCTTTTGCAGCCTTTAGTTTATTCGCATCGCTGTCACCTTCTTTTGTTAAAGATTTAATTCCTTGGCATGGGCCTTTGGTTAGTGGGGCTGCAATTTCGAGTATTTTACTCATTTCTGCTTTAGTACAATTTTTTGCTAAAGATCTGACTGCGGCTAAAAGCTTAACTTTAGGGTTGATGACCTTAATGCTCAGTTTTATTTTACTCGGCTTATGCATGAGTATGCAGTGGAGTATTTTGTTCTTTGTCAGCGATATTTTGTTGGGTATAGGGCATGGCTTAGGCTTATTAGGTGCATTTGGTTTAATTCACCAAATGACTAGCGCAGATAACCGTGCAGCTGTGATGTCGACCTATTTATTTATTGGTTATTTAGGCACGATTGTACCGATTATTGCGGTGGGTTATTTAGCAGATCATTTTGGTTTAACCATCGGTGTCTTAGGCTTTTGTATCGGCGTTGGTTTACTTTGCTTCGCTTTACTTGTTTGGTATAAGAAAATTTCATCATTAAAAAAATAGCCTTCATTTGAAGGCTATTTTTTTAATCAATTTTAGAAAAGTTTTAACGGTAAAGAATCTACAATTTCATCAATGTTATGATGTAAATATGGTTTTACTTTTTACCGTATCTCTTTACCTATAAATTGTCTTAGATCTTGTCATGCGGCATCATCTATCGACTGTTGATCAGTTTTAAAAAGAAAAAAGGGCATCAAATATGCCCTTCAATTGATTCTTTTATGCATTACTTTCCAATACAGAAAGATCCAAAAATCTTACCGAGTAAATCATCAGCACTAAATTCACCGGTAATTTCTGCCAAAGCATTTTGTGCCAGTCGCAAAGATTCAGCCACTAACTCACCCGCTTGATACACCACCAACTGCTCATGCGCTTCAGCCAAATACACCTGTGTACGCTTCATTGCATCTAAATGGCGTGTACGTGCAATAAAGGTATCTTCTTCTGGTTGAAAGCCCGCATGCGCTGTAATCGCATCTATAAGCGATTGAACACCCGTTTCCTGCTTAGCAGAAACCGTGATATGACGAAAACCCTGATAATCACCAATATCGGCTGGGGCATGGGTTAAATCACACTTATTGGCAATTAACATTAAGCGTTTCGGTTCAAGATGCTCAGCAAAATAATTCTGTGCCAATTGCAAAGGGTCTTCGCCTTGGCTTAAGTCATAGACCAACAGCAACAAGTCAGCTTGTTCAATTTCTTTAATCGCGCGGCGAATACCTTCTTTCTCGACAATATCGCCCGTTTCACGTAAACCAGCAGTATCTGTAAGGGTAATCGGCAAACCATTTAAACTAATTTTTTCATGTAATACATCACGCGTTGTACCCGCAATATCCGTGACAATGGCACGTTCATTTCCTGCTAGGGTATTAAGTAACGACGATTTTCCTGCATTGGGCTTCCCTGCAATCACCACCTGTAAACCTTCACGTAGCAACTGACCCTGACGTGCCGAAGCTTGTACTGCCGCAACCGAACTTTGTACATCTTGTAATAGCGCTAGAATTTTACCGTCAGCCAAAAAATCGATTTCTTCTTCAGGGAAATCAATCGCAGCCTCTACATGTAAACGCAAATGAATCAGTTTTTCTAACACGGTATTCACACGCGTTGAAAATGCACCTTGTAAAGAACGTACCGCAGAACGAGCAGCTGCTTGTGATGTTGCATCAATCAAGTCGGCAATGGCTTCGGCTTGAACTAAATCTAACTTGCCATTTTCAAAAGCACGCATCGAAAACTCACCGGCTTTGGCTGCAATTGCACCCAGTTCCAACAAACGTGCCAGCAAAGCATTTTGAATGACAGGACCACCATGCCCTTGTAACTCCACCACATCTTCACCGGTAAATGAATGTGGGTTGGGAAAGCAAATCGCTAAGCCTTCATCCATCACCTCACCAGCAGCATCATAAAACTGCCGAAAACCAGCAAAGCGTGCCTTCGGTAGATTTTTCTGCGTCAAAGCTTCGGCAATGGCATAGGATTTAGGACCTGACAGACGAATGACACCGACACCGCCACGTCCAGGTGGAGTCGCAATTGCAGCAATCGTTGTTCGGTTTTGCATAAAATTCACCTCAAAAAATCCTAAATCACAGCCAAATAAAAATCCGCCTAAGATTACCATCTTAAGCGGATTTATTCAGCTATTCGCAATCAGTCGTGATTAAACAACTTCGCGTTTGGCACGGTCTTTTTCAACACCTTTGTTGATCAAACTTTGTTGCAAGATGGTAATACTGTTATTGACAATCCAGTACAACACCAAGCCCGCAGGGAAGAACAACATAAATACAGTGAAGACAATTGGCATGATTTTGAAGACTTTCGCCTGCATTGGATCAGCCGGTTGTGGATTTAAAGACTGCTGAATAAACATGGTTGCACCCATCAATAAAGGTAGGATAAACCACGGGTCCATTGCAGACAAATCTTGAATCCAGCCTAACCAAGGTGCGTGACGAAGTTCTACAGACTCCATCAATACCCAGTATAAGGCTAAGAAAATTGGCATTTGCAACAGCAGTGGCAAACAACCCGCAAGTGGATTGACTTGTTCACGTTTATACAATGCCATCATTTCTTGGGAGAAACGCATGCGGTCTTCACCGAACTCTTCTTTCATGCGTTGCATTTCAGGTGCAATCACACGCATTTTCGCCATAGAACGGTAGCTCTTAGACGACAATGGCCAAAGAATCAGTTTCACCAAGATAGTCAATAAAATAATAGACCAGCCCCAGTTGCCCACTAATCCGTGGAAGAACTCTAAGCCAACGAACAATAATTTCGCAATAGGCCATAACCAGCCATAATCTACAGTTTGGTTTAAACCAACAGCCAAATCTTTAAGTTCAGATTGAACTTTAGGACCTGAATAGAAGGTTGCATCCAATTCAGCCGCAGTACCCGCAGGCACATTAATCATCGGTGAAGTGAAACCAATAATGTTCATGTTGTCTGTTGATTGGCGCGATTCTAATTTCGCACTATAAGGCTGACCACCCGCTTGAGTCAGTTTGAGATCACCCGGAATCCAAGCACTAACAAAATAGTGTTGAACCATTGCAACCCAGCCACCTTTTGCTTCTACATTCAATTTTTCTTCATTGAAGTTAGCAAATTTAAGCTTGTTGTAATGTTCTTCAGGCGTACCCCAAGCACCACCCAAGAATGTTCCTAGGGTAAAAATACCTTGGTCTGATTTACCCGGATCATCTGAATTATCACGTTTGATTTGACCAAACATCTGACCTTGCCAATTGCCTGCACTACGATTGACAATTTTGTGGTTCACAATAATCGGATATTCACCTTGTTTAAAGGTAAATGTCTTGATGATTTCTACACCATCAGCCGTTTTATAAACCATTGGTACAGATAAAACTTTAACAGCTTTGCCGTCTTTAGTTTTTTCTGCTTTAGCATCCGCTAAGTTATAAGATGATTTTTCAATCTCATAAACAGGGCGGCCATTACGGTTACTGTCTGGCCCATTTAAACCAATCAAACCAGACTGAGCAACATAAGTACGTTTTGCATCGCTTTCCAGCATGACAAACGGTTGATCACTGTCTTTATTTTTATCATGGTTCAATAATTCAATACGAACAATGTCACCACCTTTAGGATTAATCCAAAGATGATAAAGGTCAGTTTGTACTGAAATAAGCTGTTGACTTACAGGTGCCGTAGCATCTGTTGTTGTTTGCTGAGTTGCAATATTTGCTTGAGGCATGTCAGACGCTGCAGTAGCTGTTTGACCATTTGGCAAATCTGCAGATACTTCATGCGAAACAACCGCAGCTTCTTGCTGAGGTTTGGTTTCCGCATGACCATAATCCTTTTGCCATGCCAAAATAAGCAAATATGCGACGACAAACATGGCCCCTAGAATTGCAAACCTGGCCCATTGTTGCATATCTATTATCCCAAGTAGTTAGAGTGATTTCGGTTCAATAAACGATCACGAAAGGGTACAGCAACGTGAAGCATTTGAGAATCTATTTGCTGAAATGAAATAAAACGAATTGCTTTCTGGGGAACAGGGTCATAACCAGAACCACCCCAAGGATGACAACGACAAATACGTTTTGTAGCTAACCACGCACCACGCACAGCACCATAAGAATGAACTGCTTCTAAAGTGTATTGAGAACATGTTGGAATATAACGACAGCGGGGTCCCAATAAAGGACTAATCGCGATCTGATAGAATCGAATCAACCAATGCAGTAAACGTACCATTGGCCATCTCTACTTTTGTGGGGAGGGAGCTATCTTTTTATGCTTATTGGCAAGGCGTTGCAATTTCTGCCAAGCAAATTGTAATTGCTGCTGCAATTCTGCATTAGGAATTGCTTCAATACCTACTTTAGGCATGACCACAATATCTAATAAATCTAATTGCTGTTGATGTAGGCGAAAACTTTCGCGAGCAAGACGTTTTACTCTATTTCTTTCATGTGCGCGACGCACTTTTTTCTTAGCAACAACAATACCCAAACGACTTGTAGGTTGTTCGGAATTTTTTGCCAAAAATAAGAAATGGGGTTGATGCACTTTAAAAAGCGCACCATCAAACACACTTTTATAATCGGCAGCACAGCGTATACGCACGTCTGTGCTGAAGCCATAAAGTGTCATAACACCCAAAATCGTAATAACTTAACTAATTAAACAGTTAAGCTATGACGACCTTTTGCACGACGACGAGCTAATACTTGACGACCAGCTTTAGTAGCCATACGAGCACGGAAACCATGAACACGCTTACGCTTTAATTCTGATGGTTGAAATGTACGTTTCATATTGAAACTCCAAAAATGATCTTTCTATGAAGGTTCGCGATTTTAGTGCTCATTCAATGAGCTGTCAATCAAAAACAAACTTTCTTGCAAAATAAGTCTTTTTTTTTAAAAATGAAGATCATTCGAATTATTGAATTAATTTTAAGCTGTTTGTATTTTATACACAACACAAACTATTGATTAATAAAATAACATAAGTTATGAACAGAAATATTCACAATATTATCCACAACTTAGTGTTGATAAGATTTATTTGCTGACTTTTGAATTTAAATTTAAAAATATTGA
>OFRD01000297.1_pt1 | contig 19087 bp, 14 predicted proteins | sample 1543041 | NCBI WGS metagenome assembly OFRD01 (sample SAMN07774234, study PRJEB24372) | wastewater metagenome | isolation source: Exp Tend CN 100WW | collected 2016-02
GCAACTTTATCACAAGCATCGGGTTTGGCCCGAGCCCAGACCAAAACACTGGCCAGCGCCACCGGCAGCCAGGTGATGAACCATTCGGCCCGAGGCGTACCGGTGAGGCTTGCCGCATCGAATTGCATCGCCAGCGTGGAAAACACCCACATGCCGATGATGCCTTTGCCGTACCGGGTGTCGCGCACCTTCCAGGCTTGCCACAGCGCGATCACTGCCGCCCGCGCCGCCGGCGACAAGGCGGCGGTGTACAGCGCGAGGAACGCGTCGAGCTTGTCGAGGTGAATGTCTTCGTCCTGCCGGTAGATGTGCCACAACAGCGGCCGGCCGGCCCATTGCGCGCGCACGAAGGAGTCTTCGCCGCGCACGGCATTGAACTCACAGCACCACAGCAGGCGGTCGTATTGGTCCTGGCGCACAAACGGCAGCACCTGCACCGTCAGGGCCCCACGCTGATGCACGTCACCCACCGCCAGCCCTTCGACACCCAGCCAGCGCTGCACATCACCGAGGATGCGCCCTTCCGGCACCAATAGATGGGTGGTACGCCCGTCCGTCGATAACACGTCCAGCCAAGCGGCGAGCCCGGCGTTTTCGTAGGCAAACAACGAGATCAGCCGCGCACCCGCTGCCGGAAAGACGCCAAGGGTTTGCAGGAATTGTTGCTGCGCGGCCGCATCCTGCTGAAACGCCCGACGCTGCTCAAGCAGCCCGGCCTCGCGCAACAGCCCGCCCGTACCCGGCCGGAAGCCAGGAAAGAAGAAGTACTTCTGCACGCCCTTGAACTTCACCGAGGGCAAGCGGTGACAGCCCACGACCCAATCCTCGGCGCTCAGGTAATCCAGGTTCATCCACAACGGCGGGCGTTCGCGCGCGGCCATGGCGTCCAGGCTCCAGTCGCGCGCGGGCTCGGCGCAGATGGCGTCTTGCACCCGGTGCAGGGCCGCGTGCAGATGGTGGCGGTGGGCCAGCAGGGGTGAGAGTTCGGGGTCTTTGCTGCTGCGGCGCAGGTAGACCACCATGGTCTGGGCCACGCTGGCGGCCAGGGCTTCACCGCAGTGTTGGGCGATCAGGTGCAGGCTGAGGTCGATGCCGGCGGTGATGCCGGCGCTGCTGGCGATCTGCTCCTCGGGGCCGTCGAGCACGAAGACGCGGTTGTCCACCACCTGGGCTTCAGGTGCAAGCTCGCGCAGCTGGTCCAGCATCTCGTGGTGGCTGGTGCAGCGCACGCCGCGCCCGAGCAGGCCGGTGCGCGCCGCGAGCAAGGTGCCCGAGCAGATGCAGACCAGGCGCCCGCCCTCGCGCAGCAAGACCTGACCCTGCCGCGCCAGCCAGCGCTCGCCGGCCAGCTCCAGGGCCAGCCCATCGATCCAATCTTTGCTGCTCGGCGCAGGCTCGTCGGGCGCCTTGCTGCGGCAGCCGGAGAGGATCAGCCAGCTGCCCGGCGCGAGCGCTTCAGGCGGCGGCTCCAGGCCGCTGAGCTGCAGGCCGACCGAGCTGGCGCACTCGGCCTCCATGCCGATGAAGCGCAGGCGAAAAGCCTCGGGCTGCTGGCGCCGGCGCAAACTGCGCGGCGCAGCGTGCGGCGCAGCGCATTAGCGCACAGCACACGCCCGCAATCAACGCATGTGGGTGCGGTTTGGTGGCTTAATTGCTCGAGTACAATGGATTGCAGTGAGCGAAACGTTCGCAATAATTTGCGAGTTGGTTGCAGCGCGACAGGTGCAACTATCCATGCACGGCTACGATGAACTTATTAATGACAATCTGTTAGCGCGGGAAATTCTCGCTGGGGTTGCTGCCGGAGTGGTGGTGGATGACTATCCGGATTACCATAAAGGTGCCTGTACACTGGTGCTGCAGAAAGACCAACTCGGAAATCCAGTGCATGTTGTGTGGGGCCTTGCGAAGGGCACGCAAGCGCCGGCGATATTAGTGACGGCTTACCGCCCGGACCCGGCCCGCTGGGCAGATGGCTTTACCAGGAGATTGAAATGACTAAGCGCCAGGTTAGCAAACTAATTCATGTCGGCGATTACGCAGCTGAGGTACTCCTCGATTTGGCTTATACAGATGATGAGTGGTCGCCCTACCTTTCATTGGAAGATGCAACAAAACTGGATCTTGTGCGCGAAGCGCTGCAGCGCAGGGATTTCAAAGCCGCCCAAGCACTTGCCCGCATTTATGCGCTCTCGCCGCTGGCTGTGTGACGGTTTTTTATGTTGTGTGTGTTACAGATCGCCGCATAATCTTTTTGCGTTCTTAGCGTTTTGCAATCCGGAGGCTCCGCGTTTATGCGCAGCGGTGGCGGCAGTGGGGCTGCTCTGTTAGCGGTCGGTATCTAACTAGCCGCTACCCCGGCTTGGTCCCGTCCGGCAGCGTGGCGCCGGCAATGGACTTGGCATCCGCCAGCTGGCGCGCGGTCACATCTGCGCCGTGCAGGTTGGCGTGGCGCAGGTCTGCATTGGAAAGGTTGGCGCTCTTCAAATTGGCGCCGGAGAGATCTGCACCCAGCATTGTGGCGTGGCTCAGGTCCGCGCCGCGCAGGTCAGCGTTGGCCATGGCCGCCTGGTTAAAGTTTGCGCGCACCAGGTTCACGCCGCTGGCGCCGTTGTTGAGCACCTGGATCACCAGCCGCCAGCGCGCGTCAATGCGCGTTTCATCATCCAGCAGCGCGCCGCGCAGCAATGTTAGCTGCATGGTGGCCTGCGTCAGGTTGGCGCCGCGCAAGTTGGCGCCCTCCAGGTTGGTCTCGGTCAGGTCGGTTTCGGACAGGTCGGCACTGGTTAGGTTTGCGCCGCGCAGCGACGCGGTTTGCATGCGGCACCACTTTAGGTTGGCGCCCGTCAAGTCAGCGCTGGAAAAGTTGGCGCCGGCCAGGTCCGCGCTTTGCAGCTGGCCGCGGCCAAGCGCAGCGCCCGTCAGGCTGGCAAAGCGCAGGCTGGCGTTGCGCAAATCGCAGCGCGAAAGGTCGCAGCCGTTCAGGTTGGCCATGTGCAGGTTGGCGCCGTTCAGGTCCACGCCGCTCAGGTTTGCATCGCCCAGGTCAATGTTCACCAGCCACAGCGGCTTGGGCCGGTTCAGCAGGTCCAGAATTTGGTAGCGGCTCAGTTCTGTCATGCGGGCTGCTCAGTTGTTGCCGGTTGCCACGGGGCGCGCTGCGTCGGTAATCCATTCGCTCCAGGAGCCGGCGTATACGCGCGGCACTTGGTGGCCGGCATGCTGCAGCGCCAGCGCCGTGTGCGCCGCCGTCACGCCGGAGCCGCAATACAAAATGCAATCGCCGGCGTGCGTGCCGTGCAGCAGCGCATCAAAGTGCGCGTGCAGTTCGGCCGCCGGCCGGAAGCTGCCGTCGGGCTGCAGGCAGTCTGTGTGCGGCGCATTGCGCGCGCCGGGAATGTGGCCGGCCACCGGGTCCAGCGCTTCCTGTTCGCCGCGGAAGCGCACGGCGCTGCGCACATCCAGCAGCGCGCGCTGCGCATCGGTGCGCGCCGCGGCCACATCTGTGGCGCTGGCCAGCAGTGTGTTGTTGAGAGTGGCGCTGAACACGCGCGCTGTTTGTGCGGCGGGTGCGCTGCTCAGCGTGTGGCCGGCTGCCTGCCAGGCGGGCAGCCCGCCATCCAGCACGGCAGCTGCCGTGTGGCCCAGCCAGCGCAGCAGCAGCCACAAACGCGCGGCCATTGTGCCGCCGCTGTCATCGTAGGCCACCACTTGCACGCCCGTTGTTATGCCCCAGCTGCCCAGCGTGCGCTCAATCGCGCCCACTGCCGGCAGCGGATGGCGCCCGCTTTGGCCGGGGCGCACCGGGCCGGAGAGGTCATGGTTCAGGTGCGCGTAATGCGCGCCGGCAATGTGGCCGCGCTGGTATTGCTGCGCGCCCAGCTCTGGCTCTGCCAGCGCAAAGCGGCAATCCACCACCACCCAGTCCGGCTGCTGCAGGTGCGCTGCCAGCTGCGCGCTGCTGATTAAAGTTTGAAATTGCATGCGCGTTGATTATAACGGCGCAGCTGCGCCGCGGTGTTTGACAGGCGTGCGAAGCAACCGATAATACAAGCATGCAACCGGCGCAGCTGCCCGCCCCGCAAGTGATCACGGATGCCGCCGGCCTGCAGCGCCTGCTGCAGGCGCTGCGCGCGCAGCCCGCCATTGCCGTGGATACGGAGTCCAACTCGCTGCACGCCTACCAGGAGCGCGTGTGCCTGCTGCAGTTCTCCACCCCCGCGCAAGACTTTATTCTGGATCCGCTGGCGCTGCCGCAGCTGGACGAGCTGGGCGCAGTGTTTGCCGACGCGCGCGTGCAAAAAGTTTTTCACGCCGCCGAGTATGACCTGATCTGCCTGCAGCGCGACTTTGGGTGGCAGGTGGGCAATGTGTTTGACACAATGCTGGCGGCGCGCTCGCTGGGCTGGCCGGAGCTGGGCCTGGCGGCGCTGCTAACCAAGCGCCACAACATTCCGGTAAACAAGCGCTTCCAGCGCGCGGACTGGCGCGTGCGCCCGCTGCCCGCGGAGCAGCTGGCTTACGCGCAGCTGGATACGCACTTCCTGCTGCAGCTCAGTGCGGACCTGCAAGCCGAGCTGCAGCGCCACGCGCTGCTGCCCGAGGCCAGTGAAGAGTTTGAGCGCCTGCTGCGCAGCACGGCGCGCGCTGCGGCGCGCGCGCCGCAAAACGGCGCAGCGCGCGGCAGCTTTTGGCAGGTGACCGGTGCGCGCCTGCTCGCGCCGCGCGCGGCGGCCATCCTGCAGGCCGTGCACGCCTACCGCGAAGATGCGGCGCGCAAGGCAGACCAGCCGCCCTTTAAAATCATGAGCGACCAGGTGCTGCTGGCGCTGGCGCAGCAGGCGCCGCGCAATCCGGGCCAGCTGCGCAGCGTTGGCCTGGCCGGCTCGCAGCAAACGCAGCACGGGCGCGCGCTGCTGGAGGCCATCGAGCGCGGCCGCACCGCCAAGCCGCCCGTGCTGCCCGTGCCGGCGCGCACCGATCCGCGCGTGCTGGTGCGCTACGATGCGCTGCACAACTGGCGCAAGGCGCGCGCCAAAACGCGCGGCGTCGAGTCGGATGTGATTGTGGCGCGCGAGGCGCTGTGGGAAATTGCCATCAGCAACCCAAACGCCGAGGCGGACCTGGAAGCCGTGACGGAGATGGGGCCGTGGCGCCGCGCCGCGTATGCCAGCGAGCTGCTGGGCGTGGTGCAGCGCGCCAACGCCACGCCGCAGTAAAGCCATGGTGCAAGTAACCTTTCACGGTGCGGCTGAAACCGTCACCGGCTCGCAGCACCTGATAGACATGGATGGCACGCAGCTGCTGCTGGACTGCGGCCTGTTTCAGGGGCGGCGCGCGGAGAGCTACGAGCGCAACCGCCAGCCGCCATACAATGCGCAGCAGGTGCAGGCCGTGCTGCTCTCGCATGCGCACAGCGACCACGCCGCAAACCTGCCCACACTGCAGCGCCTGGGCTTCGCCGGCAAAGTGCACTGCACGTCCGCCACAAAAGACCTCGCTGCGCTCATGCTGCGCGACTCCGCCAAGATCCAAGTCTCCGACACCGAATTTGTAAACAAGATCCGCCGCCGCCACCACGAGCCGCCGGTGGAACCGCTGTACCTGCCCGAGCATGCGGAGGCGGTGCTGGGCAGCCTGCAGAGCCATGCCTACAACGAAAAATTTTCGGTGCTGCCGCATGTGGCAGCCACCTACCAGGATGCCGGCCACATCCTCGGGTCCGCATCGATAGTGTGCGAGCTGGACACGGCTGCCGGCTTGCGCACCATTGGCTTCAGCGGGGACCTGGGCCGCAACGACATGCCGATCCTGCGCGACCCGGTGGAGCTGGATACCGAGCTGGACCTGCTGATCATGGAAGGCACGTACGGCAACCGCCAGCATGCCACGCCGGCAGATGCCGTGGAGGCGCTGGCTGGCGTAGTGCGCAGCGTGTGTGAAAGCGGCGGCCGGCTCATCATTCCATCCTTTGCCGTTGGCCGCGCGCAAGAGCTGACGTACTGGCTGCACCGCCTGATGGAAGCCGGGCGCGTGCCGCGCATCCCGGTGTTTGTGGACAGCCCGCTGGCCAGCGGCGTCTCCAAAGTGTTTGGCGACCACAGCGCCATCTTTGATGAAGAGACGCTGGCCTTCATTGGCACGCATCCGCAGGGCGCGCTGCGCTTCAAAGAGCTTACCTATGTGGCCTCGGCCGACGAGTCGCGCGCGCTGAATGAGCGCAGCGGCCCGTACATTGTCATCAGTGCCTCCGGCATGTGCGAGGCCGGCCGCATCCTGCATCACCTGCGCAACAACATCGGCGACCCGCGCAACATCATCCTGATTGTGTCCTGGCAGGCGCAGCACACATTGGGGCGGCGGCTGGTGGAAAAGCAGCCGCGCGTGCGCATCTTCGGCGAGGAGTTTGCATTGCGCGCACAGGTGCAGGTGATCAACGGCCTGTCGGCGCATGCCGACCAGGCGGGCTTGCTGCGCTGGGCGGGCGCGCTGCGCGGGCGCGTAAAGCAGGTGGCGCTGGTGCACGGCGAGCTGGAAGCGCTGCAAGCATTGCGCACGCAACTGCTGGCCGCCGGCTTCCCGGTTGTGCACATTCCAAAAATGCACGAGACCCTGCACATACCCTGAGGCGTGGAGCGCATGCAATTTGACGCGGCGCTTTTGAAGCGCCTTGAGCGCGAGCGCAACATCTGGCTGGCCACCACGTGCGCAGACGGCCGCCCGCATCTGGTTCCGGTTTGGTTTGTGTACTGGGAGGCGGCGGTCTACATCTGCGTAGAGCCGCAGAGCGTGAAGGCGCGCAACCTGGCGCGCGACCCGCGCGTAACTCTGGCACTGGAAGACGGCGACCGCGCGCTGGTGCTGGCCGGCAAAGCCGCGCCCGTGTTTGTGCCGCCGCAAGTGGCTGCGAACTTCAAGTCCAAGTACAACTGGGAGCTGGGCAGCGATGTGAAGTACACCACGCTGCTTTGCATCACATTGGCGCAGCGCGTGATGGGCTGAGGGCGGCTGCTAAAATCTGCGGTGGAGAGGTGCCAGAGTGGACGAATGGGACGCTCTCGAAAAGCGTTGTGGCTTCACGGTCACCGTGGGTTCGAATCCCACCCTCTCCGCCAGTGGCGCACAGCCGGCTTGCGCATGCATTGCGCCAGGCGCGCCCGCCCGCCCCGCAACTCTATTCCCGGCTAAAACTTAATTGCGCGCGGCCTGCGCTGCGCGGCAGGCGCGTTCGGCATTTAATGCGGCGCTGGCAGCCGGCACATTTATTTTTTGGGAACCGAAATTGTTTTATTCAGTGCGGCTTGCGGTGGCAAGCGCCGGTGGCTTGGCGCGCATCTCCGCCAGAAAGAGCAGCCACGCCGCAAACACCGTAATCAGCGGCAGAAAGTCGAACGCAATCTTTGCCAGGCGCGCAATCGGCAGCGGGAGCGCGCTCTCTGAATAGTGCGGGATCAGAGCCAGTGCCAGCAGCAGCCCAATCTGCGCCGCATCTTGGCGGCGATACAGAATGTAGACCACAGGCGCAATTGCAATCACCAGACTGTACGGCTTCAGGCGCGGCACCAGCAGCGCAAACACCAGGCACAGACACAGCATCACCAAGCGCGGCTCGAAGGCTGCGGGGCGCTGCCGGTAGCGCCAAAGGTGAAACAAACTGACGGCTGCAATTAATATGCAGCCCAGCAAATACAGCAGCTCGTCACTGTACGGCCCCGGCTGGCCGAAGCCGCCGGTCTTTTCCGCCACCCAGCCGCCGACGGCTGGCAGAGCAGCGCGCCAGAAGAACAGGGCGGAGGTGTTGTCTGCGCCGCTATCGCGCTCGTACTGAAACAGGTTGGCATCTAAAACCTGCTGCCACGCGCTTGCGCCTGCTGCAGCTCCACCCGTGGACATGCTGCGAAATTGCTGCCACTCCGCCGGGAACAAGATTGGGTTCAACGCGAAGACGCCGGCCAGGCAGGCCACGCCCCAGCCAAATGCGCGCCAGCGCGGTTGCGCAAATGCCACCAAGGGCGCAATCAAAAAGAATGCCGGCAGCACTTTTAATAGTGCCGCCAACGCGAGCAGCCCGCCAAACCGGAAATCGCTGCCCTGCAGCAGCGCAGCCAGCGCCAGCCACAGCAGCACTTCCTCCACCATGCCAACATTGCCGGTGGTGAGCTGCCACAAGAGCGCACCGTTCAGCCCAAAACATAAAATGAGCATGGCTGCCGGCTGCGTCAGCAGGTTGAACTTCCAGAAATGCCTGGCCCAGATCCATGCCAGCAGCGCAGCCCCCAGCAACTCAAGCCCGAGCCACACATTTATCGCAGCCGCATACGGCAGCAGCGTAAAGGGCAGAAAGAGGCGCAGCCCAAGCGGTGGATACACCCAGGCAATCACGTGCCCGGCTGGATAGTTGAGCAGCGGCTGCAGTGAATAGGGATTCAAGCCGGCGCGCAGCAACAATGCGCCGTTGTAACCGGCGGCAAAGTCCCACATGTAGCGCCCAACCCACACGCCCAGCAAAAGCCCGCTGCCCAGAATCAACCATGCGCTGCGTGGCACGCGCAGCTTGGTGGCGGGGGTTGGTGTTTGGGCGTGCATCATTCAGCAGCCCAAGCGGAACAAGTTAAGTTTCATATTGTGCAGCGGGTGGTGGTCACTGGCTGTGGTGGGTGCAGGTGCGCTGCCGGCAGCGCAGTGCGGCCGCGGGCAGCAGCAGCGCAATTATTCTCAAGCTCACGCTAGGCCGTGGCGCGCGCTGCGGCCAGCGCCGGCGGCTCGGCGCGCATCTCTGCCAGAAAGAGCAGCCACGCCACGAACACCGTCAGCAATGGCAGGAAATCGATGCCGATCGCTGCCAGGCGTGCGATCGGCAGCGGGAACGCACTCGCTGAATAATGCGGGATCAGTGCCAGCGCCAGCAGCAGCCCAAAGTGCGCTGCGCGTGGCCGCCGGTAATAAATAAAGACCACCGGCGCAATCGCAATCACCAGACCGTACGGCTTCAGGCGCGGCACCAGCAGCGCAAACACCAGGCACAGAAACAGGATTGCCAAGCGCGGCTCGAAGTCCGCCGGGCGCTGCCGGTAGCGTAAAAGGTGAAACAAGCTGATGGCAGCGATGGCAGCAGCCCCAGCCAGATACGTAAGCTCATCACTGTACGTGGCAGCGTGGGCGGGCCACGCATCAAGGCCGGCCTTGTCGGCCACCCAGCCGCCGACCGCCGGCAGGGCAGCGCGCCAGAAGAACAAAGTGGAGGTGTTTGCTGCGCCGCCCGCTTCACGCTCGTACTGAAACAAATTTGCATCCAGCGCGCGCTGCCACCAGTTTGTCCCGGTGGTCGCTGCGCCCAGCGTGGTGCTGCGAAATTGCTGAAATTCTTTTGGAAACAATATTGGATTGAGCGCGAACAGGAATGTCATGCAAGCCACCCCCCAGCCAAATGCGCGCCAGCGCGGGCGCGGAAATGCGAGCACGGGCAGCAAAAGAAAGAAAGCGGGCAGCACTTTGAGGAGCGCAGCCATTGCAATCAGCACCCCATATCTTTTGTGATGCCCGTTTAGCAGCGCGGTCAGCGCCAGCCAGAGCAGCACTTGTTCCAGCAGGGCGGGGTTGCCGGAGGAGAGATCCCAAATCAGCGCGGCATTCAGGCCAAAACAAAGTATCAGCAGCGCCACCGGCCGCGTCAGCAGGTTGAACTTCCAGAAGTGCTGCGCCCACAACTGTGCCAGCAGCAGCGCCCCCAGCAGCTTCACGCCAAACCACGCGCTGGCAGCCGCTGGATACGAAAGCAATGTGAACGGCAGTGGCAAGAGCAATGCCAGCGGCAGGTACATGTAGCCAAGCAGGTGGGTGCCCGGGTAGTACGCCAGGGCCTCCGGCGAGTATGGGTTGAGACCGGCGCGCAGGAGCAGCGCGGCGTTGTAGAGAACCGGAAAATCCCACTGGTAGCGGCCCACCCACACCACAATCAGCAGCCAAATGCTGAGCAGCCACCAAGTGCTGCGTGGCACGCGCTGCGCGCCCTCCGGCCGCATGAACAGACTGCGCATCATCCCGGCCGCACTTGTCTGCAGGCTGCTTTTGCAAAGCCGCGCCCGCAGCGACTTATGGTGGATGGATGGCTGCTAGTCAAAGGAGAGCGTACTCTCAATGCTGCACTGCCCGGGTACATGGTTGGGTCAGATGTGCGCATTTTGTTAATTCTGCGTTCAATGCTGCGCTACGCGCCAAGCTGACAACCGAATGCCACACCATAATCAGCGCCGGGTGCGCCGCAGTTAACATGAATGTAGTACAAGAAAGCTGCCGTCACCACCACTTGGGCGCACCACATGGCAAGCAGCAGCTTCTCGCCATATCTGGTGTCGCGCAGTGCCAGGTTGGCCAGGCACACATACGGCAGCGGAAACGCAACAATCAGGTAGTGCCGGTGCACCCAAAATCCGGCTGGCAAGTACGGGCTCAGTATATGCCCAAGCGTAAACAAGAGGCCCATGCCAATCAGCCCGGACTGGATCAGAAAAATAGTTTGTGGAGTTTGAGCTGATGGGAGCACGCTTTGCCAGTTGCTGAGTGCTGTGTGCTTGTAGCTTCTGTAAATGTTTAGCCAGCTCGTATATAGCAGCCGCCCGCCGCTATATGCAAGGGCCGCCAACAGCAGCGTTTTGGCTGCAAAAACCAAATAGGTTGCAAAGCCGCCGATAATTGGATAAGCGGCAAATTCTGCTTGGTGCAATCCAATCGAGCTCACCCACGATGTGCCCAGTGCATACTCAAACCAATCCCGCACATAACGTGCAAAATGCCAGACATACCCAAAATATTCACCAATGCCTGGCGCATGGAACTTTCCGCCGATGCCGCGCTGGTTGGGGTCGCCCTGCACCAGGTAGGCCAGCCAGGGTATCAGCGGCAGCGCCCCGAGTGCTGATCCAAACACCCACATCAGCCAGCGCACTGTTTTGCGGTTGAACAGGGCGCTCCACAGAAAGAGTGCAGCTGCATAAAAGAAGCCGCTCATTTGAATCTGGCCCAATAGCGCGCCGAGCAAGCCCCAGAAAAAAGAGCCCCAGCTGTTGCGGCGCTGCCACCAAGCAATCAAAAAGAAGATTGAGAAAATTGGCAGCAGTTCAACCGGCCAAAGCTTTCTGGAAAATAGAACCGCAGTGAAATTGACGCTGGCCAGCGCGCCGCCCCAATACCACTGCAGCTGGTCTGCATCTGCGAGGCGATAGCGGGCAAAGAGAAACATTACAACCAGCGCGAGAATGGCGAGGACCTGAATTGAACGGACAAGGCTGGTGGGTGTGGCGAGCCCAAAGCCTTGGGCCAATGCGGCCACCAGCCAAAGCGACATCCCGGGGTTGTCCACGCCGCTTGCAGATATCAACCCGCGAATTGGAATTGGTTCGGTCCTGCCGATTGCCTGAGACTTGGAGTACCACCATGCCTCGTCCCCTTTGTACTCCATATCCTGCACCCAAATCAAGCGGAAGACACTGCCTAAAATCAGGCACAGCAATATAAACAAGCGCCAGTTACGGGAGGTTTTCATTGGATGCGGGGCGGTTTGGTTTCTCCAGTGCTCCGGCAAGTGGGCGGCAACACTGCGCCGGGGTGCGGATGCCAGCCTGCGTACTGCGGGCAATTAAATCCGCTGCGCTTGATCAGCACTGGTTGATGGGGTAATCATAATCGGTGTTGAGCGGGGCGGCAACTCCGCAGCCGATATAGGCCCACAGCGCTTTTGCGCTGAAAGCAGCCAACTTAAAAACAAACGGGCTTGCACTGCAAGCCCGTTTGGCGCTCAGTTTACTGAGAGTAGCCGGCTACGGGGCCGGCGCAGCCGGCATGGCAAGGTCTTCTTGCGGCAGCGGGAACAGGTACGGGCTATTGGCCGGCACCAGCATGATCTTCACGTTGTCGCTGAGGTTTTGAACGTAGGTGTACTGCAGCAGATCCGGGCTGCTCTTCAGCGCTGCACCAATTTCGCGCAGGGCTTTGGACTGCGCCAGCGCTTCAATTAAGTTGGCGTCTGCCTTGCCTTGCGCGGAGATTACGGCCGCATCGGCGAGGCCTTGCGCCTGCTCACGCGCCTGGTTGGCTTCCTGCTTGCGCTGATCCACAACAAAGCTCTGCCTTTCCACTTCCTGCTGGGCAATTTGTTTTTGCTCAATCGAGGCCGCATACTCTTTGCTGAAGGTGATATTGCGCAGCACGAAGCTGTCAAGCTGCAGGCCGTTCTTGGTTAGCAGCACAGCAAGCCGCTCATTTATCTGGCCCGCCAGCTTGTCGCGCTCGCCGCTGTATACATCTTCCACCTTGTATTGGGATATTACATCGCGGATGGTGCCGCGCGTAAGCGGGCGTACCAAGCCGTCGGTATAACGATTCTGCCAGCGCACATGTACATCCACCACCTGGCTGGGGTCAATGTAGAAAATCACGGTCGCATCGATGTTTACTTCCTGCCCGTTGGCGGTGCGCGCAGCAACGGCGTCATCGCCTTGCACGGTGCCTTCGTTGGAGACCGCGGACATCGTGTAGGTTTGCTTGGAAATGCTGTATGTGACAACATTCTCAAAAAATGGAACGACGAAGCGCAGGCCCGGTTCCAGCGGCAAAGCGCGATAGCCCTTGGGCTCAATTGCACTAATCACTACGCCGCGCTCGGTGGGCTGCACAAATATCAAGCCCTGGCTGACGGTGGACAAGCCGAAGGCCAGTGCCAGGGCACCAATCACCAGGCCCACCACGGTGGACACGGATCCGCCACGGAGTGCCGTGTAGGCGGCAAACACCACGCTGGCTACAACCAGCAGCCACGAGAAGCTTGCCAACGCACTAATCAATACTGCTACATTCATGATTTACTCCTCAATTCTTGTTATAGGGGCACTGCGAAAACAGTTGCAAGTGGCCCGGGCAATTACAGTTATTGTTTCTGACGCGCAGAAGTATATCGCCGATTGGCGGGGCGGACGAAAGGTTAGCTGCGCAGGATCGCCTGCGCCACCGCCTTGATTGACAGGCGTGTGTCGCGGGCACGCTGCTGCAGCGCGCGGAATGCGGCTTCCTCGGACATGCCCAGCTGCATCAGGCGCCCCTTGGCGCGGTCCAGTAGTTTGCGTGTTTCAAGCGCGTCATCCAGTTCGGCGCAGCGCACTTTGAGCGCCTGCAGCTCGGCAAAGCGCGCAGTGGCGGTGGCCAGTGCGCCGGCCAGTGCGGCAGCCTGCACGGGCCGCGGCAGCAGAGCAAACACTGGCAGCTCCGCCACACTCGCCAGCACGTTTTCTTCATTGACGTCTGTTACCAGCAAAAGCGGCAGCGCGGCAGTCTGCGCAAACGCACGCAGTTCCGTGCGGTGCTGCGCGCGCGTCCACTCGGCTGCCAGCACGGCAGCATTCGCAGCCGGCTGCTGCGCCAGGCCGGCCAGCGCGCTCAGCTGCACGGTCGGCAGCGGATCGTGGCCAATAGTGCGCAGTAGCGTGCACAGCGCTGCGCGCGCATCCGGGTCAGCGTCAGCCACGAGCACGCGCATGCGCCTGATTATAATCGGCGCACGATGCTTAACAGTGCTGTGGAGACGCAGCTGCAGGCGGTTGGCTTCGCGGATTATGAAACGGCGGCGCGCAGTGCGCAGCGCTTGCAGGCGCTGCCCGCTGCTGCGGGCTTGCTGCCGGCGCTGCTGGCGGTGCTGGCGCGCGCAGCCAATCCGGATCGTGCACTGCTCAACTTTGAGCGTTTCATGGACTGCTGTGCGGCAGCCAACCCGCCGCTGGCTGCACCTGGCGGCGATGCGCGCACCTTGGAAAAACTGGTGCGCCTGTTTGCCGGCAGCCAATACCTTACAGAAATTATGCTGCGCGACCCGGCGCAGGCTGCACTGCTCGCTGACCACGCCGGTTTGGCGCGCGTGCCGGCGCCGGCTGCGCTGCACGCTGCCGCACTGCAGGCCGGCATGGCAGCTGCGCCGGAAGACGCATTGCGCCGCTGGCAGCACGGCGAGCTGCTGCGCATTGGCGCAGCCGACCTGCTGGGGCTGCTGGATCTGGCAACGGTAACGGCGCAGCTGACCGCCGTGGCGGACAGTGTGATTGCGCAATGCCTGCGCCTGGCCGGCGGTGGGCGCGCAGCGCCCGCCGGCTTTGCGGTGGTGGCGCTGGGCAAGCTGGGCGGCAGCGAGCTCAACTACTCATCAGACATCGACCTGCTGTTTGTGGCGCAGACGGATGCGCAGCAGCAGCACGCAGTGGGGCAGGCGCTGATTGGCCTGCTGACGCGCACCACCAGCGCCGGCTTCCTGTATCGCGTGGATATGCGCTTGCGGCCGCTGGGGCGCGCGGGCGCACTGGTGTGTTCGCTGGCTGCGCATGGCGCATATTTGCAGCAGCATGCTCGCCAGTGGGAGCTGCAGGCGCTGCTAAAGGCGCGTTTGGCTGCGGGCGACGGCGCTGTGTTTGCGCAATTTCAGCAGCAGGCGGCGGCTGCCATCTTTAGCATTGAGCCCACCACGCTGCGCAGCGCCATGCACGCCATGAAGCAGCGCACCGAGGCGCAGCTGGTGCGCCGGGGCCGCACGTGGGGCGAGGTAAAGCTGGGCACGGGCTCCATTCGTGATGTGGAGTTTGTGGTGCAATATTTGCAGCGCCTGCATGGCGCTGCGCTGGATGTGCGCAGTGCAAATACACTGCTGGCGCTGCAGCAGCTGGCGCAGCACGGCCTGCTGCCGGCGGCGGCGCAGCACACATTGGCGGACGGCTACCGCTTCCTGCGCACCATTGAGCACCATTTGCAGCTGCTGGATTACCGCCAGACGCACACTCTGCCGGCGGATGAAGCCGCGCTCACCGCGCTGGCGCAGCGGCTGGACTTCCGCGGCGCGCAGGCGCGCGCGAACTTTGTGCAGCGCTATGAAGCGCACAGCGCTGCCATCCGCGCCGTGTACTGGAGCTACTTTGATGCAGCGGAACAGGCGGGGGACGCACCGCAAGTGCAGCGCCACGTGCTGCGCATGGCCCCGTCCTACGCGCAGGTTTTTAGCGCGGCGGAGGTCGCGCGCCACGCCGCGCTGGCCGCAACGCTGCACGGCGCAACCCTGGCAGCTGTGGAGGGCGAGGCGCTGCCGGGCGGGCAATGGCGCATCACCATCGTTGCCAATGATTATCTGGGCGAGCTGACAATCATCTGCGGGCTGCTGTTTGTGCATGGTTGGAATATTGTGGACGGGCATGTGTTCACCTACGAGCCGGCGGCTGCCGGCGACCCGGCATTGGACGCGCAGCGCAAAATTGTGGATGTGTTCACGGTGCAGCCGGTGGCGCGTGCGGTGGCGCTGCCCGCTGCCCAGCAGTTGGCAGAATATGCGCGCGAGCTGCAGGCGCTGCTGGCACTGCTGCATGCGGGCGAGCGCCGTGCGGCGCGCGGGCAGCTGGCGCGGCGCGTGGCAGCCGCGGTGGAGCCGGCAGCCGCCAGCGCGCCACTGCCGCCGCTGGAAATTGAAATCGACAACGCGGCTGACCCGCGCTACACGCTGCTGCGCCTTGGTGCGCCGGACACCGTGGGCTTCCTGTACGAGTTCACCAACGCGCTGGCGATGCAGCGCGTGCACATTGCGCGGGTGGAGGTGCAGACCAGCGGGGCACGCGTGCAGGATACGCTGTACGTTACAGATGCCGCGGGCGCGCGCATTACCGCGCCCGAGCGGCAGCAGGAGCTGCGCGCTGCGTGCACACTCGTCAAGCACTTTACGCATCTGCTGCCGCACTCGCCGGACCCGGCGGCTGCGCTCTTGCACTTCCACCAGTTTTTGGGGCAGCTGTTTGCGCGCCCAAACTGGCCGCGTGAGCTGGCCACGCTGGACCGCCCGCCGGTGTTGGACGCATTGGTGCGCCTGCTGGGCGTGAGCGATTTTTTGTGGGAGGACTTTTTGCGCCTGCAATATGACAACCTGCTGCCGCTGGTGGCCGACGAGCAGGCGCTGGCAGCTGCGCGCCCGCATGCGCAGCTGGCCGCCGAGCTGGCTGCCAGCTTGCAAGCGCAGCCGGACAGCGCTGCGCAGCGCACGGCCCTGAACAACTTCAAGGACCGCGAGATGTTCCGCATCGACATGCGCTACATCCAGGGCCGCATTACAGAGTTCGGCCAGTTCTCCGGCGAGCTGGGGGATGTGGCCGAGGTGGTGGTGGCGGCTGCGCTGGGCTTGTGTGCGGCTGCGCTGACGGCGGTGCATGGCGCGCCGCTGCTGGCGGATGGCAGCGCGTGCGCGCTGGCGGTGTGCGCGCTGGGCAAGTGCGGCGGCCGCGAGCTTGGCTTTGCATCGGACATCGAACTGATGTTTGTGTACGCGGCGCCGGGGCAGACGCGCGGGCCGCGCGTGCTCAGCAACGCGGACTACTTTGAGCGGCTGGTGGAAAACTTTGTGGCGCTGATTGCGGCGCGGCGCAACGGCGTGTTTGAAGTGGATTTGCAGCTGCGCCCGTATGGGGCGGCCGGGCGCATGGCCGTGTCGCTTGAATCTTTTGCCGCATACTTTGCGCCGGGCGGTGGTGCGTGGGATTACGAGCGCCAGGCGCTTGTAAAGCTGCGCCCCGTGGCGGGCGCAGCCGAGCTGGGTGCGCAGCTGCTGGCACTGCGCGATAAATTTATTTACACCGGCGCGCGCTTTGACGCAGGCGCCATGCGCGCCATGCGCGAGCGCCAGCTGCGCCATCTGGTTACGGCCGGCACGCTAAATGCCAAATTCAGCACCGGCATGCTGGTGGATGTTGAGTATCTGGTGCAGGCGCTGCAGATAACGCACGGCGCCCAAACGCCGGCGCTGCGCGTGCCGAATACGCGCGCGGCGCTGGCTGCGTTATGTGCGGCAGGTGTGCTGGATCCGCCGGCGCACAGCGCCCTGCTGGATGCGTACAACTTTGCGCGCCGGCTGATCAATGCGCTGCGCATGGTGCGCGGCAACGCGCGCGACCTGACGGTGCCGCCCGCTGCGGGCGAGGAGTTTGCGTTTCTGGCGCGGCGCCTCGGCTACGGCAGCCGCCAGGCCGAGCTGGCTGCGCAGCTTGCGCAGCATGTGCAGGCCGTGCAGCAGTTAAGTGCGCGCTTGATGCCCTGAGGCTGCTAACACCGGCACGCTGCAAAACAAAAACTCCGCACCGGTTGGCGCGGAGTTTTTGCCGCCGGCGGCTGGCGCGTGCTAGACGTCGAAGTACATGGTGAACTCATGCGGATGCGGGCGCAGGCGCACGGCATCGACTTCGTTCACGCGCTTGTACGCAATGTACGATTCAATCAGGTCGGGCGTAAACACATCGCCCTTGAGCAGAAACTCATGGTCGGCTTCCAGTGCGTTCAGCACTTTGTCCAAAGAGTCCGGTACTTGCGGAATGTTCGCGAGCTCTTCCGGCGGCAGCTCGTACAGGTCCTTGTCTGCCGGTGCACCGGGGTCGATGCGGTTTTGGATGCCGTCGAGGCCCGCCATCAGCAGCGCAGCCAGCGTCAGGTACGGGTTGGCTGCGGGGTCGGGCGCGCGGAACTCAATGCGCTTGGATTTTTCCGACTTGGAGTAAACCGGGATGCGGCAGATGGCAGACCGGTTGCGCTGAGAGTACGCCAGATTCACCGGCGCCTCATAGCCGGGTACCAGGCGGCGGTAAGAATTTGTGGTGGGCGCGGCGATGGCCAGCAGTGCGGGCGCATGCTTCAGCAGGCCGCCAATGTAAAAGCGTGCCGTATCAGAGAGGCCCGCGTAGCCGGCTTCGCTGAAGAACACATTTTTCTTGCCCTTCCAGATGCTTTGGTGCACATGCATGCCGCTGCCATTGTCCGCATACAGTGGCTTGGGCATGAAGGTTGCCGTCAGCCCGTTCTGGCGCGCCACCTGCTTGACGATGTACTTGTACACCATCATGCGGTCAGCCATGGTCAGCAGCGGAGCGTAGCGCAGGTCAATCTCGCATTGCCCGGCGGTGGCCACCTCGTGGTGATGCACCTCCACCTCAACGCCTGCGTTTTGCAGCTCGATCATCATTTTGCTGCGCACATCCTGCAGCGTGTCTGCCGGCGGGCACGGGTAGTAGCCGCGCTTGGCAGGAATCTGTGCGCCAAAGTTGGGCCGGTTGGGGCGCTGATCGCGGCCGCTGTTCCACCAGCCCTCAGGGCTGTCCAGCTTGTAGCCCGAGCTGTACGGCGTGCTCTCGTATTGCACATCACTAAACAAAAAGAACTCCGCCTCCGGCCCCCAGAAACTCTCGTCGCCAATGCCGGTCTGCTTTAAGTAAGCAGCAGCTTTCTTGACCACATAGCGCGGGTCGCGCGAGTACGGCTGGCGCGTGATCGGGTCGTGCACATCGCAGATGATGGCCATTGTCGGCACGCTCAGCACCGGGTCCACAAACACGGTTGAGGGATCGGCAATCAGCAGCATGTCTGACTCGTGAATTTCCTGGAAGCCGCGGATGGATGAGCCGTCAAAGCCAATGCCATCCTCAAAGAACTCCTCGTTGAAGTCTTCCGCCATCATGCTGAAGTGCTGCCAGGTGCCAAACAGGTCGGTGAAGCGGATGTCGATGATCTTCATCTCCTTGCGCTTGGCCAGCGCAATCGCTTCCTTCGCGGTCTTGATTGTCTCGGACATGGTGTGGTTCTCCTTTCCGTCAAATTTTTGACGCGTGCCCGGGGCTTAAAACAAAACACCTCCGCTGCGACTGCTTGCCGCACGGAGGCGTCGTGGCCTCTCGCGAAAGATCTGTTTTTTGCCGCCAAGTGCGCGACGCCTTAATATAGCATGCGCGGTGGCTGCGTGTCAAGTGGGAATTTGCGCTTGTGTGTGTTGCACGCCTGCCTCAGCCTGTGCGCCGCAGGCTGCCGGTGTGCAATGTCACGGTTTGCCCGTCGTCCGTGCGCAACTGCAGGGCGCCATCCGCATTAACGCCCAGCAGCACTCCGGCTGCTGGTGCTGCACCATCCACTTCCACGCGCACACCGCGCCACGCCAGTACTGCATTGCATGCGGCGCTCAGTTGGCTGGTGCCAAGCATGGGCAGCAGTGCTGCCAGCTGTGCGAGCAGTGCGTGCAGCAGATGCAGGCGGTTCACCGGTG
>OFRD01000298.1_pt1 | contig 19064 bp, 14 predicted proteins | sample 1543041 | NCBI WGS metagenome assembly OFRD01 (sample SAMN07774234, study PRJEB24372) | wastewater metagenome | isolation source: Exp Tend CN 100WW | collected 2016-02
TCGACGCTACACCGGGGGCGTGCGCGGCCCGAACATGATCACCGCCATGCCGGCCAGGCACAGGGCTGCGCCGAACAGGTCCCAGCGGCTGGGGCGGATGCCATCGACCAGCCACAGCCAGAACAGCGCGGTGCCGATGTAGACACCACCGTAGGCCGCATAGACCCGGCCACTGGCGGTCGGGTGCAGGGTCAGCAGCCAGGCGAACAGGGCCAGGCTGGCGGCAGCCGGCAGCAGCAGCCACACGCTGCCGCCCTTGCGCAGCCACAACCACGGCAGGTAGCAGCCGACAATTTCGGCCAGCGCGGTCAGCAGGAACAGCGCGAGCGTCTTCACGCCTTCTCCGCCGCCTTGGCGTGCTGCCACAGTGCTTCCTGCGCATCCAGGTCCATCGACGCCAGCGCTCCACCCTGGGCGTCAGCCTGCGCTTCCATCGCACGGAAGCGGCGTTCGAACTTGTGGTTGGCCCCGCGCAGCGCCGCACCCAGATCGATATCGGCGTGGCGTGCCAGGTTGGCGCAGACGAACAGCAGATCGCCCAGCTCTTCCTGCAGGCGCGCTTTGTTGCCGGCAATATCGCCGCGCTCGAACTCCTCGCGCAGCTCCTGCAGTTCCTCCGCCGCCTTGTCCAGCACCGGCAACGGGCCCGGCCAGTCGAAACCGACCTTGGCCGCGCGCGACTGCAGCTTCACCGCTCGCTGCCATTCGGGCAGGCCACGCGAGATGCCGGCCAATGCGGAGGTGTCCTGCTCGCCCTTGGCGGCACGCTCGGCACGCTTGATCGCATCCCAGTTACGCGTCACCCCGTCGGCGTCATCGACGCTGACATCGGCGAACACGTGCGGGTGGCGGCGCTGCATCTTGTCGCTGATCGCGCGTGCGACCTCGGCGAAGGCAAAGGCGCCCTGCTCCTCGGCCATGCGTGCATGGAACACCACCTGCAGCAGCAGGTCGCCCAGCTCATCGCAGAGATCATCGAGGTCGCCACGGTCGATCGCATCGGCCACCTCGTAGGCTTCCTCGATGGTGTACGGCGCGATGGTCGCGAAGTTCTGTTCCAGGTCCCAGGGGCAGCCGCCCTGCGGATCGCGCAGGCGCGCCATGATCGCCAGCAGGCGTTCCAGTTCGTTGCTGGCTGCACTGCCGGCGATGGGGGTGTCATGCGCGCTCATGCGGCCTCCAGGGTCAGTCGGACAACCAGTCGCGCCACGGCAGGCTGGTATCACCAAGGGCAATGAAATCGCCGTTCAACAGGGTCTCGCGGCGGTTGTAGCGGAACGGCTTGCCGGTCGCTGCCGACAGTACCGCACCGCCGGCGGCGTGCAGTACGCACTGGCCGGCGGCGGTATCCCATTCGGAGGTCGGGCCCAGACGCGGATAGACATCCAGGCCACCTTCGGCGATCCGGCAGAATTTCAGCGACGAGCCCTGCGCGATGGTCTCGATGCGGCCCATGCGCGCCAGCAGCGCCTCGGTTTCCGGTGAGCGGTGCGAGCGGCTGGCGGCAACCCGCAGCGGTGCGGTGGCCGGCGTGCGGGTGCGCAGCACGGTGTCGTGCAGGCCCTGGCGACGGTATGCCAGCTCACCACGCATGGCATGCCAGACGATGCCCGTCACCGGGGCCAGCACCACGCCGAAGGCCGGCGCGCCCTGGTAGATCAATGCGATGTTGACGCTGAACTCGCCGTTGCGCTTGACGAACTCACGGGTGCCATCGAGCGGATCGACCAGCCAGTAGGCGCCCCAGTGGCGGCGCTGCTCCCAGGGTACCTGCGCCGATTCCTCGGACAGGATCGGCAGATCCGGGGTCAGCTGCTGCAGGCCCTGTTCGATGACCTGGTTGGCGGCCAGGTCGGCGGCGGTGACCGGGCTGTTGTCGTCCTTGAGCTGCACGTCGAAGCCATCGGCATAGACCTGCATGATGGCCTGTCCGGCTTCCTGGGCAATGGCGATGGCGGTCTCGCGCAGGTCCGTGGTCAGTTTGATCATCGCAATCCCTGCAGCCACTGGCGGGCAATGAACAGCGCCGCCAGCGAGCGTCCCTCGGAGAAGTCCTCGCGCAGCATCAGCTGGTCCAGCTCGGCCAGCTTCCACGGGACGACTTCCAGCTCTTCCGGCTCGTCGCCGGCCAGCTTTTCCGGGTACAGGTCGCGCGCCACCACCAGCCACGACTGGTGGCTCATGTAGGTCGGGGCCAGGGTCATCGCGCGCAGCACATCCACCCGGCGCGCGCCGTAACCGGCCTCTTCCTTCAGTTCGCGGTCGGCGGCCTGCTCGGGGGTCTCGCCGGCATCGATCCGGCCCTTGACCAGGCCCAGTTCGTAGCGGTGCATGCCGGCGGCGTATTCACGTACCAGCAGCACGGTTTCGTCGTCGAGCATCGGCACCACCACCACCGCGCCATGCCCCCGGCTGACCAGCCGCTCGAAGCGGCGGCGTTCGCCGTTGGAGAACTCCAGGTCCAGGTGCTGGCGCTGGAAGGGACCGTTCTCCTCATCGGTGATCCGATGGATGATCGGCAAGCGACGGCCGGCACGGTCATCGTTCATGCGGAATCTCCGCGGCGGCCGGCGCCTGCGCCGGGGCCGATAGAATGTGCAGGCAGCAACATGTTCATGAGCCCGAAATGCTAGCAGACCCAACCCCCTCCCCGCTGGCCCGCCATTGGCGGCAGCGCGACCTGCAGGTGCTGTGGCACCCCTGCACGCAGATGCGCGAGCATCCGCACACCCTGCCGCTGGTGCCGATCGCCCGCGGCGAAGGTGCCTGGCTGATCGACCACGACGGCAATCGCTATCTGGATGCGGTCAGCAGCTGGTGGACCAACCTGTTCGGTCATGCCGAACCGCGCATCGGTGGTGCCATCGCCGCCCAGGCCACGCAGCTGGAACAGGTGATGCTGGCCGGCTTCGGTCATGAGCCAGCCATCACCCTGGCCGAACGCCTGCTGGCGCTGGCCCCGCGGCAGCCCGGCCGCGAACCGCTGGCCAAGGTGTTCTACGCTGACAACGGCTCCGCCGGCGTGGAAGTGGCGCTGAAGATGGCCTTCCAGTATTTCCAGAACCGTGGCGAGCCGCGGCGCACGCGGTTCATCGCACTGGAGAACGGCTACCACGGCGAGACCCTGGGCGCGCTCGCGCTGGGCGACATCCCCCTGTACCGCCGTGTCTATGCACCGCTGCTGGCCGAAGGCCTGTTCGCGCCCTCGCCCGACGCTTACCTGGCCGAGCCGGGCCAGAGTGCGGCAGATCGCGCGCGGCAGGCCGCGGATGGACTGGCCACGCTGTTCGACCAGCACCCGGGCGAGATCTGCGCGGTGATCCTGGAACCGCGCCTGCAGTGCGCCGGCGGCATGCGCATGCACGACCCGGTGTACCTGCAGCGCGTGCGCGAACTGTGCGATGCGCACGGTGCATTCATGATCGCCGACGAGATCGCCACCGGTTTCGGCCGCACCGGCACCCTGTTCGCCTGCGAGCAGGCCGGGGTGATGCCGGACCTGATGTGCCTCTCGAAAGGCCTGACCGGCGGCTTCCTGCCGCTTGCCGCGGTACTGGCCACGCAGGCCCTGTACGACGCGTTCCTCGACGACTCGCGCGAGCGCGCCTTCCTGCATTCACACAGCTACACCGGCAACCCGCTGGCCTGCGCGGCCGCGCTGGCGACGCTGGACATCTTCCGCGACGACGATGTGATCGCGCGCAACCGCGGCATCGCCTCGGTGATGGGCACGCTGGCCGCACCGTTCAGCGACCATCCGCACGTGGCCGACGTGCGCCAGGCCGGCATGGTGGTGGCGTTCGAGCTGTCGCGCGATGGCAACAAGCGCACACCGTTCGACCCGGCCATGCGGCTGGGCCTGCACGCCTACAAGGCCGCGCTGAAGCGCGGTGTGGTACTGCGTCCGCTGGGCGACGTGCTGTACTGGATGCCACCCTATTGCGTGGATGACGAACAACTGGAGCTGCTGGCACATACCACGCTGGCGGCGATTGACGAGGCGATTGCATGCGCGTGACCCGCTGCCCCATCGACCTGGCGCTGCACAGCGGCCAGACCGTGACCCTGCCGGAAGAGACCGCCAACCACCTGGTACGGGTGATGCGCCTGCGCGAGGGAGACACCTGCGTGCTGTTCAACGGCGACGGCCATGACTACAGCGCCACGCTGACCGTGGCCGGCAAGCGCGAGGTTCAGGTGCGCATCGACGCGGTGCAGGCCATCGACAACGAATCGCCGCTGGCGATCACCCTGCTGCAGGGCATCGCCCGTGGCGAGAAGATGGACCTGATCCTGCAGAAGGCCACCGAACTGGGCGTGGCGGCGATCATTCCGGTCAACGCCGAGCGCACCGAGGTGAAGCTCGATGCAGCACGCGCCGAGAAGCGCGTGGCGCACTGGAACAACGTGGTGACCTCAGCCTGCGGCCAGTCCGGGCGCGCGCGCATTCCGCAGGTGGGATCCCCGCTGTCGCTGGCGCAGGCGGCAGCGGCGCTGCCGCCCGATACGCTGCGGCTGACCCTGGACCCGCTGGGCACACATCGCTTGTCGACGCTGGCGGCCGCTCCGGCAGGCGGCATCGTGATCGCGATCGGCCCGGAAGGTGGCTGGTCGCCGCGCGACCGGGATCAGTTGGCGGCGGCAGGATTCCAGGGCCTGCAGCTGGGCCCGCGCATCCTGCGCACGGAAACGGCCGGCCTGGCCGCGATTGCAGCACTGCAGGCGCGGTTGGGGGATTTGGGGTAAGGCCCGATTCCTGGTAGTGCCGGCCGCTGGCCGGCAACCGCATGATTCCGTGGATGCCGGCCAGCGGCCGGCACTACCAGGAATTCAAAATGCCCGGCGGATGTCCGGTCAGGCCGCCAGCGAATCCAGGGCGGCTTCCAGCGCGTCCAGGTTCGGCAGCAGCGCGCTCTGCTCACCCAGCAGCACACGCATGTGCACAATGTCCGGCAGGGTTTCTTCCGAGGCATCAGCCAGCAGCCCGTCGCGCGGCACCGAAATCAGCTGCGGGAAGTTCTGCGTCAGCAGCGCGTAGTACGGACGCTGCGCGTTGCCGCTGAGGGCCTTCAGTACCACCACCTTGTTATGGCCGCTCACGGCTTCTTCGCCCAGTCCCGAAAGACGTGCGAACGACACCAGCGGCACCTGCCAGCCATGCCAGCCGATCTTGCCGACCAGCCAGCGCGGCGCATCGGAGACCGGCTGCACCGGCACGCGCGACATCATTTCGGCCACGGTGGCATTGGGCAGCAGCACGCGCGCGTTGCCGGCCTGGATCAGGACGCCACGGATTTCGTCATTGCTGGCATAGCTCATGGTGCTTCTCCGTTGTCGTCCTGCTCACCCCAGCGCGCGGCAATCGCCTGCGCCAGTTCCTGCGGTTCACCGGCCACCATGCCGGCAGCAACCACCGCCGTGGCTGCAGCCGGGTCGTAGCAGCCCTCGCCCACCTGCCCGGCCACCCATGCACCGGCGGCGGCCAGATCCAGCGCCGGACCAACATGCGCAAGGTCAGCGCCGCTGAGCAGGACCAGCGCGGTGTGGTCAGCTGGCAGCGCGGCCATCGCAATGCCCTGCGCGTCGCTGACGAAATGCAGGCCGTCACTGGCTGCCTGCACGCCGATGTCATCGGCCAGCACGTGCACTTCACCCGGAGTTGCACGCTGGCCGGCTTCAGCCAGCTGCACCGGCAACGGCGACACGCGTGCCATCTGCTTGACCAGGTTGCCGTAGCGCCCGCCATCCAGGCGCATGTGCACCAGGACCGGCACGCTCAGCGAAGGCGGCAGCGCGCCGAGCAGGCGACGCAGCGCATCCGGGCCACCGATGCCGGCCAGCACCAGCAGCGATCCGGCGCGTGCGCCCACGGGCGCTGCGGCATCCAGATCGACCAGGCTCAGATGACCGGTATCGAAGGAAGGCAGCGGAGCCTCCACCGCAGCGTGGTGCGGAGCGGTTGCCGAGGCATCGGCCTCGTCCTCGACCAGCGACCAGGCGGTGTGGTCGAAGGAGACCGGCGGTAGCGGCGGTACTGCGGACGCGGTCTCTGCCAGCGACGGCAGTGCGGAGGCCTGCAGCGGCTCAGGCACCACCGGCTGCAGCGCGGCCAGCGCCTGTTCCAGCGCGATCGGTTCGTGCAGCTGTACAGGCGGCAAGTACAGAGTGTCAGCGGGGACCTCGTCGGCCCAGCTCAATGCCTGCTCCAGGTGCGGCTGCAGCGCTTCTTCCTGCGGCGCCGGTGCCGGTGCCGGGTGGCCCGGCTCCAGCTGCAGGCTGGGTTCTTCTTCGGCCCCCGGCGGCAACACCTGCTGGTGGCCATGCAGCTTGGCGGACAGATGACGGCCCCAGCGCTGAGCCTCCCAGCCATCACGACGTGCAGCCAGTTCGGCCTCGTCGAAGACCAGGGTCAGACCCGGTGCGGACAGCACCGCTTCCAGGCGCTCCAAGGCGTCCTCGATGGCGGCTTCCAGCGCGATCACCACGAACTGTGGGCGCGCCTCCTGCAGGACCCGCGCCTCCAGCGTGTTGGGATCATCTTCCAGCACCAGCTGCACATCGGCGTGCGACAACGCCTCACGCAGGCGCTCACGCGCCGCGCCGGGACGGGCCAGCAGGGCCACGGCCGGAGCCGCTTGGGTTTCACTCACGGACACGGGCGATCCCCAGCAGGTCGTACACGTTACGCATCAGGTCCAGTTCCTGGTACGGCTTGCCCAGGTAACGCTGGACACCGATCTCGAAGGCGCGCTGGCGGTGCTTGTCACCGCTGCGCGAAGTGATCATCACGATCGGCACGTCCCTGTAGCGCGGGTCGGCACGCATCGCGGTGGCGAGCTCGTAGCCATCCATGCGCGGCATCTCGATATCCAGCAGCATCAGGTCCGGCACGCGCTCTTCCAGGCGTTCCAGCGCTTCCACGCCGTCGCGGGCGACGCTGACCTCGAAGTTGTGGCGTTCGAGGATGCGGCCGGTGACCTTGCGCATGGTCAGCGAGTCGTCGACCACCATCACCAGCGGCACCTGGCGCTCCTGGCGCGGTGCGTTGGCCAGCACAGGCAGCGTCGGGTTGGCGAGGAAGCGGCGCACCAGCGGCGCCACGTCCAGGATCACCACCACGCGGCCATCGCCGGTGATGGTCGCGCCGTAGATGCCCGGCACCGACGCGATCTGCAGGCCGACCGGCTTGACCACGATTTCGCGGTTGCCCAGCACCTGGTCGATCGCCACGGCGGCACGCAGATCACCGGCACGGACCAGCAGCAGCGGCACCTGGTCCTGGCCATCGGCACGCGCCGGGGCCTGCCCGACCAGGCTGCCGAGGTCGTACAGCGGATAGTCTTCGCCGCTGTAACGGTAGCTGCTGTCGGCGGCTTCGAAACGCTCGCGCGACAGGCGGCCAATACCACTGACCGAGGCCACCGGCACCGCGAAGGTGGTTTCGCCGATCTGCACGAACACCGCCTGGGTGACGGCCAGCGTCTGCGGCAGGCGCAGGGTGAAGCGTACGCCCTGGCCCCGCACCGACTGGATGTCGACCGAGCCACCGAGCTGGCGCACTTCGTTGCGCACCACGTCCATGCCCACGCCACGACCGGCCAGCTGGCTGACCTGGTCGGCGGTGGTGAAGCCGGACGCGAAGATCAGGTTGTCCAGCTCCTGCTCGTTCGGCTGCGCATCGGCGGCCAGCAGGCCACGGTCGATGGCGCGGCGGCGGATCGCCTCGCGGTCCAGGCCAGCACCGTCATCGGCCACTTCCAGCACGATTTCCGAACCTTCGCGGTGCAGGCGGATGGCGATCTCGCCCTCCTCCGGCTTGCCGGCGGCGCGGCGCTGTTCCGGCGCTTCCAGGCCATGGGCCACGGAGTTGCGCAGCATGTGTTCCAGCGGCGCGACCATGCGGTCGAGGACGTTGCGGTCCAGTTCGCCGTGGGTTCCTTCCAGGGTCAGGTGGACCTGCTTGCCGGTATCCATGCCGGACTGGCGGACCACGCGGCGCAGGCGCGGCACCAGGCCATCGAACGGCACCATGCGCGCGCGCATCAGGCCATCCTGCAGCTCGGAGCTGACGCGCGACTGCTGCTGCAGCAGCGAATCGTACTGGCGCGACAGATCGTCCAGCACGCCCTGCAGGCCACCCAGGTCGGCCGCCGACTCGTTCAGCGCACGGCTGAGCTGCTGCAGGGTGGAGAAGCGGTCCAGCTCCAGCGGATCGAACTTCTGGTCGGCCTGGTCCTGCTCGCGCTGGTAGCGGGCGACGATCTGCGCCTCGGTTTCCAGGTCGAGTCGCCGCAGCTGGTCGCGCAGTCGCGCATTGGTGCGCTCCAGTTCGCCCATGGCACCACGGAAGGCACCCAGCTGCTGTTCAAGCCGCGAGCGGTAGATCGCCACTTCACCGGCATGGTTGACCAGGCGGTCGAGCAGGTCGGCACGCACGCGCACCTGCTCCTGCTGCGGACGCGCCAGCGGATCTTCATCGACCACGCCCTCGGCCGGAAGCGGAGCCGACAGCGGCGCTTCGATCGGGGCCGCCAGTGGGCCCGCGGCCTGTGCGGGCACGGTCTCGATCTCGCTGGCCGCACGCGCGGCCGCAGCGGCTGCGGCGATATCGATGGTGGTGCGGACCTCGAAGGCTTCGACCAGATCCTGCGCCGGCTCCACCACGCGGTGCGCGCCGGTGCGGGTGAGCAGCTGGTGCAGGCGGTCAAAGCCACGCTCCAGCAGCTGCACGTCGCGACGTTCGATCTCGGTACGGCCAGCGGCCACCGCCTCCAGCAGCGATTCGATGCTGTGGCCAAGGTCGCCGATGGCATTGATGCCAGCCATGCGTGCGCCACCCTTCAGGGTGTGCAGATCACGCTGCAGGCCGGCCAGCACCTCGCGGTCCTGCGGTGCATCGCGCAGTTCGCTGATCAGGCCATCGCAGTGGTCGAGCAGGTCCTTGCCTTCCTCGACAAAGATATCGACCAGCTCGCGGTCGTACACGCTGAAGTCGAGTGCATCGGCGCCGTCTTCGGCATCCGCCGCAACAGGTGCCTGCTCGTGGTGCGGCGCACGCGGCACGATGTCGGTCGCTGCAACCTGTGCATCGGTATCGACCGTGCCCTGGCCCGGTGCGTCTTCCATTTCGAAGAAGCGCACCGCAGCAGTGCCGCCCTGCGGCGCCTCTGCGGTGATCTCCTCAATCACCGTCGCCGGGGACGGCTGATCGGCGCTCTCTCCTTCACCGACCGCCGCCTCCCCGCCGACGTCCGCATCCTCGGCAAAGGCATCTGCCTCACCCGGCGCGAGTTCGCTGGCCTGGAGGCCGATCACGGGCCATTGCCCGTCGTCGTCCAGGGTCTGCTCCTCCTCGATCACGTGCAGGCCGGCCTCGAGCGCGGCTGCCAGCGTGACCGGTTCTGCAAAACCCGGCACAGCCATTTCATCCTGCAGGCTCGACAGCTCGCTGTCGAGTGGCAGTGCAGCAGCGTCGTCAATGACGTTGTCATCGTCACTGTCCGAATCAAACGGCAACGGCGTATTCAGGTCGATCGCGTCAACTTCCGCAGACACCGGCAACTCTTCCGCGTCGCGGTCATCCACCGGCAGCGCACTGGCGTCGAGGTACGGCGACAGATCGTCCGCCATGGTCAGGTCAGCGTCGTCGACCGTCGCGATCGCCGGCACGGCATCTGATTCGTCCTGGGCGACATCAGGCGCACTTTCAATCGGCTGGATCGATTCAATCGCGCCGGTGTCGTCCGCGGCAGGTTCACCTTCGCCCGGCACCGACGGCCAGCCGGCGTCGAAGTAACGCGAAAGATCGTCGCTGGCGGTCAGCTCACCCACGTCCAGGCCGCTGTCGGCTGCGACGTCCAGCGCCTCCAGCCCGGTTGCAGCTGGAACCGGTTCCAGCGCATCTTCGGCATGCGACTGCGGCTCGGCAATGAGATCGGTCGCCGCATTGAAAGCGGACGGCATGCTGGTTTCGTCCAGCGTGTCCAGCCCGGCCAGCGGCGCTTCGGCCGCGGATGCCTGCTCGGCATCAGGCGCCAGCTCAACGCCCTCTTCGTCCTCGTCTTCCAGCGCGAACAGCGGCCAGCGCGCTTCCGGCAGCTCGCCGGCCAATGCCTGCAGCCGCTGCACCAACGCGCCCTGCGGAACAATCCGCGGCTGTTCGGCCTGCAGCGCTTCCATGGTCGCGGTGATCGCCTGCGCGGTCGCATCCAGTGCGGCTACGCCCTCGTCGCCAGGCACCACGTCGGCGGCCAGTGCGCGCTTGATGTAGGACTCGGCACCGCCGGTGACCGCCGTGATTTCCGGCACTTCGGTCATCGCGAAGGCGCCGTTCATGGTGTGCACCGCACGCAGCAGTGCGTCGCTGACCGGCTGCGGTGCCTGCTGCGCCGAGCGCAGCCATTCCTGCAGGGTCGCCTGGTGGACTTCGACCTCGGCCTCGAGGATCTCGCGCAGTACGCTGTCGATGTTGGCCGGGGTACCGGCGTCTTCCGCCACCGCCGTGGCATCGGCCTGCGCCGACGCAGCGGCCTCGGCTTCCAGCAGGCGGCTGATTTCGTCTTCGCCTTCGGACTCGGCCAGTGTCGCTGCCGGTGCGGCCGCAGCCGGCAACGGCACGTAGAAGGTCTCCTCGCCGGCACCGACCCGATCGGCAATGGCCTGCATCGCCTGCAGGTCCACGCTGATGCGCTGGCCATGGCGCAGCGCGGCGTTCAGCTGCGGCAGCGCGGCATGGGCGTTGTCGACCATCGCCAGCACCGCCGGAGTCGCCGGGCGACTGCCATCGAGCACGCGATTGAGCATGCCTTCGATCTTCCAGGCGAACTCGCCCAGGGTGCGTGCACCCACCAGGCGGCCACTGCCCTTGAGGGTGTGGAAGATGCGGCGGATCGGCCGCAGCCGGTCCATGTTGTCCAGCTGCATGCGCCATGCCGGCAGCAGCGTGCCCAGGTTGGCCAGCTCGTCGTCGAACTCTTCCAGGAACACCTCGCGGATATCCTCGTCGATGTTCTCGGCATCGTCGTCGAAGCCGGCCTCGAAGCCGGCCTCGGTCCCGGCCACGACCGGGATGTCCGCAACGGGCGGAGCCGCCATGGCCTGCGGATTGAAGTCGGCCGCCGCGGCGCTCAGCTCGGCGAAGAACTGCGCGTCGGCTTCGCTGAAGTCGATGGGCGCGATGGTGTCGATATCAATCACCGACACCGCCGGTGCCGGTGCATCGGAGACCGGCGTCAGCACCTCGGCCATCGGCGCGGGCACGTCCTCCTGCACATCCGCCGGAACCGCGTCCGCTTCGGCAACCACAGGGCTTTCGTCCACCCGCACGGATGCAGCGGGATCGACGATCTCCAGCGCCGGGTGCAATCCGGCGTCGTCGTCCAGCGACAGCGTCTCCATCGCGTGCAGCGACAGCACGTCGTCGGCATTGTCCAGCGCATCGGCGTCGAAACGGAACACCACGTCGTCACCGGCGGCGACCACATCGTGCTCGGCAGCCACCGGGTCGAACACGGGCGCGGCAACGTCAGCGGTGTCAAAAGGCACCGACGCGTCGACGTCGTCCTCGACATCCATCACAGCCACATCGGCCAATGCCGGCGGTGTTGCCTCCGACAGTGTCCACTGCGGCGCCGGTTCCACGCTGGTTTCGGCCCGTTCGAAACTGACCGGGTCGAAGCTGGCGAAGGTCGGACTGCGCTCGTCTTCGGCACTCGCGGTCGGCTCGGAGTCCGGATGGAACGGTGCGAGATCCCATTGCGGTACCTCGGGCGCAGGCGCGCTGGACGCGGCGAAGACCAGCGGTGCATCCGCGTCGTCATGCAGCGACAGCGGTGTGGAGGCGACACTCCCCAGCGCCCCGAACATCAGGCGGTTGTCCACCACCTCCGGTGCAGGCGCGGCCGGTGGCGGATCGAAGGTGAAGTCCGGCAGCGGCACCGGCACCGTGCCGGCGGCGGGCGCGGCCGGCTGCACCGGAATCTCGATGGGCTCCGGCTGTACCGGCTCGGCCTGCAGCGCGATCGGCTCGCGGTCCACCAGCAGCGATGCGAACGGAATCGGCGCGGCGGCAACAGGCGCCACCGCATTGCGGTCCGGCAACGGCCAATAGCGCAGCGCTTCAAGGCTGCTGCGGGTGATGTCGAGGATGTCCTCGCGGCCCGGGCGGCGGTCGCGCAGAGCCTCGAGGTAGTACTCCAGGCTGGCCATGGCATCGGCCAGGGTGTCCAGCTGGCGGCCACTGGGCACGCGCTGGCGACCGATCAGCTCGGCTTCGATGTACTGCTGCACACCGCGCAGGTAATCGGCGGCGGTGTTCAGGTCGAGCATGCGCAGCGCACCGGACACATCGCCCAGCAGGCGCGGCACGTCCTGCAGCTCGGCATGGTTCCAGCTGGTTTCGATGAAGGCGACGAAATGCTCGCGGGCGGCGGCGAAGTTGGCGATGGCCTCATGTGCCAGCACCTCCACCGTGCGCCGGTTCTCCATCGCGCTGGGGTCATCTTCGCCACTGCCGCCGGCGCCCAGATGGGCGACCTGGTCGTCCAGCGACGCGTCCACGTAGAGCAATGCGCCGGCGATATCCAGCAGCAGGTTCTCGTCGATCTGCTGGCGCCCTTCGACCACGCCACGCAGCGCATCGCGCTGCTGCACGACCACCCCGCGGGCAACGCCCAGGCCCATCATGCCCAGCGTATCGGCCACGGCGCCAAGTTCGTTGGCCTGGGTCTGCAGCTGTTCGGGCGCACCGCCAGTACGCAGGTGCAGGTCCAGCGCATCCTTGATACGCAGCAGTTCTTCCTTCACCGCGCTGCCCACGGTATCCAGCAGCTCGCGGTTGCGCCCGCTCAGGCTGCCACGCGCATGGTCCAGCTCGGCCTCGGTGGCGCTGACGCTGTCCGGCGCGAACGCCAGCAGCACGCTGTCATGCACCCCTTCTTCGCCCCGCGCGGCACGGATTTCGTTGAGCAGCGGCATCAGCACGATCGGAATGTCGCGGTGACCGTTCTGCAGACGCTCCAGGTAATCGGGCAGCAGCACGCTGCCGCGCATCAGGGTCGCGCAGGCTTCATCCCGATCAGCCACGCTACCGGCGCCGATGGCATTGGCCAGCTGCTCCAGCTCCTCGGCCACCATCGCCGGGGCGTACAGCTCGACCATGCGCAGGGTGCCCTGCACCTGGTGCAGGTAGCCGGCGCAGATGCGCATGCGGCTGGAATCGGCCTGGTCTTCCGCGTAGTACTCGACCTCGTTGCGCACCTGGCGCAGGGTCTCGTCCAGCTCGGGCTTGACCCAGCCCAGCGCTGCGTGGCTCATCGCATCGCGCAGACTGCTCATGGACGCGCTCCGTTCGCCGCCGCGCGGTGGCCGCGCGAGTTCTGGCGTGGGAAATGGAAATGCTTCATCGACTGGTTCCTTGCTCGCCGCCCTGCCCGCGTCACGCCGGCAGCTTGAAGTCGGCGACCGAACGGCGCAGGTCGGCCGCCAGCTGCGCGAGGTGACCGATCGATTCGGCGGTCTGCCCGGCACCCTGCGAGGTCTGGCCGGTGATCTGCCGGATCACGCCCATGGTGCGGGTGATGTCCGAGGCCGCAGCCGACTGCTGCTGGGCGGCGATGGAGATGTTCTTGATGAGGGTGTTCAGTGCATTGGACACGCGCTCGATTTCGGTCAGTGCGGTGCCGGCGTCCTCGGCCAGGCGTGCACCGGACACCACTTCGGCGGTGGTCTGTTCCATCGAGGTGACCGCTTCGTTGGTATCGGCCTGAATGGCCTGGACCAGGTTCTCGATGCGTCGGGTTGCGCCCGAGGTGCGTTCTGCCAGGCGCTGCACTTCGTCGGCCACGACCGCGAAACCGCGGCCCGCTTCACCGGCCGAAGCCGCCTGCACCGCCGCGTTCAATGCCAGGATGTTGGTCTGCTCGGAAATGTCGTTGATCAGTTCCACGATCGAGCCGATTTCCTGCGAGGACTCACCCAGGCGCTTGATGCGCTTGGAGGTTTCCTGGATCTGGTCACGGATCTGGTCCATGCCCTGGATGGTCTCGCGCACCACGCCGGCACCTTCGGCGGCGATCACCACCGAGCGTTGTGCCACGTCGGCCGACTCGGCCGAGTTGCGCGACACCTGTTCGATGCTCGCCGCGATTTCGCCGATGCGGTCCGAAGCCGAGGTGATCTGGTTGGCCTGGTGGCCCGCCGCTTCTGCCAACTGCATGGCGGTGGCCTGGGTTTCCTGGGTGGACAGCGCGACCTTGGCCGAGGTGTCGTTGATGGTGGTCACCAGGTGGCGCAGCTCGTCGACGGCGTAGTTGATCGCGTCGGCGATGGCGCCGGTCATGTCCTCGGTCACCGAGGCCTTCACTGTCAGGTCGCCCTCACCCAGCGAGGAGATTTCGTCCAGCAGCCGCATGATCGCCTGCTGGTTGCGGCTGTTGAACTCCACCTGGGTCTGGTAGCGCAGTTCCTGCTCGCGCGAGCGGCTGCGCACGTTGGTGGAGACGAAGCCGATGATCGCGATCAGCGACAGCGCACCGGACACCACGCCGATCCAGAAGTTCGGGAACAGGCGGGTGTCGGACACCGAGCCGAACGAGGAGAACGCCTCGAACAGCTTGCGGCTGTCGTCCAGCATGTGTGCCGACCCCTGGCCCAGCGCAGTGGCCGCCGACTGTGCGGCGAACAGCTGGCGCGAGCTGGCCAGGATCGCGTCGGCGTCCTGCTTCATTGCTTCCCACTTCTGCTGCGACTGCTCCAGTGCGGCCACGGCAGCAGCACCGCGCACGGCAGTGATGCCCAGTTCCTCGTTGCCGTTGCGCAGGCCGTCGAGCACCTGCGAGAACACGGTGATGTCGCGTGCCAGTGCATCGCCGGACGTCGCCGCAGCGCTGCCACCGGCGCGCATTTCGGTCACGCGACGGGCCATGGAGCCGGCCACCACCACCTGCTGCAGGGCGCTGTACACCTGCGACGACGGCGCGCCGGAGGCGGACATCGCACGCACCAGCTCGTTCAGCTGGGCCTGCAGGCCCGGCACCGCGCCGGTGAAGTTGTTGGCATTGCCGGCCAGCGCCAGCACCGCCGGTTCACTGGCGACCAGCTGCCCGGCCTGCTTGCCCAGCGGCGCCCAGGTTTCGGCCAGGGTGGCGATCGCACCCGACACGCCCGGCTCCTTGCCGTAGCGCCCCTGCAGGGTCGACACGTTCTGTTCGATCGCGTTGCGGGTGGCCTTGAAGGCGGTGAACGCCTGCGCGTTGCCGCCCACCGCGTCACGGCCCTGGTTGGCCAGCTGCTGCGACAGCACCTGCAGGTCGGCTGCCTTGGAACCGGCATCGGCCAGGCGACTGCCCTGCCAGGTGGCGACGCCGGTGTTGACGCCGAACAGGATCATCGATGCCAGCAGCAGGAACAGCCAGAGGTTGCTGCCGCCCAGCCGCAGCTTGCCGGTCTTGGTGGCGTCCGAAGCAGTACTCATCGTTCAACCTCGATCTTCAATGCAGGGGGCGATGCCCGGCCTCAGGCCGCGGCTTGCCGGAATTCAGGGGTACGCGACAGCAGCGAGAGCGAGAACACGCCCCAGTCGTGGCCGTCGGCGTGGAAGGCGCGATCGACGAAGTGGCCGTAACGTCCTTCGGCCAGCGTGCCGGCCGCGATCTGCTGGTCCAGTTCGAAGCTGCGCTGGCCGAACAGTTCATCGATGGTCAGCGCGACGTCGCCGCCGGCCTGGCGCATGATCAGCACGCGCTGGCCTTCCTGCTGCACGGTACGCGTGCCTTCCAGGAAGTACTTCAGGTCGACCACCGGGAACAGGTTGCCGCGCAGGTTGCCCACGCCCAGCAGCCACGGCTGCGCGCACGGCACCGGGGTCACCGGCGGCATCGGCACGATTTCCACCACTTCGCGGAAATCGGACACCAGCCGGCGCTGGCCGACGCGGTAGCCCACGCCACGCCAGAGGTCCTGGGCGAACTGCCGTTCGGGCAGCTGCACCGCATGGGCCAGGCTGCGCCGTTCGTAGGCTTCGAGAATGTCGAAGGGCGAGCGCATCAGGCCACCAGTTCGTTGATCCGCGCGATCAGTTCATCCTCGCGCGGCGGCTTGACGATGTAATCGGCTGCACCCTGGCGCAGGCCCCATGCCTTGTCGGTTTCCATCGCCTTGGTGCTGACGATGATCACCGGGATGTGCTTGATCGCTGCGTCACGGGCCATCGCGCGGGTGGCCTGGAAGCCGCTCATGCCGGGCAGGACCACGTCCATCAGTACCAGCTGCGGCACCTGGTCGCGGACCAGCTGCAGTCCATCCTCGGCGTTGTCCGCTTCCAGCACCTCATGGCCGGCACGGCGCAGCCACTGGGTGAACACCGCGCGGTCGGTCGGTGAATCCTCGATCAGAACGATACGAGCCATTGTGCCTTTCCCCCCTGGTCAGGCGTTGACGTATGTGCGGATGGCACCCAGCAGTTCTTCACGCGTGAAAGGCTTCGTCAGGTACTGCTCCGAGCCGACGATGCGTCCCCGCGCCTTGTCGAACAGGCCATCCTTGGACGACAGCATGATGACCGGGGTCGCCTTGAACAGCTGGTTGCCCTTGATCAGCGCACAGGTCTGGTAGCCGTCCAGGCGCGGCATCATGATGTCGACGAAGATGATCTGCGGTTGCTGGTCTGCGATCTTCGCAAGCGCTTCGAAGCCGTCGGTGGCGGTGACCACCTCGCAGCCTTCGCGCTTGAGCAGCGTTTCCGCAGTCCTGCGGATGGTCTTCGAATCATCGATGACCATCACCCGGAGTCCTGCGAGTTCCCCGCCCGCAGTCGTGTTTTCAGTCATTGCCTATCCCCAAGCGCACGGCCCGATCTCTGGCGGGGGCCGCTACGAAAGCGTATCTATATCGCACTTTCCGCGCCCGCTTCAAGGCCGCCCCATGGCGCGGGGCATGGCACCCTCCTGAACGTGACGGGTTTCGCAATGCGTGCGCGACCGCCGGGCGGACGCTGCGTTGCAGTACGGCAGGGAGGCGCGCGACCGGCGTTGCCGCTACCATCAACGCCTTGCCAGACAGGTGCGCCCATGCCGTTGAACGTCATCGTGGTGATGGACCCCATCGCCCACATCAAGATCGCCAAGGACACCACCTTCGCCATGTTGCTGGAAGCCCAGCGCCGCGGCCATGCCCTGCACTACGTGCGCCCGGGCGGGTTGGCCCTGGAAGGTGGCGTGGCGGTGGCCCAGACCGCACCGCTGCAGGTGCGCGACGACCCGGCCGGCTGGTATGAGCTGGGTGCGTTCAGCCGTACCGAGTTCGGTCCCGGCCAGATCGTGCTGATGCGCAAGGACCCTCCGGTCGACGCCGAGTACATCTACGACACCCAGGTGCTGGACGTGGCCGCCGCTGCCGGTGCCTGCGTGGTCAACAACCCGCAGGGCCTGCGCGACTACAACGAGAAGCTTGCCGCCCTGCTGTTCCCGCAGTGCTGCCCGCCGACCCTGGTCAGCCGCGATGCCAAGGCGCTGAAGGCCTTTGCCCTGGAACACGGCCAGGCGGTTCTGAAGCCGCTGGATGGCATGGGCGGCCGCTCGATCTTCCGCAGCGGCCAGGGCGATCCGAACCTGAATGTGATCCTGGAAACCCTGACCGACGGCGGCCACAGGATGGCGCTGGCACAGAAGTTCATTCCCGACATCACCGCCGGCGACAAGCGCATCCTGCTGGTCGATGGCGAACCCGTCGACTACTGCCTGGCGCGCATCCCGCAGGGTGATGAATTCCGCGGCAACCTCGCCGCCGGTGGCCGCGGCGAAGGCCGCCCGCTGAGCGAGCGCGACCGCTGGATCGCCGCCCAGGTCGGGCCGGAGATGAAGCGTCGCGGCATGCGCTTCGTCGGCCTGGACGTGATCGGTGATTACCTGACCGAGGTCAACGTGACCAGCCCGACCTGCGTGCGCGAACTGGACGCACAGTACGGCCTGAACATTGCCGGCACCCTGTTCGACGCACTCGAGGCCGGCCTGCGCTGATGTCTGCCGCACCTGCCGTACTGCCCCCGCCGCCGCGCGAAGCGCAACGGCTGGGGGCGACCATCGCGCTGTCGGTGCTGGTCCACGCCCTGCTGATCCTGGGCGTGGGCTTCGCCGTGAAGGGCGATGCACCGCTGGTGCCGACGCTGGAAGTGATCTTCAGCCAGACCCGCACCGCACTGACGCCGAAGCAGGCTGATTTCCTGGCCGCAGCCAACCAGGAAGGCGGTGGCGAACACGACCGCGCACAGCGTCCGCGTGACAACCAGGCCGGCATCGTGCCGCAGGCCCAGTCCGGAATCAGCCCGATTCCGCAGCAGCAGCAATCGGCCGCACCGGTTCCGCCGCCGCAGGCGCGGGTGGTCAGCAGCCGCAATGGCGAAGAGGTGGTCACGCAGGCGCAGTCCCGGCCCACGCCGGATCAGCCCGAACCGGATGCGCCCTTGAGCGCACGCGAACAGCGCGACGTGGAGATGGCGCGCCTGGCCGCCGAAGTGCACCTGCGCTCGGCGCAGTACGCCAAGCGTCCGAACCGCAAGTTCGTGTCGGCCAGCACGCGCGAATATGCCTATGCCAACTACCTGCGTGCCTGGGTCGATCGCGCCGAGCGCGTCGGCAACCTGAACTACCCGGACGAGGCCCGGCAACGCCGCCTGGGTGGCCAGGTGGTGATCAGCGTGGGTGTGCGCCGCGATGGCAGCGTGGAAAGCAGCCGGATCCTGCGTTCGAGCGGGACGCCGTTGCTGGATGAGGCGGCACTGCGGGTGGTGAAGCTGGCACAGCCGTTCCCGCCGTTGCCGAAGACCGAGGATGAGATCGATATCCTGCAGGTCACGCGCACGTGGGTGTTCCTGCCGGGCGGCACCCTGCACGACGATCGGTAGGGTTTGTTGCCCGGACCTGCGGCCCGGGACCCGCTGAACGTCAACGTCAACGTCAACGTCAAAGGCGGCGGTTGGACTGTGGATTTGGTGTGGCGGGGTGGCTGGGCAGGAGACGCCGTAAACCCATCCTTGAAGTGACCCCCGAGACTTGGACGACGTCAGGCGG
>OFRD01000304.1_pt1 | contig 18926 bp, 18 predicted proteins | sample 1543041 | NCBI WGS metagenome assembly OFRD01 (sample SAMN07774234, study PRJEB24372) | wastewater metagenome | isolation source: Exp Tend CN 100WW | collected 2016-02
AAAAGAAGAAAAAGGAGTTACTTATGGGAACAATGCTTATCGTAACTTCTTATAAATACAATGCTTCTTCACGGTATTTAAAAATTTTTTATAATAATGGCTCAGGAGAGCTATATCACCCTGTACCTGAATTTATCTACAATAATTTGTTGCGCTGTAGTGACAAAACAGCCTTTGTACATAAGTACTTAGAATACGATGTGCATTTTACTCGTGTTTCAATTCAATAAATTAAAAAATATGCAATAAATCAAAGTGATGAGTCCGACATATAACGTAAAAATGTTCAAATATTAGTTTGAACATTTTTACAATCTGTATTGATTAAAAAATGCCTTATATCGGCAATCTCATTGCTGTCAGAAGCAGCATTATTTATAACAAATCATAAATAATCCTGCGCCTATAGAAAAAGTCATACTGATGAAACGTTCATCACCTTCAACCAACTCAATAAATTTTTTAACTTCCGCAGCGTGAGAGATGACATTATCAACAATCAAAACACCGCCCTGCGGATGAATCATTTTTTGTAGAAAAATCCAATAATCGACATAAGCATCGCGTTCAGCATCTAATAAGATAAAATCATAGTGATTTGCACTATTTTCAAGAAAGTTTTGCGCATCACCGACCCAAAAATCAATCACATGATCCAATGCCAACTCTTGAGCATATTGCTTTGCTTGAGTTGTGCGAGATTGATCTATTTCTAATGTGGTTACATGACCTTGCGTTTCTTGCGCAGCATCTGCCAGCCATAAAGTCGAATACCCTGTTGAAGTTCCAATCTCCAGAATACTCTGCGATTGCTGAATACGAATTTGCATGGCTAGAAATAATGCAGAGTCTGGTTCAATATTTCGATAACGCTGAATACGATCAGTTTGCAAAGCATCAAATTTGATAAAATTTTGATACAACTCTTGCATCCGTTGTTGAAATACCAAACTCATGCTCATATCAGATGTCTCTATTTTTAGTGTTTGTACCGATTCTAACTTATCTATAATAAAAATCTATACTTAAGCCGTTTCTTGAATCAATTTAAATCGTGGTAATACTTGACCATCCGATAAAATAACGGTCTCTTGAAACATCTCTAATGGACGTACCCACATAGAATAATCACCATATAAACACTGATAGACCACCAGCTTTTCACCCGTTTCACTGTGTGTCGCCACATGAAAAACTTGATATAAATTCCCTTTATAATGTTGATAAATTCCAGATTTAAGATTCATTGATTTTTGCCTAGTGAAAAACTTCCCCCTCATCATAATCAAATTTTTTATTGATCATTACATAAATCCTATTATTTCCATGAAATATCGGATAAATATTTGAATATTCACATTAACCCCTCATCTTCCAAGTTAAAAGCTTGTTTACATTAATGAAGAACAAATCAATCTACTTATTCGATCTTAATTATAAAAACAAACTGTTTTACCTATTTAATGGTTTGTTTTATGATGACTGCATTCAATAGACATTTACTCCTTTGGAGACCTTTGCCATGTTAGATCAAAATACTTCAGCACAATTAAAAACCCTACTTGAACGCTTAGAAAGTCCAATTGAAATTGTGGCATCGCTCAATGATTCCGACAAATCAGACAAAATTAAAGAATTGGTCACTGAAATTGCAGCGTTATCCGATCAAGTGACTGCTCGTTTTGATGGAAGCAATAGCCGTCGTCCAAGTTTTGGCATTGCCAAAGTTGGTGAGCAACCACGGGTTAACTTTGCTGGCTTGCCGATGGGTCATGAGTTCACCTCTTTAATTTTAGCCTTGTTACAAGTTTCAGGTTATGCGCCTAAAGTGTCTGATGAAGTGTTGGCACAAATTAAAGGCTTAAACTTAACGGCTGATTTTGATGTGTTTGTCTCTTTAAGCTGTCATAACTGTCCTGACGTGGTGCAAGCCTTAAACCTGATTGCCATTAATAACCCAAATGCCACTGCCACCATGATTGATGGTGCGTTCTTCCAAGACGAAGTGGAACAGCGCAAAATCATGGCCGTACCGATGTTGTTCCAAAATGGTGAGCATATTGGTCAAGGTCGTATGACTTTGGAAGAAATTGTGGCAAAACTCGATACACACTCATCCAGTAAAGATGCACAAAAACTCAATGCTAAAGGGGTGTTTGATGTACTGGTGATTGGTGGTGGCCCTGCGGGCAATACCGCAGCCATCTATGCAGCACGTAAAGGCATTCAAACGGGGATTGTGGCGGAACGCTTTGGTGGTCAGGTCATGGATACCATGGACATTGAAAACTACACTTCAGTACAAAAAACACAAGGCCCAAAATTTGCTGCTGAAATGGAAGCCCATGTCCGTGCTTATGATGTCGACATCATGAACTTACAAAAAGTGGCTGCCATTAAAGGTGCCGATGAAACCGTGAATGGTTTGGTTGAAGTGACTTTGGAAAATGGCGCTAAACTGGAATCAAAAACCATTATTTTATCGACTGGTGCACGTTGGAGAGAAATGAATGTACCGGGTGAGCAAGAATACAAAACCCGTGGTGTGGCTTACTGCCCACATTGTGACGGCCCCTTGTTTAAAGGCAAACGTGTTGCAGTGATTGGTGGGGGGAATTCGGGTGTGGAAGCGGCGATTGACCTTGCGGGGATTGTTGAGCATGTGACTTTGGTTGAGTTTGATACCAAACTGCGTGCTGACCAAGTTCTACAAGACAAACTCAACAGCTTGCCAAATACCACCGTGATTATGAATGCACTCTCGACTGAAGTCGTGGGCGATGGTTCACAAGTGACGGCACTTAAATACAAAGACCGTGCTACGAATGTAGAACATACGATTGAGCTTGCAGGCATCTTTGTACAAATTGGTTTATTACCAAATACGGATTTCTTAAAAACATCCAATGTTGAGCTTTCAAACCGTGGTGAAATTGTGATTAACGACCGTAACGAAACCAATGTAAAAGGTGTGTTTGCGGCGGGTGACTGTACCACTGTGCCATACAAACAAATCATCATTGCCACAGGTGAAGGTGCCAAAGCATCATTGTCGGCTTTTGATTACATCATCCGTTCAGGGCAGTAATTGGGTAAATTAAATCATTTATATTGAATGATAATACATAGGCTTATATCTATTCGTAGATATAAGCCTTTTTTTTCAATCATTTTTTATCAAAGGTTACATTTTATTAACAATTTTTTGATCTTTATTTGAGCTATTTTCTATTATATTCGCACATATCCCATTCATGTGGATAAAACAATTAAAAGGAAATATGACAATGAATAAACTACTTGTTGCTTTAGGTCTTGCTGCTACTGTTGCACTTGTTGGCTGTAATAAAGAAAAAGCGCCTGAAACAGGTGCTACAACTGGTCAACACATAGAAAATGCTGCAACTCAAGCAGGTCAGGACATTAAAAATGCTGCTGACGAAGCAGCGGCAAAAACTGAAGCTGCAACAGATAAAGCGGTAGCTCACATTGATGCCGCAGCAGACGAAGCGGCTAAAAAAACTGAAGCAGCGGCAGATGATGTAAAAGCAGCTGCAAAAGATGCCACAGCGGCAACAGCGGGTGCTGTTGAACAAGGTGCTGCTGACGTGAAACAAAAAGCCCAGTAATCATCTGTTTTGAAAAAGCTCCTAATTTGGAGCTTTTTTTATTTTAATCGACCTTGCTTTTTACGTTGCATTCCTTATATGGTTAAAGTGCTAAAATTTTCTAAGAGCATGTTTATATGTCATATTCTCATCATAATGAAAAACATTATATTCATAGAACTGGTTGGCTTCGTGCCGCAGTACTGGGGGCTAATGATGGGATTATTTCAGTCACCAGTTTAATTATAGGTATGGCAGCAAGCGGAGCATCAACTCAAGTGCTACTGATCACTTGTGTAGCGGGTCTCATTTCAGGTGCAAGCTCCATGGCTGCTGGTGAATATATTTCCGTAAAATCACAAGTGGATATTGAAGAAGCAGATCTACATATGGAGGCTAAAGAATTAGATAAAAATCCAACACATGAACTCAAAGAATTAACCCAAATTTATATCATGCGCGGTTTAAACCCAGAGTTAGCGCATGAAGTTGCCGTGCAACTCACTGCTCATGATGCCCTTGGCGCACATGCACGTGATGAAATAGGTATTCATGAAAATACGGCTGCCAACCCATTACAAGCTGCGGGTTCATCTGCTCTTGCCTTTTCATTGGGTGCACTCTTCCCAATGTTCTCTATTTTAATTAGTCCAGATCAATATGTTGCAACAGTCGTCATGATTGTAGGCGTTTTATCCTTAGCTGGGCTAGGTGCTTTATCGAGCTACTTTGCAGGAACATCTATGCTCAAAGGCAGTTTACGTGTCGTGATTTGGGGAATTATTGCCATGAGCTTCTCTGCATGGATTGGTTCAATGTTTAACGTCCATCCCATGTAAATTAATTGATTTATACTGATATAAAGAATCAATTATGCTCCCTTAAACAGACTATATGGCTCATCTTTTCCTTTATCGGTAACAGCATCAGGGTAAAATATCATCCTACCTGCTCCCCTAGTGAACGCCCACAATCCAAAATAAACAAGCTATTAATCACACATTTTTAGTAATAAAAAAGCCCCTTAAAATAAGAGGCTTTTTAAATTTTGGTTTTTAAATCTAGTTTAAGGCTTCTTTTAAATTACAGCCAAAGCCCATAATCTCTTGTGCCTGACGGTACGATGTATACCGATTTAAAATAAAATCATAAAATTGATCTGCATTTGCAAAACTTTTTGCTAAATCTTCATGCTGCGCATGAGGCAATTGAAGCTGCCCTATCAAACTCAAATTTTGATGCCCCAAATGATACATTTCAGCAAAATAACCATTCATCATTTCACAATAGGCTGTTTTAACTGGTTTTAAAGACGTTCGACTGACTGCATGTAAATTTAGAGTCTTAAGCTGACGACTATCAAATACCGACTGATCTGAGAAAGCAATACTATTTGTTTTTTTAAAGGCTTGATAATCCTTCGATAATTTTTGATTCAATAAGTCAAAGCGCTGTTGCAAGCTGGCAACATCCTGAACTTGATACTTTTGAGGATCAATCTGTGTTTCATTTTGTTCAGAAGATGAACAGGCTGAAAGCACTAAAGTTGAAATTAAAGTCGCTAAAATTAACGGCTTCAGCATAAATTGTCCAATAATTACCGAATACAGCACAATATTATGCCTGAAAATATCCAGTCAAATTGATTTTTCATTTTATTAAACCGATGGATTGAACTTTTATACGATCCAGTGTGAAAGGTTATTTTCAAATTTCTTTATTTAAGAAAATCAAAAAAATAATCATTTTATTTCGTAAAGAAATAACGAATATTATTTGCTTAATTTTGAGTGCTTGGGCAAAGTAATCTGTACTCGTAGGAGCTAAATATGACTTTATTAGAACAACTCGATATTAAACATCCTATTTTCCTTGCCCCAATGGCAGGTGTTTCTACCCCTCAATTGGCAGCAGAAGTCTCTAATCAAGGTGGTTTAGGTTCACTCGGCTTGGGTGCAAGTTCTGTTGAAGCAGCACGCCAACAGATTTTAGAGACTCAAGCGCTGACTCACCAAGCCTTTCAAGTGAATTTCTTTTGCCACCAAAGTTCAGCTTTAGACCATGACCTTGCAAAGCAGTGGATTCAATATCTAATTCCTCAATTTGAGAAATATAATGCAGTTCCTCCAACTGAATTAGAATGTATCTATCCAAGTTTTTTAGATCATGATGATTATTTAAATTTGGTTTTACAAACAAAACCTAAAGCAGTCAGTTTCCACTTCGGCATTCCACATCCACATCAAATTCAAGCATTAAAAAAAGCTGGGATTATGACTATGGTTTCAGCGACGAATCTAGCTGAAGCACTTGCAATTGAAGCCGCAGGTATTGATATTATTATTGCTCAAGGCATTGAGGCTGGTGGGCATCGGGGCATTTTTAATGAAACATTTGACAGTGCGGTAAAAACTTCTGACTTGGTTCAGTTGTTAAAAAAACATTGTCATTTACCGATCATTGCTGCTGGTGGTCTGATGAATGGACATCAAGCCCAGCGACTCATACAATTAGGTGCTGAAGCCGTTCAACTGGGAACTGCATTTGTACAATGTAAAAGCTCAAATGCCAATGCTGCTTATCGAAAAGCATTATTCAATACCCCCATTACTCAAATCACTGAAAGTATTTCAGGTCGTCCAGCACGTGGTTTAATTAATCATTGGCATACCCAAATTGATCGACCTGAACGACCTAATGTCGCCACCTACCCTTATTCTTATGATTTAGGCAAACAACTCAATGCCGCAGCATCAGCCCAAGGAGACTTTGGTTTTTCTGCATTCTGGGCGGGAACAAATGTCGCTCAAATTCGTGAAATGGAAGCTGCGGATTTAGTCAATCAACTGGTGCTAGAAATGAGTCAAACGCAATAAGGTAAATGATAAAAAACCTCTCAATTGAGAGGTTTTTTACTCGCTACGCTTTATTTTGTTTCAAGTAAATTAATCTGTTCCACCTGAACATCACTCATGATTTCACCTTGTGCTAAAAGATCATCAAAATAGGCTTCAACCACTTTGTACTGATCGGCCGTACTTTCTACTTTATACATATTTTGACGAAATTCATTACTGGAACGTAAACCTTTGGTATACCAAGCAATATGTTTCCGTGAAATACGACAACCAGAGTACTCACCATAGAATTCATAGAGTTCCGATAAGTGCCCTAAAAGTACATCCTTAACTTCTTGAATATTCGGTGCAGCTAAATGTTGACCTGTTGCCAAATAGTGAGAAATTTCACGAAAAATCCAAGGGCGACCTTGTGCAGCACGACCAATCATAATGGCATCAGCACCCGTGTAGTCGAGCACATACTTGGCTTTTTCAGGACTGTCGATATCACCATTGGCAATCACAGGAATACTTAACATTTGTTTGACTTCTTTAATCAAACGATAACGTGCCGTATTTAAATACATGTCCTCACGCGTACGACCATGCAATGCCAATGCAGCTATGCCCGCTTGTTCTGCACGTTTTGCAACACGCATAATATTTTCATGACCATTTAAATAACCCAATCGAGTTTTTAAAGTCACAGGAACATCAACTGCGGCAACAACGGTATCTAAAATACGCGCGACCAGATCTTCATCTTTTAACAACGCTGAACCAGCTAACTTATTACATACTTTTTTAGCAGGACAGCCCATGTTGATATCAACAATTTGTGCACCATTTGCCACTTGAAAACGTGCTGCCTCAGCAAGATCTAATGGATCTGAACCTGCAATCTGTGCCGATATCGGGGCAAGCTCGCCATCAAAATTAGCACGATATAAACTTTTTTTACTCATACGTAAGGTCTGGTCTGATGTCATCATTTCACTGACTGCATGCCCAGCACCAAAATATTTACATAACGTCCGAAATGGACGATCCGTAACACCTGCCATCGGCGCAACAATTAAATTATTTGACAGTTGATATGGACCAATATACATATAAATTCATCACTTTTTCGACCGACATAGTATACTGCATCTACTGTATTGGCTCATCCTTTTGGAACATGTTTTCATCCTTATGAAAAAAACTCTTTTTATTTCATCTCATCTTAAATCCTTGAGTATCCTTGCATTGTCGCTAAGTTTAGTGGCATGTGGTGATGGTTCTTGGTGGTCAAAAAATAATGAACCGACTTTAGAAGAAGATCAAATTAAACGTCTCATTCCACCACGGGTGAACAATCGTAGTTCATGGGCTAAAGATATTTTTAGTATTACCAATCAGCTTGATATCCCTCAAACCAAAGAAAATATTTGCAGTATTGTCGCTGTTGTAGATCAAGAATCTAACTTTGTCGCTGACCCACAAGTTCCGGGTTTAGGTGAAAAAGCAGTGAAAGAAGTCCAAGACCGTTTAGAAGAAAAATTTAAAGATAAATTAGGCGATGGTTTGGGCGGAACAGTTGCGGGTTATTTTCAAGAAGTTTTAAAAAATCAGCCAAGTCCTGAAGATAACTATTTAAGTCAAATGCGTCGGGTGAAAACTGAACGTGAACTGGATGAACTATATCGCGAAATTTTTGCTTATATGTCCAAGCACTACCATGTCAGTGCATTAACGGGTGCAGCAAAATTAGTGGGCCAAGACATTGGTGAAAAGCTAAATCCAATTACCACATTGGGTTCAATGCAGGTTCATATTGGATATGCTAAAGAACACAAACGCCAAGGTGGCAATATTGCAGAATTACGCACTGACTTATATAGTCAATATGGCGGTTTGTATTACGGTATACATCGTTTAATGATGTATCCTGCGGATTATGATAAAGCGATTTATCGTTTTGCAGACTATAACTCAGGTATGTATTCAAGCCGTAATGCAGCATTCCAAAGTATGCTCAATGATCTTACAGTCGCTGAATTAGACTTAGATGGAGACCTGTTACTTTACAACAAAGATGGTTCCATTCGCTCTGTCAGCAGTCAATCTGAACGTGAATTGATTAGTGTGTTTGCAACCAATAACATCTTGGTCACACCACGTCAAATTCGTACAGACTTAAAGAAAGAAAAAGATAAAAGTTTTGAAGATACAGCAACATACCGTGCAGTAACTAAGCTCTACAAAGAGAAAATGGGTAAAAAACCTATCTATGCCATCATGCCTGAGGTCGTTATTTCTGGCCCTAAACTTAGCCGTGACTATAATACCAACTGGTTTGCAACACGCGTAAATGGAAGATACCAATCATGTATGCAACGAGCAAAAAGAATAAAAATTTAGCGCTCTTCGATTTTGATGGAACCCTGTGTACAAAAGATAGTTTCACGGGGTTCATATTCTATGCGCTCTCTAAACGGCATATCGTCAAACAAGGGATTAAAATCCTACCGTGGATCCAAGCCTATTATTTAAATGCCTACCCTGCACATGCGATGCGTTCTAAATTATTTAACGCAATGTTTACGCATGCAGATGCGCTAGAGTTACAACAAGTTGCTCTAGAATATGCAACCAGCTTAATGTCTCAACTGAATCCTGCGTTACTTAAACAACTAAAGCAGCATCAAGCTTTAGGTCATGATGTTGTGCTGGTTTCAGCATCGGTAGATATCTATCTCGAACCGGTCTGCCGCTTATTAAATATTGCTTTAATTTGTACGCAGACTGAAAAAATCAACAATTTATATACGGGACAATACACAACGCCAGATTGTAGTTCAGAACAGAAAAGACAACGTATTTTAGAAAATTATTCTTTAGACGATTATGCAGTGATTTATGCTTATGGCAACAGTCATGAAGATAAAGAAATGCTGGCTCTTGCACATCATGCCTATATGATCGGTGTCAATAAAATACTCCCACCACTACCGAACAGTATTCAAATTGCCATTTAACTTCAAAATATTCAGTACCTTGTTTATTTTCGATCTAAACAATAAATCAAACCATTAAAATTGAACAAAAATTCAAATTAAACTAATGTTTTATTGATAAAAAATACTGTGATAGTATCTACATAAATAATAAATATAGCGCATAACAAACAATAAATAAGGGTAAATGTATCATGAATTTATTTAATCCCCCCAAACAGGTAAAAGGTGTATCTATTCGTTTTGGCGAAAATCCTTTTGTCTTGCTGTCCTTATTTTTCCGTCAGGCTAAAAACCAAAATTGGAGTCAGCAAGAAATCACACATGTATTGGATAAAGCAAAAAAAGGCAATTATGCACATTTAGTTAAAACACTTAGAGCGCATATCCACCATTAAAAAAACCACTTCATTTAAAGTGGTTTCTTGGTGCAATATTTCATTTATTTCTTAAATGGAAATGCATATTTTGCTATACGTTTAAGTACACTACCATACTGTTTCAATAGGCTGGCATTGTTGTAATTCAAGCCATACTTTTCACATACAGCCTGTACCTTCGGTGCCATTTTACGATAGCGACGTGCTGGAATATCAGGGTATAAATGATGTTCGATTTGATGACTTAAATGCCCCGTCAAAATATGGAATGCTTCTGAACCTGTTAAGTTCGATGAACCACGAATCTGACGCATATACCAATGACCGCGACTTTCATTTTCCAGTACTGTTTTTGGAAACACTTCAACGTCTTTAGTGAAGTGACCACAAAAAATAATACTAAATGTCCAAATATTACGAATACCATTCGCAACAAAGTTACCCGCTAATACAGGCAAAGCCGCTGGACCTGCAATTAAGGGAAAAAATACATAATCTTTAAACAGCTGTTTGGTAATTTTAGTTTGTAAAGGTTTCCACTCTTCTTTTAGTTCCTGTTTCGTCTTACGACCAAACCACACTTTGCCAATTTCAAGGTTTTGAATTGCAACCCCCCATTGGAATAGCAAACAAAATGGAATGGCGTAAATAGGTTGTAAAAGAAAGCCGGGTTTCCAACGCTGTTCAGGGAAAAGACGTAATAATCCATAACCAATGTCGTCATCCATACCTTTAATGTTGGTATAAGTATGATGTTTATAGTTATGGGTTTGACGCCAATTATCCGCTGTACCCACAATATCCCACTCATAAGTTGAACCATGGAATTTTGGATCATTCATCCAGTCATATTGACCGTGCATGACATTATGACCCAACTCCATGTTTTCCATGATTTTAGAAAAACCAAGTAAACCTGTACCTAAAAGCCATGCTGGTGGAAACCATCCTGCAAATAAACAGGCACGACCCGCGATTGATGAATAACGCACGGCTGAATAAACACGGCGAATATATTTGGCATCTTTTTCACCAATATCATCTAAGACTTCTTGTTTAATCGCATCTAGCTCACGTGCTAAAGCATCGAGTTGAGATTGAGTAAGCTCGCCATTTTTAGGATTTTTAAAATATTGCATTTTAATCGGCATATTCATAATATTGGACTCACTTATAAATCAATAACAAGGTCAGACTGAGCTGAGTTGACACATATTTTCAATACATTACCGGATTCTGCATTTTGACTACCATTCACCATATTTTTGGTTGAACCTTCAACTTTATTGCAGACGCATTTATTACAAATACCCATACGACAACCATGAGTGGGTTTGATATTTTGCTGTTCCAAACTGGTTAAAATGGACTGCCCTTTTGGAATGGCAATGACTTTTTTAGATTTCAGTAAAGTTACATTGACAAAGCCAATATCAGAACTCTCTAGCGGTGTCATACTAAAAGCTTCACTTTTAAAACTTTGAGCATGTGCAAATAACTGTTCAGCTTGCGCTACAAATCCAGATGGACCACAAGCATAGACCACGTTATTTTCGATATTTGAAATTAATGCGGTATGCGCTACATTTAAACGCTCACCTGCATCATCTTCTTGAGTATAAAAAACTTGAAATGTAAAATTAGGATATTGTTCAGCGAGCTTCTCAAAATGTGCTTTAAATGCAACATCGGCATATTCTCTCACCCAATACAATAATTTTATCGGTGCTTGAGCCATCCGATTGGTCTTGGATAATGCTTTGAGTAAACTGAACATTGGCGTAATACCACTCCCCGCAGCCAGCAATACCATCGCTTGAGCTTGTTCAGGTAACAGCATATCGCCATAAGGCTGACCGAATTCAAGGATATCACCGACTTTAGACTGCTCAGCTAACCAAGAACTAACTTTACCCTGATCAACTTTTTTAACGGTTAATAGCACATGTTGTGCATCCAGTTGAGTCAAACTGTAGCTACGTTCATAGCGAGTACCATTAACACTCACAAAGATCGGATGATGCTGTCCAGCTTGCCCTACATCGAAATGACGATTGAACTGAATGGTTAAACTCACCATGTTTTGAGCAGAATTTTCTTTTTGAACAATTTTGCCCAATGCTTGATTGAGAGACCAAAGGGAGTTAAATTTTTGCAACCAAAAATTAGCTGCATGCTGATCAATAACAATTTCAGCAAGTGAACCTAGGGGAGATTTGGTTTTTTCTAAAACATGCATAGTCAGATACCACGCGATTGAATTTGTATTATTATACACATGTATATATATTTGTATATACACTTGTATTGTTTCTATTCATTTCCCATGTGACCAAGCAACCGCTATAATGTCTGAGTGTCTCTAATCTCTTGAAAAATATGAACCAGTCTTCAATTAAAAAAAACGTTACTACAACAATTGATGCACAAAATTTTGCGCATGAGCCAGTTGTTGTCCGCACCGTCGGTCGAAAAGCAACGATTACCAAAGAAGAACTGTTTCAAGCTGCACTCAATTTAATTGGTCCTCAAAAAAGTATTTCATCCCTAAGCTTACGTGAAGTTGCCCGAGAAGCTGGCATTGCACCGAACAGTTTTTATCGACATTTCAAAGATATAGATGAGCTTGCAATTGAATTGATTGATCGCTCAGGCAATGTATTACGCCAAATTCTACTTGAAGCACGTTTAAAAGCCTCGAAACAAAACAGTATCATTCGCAGTTCTGTTGAGGTTTTTATTGAACAATTGGATGCAGATGAAGGTAATTTAAGTTTATTACTTCGTGAAGCCTATACCGGTTCTACCTCATACAAATTAGCCGTTGAACGCCAGTTAAATTATTTTCAGCAAGAACTCAAAGACGATCTAATTTTGTTAGAACGCTTAAATAACAGTAGACTGTGCCATCCTGAGTTGGTAGCAAAAGCCATTACGCAATTGGTGTTTAATATGGGCGCTAAACTCATCGACATCCCAATCAATGAACGTAAAGAAATAGCAGAACAAACCATGATCATGATTCGCATGATTTTAGAAGGCGCACGTCATTTGGATGAAGCCAAAATAAATTAATAACTTTATACTGAGGCGTTATCATTATCATTTATTGAGTATTCCCTCTACTCTTTTAGCCTCATTTTTCATGACTCTTTTTGTTGAGCAATAATATGTTTAACCAATTCGGCTGTCTTTTCAGGCTGTTCTAATGGGAACATATGTCCACCTTGCATCAAACTATAATTAATCTGATAAGTCTTTTGTATGCCTTGTGGAAAACCTTGTTTATAAAATGGACTCTTGTTTGCACTAATTAAATGGACAGGTACAACAGGTGCTTTTCTTGGTGTACGCCACCACCACGCAGGTACAGTTCGAAAAATTTCAGCTTCAACGAGCTTCGGTACAGCCAAAGTTAAACCACCGCGCTCAGCATCTTCTTGCAGGCCATGGTTTAGAAAATCTTGAAAACAGGTTTCATCAAAATGTCGGAATAATTGATTATGCCGCATTGAGGTATATGCATGCGCATGATCTTTCCAATGATCTGTGCGTTTCAAGGTAATTCCTGCTGGTGTAAATTGATCAATGGCTTTGAGTCTTAATTTCTTTGCAATCTCAAACATGGCTGATTTAGAACCAATCACAAAAGGCGGATCCATAATCACCAATTGTGAAAATAAATCAGGACGTTTATAAGCGCTCATGAGTGTTAATAACGAACCAAAGGAATGCCCCAGACCAACCACCTTTCTGCCCTGAAATTGTTGTTCAACATCATCAATAATTTGGTCGACCAAGTAACGCCAATCATGAGTAATGGGGTACTGTGGATTCATTCCAATCATTGGGATGGACTTTAAATCAAACTCATCTTGAAAATAAGTAAAGAACTTTTGATAACTTTGCGCAGGAATTCCATTGGCATGAGTAAAATGAATTTCTGTTTTCATAAATAATTCATCAGCCATTCGACTGTGCTCTTCTTTTGATAAAGTGATTAACCGAATTACTAGCTTACGTAAAAATATACGGAGATTAAATCAATAAATCATCAATAGGCTGACTTCAAAGTCAATTTTGCTCTTAATACAGCAATACTCAATAGAACGCTTATTTTTGTGAAACAAGCAAAGCTTGATTGGCTAAAAAAGTGGCACCACAGGTGGTTTTATCTCCAGCCAGTACAACGCCTCGCCCTTTTACCAGTGTTGACTGATCTGCTGCAATGGATGACACCACAACTTGGCATTTGGGACAATAATGTTTCATTCCATGCAAATGTACTGCAATACCATTGATAACAAATGTGTTTTCACATTCAGATACCATGCCGCCATGTGTCGTTGAAGACCCCATGGTCACTAAAGATTTAGCCATAATTGTTCTTATATGTTTTTAAAATTTATGCACTATTTTAACATGAGCCGAATTCTAAACGCCAGATAAGGCTATGTTTGGTGCAAAGTACAAGACAATAAAAAAGCACCCGAAGGTGCTTTTTTTTTCATTCAAATCTTAAGGTTTAACCACCACAAGCACTTGAATCGCTTCAGGTGTAACAGACAAGCCATCAAGCAAGCCAATACCTTCTTTTTGCAATTTTTGTAAACGTGCAATTTCATCTTCACGAATACTTGGATTAAATTGCTTAAGATAAGTTAAACGGTCAATTTCATATTGCCATTTATTGCCATACACTTCTTTGGCTTGTTGTTTAAAGCTTGGTAATGCTGCCTTCGCAAGATCCAAAGCTTGTACATAACGTTGTTCAATCACATCACGGCGCGCTTTCACCACCTGACGGCAGCTATTACTGTCCAAATGATGTAAATAAGGTTTCAAAATATCGGGGGCAATCTTATTCGATAAATCCTGACCTTTTTCACTCAATAGAACACGAATAAGTTGCTGTGGCAGGCTTGACGGTAAGTTCAAGGCTTTCGGAGCAACCACATCAACTTTAAACCATACTTCCAACAACACCGAACCTTGTGGTAATGCCGCAGATTTCAACACAGCAACATTGGTACTACCAAAGCCTTGTGTATTAATCATTTCCATTACACTTTCTGTGAATGGATGTTCCAGCGTTAAATACTGCGCATCTTCACGGGCTTGTGCTTGGTCACGGTAGAAAGTGGCTGTCATGCCTTCTTCATCAAGCGTTAAACCTTGAACCTGCATTTGGTCGGTTGGTTTAATGATCACCGTACCGTTACTTTGCTCATCAAAGTCAATATTGGTCGATGCCATGAAGCGCTTCATAAACATTGGCAACGTGGTGTTGTCATCATAATCTTCAAGCGCTTTCACAATTTCTTGCGCCACTATAGGACGACAAGAGTTGTATTCCAGCAAACGGTCACGACCTTCTTGCAATTCAATTTCTAAAGCTTCGCGCTGAACACAGACTTCCTCAAGTAAATCTTCAAACTGTTGACCCAAATCAGTCAATAAACAATCTTTTAATTTAAGAATAAAGTTTTCTTGCAGCGTTTGTGCCGTAGGTGAAATATTGCTGAAAATATTTAAACCTTCGTTGTACCAACGGAACATACGCTCTTGCGCTGTACCCACTAAATAGGGCACATGAATTTGAATACGGTTTTCTTGACCAATACGGTCTAAACGACCAATACGTTGTTCTAAAACGTCTGGATTCGCAGGTAAATCAAATAAAATGAGGTCAGAAGCAAACTGGAAGTTACGTCCTTCAGAACCAATTTCTGAACAGAGTAAAATTTGTGCACCGTAAGAATCTTCAGCGAAATAAGCAGCCGCTTGGTCACGCTCAAGTAAGCTCATGCCTTCATGGAACATGGCAGTACGAATACCTGCATGTAAACGCAGTACATTTTCCAAAGCTTCAACCACAGGTCCAGTACGTGCAATCAGCAATACTTTTTTGTGTTTCAACCCTGTGCGGAGCATTTCCATCAACCACATGACACGTGGATCGTGTTCCATCCAAGCACCATCAAGCTGTGCTTCTTCAGGCCACATTTGTTCACGTAGCTTGCCATCTTTAGACCAGTGTGCTGGTGCAGGTAATGCAGCAGGTTGGCAGTCACGACCTGGGAAACCTTGAATTGCTTCACGAGTATTACGGAATAAAATACGACCTGTACCATGACGGTCTAATAACTCATGAATGGCACGGAAGCGTTGCTCTGGTTCATCCTGAATGCTATGACCAAGCAAGCCTTCAATCGCAGATAAATGACCTTGTTCTAAAGGCATATCTGACATCAACACTTCTGCAATTTTTGCAGTGTGATGATATTGTGCTTCTTCATCCAAGAAACGCTCAAGTGAACTAAAACGCTGTGGATCAAGTAAACGTAAACGTGCGAAATGACTTTCTACACCCAATTGTTCAGGGGTCGCTGTCAGCAGTAAAACACCCGGTGTTTTCTCAGCCAGTTCTTCAACAAGGTCGTAACGGTCATTACCACCTTCTTCTTCACTCCACATCAAATGATGTGCTTCATCGACCACAAGCAGATCGAAACCCGCTTCTAGCGCCTGCTCACGTAAATCATCGTGATCGACCATTAAGTCCACGCTGGCAATGATGCATTGCTCAGTCAAGAATGGATTTAAATCGGGATCATGTTCTTTAATGGATGCTGTACGGGTTAAATCAAATAAAGAAAACTGTAGATTAAAACGGCGGCGCATTTCAATCATCCACTGATATTGCAGTGAATCGGGTACTAAAATCAGGATACGTTCTGAGCGACCTGTTTTAAGCTGCTGATGAATAATCAAGCCCGCTTCAATAGTTTTACCCAAACCCACTTCATCGGCAAGTAAAACACGGGGTGCAAAACGCTGCCCTACTTCATGGGCAATATACAGCTGATGCGGAATCAGACCGACACGCGCACCGACCATGCCACGTAATGGGCTTGCTTTCATATTGGCTTGCATAAGCAAAGCTTCAATACGAAGGTCATACCATTCTTTATAATCAATTTGACTGGCAAGCAACCGATCAAGTGGTTTAGACAACTGAATATGAGCGCCCACGCGAGTTTCATTTAATGATTTACGCTCTTCAGTCCCGTCTTCTAAAGTACGCACCACGTTATAACGCACCACACCATGACGATCTTCAAAAGACTCAACATTCCACTTGGTGCCTTCTTGATCTTGTAATTCATCTTTAATGTTAAAAACAATACGCGATAAAGGTGCATTATTACGTGCGTACACACGTGTTTCATCACTTTTCGGGAATAAAATGCTAACCGATCGTTCATCTACATCAATAAGAACCCCTAAACCAAGCTCTGTTTCTGTATCTGATAACCAACGCTGACCAATAGCAAACTGATGCAATTTTTCCACCTTTATCTAAAAATGAGGACACTAATTTTAAACTCAAAACCTGATTAGTATTTGAGCAAAAAAATAGGTCTTTAAGCAATATATTTTGACATAAAGCCCACTAAAAAGTGAGCAAATTCGATGACGATTAAAAAGTTTTTATCTTAAAAAGGAACAGGATAATAAAACTCCACAAGTTCCTCTGTTTGAGGATGGTAAAAACCCAAGTGTTCAGCATGTAAGCATAGACGGGGAATCAACTGTTGCTGTTCCAGTGTTGCATATAAAGTGTCACCCACAATCGGATGCCCCAGATACTGCATATGTACGCGGAGCTGATGTGAGCGGCCTGTAATAGGGGTAAGTTTGACACGCGTGACCGCCTGCCCTTGAATTTCAAAATGTTCAATGGCTTGCCAATGCGTTAATGCAGGCTTGTTATGATGAATATCGGCAATATGTAATGGCGGATGTTCAGGGTCGTAAACCACAGGCACGTCAACAGTACCTTCACCGACCAAATGTCCAGCCACAACGGCTTGATATGTTTTTGCTGTTTGACGTTCTTGGAACTGACGGGAAATGGTTTTTTGTCCCCATTTGGTCAAACCAAAAACCAAGATACCCGAAGTATCACGATCTAAACGGTGAATCAATAAGGTTTTAGGTTCTATTTTTAATAATCTGTTGATCACGCAATCTTGTAAATCTTCAGTTTTGCCGGGAACGGTGAGTACACCCGCAGGTTTATGGATCACCATAAAATCTTCATCACGATGTATCAGGTGTTCGGTTAGAAAATTACTCAATGTTCAATTCCAAGCTGATCGCGAAAACAAGCCAGCAATAATAGAAAGCTTGCCACAGAATTACAATGCTCAATACCAGAATTGACGACGGTTTTTCCGATTTTGACTCAAAATTATTTCAATTTAGCTTCAACGTCCCGCTGAATGCAGTACATAAAAGACGATCTCTAAAGTATCTTTGTCTAACTGCAAAATCAATCACTGCTCAGCAACAGCAAGCAATATTCCTTCATTCAATCATACTCGTCTGCTTGGCGCACTGAACGACCATAAATGAATGGTGAAAATTTGATTTTTTTGGGGCATGGGGTAAAACAGGAAAATTTGATCAGTACAAATAACGAGGCTATTTAAAAAAGTTTGAAAGGTTAATGTATAAAGGGTTTGATATGAATACTGAACGAAAAGCTCCTTTTTTCCGAAGCCATTAAAGTATAGATTTCGTATAACGACAATCTATGTTAAATAGGAACGAAAAATAACCAATTTCAGGGATATACCACCACTAGCTAAGGCCTTAATTTAATAAAAGTTAATTTATTACTATAACTTAAATATTAAATAGGTTAAAAAATGAGAAAATTTTTACTAGCTCCATTAATATTATCGTCACTCTTTGTATCCACACAAGCATCACATGCTGAAAAATTTACTCTTGCTATTATTGGCGATCCACAATATGACTGGCAATGTTCGAGTGAAGGGCCTAATGCAGAAAAATCAGATTATTGTAAGAGTCCAGATAAAGGATCAAATCAAGCAGAAGATAGCAACAATAAAGCCTTAATTGAAATTAAAAGAATAAAAAATGATACGAAAAATAATTACAAAGGTTTGATTATTAACGGAGACCTCACAGCCTTTGGACATACTGGTCAAAGAGAGAAATTCCAAAAATTCTACGATATCAAAGACTCTAGCATAATGATTTATCCAGCACTGGGTAATCATGATT
>OFRD01000305.1_pt1 | contig 18923 bp, 11 predicted proteins | sample 1543041 | NCBI WGS metagenome assembly OFRD01 (sample SAMN07774234, study PRJEB24372) | wastewater metagenome | isolation source: Exp Tend CN 100WW | collected 2016-02
AAATGTTCTGCTACATCTTCTTGCAGTTCTTGAAGTTCGGCCAAAACGTCTCGGGTAATCATCATAATGGTTTGGAAGGGTCGTCTTACCCATCCATCATAGCACGGACTGGGTGTGGTGTCAAGGAGAAGGGGACAGTGGCCAGACTGGACTCTTTGGGTCTATCGTATTTGAAGGTGCATCTCGTAATGCCTGACGATATATTTTCCATTCTTCTTTTTGTTGTAAATTTAGTGGACTATCATTTCCTTGCGTCCAATCCGATTGCGAAAGTAGAAAATCTCTTTTATTTCTCAATTCTTTCCAATAATCTCTGGATGCCTCCCTCAATTCTTCTTCTGCTAATTGCTCTCTCAGTCTTCTTTGCTTTTCTGCATCAAAAATTTCAAGTACTTGTTCGTAAATTCCAAGTTCTTCAATTGTTTCTTTGGGTGCATTCTTATATTCAATATAACCCGCATCATCATTCCAAATGACTGCATGAACATTAGAAGGAACCCAAGATAGGTCTTCTTTGATATCCCCAAAAGATTCATCATCCAATCTAATAAATTTTTCCGATACGATAAAGATTAATTTCATTCTACATCTCCAGATTTTAGTACATTTTGAATATTTTCAGAAAGTATATTATTCGCAATCATTCCTGGTTGAATTGATTGAATATAAAGTTGTTGATTTTCTTGATTTCCTTTTACTACCTCATTACGAAAACTTTCAACAGCAGCACCTGTTGACCTTTGTTGTTGTGAATTTTCAATTAATAAAGTAGGCATCCAAGTAATCGCACATCCCCACTCATCTACTGGTTCGCCTGTATTTGGGTTCATACCACGAATTTGAGTAAACCAAGAGCACTGAATACCTATACAATCTTTTTTAATTAGTGGGCAATATTTTCCTTGTTCGAGTTTCATAAATTAATTAATTCTTGCTGCATATTATAACATCAATATACTGAACTGCAAAGTCCATAGATGCACCAGCAGTACCATTATTGTTGACCGTAATGGAGTGATTGTGTGAACCTCCAGACTGAGTTGTAAAATCGTGTGAGTGACTACCACCACCACCAGAAGTGGTTCCACTGTGATTGTGGTCTACACTCATTCCAGCGGTAGTTCCTCCGTGATCGTGACCACCTGCATAAGTGGTCCCCTGCCCATTAGGAGCAGTTACTAGAACTCTATCCTGAAATGCACCCCCAGGACCAGTAAAACCATACCCACCTGCTTCATTGGCAGTGATATATCCATTAATTAAGTGATTGTGATCACCAACCGCATTAGTCGTGAATGTGTGAGTATGATTTGCACTTTGATTGCCAGTCGTGAATGAGTGATCGTGATTTATACTTTGGCTATTTGTAGGTCCTGAGTGTTGGTGACCACCGTGAGTATCAGAACTTGCAGAGTGATTGTGTTCTGGTAGTGGAACACCTCTACTTGCAAATACAGAAGTAAATGAGGAGGAACCACCAGAACCTCCACCAGTTCCAGAAACAACTCGTAATGCTTTATTATCGTGAGATGTAGATTTCGTCCAACCAGTTGGTGCTGATGCCTGATAGAATACTATTGTAGTACCAGAGGCAAATTCTGCTGCTATTGATTGCCAAGTTTGATCGCCTCTCAAATAAGTAGAAGAATTTGCAGTACCAGAAGCCAATCTAGCAGTCGGTACAGTACCAGTAGAAAGTTGTGATGCATTAAGATCAGTGCAATTAGTTAAAGTTCCAGAACTTGGTGTTCCTAATGCTGGAGTTACTAGAGTTGGCGAAGTAGCAAATACATTAGCACCAGAACCAGTCTCATCAGTAAGAGCTGTTGCAAGATTAGCAGAACTAAAAGAACCTAATGATGTTGTAGTATTAACTGATGTGATAGCACCAGTTAGATTTGGTATATTAGTTGTTGATGATGCTGTTCCAGTAAGTGCTCCAACAAATGTAGTAGCAGTCACTACACCAGTAACTCTTACATCACCAATAACGTGAAGTTTTGATGTTGGTGTTGTGGTTCCAATACCAATATTTCCACTTACATAAGCACCACCAGTTACTTGAAGTGGTTGTGATGCTGTTCCTGTTTTTGTTGTGGTTCCTACTACAAGTTCTCCAGTTCCAAAGAGTGATGCGATATTTGTAGTTCCTGCATACCATTTGAATTGTTGAGAAGTAGTAGGAACACTAGACCATAAAGTGCTACTTTCAATACCAAAACCATAATCTGCAGAACTTGCACCAATACCATCATATAAAACAATTTTAGTTCCAACACTTCTTGTTGTAAATGCAGGAGCAGCAACACCAGTTGTACCAAAAGTAATCCAATTATTTGTTCCACCATTAAATGTTAATTGAGCAGAAGTCGTTGAACCATTACCATTTAATGCTAAAAATCTTGTAGTAACAGTATTTGTTGTTTTAGCAAAAGTAAAATCAGCATCTCCTGCAAATGTCCCACCATCGTTAAACTGAACTTGAGTATCAAGACCAGCAGCAGCAACAGAAGAAGCATTAATACCTGTAATGCTTGTATTAGATGCTGCTGTTAATCTTCCTTTAGTATCTACAGTAAAAGTAGCAACTTGAGAACCAGAACCATAAGAACCTGCAGTAACTGCAGTAGTTGATAAAATACCTACTCCAGTTACGTTTCCTGTACCATTAAATGCTTGACTTGTATATGCTAAATCACCTGTAATTGCTATAGTTCTTGCTGTAGTTAAACCATTTGCTTGAGCAACAGTAGCAGTAGTAAAGTTAACTCCAGTATTAGTAACCGAAGTAATTCTACCTTTAGCATCTACAGCAAATACTGGAACCAGTGTACTAGAACCATAAGTACTAGACGTAACACCAGTATTTGCTAAAGTACCAATTCCAGTTACGTTTCCTGTACCATCAAATGCTGGACTTGTATATGCTAAATCACCTGTAATTGCTATAGTTCTTGCTGTAGTTAGTTTAGTTGCAGTATCTGCATTACCAGCAATAGTACCAGTAATAGTAGTAGCATAAACATTAGACCAGGGATTTGCAACACTACCCAAATTCCTACTTCCACTTGGAATAATATTACTATCAACAGTTGCACCAAAAGAAACTTTATCAGTATTAGCATCACCCAAAGTTACATTACCTTGAAATGTCGAAATCCCAGTAATATTTAAGTTAGTACCAGTTAAGTTTGTAAAAGTTCCATTCGTATAAGTAACACCAGTACCAGTTAAGTTGGTTATAGTTCCATTAGTACTATTAAGAGTTGTTATAGTTCCAGCAGTACCAGTTAGGTTTGTTATAGTTCCATTCGTATAATTAAGATTAGTACCACTTATAGTTGTTACAATACCAACATTAATATAACCATTAGTTACATAAAGATTAGTTGAATTTGAATTTGTATAAGTGATAGAACCAGCACTTAAGTTTGTAAAAGTTCCATTCGTATAAGTAACACCAGTACCAGTAAGATTTGTTATAGTCCCATTCGTACTATTAAGAGTTGTTATAGTTCCAGCAGTACCAGTTAGGTTTGTTATAGTTCCATTACCACTTACAACAAGGCTTTGTGAAGTAAGATTAGTTGTACTAGTAACACCTAAAGTGCTTATACCACTTACATTTAAAGTTTGTGAAGTAAGATTAGTTGCTGATGTAATACCTAAAGTGCTTATACCAGAAACTCTTAGTGTTTGTGAAGTAAGATTAGTTGCTGATGTAACACCTAAAGTGCTTATACCAGAAACATAAAGATTTGTGATTGTGGCTAATCCGCTTATATTAACAGTTCCAATAACATCTAGAATATCTCTGGGTAATGTACTTCCAATACCAACTCTATTGGTATTTGGGTCATAAACAAAACCAGTTGCACCATCAACTAAACCAGATGCGCTATGATATTGCACTTGAGTATAAGTTCCACCAGCACCAGCACGAATAGAGCTTTGATTGTTCCATTCCAATCCACCAAAATTATTTTTAATTAAAACTTGCTGATTTACTCCTGGTTGATTATTATAATCATATATCGTTCCTCTTAATCTTATATCACCATTTACATCCAGTTCTTGTGTTGGAGAAGAAGTTCCTATACCAATCAATCCAGTTGGTTTAATAGTAAATATCGTCCCACCACTTCCAACATTTAGTCCATTTCCAATCGTTAGTATTCCAACAGAACTATTAAAAACTAATTTTGTTGATGTTGCAAAATCATCTAATTCTTTAAATAATACATCTCCATTATTTCCCGGAGGTGATATTGTTATATCAACATTTGGTGGATATGGTGGTCCGGCATATGGTGCCGTTACATTAATTGCATTTCCAATAAAAACTAATTGTGTTGTGCTACTAAGCCCACCAACCAATCCCAGTGGTGCAGGTCCTGCAGTATTTTCATTAAAAACACTAATGGTTCCTGGTATAATACCACCTTGATTTGGAATCCAATAACGTTCTCCGGCAATTCCGGTTGAAACCACAATATATTGTTGACCCGGAGGAACAGGTTTTGCCGTTATAGAAGACGGCCCAACCAAAGGATCTCCAAGATTTGGTTCTGTCTGTTCTAAACCAAGATATTCGTATCTATCAGTCGTTAAATCTGATTGTGATGTTCTTTCGACTCTTCCGCTTAAATATTTTTTAGACATAATTATGCTGCAATATTATTTTCTAAAATACTACAAATAAACTCCATTTGAAGTGGTCCAACTAATCCACCACTCACATAAGTATGAGCAAATCCAATTGGTCCAGTATTTGTAACAAAAATAGTAGAACTAGTAACACTAGACACAGTAAATGCGGATTGTGGAGATGGAAAAATAGTTGTTGTAATTCCACTACTTCCAGGAGAGCAAGTAAAAGCAATACCACTCATCGTAATTTGGCTACCAACTGAAAAATTATGATTGGTTAGTGTCGTAACAGTAGTAATACCAGTATTAAAATCATATAAACAGTTCGTAATACTGGTAATACCAGATTGAACTCCTACGATTACAACTGAATCTGAAATTACAGCATCTCTTTGTAGAACTAATCTTCCATCAATAATAATTAAACTATCATTTGGAGGTACTTTTGCTTCTTTTATAATTCGATTATTTCTAATATATCCAGTCTTATTTGTTTTTCTTCGATGTGTAAATGAAACTCTTGGAAAAGTAGATGCTGCCGCAACATTTGATACTTGCGCATAAAGAATGATTGATGATCTTCCGGTTGGAGTTGAGTATATTAATTGTTCTCCAGGAGCAACCGGAACCGCAATTGTAATAAATTTATTGACTGGTGCAATCGCCATTTTTTTATCTCAGTGCAAGTATTAAAGGTGTAACTTCTGCTTGAATTGCTTTACTAAAATCTCTTCCAGTAATTGTTGCCGTAGCCTGATTGATTTGAATACCTTCACCAATATTAAAATTACCTTTTTGGTCGGTGCTTGTAAATGGTACTTGTCCACCATCAATTGCAACAACCTCATTTGCTTTAATGGGTACGGCACCCTTTAAAGGTGTTGAGATATTTATATCAGTACCAGAACCAATATATTCAAATGAATGTCCACTTGTTAGAATACGACTAATTCTACGCATTTCGACAGCATCATTTGCATATACAATATAAGGAATAAATTCATTCAAAACAACTGTCGTTGTAGTTCCAATACCAACCGTAAATGTTGGAAGTGTTGCCTCACTTACCGTAAAATAAATTGGTTCCATCTGAGCCGTCAAATCATTTGTTGAAGTGCCATTAATTCGAACTCCTATATTTTGACTAGGAAGATAATTTCTTCCGCTATCTACAATATCAACAGAAGTAATTGAACCCAAACCACTAATTGTTGGCGATACTTCGGCAATAATACCTTCAGGTCCTAATGGAAGAACATCATTTGTTGCAGTATCAAAAATAGTAATATCAGGAGGAGATGCCTCACTATAACCAGAACCACCATTTACAACAGTAATAGATTTTAATCTTTGTAAAGGTGCAGTAATCACTCCAACTTGACCAGTATTATAATTTGAAAGATTTATTTTAAACCATAGTGCCTGACCATCATATGGTCGTCTTGATGAAATCCCAACATTATCAGTTACATTCTTAAATACAACTCTATCTGCTTCAGCATCGGTTGTAGTATTCACTTGAGATGTAAATTCAGTTGCACCCAGACCAACTGCATATAGTCCATAATTACCAAATGAGGAGTTAGAGTTAGTGAGGTCACACTGTCCACCAGTATCACAATAAATTGCAATATCACAGTTAATTGTAAAAATAGAAACTAACTGGGCATATCCATTATTTGTAATTGATACACCAATACCTGCCTCATTATATTGTGTAAATGAGTCACAGACCATAGATTTTAAATCAGCACCAATCGTAGAAGCGGTTGCATGATTTCCGTCAATCTTCATACCAATACTTAAGGGCATAAAATTGGTACAGTTCCTAATATAAGGACTTCTCCATCTTCCTGATGGACCTTCAGTTGCAGGTCCAGAAGCAATAAATCCTGATACTGCAAATTTTGTGGAGTCTGTAGGAGGAAATGCAACTGCACCACCGCCCGGATTAGATTGTCCAGTATCACAGGCAAAGTTCATATTCTCAACCAAACATCCTCTTCTGACGTGAAATACATCCTTACCACTATTTTGAGGAACTACTGTTACTAATCTCAAATCCTGACCAGTAACAGAAACATCGGTTCTCAAACCAATTGGATTATTCTCATAATAAACACCGGAACGAACCATAATCGTATCACCGGGTTGAGCAACTGCTGCTGCTGCTGCAATCGTTAATTTTGCATCTCCTTCTGTTTTTCCACCATTATCATCATTACCATACTTATTCACCCAAACTAGATTTCTTACATCAGTTCCTGGTGGAACCCATACTACCTTACCATCTGGTTGAGTAATAGCAGGAGCAGAACCAGATCCACCTCCAATAATTGCAGTTACAATACCGGCACAAGTATAAATTGCAGAGACTACATTTGAACATCCACCAATGTTTGCATTAGAATTAACAGAAGCATCATCTTGTATTGTTAAATCTCTAATTTGACGAATACTACTCACACCACTTTGATATGATTTTGTTAATAAAACATTATTAATTACTTTTTGTGAAATTTGTGCGGCAGTTGTAATCGCAACGACAGTTGCTGTTTGTTGAGCACCAGATGTAATATGGATAAGTGGCCCACCATTATAATAAGAAAGACCGGCACCCACAGATTGTGAGTTTCCGCCCTTTGTAATGTCGAGTGTGATTGATTTTAATATTTTTTTAATATCATCTCTACAAGAACTAACTCCAGATACAACAAATGATCCACTCAAATAATCAGTGCTTGTAATAAATCCAACTGCCTCTGCGGCAATAAAGTCAAGATTAAGTCTTATTAAATTTGCTGCATCAAAAAATCTATCACTAATAACTTCACCAGTAGCACCAACTGCAACTTGACCTAATACTGTTCTTGGAGTTTTATAAAATTCTGTTTTATATCCTACATTTCGATTTGAGTCATATACTGCTTTCTGTATTAATACTTGCTTTGCAATATCCAATCCTTTAGATGGAAGACTAGTTCCAATACCCACAGAACCAATTCCTGTTGTGATAATTACAGTTCCTGCAACACCAACTTTCAAATCACCACCAAGATTAACATTACCTTCTACCCCTAAACCACCATTTTCAATTATTAATGCACCAGTATCTTTAGTCGTTGATTGTGTTGCACCTCCAACTTTCAAATCACCACCAATATTAACATTACCTTCTACACCGAGACCACCTTGAGCAATTACAAGAGCACCAGTATCTTTATTGATAGATGGTGTATTTGCAGTAAAAGATACAATACCAGCAACATATAAATCTTGTGTGATATTTGCGGTTCCAGTTACATCTAAAGCAAATGTAGGATTATTATTGTTAATACCTACATTTGAATTCCTATAGATATTTCCGCCAAGAATTGGGCTCCAATAATCATAAACATAAATATCTGCAATATTTGGATTTGATGGATTTACAAATGCTTGTATAGTATCTGTAGTAATTCCCAACCCATCTCCAGTCTTTAGATTGACTCCAAAAAATGATTGCCCAGCTCCAATTAGAGTCAAGTCATTATAAACAAGAATTCCTTGCGAATCTAAAGGATTAACTTGTACCCATCGAATTCCATCAACATCTCTTGAGAGATAATATCCTGTGGTTCCTGCAACATTAACCGAATCAAATATATTCTTATTAATCTTAATACTTCCAGCAATATCTAACTTTTGCTGTGGAATGGTAGACCCAATTCCAATATTCCCATAATAAGTTGATGCTGCTCCAACAATACTTGGATTAGTAGATGCTATTGCAGTAAGTACGGTTCCACCAATACCAATATCAAGTTTTTTTGTAATAGTTGCAACACCAACTACAAAACGATCAAAAGTTACACTATTAGTAAAGAAAACAGGCCCTTGAAATGTACTAATACCAGTATTGGTGAAATTACCATTAAATTTAATATCACCATTTACATCCAGAGTTGCTTGAGGATTATTAGATCCAATACCCAACCTATTCAATCCTGGATTATAAACAAAATTACCATTTACATAAGGTGATCTAAATTCTTCTGTTGTTTCATTTAATAAAATATAATATGGTTGATTTGTAGTGGTTCCAATACCAACTTTAACTAAATCTGGATATTCTCTTAAAAATAAAGCAAGGTCCTCACCAAACAAATCAGTTGATGTGGTAATGCCAGTAATTCTATTTCTAAGAAGTATACTCATGAGAAGTATTGATTATAAGTAGGATTATTTAAAACAAATCTAACTGCATCAATTTCGGTTTTTCTTTTATTTAATTCTTCTTCTGCAAAATTATAAGAATATCGTTGAACATAAGATTTTTTTGTTTCAACTTTAATCGAATTTGATCCCACCATAATTGCATCCCTTTGACTTCTAAGTGTAACTATATCTGCTTTTAGAGCATCAACTTGTGCTCCATAAGCAGCACAAGATGTTGGGCAAGTACTTGTTTGTGTAGTATCAATATCTGGTATAAATTCACTTCCAATTCCAGAACTTGCAACAATATAAGTATCAATACCAATTCCAAGAATAGGTGAACCAACATCATTAACTATAAAAGATGCACCAGGGAAAAAAGGAATATTTAAACTATCATTTACCGCATAACCAGATCCACCATTATTTACAATTACATTTGCAACAGTTCCACCAACAGTAACTATTACATCTGCTTTTGCTCCACTACCACTACCACCCAATAAAGATCTTCCAAAATAAGATGTAATATTAGTTGCACCAATACCAGAACCAACATTACCTATAACCAATTCTAGAATAGAATTTTGATCTGCACCTACAACAAAAGTAGTAGAACCAATTCCAGAAGTAAAAGAAGTAGAACCATCAGTTCCATCAAGTTTTGCAAATGGATCAAATCCAGAATAAGATGTGCTTTCTGCATTTATACGATGTGCCTTTGCTTGTTCGTAATAATAAGTAGTACCTACTGATACTAAATTACTATCTTCATCTGTTATATAAGTTCCACAACCACAAGCAGTAGCAATACCAGATACGATTGAAATATCATATATTTTTTTATTAATATCTACGGTAAGTTCTGCAATTCTTTCATCTAATTGTGATAATGGTGTTATAAGTTCACTAAGTGAAGATTGGACCGGTAATTTAATTTCACTAAGTGATGCAATTTGATTTTGTATTGAAATCAATTCTTCGTCATATTTTTGATTTAATGATTGTCTAGTCATACATCTTCTCCTTCGTATTCAACAATCAATTTTGAAATATCTTTTCTTGTTGCATATACAATATAACTACAATCTATTTTTCCACCGGAGTTATTTAATATTTTTATTTGATTATTTTCTATCTTTTGCACATAAAGTTCTTGATGCAAAATATAAGAAGTCAAATGAACTGTGATTGATTTTTCATCAACCAATCCAGTCCAATAATCAGGCAAATTGATTATATTCGAATTTATCAATCTACCGCGAGTATAAACTGCATTTTCTGGTCCTTCTAAACAACCGTGCCTTAATCTATATTTTTCCTTTGTTGGATGTGGAATATCAAATAACTTAAATGGTGCCGCAACTCCACCCGCAGCAGTAAACAATCCAAGTATAGTACAAGTACCAGTTACAATTAATGTGCCATTAATCATTTTTGCAGCATTTGTAATATGAGAACCATTATTTACTTTTACACCATTCGACATATCTAGGCCGTTTTTAAATGCTGGACCATAGCAATTAAAAATCCCAAGATTATTGGTAGTACCAGTTATATTAGTAATCGGTCCAAGAAGATTTGAAATACCTGTAACTTCAAGTGATGCAGGAACTGATACTCCTATTGGAGGACCAATCATACAAGCAGCTCTTGCTATTCCTGCCTGTAATGTTCCGCCAATATATACTGGGCCATTTAATGCAGCAGTTCCTGGTGTTAATTTAGCACCTGCAGTTAAAAACGAAGTATCAACTTGCCCGCAAATTAATTTTTCGCCAACATTCGCAATTGTTAAATCAGACATCAGTTACATACAGATTTGAAGAAATCTTTGAATTTTTTAATCGCTGATAGTATTTGCCCCAAAAGTGAAGAAGATGCCGCATCTACACCACTTGAAATTGTAGTTTGAGTATTTGCAGAAATATCAGTATAAGCACCAGCAATATTTACACCTTGTGCCGCTGCGATTGTTGCAGCGCCACTCGATTGGACTTCTACATTTGGGGCACTCATTTTTACAATTTTAGAACCTTGAATTGTTACTTCTCCTTCTGATCCATCAACACCAATAATGCGAATATTCTTTGCTTCAAGAATAATAGTTCCATTAAGTGCTCTCAAATGAATATCGCCATTTAACGCATCAATTATTTTTGCTGGTGTCTTATCGTCTGCAATTTTATGTCCTACAGTTTCGATTGAAGTATTATTTGCAACAAAATTAGAATTTCCATTCTCGTAAAAAATAATTCCTTGTCCCTTATCAGTAGTACAAGCAATCTCTATTTTTCCATTTTGAGCACTATCTGTCCCTGCTTCGATCCTAAATCCTGGAAATTGTCTAGCAAATGGGTTTCTCATACGCAATCTATTACTGTTTTAATTCCTACTGTTGATATTCTTTTCTGATCTATTAAATCATAAGGTTTATTGATTGAAATATAAGTAGGATAATATTTCATAAGTGGAACAAATGCCGCACCAATACCTGTGTTTGTATTTATAGTAAGATCTGGTGGTTCTTCAAATCCACAAATTGGATTATTTAATGGCGTTACATCTATAATTGCTCCGCTATTTGGTGAAACAATAGGAGTATAAGTATTTTTACCATCAGTAATTTTATCACCAGTTGTATATCCATAACCAGGTGATATGACTATTATTTTTTCAATACAACCAGTTACATCAGTTCTTATACCTGGTGTAATAGGGGGTGTAGATACGGCCTTAATAAGAACCGAGACATATGCCTTTTTATTATCAAGTGTTAAAGTAAATATTGCATTACTAGTGATTATATCTTTATTTGTTTGAATTAATATTTGTGATTTTTGTTGTATAACCTTAAAAGATCCTTTTAATGGAGAATTTGATAAAAGATTTCCATCAATTCCAGTAATTGAATATGAAACCAAAGTATTATCTGGTATTTCTTTTGTATCTAATTTAATTATAAATGCTTCTCCTGCAGTAACAAAATCACGAGAAGAACTTAAAGAATATTGAGATGATCTGGTAATCGTTTCTTTCTTTTTAATTAAAACATCAACAAACTTACTATAATCATTTAATTTTAATGTAAATAACTCTCGATTATATAAAAGATTATCTTTGGTTTTAATTGGTAATGTAGATGTTTTATTGTTTATAATAAATGATCCAGTCAAATCTTTATCAATTTCTTCTCTACGAACACCACTAATCGTATAATTAATTTTAGTTCCGTCCGTTGCATTATCAGTAATTAAAGAGACCACAAAATCATCTCCTTCCGTAACTACATTTTTAGAAGAAATTAATCTCAAAGATATAAATGATTTGGGGGTATTAGCGTCACCACCAGTAGTACCAATACCAGTACCACCACCAGTAGTACCAATTCCTGGACTAGTACCATCAGGGCCAGTAGTACCAATACCAGTATAATTTCCAGGACAATAACCAAAACCATAATTGGTTACATAAATTGAAGAAACTTTTCCATTTTCAATAATTGCATTTGCTGTTGCGCCATTTCCATATCCACTATTATCCACAATCATTACAGTTGGTTCTACTGTATATCCAAATCCACCATTAGATACTTCAACTGAAAAAATTGAACCATTTGAACCAACAACAGGAACTGCATTTGCACCAATACCATCACCAACAATTCTTACAATTGGCGGAATACAGTTTGGATATCTCACTCCAGGAGGTAATGGGATAATATCATTTTGAGATGTTGGATTTGATACTTTTTGATTACAGTTATTATATAATGAATTAAATCTTCCATTAATGCCACCATAAAGTGGCGTTTCGCCAATTGCTGCTTCAATAGAACCTAAACCATCACTAATTCCATTAAAAATATTTACATTTGAAACCATTTTTTGCCAATCATCAGCATCCTTTTCGTTTGGTCCAAATTTAGCAGCCCAAACACTTGGTGTTTTGCAAGCAAGTCCAGTACACTCAAGAAAACTTAAAATTTGTGATGCTAAAGAACTTGCTTGATTTAGAATATTAGAAATTGAAGAAAGACCACCAGTAAGCCAACTAATTCCAGACATAATACCGGAAAGTGCATTTTCAATATCATTCATCAATCTTGAAAGAATACCAGCAGTCAATTGCTCAATTGCACACGCAGGTGCATTAATTGGATTAACTAAATCATTAAAAATATCTTCAAGAAAATTAAGAAGACTAGCAGGAAGTTTTTCTAGAATACAAAAAATTATATCTAAAATTTTCTTCATCGCCTCCAAAATATATACCTGTTGTGGTATTGGAACTATCAATCCAACCAGTTTAGTAAATAATTTAGTAATACATTTAAAAATAGTTCCTCTTAAATTATTAATAATTAATTTTACAATTCCAAGAACTTGACTTGCTGTTTTTTTAATTAAATTTTTAACATTTACGATTTCATTTAATACTGGATCAATAAAAGCGTGTAGATATCTATCAAGACCGTTTGTAACTGAAATAAAATCTTGTATTATTTGTGTAATTTGACCGATTAAATTATTTTCGCATCCATTTGGTCTAACTAAAGTAATATCTGCTTTTTTTTCTACCGCCAAAGTAGATGAAGCAGGTATTCCAGGTCTAATACCTGCGATCTTATCACCATATTGTGGTGTTGCTGAAACATTTGTAGTAAATGAACTTGAAAATCCAAAATCAGAATTAAAAGCAATATTTGTTATATCTTTTTGCGAAAGAGGAGAAGTTTCTGCATCTCCTAAATTTTTTGAATTTCTACTATCTCTTTGTGATGGTTTAACTAAATTACCAGGATGACCGGTGAAGGGTTTAAATCTTGAACTTTTTTCTTTTGCTATGACATCTTCTGTTTGTAAATTTTTAGTTCCTTCACTACGATAAAGCAATCCAAAAATTACTGGTTGTTGTCCGTCATCTCCATCCAAGAAAAATCCAAAACAAGTTTCACCACCTCTTAAATGTATAGTTCCTCCTATTCCTCCCTGCGAACTTCCAAAAGAAGGATCTAATAGTATTTGTGCCCAAGGTAAATCTTCATCAGGAAGAATATTTCCATCAAAAGAATGATATCCAATAATTCTAACTTTACATCTTGCTCCCCAAGTTCCTTCAACAGATATTTCAGATTTTTCTGCCCAAACAGATGTATGTGCTACTTGACCAATCCACCAAGTAAAACCATCTTTTCCAATATAATTAGATTTTAAAAGTGCCTCTTCAATCATTTTTATTTAAAATATATTATTAGATCCATATAGACCATAACTATCACGAATTAATCTTAAACTAGTAATCATTTGTCCTCCTTCAAAATGATGTCTTAATCCTTTAATTAAATAATTTCCACTTTGTTCGTCGTCATTTTCTTTATTATCTGTCCTATCTATTCTTGGTAACATTACATTAATAATAGTTCCAATTTTCAAAGAAACATTACAAGGTACAACCATATTTAGTGCTTGTGTAAACAAAATATTATATCTTGAATATGACTTAGCCATATCGGCACCACTTCTTAATTTATTAGAAATTGAACCATTACTATTTAATGCACCTCGATCTGAAACACGAACCATAATGCGACTAATACTATCACCAAATTCATCAGAAACTGCAATATTGTTATTTCCTAATTTATTTCCAATTTCATCCTTTAGTACATATTTGTATATATCCAAACTGTTTGAATATAAATCATAAAAATAACTTTTGTTTGCATACATACCAACTCGTAATGCTTTCATCAAATCTTGATTTTTTTCAAATCCATAATTTAAGATTTTAAATTCGTTTGCTTGAGTATTATTTTCTATAACTTGTGTATAAGTATAAGTTATTATTTTTTCTTTATCTGCACTTTGATTTTGTATTTGAGTATTTGAAACTAAACTATCAATACTTCTATAATTAAATCCATCTTTGTTTTCATAAAATAAAAATCCAGCAGTTCCCTTTGCATCTGCATATTCTCCTTCACCAGATGTTCCACCTCCACCTGATGTTGTAGGTACGGATTTTGGTCCCAACCAAGTTAAAATGTGAAATGGTTTTTTGTTATTTGAAATAAAAGAATAACTATTTGATGTTACTTCTATATTTTTATTATCAAATTTTTTTGTATTTAAAACATTTTTTAGTATATCTTTTACGTGTATATCAATTGTTGCATCATTATATTTTTTTTCGCATCTTGATGTTTCATTTGAAAGTGCTTCAAGTGAAACCATATGTAAAGTGAAAGTTTCATTTTGTGTTTGTGCGTCTAAACCAGTTACTTTAGTTACATATAATGCATTATCGCCATCTAATAAAAATTCCCCAAATGCAGTATCAACACTAATTGCAACCTTTTCACCACCACGGATTGGAAGAATATTAAACAACGAAGAAGAATTTGTTATTTGTGCGATTGCGGTTATACAAGGAGATAATAAATCTTCAAAATAATCAAAAAACAATAGTGAGTTAGTTATATCAACTTTATTTTTACCATCTAATGATTGTATACCAAAATAATTTGGTCTAAATGCGCCGACTGCGATAGACATTATGATCCAGAAAGAGTAGTAAGTAATAATGTTTTGACTAAACTATTTACCACCTGACCTTCACTTGGTCCAGGAAGAATTACAGTTCCGCCTCCTCCGCCACCACCAACAGGAATATATACTGGTTTTTGTTGTTGCCCGCCTCCACCACCTTGACCTCCTCCCATCAGTATAGGCATTACAGTTACACTTGATTGTTGTTGATTGTATATTGGATATTGTTGTATTGATCGTTGTGGTGGCGCAACAGTAGGGGTAACAGTAGGGGTAACAGTAGGTGCAACAGTAGGTGCAACTCTTCCCATATTTTGTGCGAATTTTGATATTTCTTTTGTTCCAGCGCCAACTACTCTTTGCCCAGGAACATCCTGCATAGATCCACCTGCAATCCTTACCGCATTACTATCACCGATAATTTTTGCATTTTTTCCATATTTTTCCCTAATTCTTGATGCTTCGCTCATTTGTAAGTGTAGAGGATCGTTTTGATCGTATTTTCCTTTTTCTATAGTTGCACCAGAAGCAGTTGCAGCTTCTTGTACTGATTTTGATACTCCTGCAAATTTGCCACTTTCATTTGGAGGAACTACAACAACATTATATCCCTTTGCTTGCAGTTCTTTGATTGCTTTTGTAATTCCAGCTGCACCAGATTTAGGATCAGCGTAATCGTTAGTACCAGCAGCTAAAATTACTGTTGGTGCTCCTGATTGTCCCATCATCCCAGATTGAGCATTTACTTTTGGTTTTACTGTAACATTTCCACCAAATCTAAAAATCTTTTTAGCTGCTTGTGTTGGATCAACCTGACCAGAACCAGCAGGGAGATATTCAAAATGCAAATGAGGTCCAGTAGAATTTCCAGAACCAGGAGCACCTGCTGCTCCACCAGTATTTCCAATTACTTGTCCTGCTTCTACATTTTTACCAACTCCAACATTAATTTTACTCATATGAGCATATCTACTCAACGAACCATCTTTATGTTTAATTTCAATTAATGCTCCCCATCCACCTGGATCATAATTCATATTTGCAACCGTTACTGTCCCAGATTGTATTAAACTAATTGGAGTTCCAGGTGGCTTAGTATAATCATTTCCATTATGCATTTTTCCATCTCTCATTCCAAATGGAGAATATGGAGTTCCGGGAGATTCTCCACCAGTTGCAGTTACATCTTGAAGGTCTTGTCCCGTTGAGGTTGTATCTGTTCCAGTATCAATTGGTTTTGTATATGGCTCATAATTCATCTGCGATTGATTTGTTGTTTGATCTGCTCCTTGTCGAGAAATAGAACCAAATAACCCAGAAGCAACACCTTGTTCAAACTTACTTACAGCAGAACTAAATTTGCTTACCATATCACCAAAATTACTACTACCAGATGCTGCTCCTTTTTGTTTTACTTCTTGTTTTTTTAATCTTTCGTCTAATTTTTTCTTTATAGAACTTCCGCCTTCATATACTCTATCAGCAGCATAACCACCTAAAAATCCACCAGCCATACTTCCAAGTACAAATCCAACTCCAGGTATTGGAATAAGTGCCTGACCTATTACACCACCAAGTAAACTTCCAGCAAGAGAACCGCCAGCACCTGCTGCTGCTTTTCCTACACTTTCCCCTTCTTGCAATCCAGTCGCAAAATCAAGTCCAGCGAATAAAGCATTTACAACTCCTACTGCTCTTATTCCACCAAGTTTTAATTTTGAACCTCTCACTACTGGTTTTGGTACTTTTATTTTTTTTGGTAATCTTCCTGGTTTTCCTGTTTTTCCTTTTGATGGAAACATATTTCCCAAGAAACCAGCAACATCAAGTGCTCCACTTGCAAGTGATCTTAATAATCCACCAGGTGCTCCAAATGATGATGCAATATTTAAATTTGCAAGTTCTTTTATCTTTTTCTTTTCTGGAAGTTTAAGTTTTTCGAGTTCAACAGTTTTGAGTTGCAAAAATTGATTAAATTGAACTAATTCTTTTTGTACCTTAGGTAAAGTTTTTGTTCCTTTTGCAAAAAGAACAATATTATTAGAAGCAGAAACAAGTGGCGAAGAAAGTAATTTAGCCATTATCCGTCCACAATATTATAAACCATTCTTGAATAAAGAACTAAAAAGTTATCAGTATTTGTAGCAGATAGAAATGGAACACTAGGGCCAGATTGTGGTGTTGGAGATGGAGCAGAAATACCCCCACCGCCTGGTGATTGTTGTGCCTGTTGCTCACCACCACCACTCATATCAATAGGAAGATAGTTCACTTGAGGTTTTTGTTGTGCTGGTTGAGAGACAGTTGATACTCTTTGTGCTACTTGTGCTTGTGCTGATGGTGCTGCTTGTGCTGTTGGTGCCTGTGTTGCTTGTGCTTGTGCTGATGGTGATGTGGATGTTCCTCTCATTTTTCCAGATTTATTCAGATCTTTATAGGAAGTTTTTGTGTCCGCAAGTCTTGCTCTATATCTTTCCGAATTTGGATTATCGTATCCATCGTATCTTTCCGATGCTGCAAATGCTCTATGGACTCCTTCGATACTTGTACTTTTTTGAGCAGCTCTAAGTCCAGCAGTAGCCTGGTCCTTTTCGTCTTCTGTAAAATATTTTATTTGTAATGATAATGCTTTTTTCTGAAGTTCTTTATCATTTCTTCTTGGATCTTTTGAATTTGTAAAAATTGGTTTAGCATTAGGAATACCATTTGATTCCAAATATTTTATCATACTATCTCCCCTTTCGGCACGAAACTGAAAACTTCCATAAGAAGGTTTCCCAACATCATCTGGGTTATATGCAAATGGATTCCCCCCAGATTCGTGACTAACTTGAGTCAATAATCCTGCAGTAAATTGCTCGGAAAAACCTTTTTGTTTTGCGTAATCAATAACTCCTTCGCTCCCAGAAGAACTCAAATTGGGAGCAGGACCACCAGAAGTATCACCAGGAGTTCCCTTTGGTTTTTCTACATTTCCAGCACTTCCGCCACCACCCCCAGAAGAAGACCCAGACGATTTCTTACCAGAACTTCCCTTAACTAAACTATCAATTGCTTTTGAAAATCTATCAATAACAGCAGTTAAACCATCAAGTAAATTTCCAGGTATTTCTGGTGCAGGACTTCCAGGTTGAATTGCATCACTATTAGAAAGAGCATTTGTCGCAGCAGCACCAGCAGCACCCAATCCAAGAGCTCCAGCCCCAAGTGCAAGCATTCCTCCCCTTCCCATTCCTCCTTTTCTTCCACCAAGTCTTCTTGGTGCTGTTTTTTTCAATCCACCACCAGGAACATTAACATCTAAATCAATTCCCCCACCATCAGATGGACTTGTTTTTGGAAGATTTGATAATTGTTTTACAATTTTAATAATTACTTGACGGATAAGTTTTGCAACTTCAAAACTATCAGTAAATGATTTTTGAAGTGCTTTTAAATTATCTCTTAGACCTTCTACAAATTTTCTTTTTCCAAAAAATTGAATAAATCCTATTACATCTCTATAAAGACCTAAAATCTTTTGAA
>OFRD01000308.1_pt1 | contig 18839 bp, 20 predicted proteins | sample 1543041 | NCBI WGS metagenome assembly OFRD01 (sample SAMN07774234, study PRJEB24372) | wastewater metagenome | isolation source: Exp Tend CN 100WW | collected 2016-02
GTGGGGTTGCGTGAATCGATCTGGACCATAGCCCGGGTGAGGGCGATCGTCTCCGGAGCGAGTTCTTCGATTCGACGTAAAACTTCGGCGTGGAGATCACTCATCGATGGCTCTTTCAGTTGCTACGATATGACTCTAGAGCGGCTAGGAGACTCAAGGCTCCATGCCGCCACTATCGTAAACCCTGATCCTTCGCTTGTCAAGTACCTCTTTGCGCTAACCTACACCCAGCCATTGTCTTGAAGGCAGGGTGTACAGTTACAATTTGCACTTTGATCGTGCGCAGCACCGCTGGCATGCCGGGGACACGCGCAGCCGGTAGTTGTGCAGTGAAGCGGGCCGCGGTGGATCAACTCCGCCAGCCAGAATGGACTGCGAGCGGTAACCCTGCGCTGCAGAAATGGCACATGCGGCGGACCGCGGATTGGTGTGGATCAGGCGCTGGCTCGGTGTGGAGAGTGGTGTGGGCTGCCAAATCCGGATTGTAAGCAATGTGCATTCCCTGCCTGTTCCGCGCATCAAATCTCTGCGAACACCGAACAAAAGCGGTCTTTGACCTGAAGTCAATGGCTGGTGGGGATCAGCGCAAAGTAGTTCCTGACTAGAGTGGGTTCAGGGCGTATTGTGTCGACGCGGATTGGGGGTTGAATTTCCTATCCGCCCTTGAACTGGCAAAAAAATGGAGGGAAGTCTACGAGGTGGTCTACGTCATACGTGGAGAGCGCGAAGGCGAATCATGGTTCAAGAAATTCACTTCCGCCATGTTCTACAGAATTATTTACAGCATTACGGATGTAAAAATGCCCGTCGATACTGGTGATTTCCGTTTGATGGATCGCAAAGTAGTGGATGTGCTTAAGCTGATGCAGGAACGCCATCGTTTCCCACGCGGCATGTCTGCCTGGGTTGGGTTCAAACAAATTGGGGTTACGTATAAACGTGCCGCGCGTGTTGCGGGTGTAACGAAATATCCCTTTAGCAAGATGCTCAAGTTGGACTGAACGCCATCACGGGCTTTTCATATTTCCCCTTGCAGGTCGCCACTTATTTTGGATACTTTTCCGCGGGTGTTTCCATCATAGCCATTCCCGTAGTGGCTGCCCTGCGCCCGGCAGGTCCGCATTTTTTTGAAGGTCAGACGACCACGCTCATTTCCGTACTTTTCCGTGGCGGCGTATGGTTGATCTCACTTGGTATTCTCGGCGGATACATTGGCCGCTTGTATGATGAGGCTAAAAGTAGACCGCTCTACATTGTGAGAGAAGCTCCTTAAGATCCGTAGTTGGTGATTCGTAATCGATAGCCGGTCGGCAGTCACCCGTTGGGAGCTGCTTATATTCATCCTTTATCATTCATCCTTTTCCCATGAACCTCTCCTTCCTGCGTGACCGAACTTTTTTGCGCGAACTTTTGACGATAGCAATCCCCATTTCTTTTCAACAACTGATCTACGCCTCGCTCAACATGATAGACGTCTTCATGGTTGGGCAATTGGGTGAAACCGCCATCGCCGCTGTGGGTTTATCGAATCAAGTATTCTTTGTACTTATTCTTATTCTCTTCGGCGCAACCAGCGGCATGGCAATTTTCACCGCACAATTTTGGGGCAAGCATGAGATCGAGCCGATTCGCAAAGTCTTGGGCATGAGTCTCATCACAGCCACGTGTGTTGCGCTCATCTTCACTCTTGTAGCAACGCTCATGCCTGAGGCCGTTCTTGGTTTTTACACGGACGATACTGAAGTCATTGACCTTGGTAGCAGTTATCTTCGCATCGTTGGTTTTACATATATCGCTGTTGCCATTGCCACTGCGTATATTGCAGTATTGCGAAGTATTCAATTGATTAGACTCACCATCATTGCGACCGTTTCTGCCTTAACCTTCAAGACGATATTGGGATACGGATTAATATTTGGAATAGGTGGACTTCCCGAACTTGGAGTACGAGGCGCCGCGATAGGCACCGCATCAGGCTGGACCTTGGAGCTGGTCCTGCTCCTCATCCTTATCTACACCCAGAAGACTCCGCTCGCCGCCAACCCTCTAACATTGTTCTCCTTCGATAAAGCTTTCTTTGGGCGCGTTCTAAAAACTGTCTGGCCTGCTGTTGCCAACGAATTGTTTTGGTCATTTGGAATTACAACGTATTATGCAATTTATGCCCACATCGGTACAGACTCCATTGCCGCAGTCAACATTAACGCAACAATAGAAGAACTAGGCTTTGTCGTTTTTATGGGACTCGCAAACGGCTGTGCTGTGATGGTGGGCAACCGCATCGGCGCAAGAAAAAAAGATGAAGCTTATGAAATCGTTCGCCGTGTGATTATCATCGGCGTGACTTTTGCGGTAATCGTTGGCGTAATTATATTTTTCCTGCGCGATGTTGTTGTTGGACGTTATGATCTCTCTCCCAGCGGTGCGAAAAACGTCCGCATGTTGATGCTCATGATGGCTTGTACATTATGGATCCGCATGTTCAACTTTTCGACATTTGTCGGCGCATTACGGGCAGGCGGTGATACACGCTTTGCTCTCATTATGGAGATTTGCTCCATCTGGTTGATCGGTGTTCCGGCGGCGTATATTGCCGCATTTGTATTCCACCTGCCAGTTTATTATGTATATCTGGCTGTAAGTATTGAAGAGATCGCAAAAGCTTTTGTCAGCGGGTGGAGATTCAAGTCAAAGAAGTGGATCCATGATCTGGTGAATATTGAAACAGCGGTTTAATATTCCCAAGTGTTAACTCCAGCTCAATGTGATTATCTTGTTCGAGGGAAGAATCGCGGCTTAAATGCAGGCTGTCTGATTCGGGTGGCGGGGATCGCGATGAGCGAAGTGCAGCGCGCCACAGCGGGAGCGAGCACAAGCACGGCGGAAGCATCTCGCGGCGGTGTGGTGCTATTTGCGCACCGCTTTGGCGCTACGTTGAGCGCACACTTGCTTTTGCATTTGTGCATACTGGATGGGGTGGTGGCGCAGGGGCTGGCTTTTCGTGGGGCGCAGGTGGATGAAGCTTGTGTGGAGCGGGTGCATGCGCTAACGTGGTGTGGTGTGCGAAATCTGTGATGTAGGCAGTGTGCATTTTCCTCCTCTTACGCGTATCAAATCTCTGCGAACACCGAAATAAGTGGGCTTTGAACTGAAGTTAATGGTTGGTGTGGGTTAGCACAAAGTAGTTGTTGACGAAGGTAGGTTCAGGGAGTGCTCTGCAGAAGCGGATTGGGGCTTGAATTTCCTATCCTTCCGTTGGAGAATACCGCTGATGCGCACCGCTATGTTGAAGCCGGGCAGAAGAAAGGCAATGTGATTATTGCGATGGGCTAGTGCCGAAAGTGGCGCACGCCCGTGTGCACCACGGCCATCCCCGCGGCATCGGCCACGGCCAGCGTTTCTGCATCGCGCACGGAACCGCCCGGATGAATGATGGCGGTGATGCCCGCGGCTGCAGCCAGCGCCACCGAGTCTGGAAATGGAAAGAAGGCATCAGATGCGAGCACGGCGCCATGGGCGCGCGCGCCCGCGCGCTGGATTGCGCTGCGCACGCAGTCCACGCGGTTGGGCTGGCCGCCGCCGATGCCCACCGTGGCGGTTTCATGCACCAGCACAATTGCGTTGGACTTTACATGCTGGCACGCCAGCCAGGCAAAGCGCAGCGCGCTGTGCTCCGCCGCGCTTGGTGCGCGCTTAGACACCACCTGCCACTGCGTGTTGGGCGGGTCGCCAAGGTCCGGCGCCTGCACCAGCAGTCCGCCGCTTACAGAGCGCAGCTCGCTGCGCGCGGCGGGCGCGGCGGGCGGCAGCTGCAGCAGGCGGCAGTTCTTGCGCGCTGCCAGCTGCGCCAGCGCGGCTGCGTCAAACTCCGGCGCCGCGATGCATTCCACAAACAAGTCCTGCAGCGCCAGCACGCTGGCGGAGTCAAAGCAGCGGTTGGCTGCCAGCACGCCGCCAAATGCAGAGAGCGCATCGCAGGCAATGGCAGCCGCCACGGCAGCGCTCAGCTGCGCGCCGGCCGCCATGCCGCACGGCGAGAGGTGCTTGACGATGCAGGCTGCCGGCTGCGGATAGTCCGCCACAGCGCGCCACGCTGCATCCAGATCCAGTAGGTTGTTGTAGGAAAGTTCTTTGCCCTGCAGCACGCGCCCGCCCAGTGGGCCGGCGCCCGGCACGTATCCAAAGAGCGTGGCGGCCTGATGCGGGTTCTCGCCGTAGCGCAGCGCCTGCACCGCGTAGGCTTGCACATTGATGGGCTCGGCCTCTGCCAGATACGCGGCGATGGCTGCATCATATTGCTGCGTGCGCGCAAAAGCGCGTGCGGCCAGCTGCCGGCGCAGCGCAGCGCTTGGGCTGCCGCCAGCTTGCAGCGCTGCCAGCACCGGCGCGTAGTCTTGCGGGCTGCACACCACGGTCACGCGTGCGTGGTTCTTGGCAGCAGCGCGCAGCAGTGCCACGCCGCCAATGTCGATGTTCTCGATTGCGTCTGCATGCGTTGTGGCGGGCTGGCGAATGGCGTCTTCAAACGGATAGAGATTCACCGCAACGAGATCGATCTGGCTCCAGCCGAGCGCCGCCAGCTCGGCGGCATCGGCGGCTGTGGCGCGCGCCAGAATGCCGGCATGCACGGCCGGGTGCAGCGTTTTAACGCGGCCGCCCAGCACTTCCGGCGAGCCGGTGTAGTCAGAAACTTCTGTGACGCGCAGGCCGGCTGCGCGCAGCGCAGCAGCGCTGCCGCCGGAGGCCAGCAGCTCCCAGCCCAGCGCGGCAAGGCCGGCGCCAAATTCGGCGAGGCCGGTCTTGTCCGAAACGGAGAGCAGCGCGCGCGCCATCAGCGCGGCAGCCCGCCCGCTGCCCGGCTGCTGCAATCAGCGCAGGGCATTTACAAAGTCGGCCAGCAGCCCGAAGGCAGTTTGTTCCGGCCCATGATCCATGCCCGCCACATAAATTTCTTTCATGGTGTCAAAGGTGAGCGTTACCCCGGATGAAGTGCCACCGAGATGCGCGAGCGGGTCGGCGAATGAAATGGGCGTGGGCTGCACGGCTGCCTGCAGGCGGCCGCCCACAAGCGCGGCGCTGCATAACAGCTTGAGCGGTGTGCCGGCGGCGCGCGCGGCCTGCGCCTGCTGCGGCGTTACCGCGCGGATGCCTTGCACTGTCATTTGCGCGGGCGTGATGGGCTGGTCCATCAGCACGGTGGCGATGGCGGCCACCTTGACGGCAGCATCCCAGCCATCCACATCAGCGGAGGGGTCGGCTTCGGCCACGCCCAGCTGCTGCGCGTGCTGCACGCCGGCGGCAAATGTGGCGCCCTGTTCCATTTGCGAAAGGATGACGTTGGTGGTGGAGTTGAGCACGCCGCGCAGCGCCGTCACCCGTGAAAGCGGCAAGCATTCGCGCGCCAGGGAAAAGATGGGCGTGCCATCCATCACGGTGGACTCAAACATGAAGCGCCGCTTGTGCGCGGCGGCCAGCGCTTTTAGCCCGGCATAGCCATGCACCAGCGGGCCCTTGTTGGCGGTGATGACGTGCATGCCGGCTTGCAGCGCCGTGCGAATGTAATCCAGCGCGGGCTGCCCGCTGTGTGCGTTCTGCGGCGAGTTCTCAAAGAGCACATCCCCGGCGCCGGCTGCCAGCAGCGCAGCTGCATCGGCAAGTGGCCGGGCGCCGGGCAGCGCATCCAGCCGCCCGCCCGCTGCGGCAATCTGCAGCGCTGCGGCTGCGTCAATGCCGGCGGGATTGCACACCACGCCATGGCGGCCGGTGGCAATGCCGGTGATGCGGAAGGCGATGCCGTGCGTATGCGCCAGCGCAGCGCTGTGGCGCAGCAGCAGGCGCGCCAGCCACTGGCCCACATTGCCAAACCCCAGCAGCAGCAGGCGCTGTTCGGGCATGCGTGCTACAGCGGCGGCCAGGGAAAGTTGCGGCCGGGGTGCGGCTCGGGCAGGTGCCCGCCGCGCAGCAGCTGGCGCGTGCGCGTTTGCAGCGCCTTGAACTCGGCCGCGGAAAGCAGCGCGCGCAGCGCAGCGCTGTCCGCCGGGCTGGCAAGGCGCTGCTTGAGCGCGCCCACATCGGCCATGATTTCTTGCGGCAAAGGCTGCCCCGCAAAATCCCAGATGACTGTGCGCAGCTTGGGCTGCTCGTGAAAGCAAATGCCGTGGTCGATGAGCCAGATGGCGCCGCGCCGGTCGCGCAGCACGTGGCCGGCTTTGCGGTCCGCATTGTTGGCAAGGAAGTCAAACACCGCCACCCGCAGGCAGGCGGCTTTTTCTTCTTCATTGAAGTTGAACCAGTGGCCCGCCGGATCAATGTCCAGATATAACTGCGCAGAGCCCGGGCCGTGCGGACCGTCGCGCTGCACAGTGGGCGGCACCAGCTGCCAGCCCAGCAGCCCGCTCAGTTCATAGGCAGCCACTTCGCGCTGCGCCAGCGTGCCATCCGGAAAATCCCACAGCGGCTGCTCGCCGCGCGTCGGCTTGTACACCGCTTGCAGCACCGTCTCGGCGCAGCGCAGTGTGGTCAGGAATGTGTAGTTGGAGCCGGCTTCAAACAACCCGTCAATGCTCAGCTCGCCGCCGGCCAGCACCTCCAGCGTGCGCGCCAGCGAAAGCGCGGCCTGCTCCAGCTCGGGCATGGGTGCGTTAGTGCTTGAAGCCGTTGCGTTGCGGGCAAAAGTGCCCGGTGGGATCGATGGGCTGCATGCAGTTGCCGCACCTCGGCCGGCCGCGCGATGCCACCAGCGAGATGTGTGCCGCAAGATTTAACATTTGCTGGCGCGTTGCCCAGAAGCGCGCTGCCTGCCCTTCTGGCGGCTCCTGCTCAATGGGCTGGTCCAGTTGGGGCAGGTCCTCACCGGGCGCGGCTTGCGCATTTTCCGTCAGCTCCTGCGCCACCAGCACCAGCAAGTCTTCGGCCTCGTCATAGCCCAGCCCCAGCTGGCCGGCGCGGAAGCGCGGCTCAATGGGTTCTTCCAGCTCCATCTCGGCATCTTCAAAATTAGTGACCACGGCCGGCAGCTCGTCGAAGCGCGCCTGCAGCTCGTCTACAAACTTGGTGATGCCGGCGGCGAGCTGCTGCATCTGAAACTTTTCGCACAGCAGCGTAATCAGCTGCCCGCCTTTGCGCGCCTGCAGGTAAAACACACGCTGGCCAGGCTCGCCTTGGCAGCCGGCACAGATGCGGTCCACCGGGTTGAGGTCGTTGAGCTCGTTCATGCTTTATTTGGCGGCAGCGCGCACGGGCAGCGGCGGCACGCTGAAGTTTGCGCGCACCACAGCCATGTGTTCCGGGCTGATGTTGATTTCCGAGATGGACGCCGTGCCAATCATGATGCGCTGAAAGAGGTCCAGCGGTGTGCCCAGATAGTGCGCCATCGTCACACGGATGACATCACCGTGCGAGAAGAGCGCCACTGTCTGCCCGGCATGGCGCGCAGCCAGCAGCTCCACTGCATCCACCGCGCGGGTTTGCACCGCGCGCAGCGCCTCGCCGCCCGGGAACACCATCTGAGACGGGCGCTCCTGCACGGTGCGCCATAACTTGCGCAAGCGCAGCTCCTTCAGGCTTTTGCCCTGCCATTCGCCGTAGCGCACCTCGCCCAGCGCATCCAGCACGCGCACGCGCAAGTGCTTGCTCTTGGCCAGCGGCTGCGCGGTTTCCAGCGCGCGCTGCAGCGGGCTGCTGTATATGAAGTGCACGGGCGTGGCTGCGAGGTACGCGGCCAGTGCCAGCGCCTGCTGCGCGCCGCTGGCATTCAGCGCCACGCCGCGCGTCCAGCCCGCCAGGCGGCCGGTGCGCGTGTATTCATTTTCGCCGTGGCGGATTAAAAAGATGCGTGTCATCAACTTTATTTTAACACCTGCAGCTTGCGCTTGGGCAGCGCGCCGGGCAGCCGGCTGCCTAGAAAAAAGCCGGCCACGCGTGGCCGGCTTTTGCTTGTCGCGTGCGCCTGCAAAGCTGGTTTACTGGGTTACCACCAGATCGCCGCGTGCCAGCTGCTCATGGCCAGCAATGCCGCAGTAGTAGTTGTAGGTACCGGGCTTGGTGGCAGAGAAACTGAACTTGCCGGTGTCGCCTGGTTTTAGAGAAGGCTGCTTGACGCCGAGGTCGTCGATGTTGAAGTTGTGCTCCAGCACGCCCTTGTTGGTCATGGTGATGTTCACCATCTGCCCCACCTTGGCCTCAATGCGCGTCACATCGAGGGAGATGTCCGCAGCCGTGATGGCAATCTCCAGCGCCGCGGGCGCGCTGCTGCATGCAGCAACGGTCGCTGCCAGTGCCAGTCCAATAACAATCGATCGAAGTTTCATGTTTTTTTCTCCTGTTTTCTAAGAGCGGAGTGTATCGCCATCGGCGCAGCGCCGGCGATTGTTGTAGCGGTCTGGCGCATTTATCCAGCGCGGGGCCCGGGGCGCTAACGCGGGCGGGCGGCAAACGCGGCAGCCTTGCAGGTAAAATAGCATTCTGATGGCCTAATAATCCGGCTGCTGAAGGCGGGCCGCCGTGCCGGATGCGCTATGCAACACGCTGCCAATACCCCAACAAAAAATCTGATTTAACTGGAGAGCATGAATGAGTTCTGAATTCGACCAAGTTATCGACCGCCGCGCTTCCGACAGCATCAAGTGGAACTTTTATGCGCCGGACGTGCTGCCGATGTGGGTGGCAGACATGGACTTTGCGGTGCCGCAAGCAGTGCAAGCTGCGCTGCAGCAGCGCGTGGCGCACGGGCTGTATGGCTACGCGCGCCCCAGTGACGCGCTGCGGCAGGTGATTTGCGAGCGCCTGCAGCGCTTGTACCAGTGGACGGTGCTGCCCGAGGCGCTGCTTTTCTTGCCGGGGCATGTGGTTGGCTTAAATGTTGCCTGCCGCGCCATCGGCGAGGCCGGGGACGGCGTGCTGCTGCAGCCGCCGGTGTACTACCCGTTTATGAGTGCGGTGGCCAACCAGCAGCGCGAAGTGCAGTTTGCGCCGCTGGCACGCAGCACAAGCGGCAGCATCATCAGCTTTGCGGCAGATGTGGATGCGCTGCGCGCGGCCATTACCCCGCGCACCAAACTGTTTTTGCTGTGCAATCCGCATAACCCGGCGGGCCTGATGTACGAGCGCGCCGTGCTGGAAGAAATGGCGCAAGTGTGCCTTGAGCACAAGATTGTGATGGTGGCGGATGAGATTCACTGCGACCTGGTGCTGGAGCGCCGCGCGCATGTGCCGCTGGCCACACTGGGGCCGGAGGTGGCAGCGCGCAGCATCACGCTGATGGCGCCCAGCAAAACTTTTAACTTGGCCGGCATGGTGTGCGGCTTTGCAATTGTGCCGGACGAAGCGCTGCGCGCGCAGCTGGAGGCGGGCATGCTGGGGCTGACGGGCCAGGTGAATGCCATGGGGCTGGTGGCGTGCGAGGCCGCATACCTGCACGGCGCCGAATGGCTGGCGCGGCTCAACTGTTACCTGGCCGGCAACCGCGATTATCTGGTGGACTTTGTAACAAAGCGGCTGCCCGGCGTGCGCACCACGATACCGGCCGCAACTTATCTGGCGTGGCTGGACTTTACGGAGTATGCGCTGCAACCCACGCCGCACGACTTTTTAGTGGAGCATGCGCATGTGGCGGCCAATGACGGCGGCCCCTTCGGGCCGGATAGCGCGGGCTTCGCGCGCATTAATTTTGCCTGCCCGCGCGCCACACTGCAGCGCGGCTTGGAGCAAATAGAGGCGGCGCTAGCAGCACAGCGCGCAGCGTAAGCTGCACGCGGCGCCTGGTGGCGGTGCCGCACTGCAGGCCGGCTGCCGGATTGCGGGCGGTGCTGCCGGCAGCGGTGGCTGCTGCCGCCACCACACACAAAGCCCGAGCCTAAGTTGCGCGCTGTCCGCGCGCATGTGAATAAGGCAGCACAGTGGTTGCGGCGGCCGGGGTCCCGGCCTGCTGCCGGGGTGCGCTGCGCGGGTTTAGCCAGCGCGCCGCAGCATTTCTGTCAGATGTTCGGCGTCGTGCTCCAATGTGCGCCGGCAGAGGCCGGCCACATCCAGTTGGCCGAACACCGCGTGCGTGCCAATGCGCTCCCAGCCGGCTGCATCCAGCGCCTTGAGCTGATCAAGTATTGCTGATCTGGCCCGGGTGAATGCAGCGCACAGTTCATCTTCAGAAAGAGCCGCAAAGCGCTTTTCCCACGCGGCCAGGTCCGGCTCGGTCCACAGCCATTGCGGGTTGGGCTGCTGCACCATCAGCCTCAGGCGCGCGCCCCAGATTTCTGTGTCCACCGCTAGCAGGTGGATCAGCAGGGTGCGCAGGGACCATGCGCCGGCGGGCTGCGCTTGATGCGCAGCGCGCTGCACGGCGCTGGCCACCGCCGGCGGCACCTGCGCCAGGCGCTGCAGCAGCCCAGTCTGAATGGGTGTTAGCAGCATGTAGGCTGCGCAGAGCGGTTGCGCAGGCTGCGCTTTAGCCTTCCCAGCTGCTGCCGTCCCACTGCAGCATGCGCTGCACCAGGCTGGCGGCGCCCGCTGTGAAGACTTGCAGGAGCGCCGCGCCTTTCTCTGCTGTGGCGTGGCGCGCGTCGCCAATGTGGCCGGGCGGGCTGCGATCCGGCATCACCCAGCCGCGCGTGGCGGGCTCAAACGCATTGCCAAACTCCACCGGCGGCACGGCTGCCACATCCCCCACCAGCTGCGGCGCAATCTGCAGCAGCATGCTGGTCTCCCACTCGCAGGCGTGGCCCATGCGCGTTTGTTGGAGGCCGGCATGCGCAGCGGCCGGCGCTGTGAGCGCCAGGTCCCAGTACGTGGCAAAGAGCAGCAGCAGGCCGGGCTGCGCGCGGTGCTGCTGGCGCAGCTCGTACACCACCTGCTTGCCGGGCACATCATTGCCGCCATGCCCGTTGAGCATCAGCAGGCGCCGAAAGCCGTGCGCAATAAAGTTTTCAAACTGGCCGGCGAGCAGGTCCAGATAAGTGCGCGGCGCGGCAGACATTGTGCCGGCAAAATCCAGATGGTGCTGCGAATTGCCAAGCCACTGCAGCGGCGCCAGCAGCACGCGCGTGCTGAACTGCGCCTCCACGCGCCCGGCAATTTCGCCGAGCAGCAGGCTGTCTGTGAAGAGCGGCATGTGGCGGCCGTGCTGCTCCAGCGCGGCCACGGGAAAGATCACCGGCGTGTCGCGGCTGAGCGCCTGCACATCCGGCCATTTGAGTTCGGCTAGTTTCATTTTAGTTGCAGCTCCCGGGCGCAGGTGAAAGGTGTGCGGCAGCGCGCCGGCTGCTTGCGCAATGGCAGCCGTTGGGGCGGCGCAATGCGCGCAGCCTGCGCGCGCATTATAGGCGCGCCGGTATTGCTTAAATGCAAACGGGAGCGCGGCGGCTCCCGTTTGTGGGGTTGTGGTTTGCGGCGGCGGCGCTTACAGCGCGGTCACCGCAATGCGGCGCGGCAGTGCTTCCGCTGCCTTGGGCAGGCTGAGTGTGAGCACGCCATGCTGCAGCTGCGCACTGGCTGCGGCGGCATTGACGGCGTGCGGCAAGCGCAGCTGGCGGTAGAAGCGCGCCGGGCGGCGTTCGCGCAGCACATAGTTCTGCGCTGCGGCTGCGGCGGGCGTCTCGCCGCGAATGACGAGCGCATCCTGCTCCAGCTCAATGTGCAGCGTGTCCGGCGTTACGCCCGGCAGGCTGGCGCTGATGATGTAGCGCTCCGGCTCTTCGCACACATCTACGGGCAGCGGGCGGCCGTAATCATCATGGTAGGCGGGCGCGCTGCTTTGTGCCAGCGCGTGCAGCAGGCGCTGCAGCGGAACGGACTGGTTGGTGCGGACAAATTGCATGGCTTGGTTCTCCTTTTGCCAGTTGATTGTCCGGAGCATAGGCAGCGCGTGTTAGCGCAGCGCAAGCGCAAGGTTATCGGTGCGTTAGAGTTTTTAGACGGAGACGACGCCGGGGGCGGAGGTGATGAAGCGGTAGCCTTCGGGCGCGGAGTTCTCGGTTACAAAGCGGAAGCGGTCGCCGCGGTACACATCCTCGCCGTACTCCAGCGGCGCGCCGCTGCGGTCCAGCGAGCGGCGGCGCTCCAGCATGACGGGCTCGCCGGCGCGGATGCCCAGCAGCGCCGCGTCCGCGCGCGTGGCCAGCGCCGGCTCCAGGCTTTGCTGCGTGCTGCCCAGCTGGCGGCCGTACTCGCTGGCCAGCACTTCCAGGATGGAGCGGTGCTGCAGGTCATGCTGCTCGATGCCGGCGCACAGCGCGGCGGCGGTATGCAGGCGCTCCAAGATCACGGGCTCGCCATTGAGCAGGCGCACGCGCTGAATAAAGTAAATGGCTGCGCCTTCCGGCAGCGCCAGCTGCGCCGCCACGGCGGCGGTGGCCGGGCGCTGCTCGCACAGCACCATGTGCGTGCCGGGCTGGTAGCCGCGGCGTTCCTGGCTGCTGGAGACCAGCACCAGCTGGCCCACCTCGCGCTCAATTTTTGGCTGGGTTACAAAGGTGCCGGCGCCGCGGCGGCGCGCCAGCAGCCCCTGCTCTTGCAGCTGGCGCAGCGCGCGCCGCAGCGTAAGGCGGTTTACCAGAAAGGACTGGCTGAGCTCGCGTTCCGGCGGCAGCTGGTCGCCGGTGCGCAGCTCGCCGGAGTGCATGCGCGCGCGCAGCGTTTGCGCTATCTGCTCGTAGCGCGGCGCGGTGGGGAGGGCAACGGCCATGCCGCTTTTGTTACTCCGCGGCCGGCGCGCGGCGCCGTTCGCGCCGGCCGCCTGAGCCATCTGCAGCGCGGTTGTGGCGCAGCCAGCGCGTGCAGTTTTCATCTTTGCCCATCATCACATCGGCGGCCAGCAGCGCCTCGCGCAGGCTGGCCTCGGTGGCACTGGTGATGGCGCAGTTCATGCCGGCCGCGGCTGCCATGGTGAGGAAGGCGCGGTTGATGCCGTGGCGGTTGGGCAGCCCGAACGAAATGTTGCTGGCGCCGCAGCAGGTGTTGACGCCCAGCTCTTCCGAGATGCGGCGCACAATCTGAAAGAGCACAATGCCCGCATCATTGACGGCGCCCACCGGCATCGCCAGCGGATCGATGAGCACATCTGCGCGCGGGATGCCGTAGCTCTCGGCGCGCTCCACAATCTTTTTGGCAACTGCAAAGCGCACGGCGGGATCGTAAGAGATGCCGCTCTCGTCATTGGCCACGCCGATGACGGCGGCCTTGTAGCGCGCCACCAGCGGCAGCACAACCTCCAGGCGCTCTTCTTCGCCGGTGACGGAGTTCACCAGCGGCTTGCCTTTGTAGGCTGCCAGCCCCAGCTCCAGCGCGCGCACAATGGAAGAGTCGATGCACAGCGGCACATCCACAACGGACTGCACCAGCTCGATGGCGCGCGCCAGCAGTGCGGGCTCGTCCGTCATGGGCACGCCGCAGTTCACATCCAGCATGGGCGCGCCGGCGGCCACCTGTGCAATGGCATCGCGCGTGACGCGCTCAAAGTTGCCGGCGGCCAGCTCGGCGGAGAGCAGCTTGCGGCCGGTGGGGTTGATGCGCTCGCCGATGATGACGAAGGGATGCTGCGCGCCGATGCGCACAGTTTTGGTGGGTGAGGTGACGATGGTTTCCATGCGGTTAGTTGGGGTGCTCCTGTTGCTGGCTGGTGCTCTGGCTGAGCTTGGGCTTGGCTGTGCGCGGGCGCACGGCAGCGGGTGCAGCCGCGCGCCGGCTGCGGGTGGGCGCCGGCAGCAGGCCGGCCTCTTCAATTATTTCCGCCACCAGCTCTTCCTGGCGGTAGGCCATCACGTGCACGCCGCTGATGCCTTCAATCTCGCGCACTTGCTGGATGATCTCGATGCACAGGCGCTTGCCCTCTGCTGCCTGCTTGCCGGGCGCGGCTTGGCGCAGGCGCGTAATAATTTCATCCGGGATGACGACGCCGGGCACATGCGTGCGCATCCACTCGGCGGCCTTGGCCGAGCGCAGCGGGCCGACGCCGGCAAGGATGAAAACTTTTTGGTGCAGGCCCAGGCTGCGCACAGTGGCCATGAACTGGCGCAGGCGCGGCACATCAAAGCAGAACTGCGTCTGCACAAAGTCTGCGCCGGCCTCCACCTTCTTGCCCAGGTGCAGCGCGCGGTAGTCATACGGCGGCACAAAGGGGTTGCTGGCCGCGCCCAGAAACAAGCGCGGCGCTGCGTCCAGCTTGCGGCCGCTGAGGAAGCGCGCCTCATCGCGCAGCATGCGCGCCATGCGCAGCAGCTGCATGGAGTCAATATCAAAGACGGGCTTGGCTTCGGGGTGGTCGCCGGTGCCCACGCCGTCGCCGGTGAGGCAGAGCACATTGCGCACGCCCATGGCGGCCGCGCCCAGCAGGTCGCCCTGGATGGCAATGCGATTTTTGTCGCGGCAGCTTACCTGCAGCACGGGCTCGTAGCCGGCGCGCGTGAGCAGCGCACACACGCCCACGCTGGACATGTGCACGTTGGCGCCGGAAGCGTCCGTGGCGTTGATGCCATCGCACACGCTGGCGAGCACAATGGCGCGATCGTAGACGGCTTGCGGGTCCGCGCTGTCGGGCGGGTTCAGCTCTGCGGTTACGGCAAAGCGCCCGGCGCGCAGCGCTTTCTCCAGGCGCGAGCCGGACCTCATGGCAGCTGCCAGCCGGCAGCGGCGCGGTCGGCTGCGCCGCTGAAGTCATTGATCCACGCGGAGCTGCCCTCAAGGCGCCGGTCCAGCGGCGGCAGCACATGCAAAATCTGGCTGCCGTAGACGGGCAGCAGTTTGGAGCGCTCCCAGGCCAGCACCCAGACGCACGGCATGTCCGGCAATATTTCGCAGTTGCCGTTGAGGCGCACGCCGCCGCACGGGCCGTTGCGCAAATTTTTGGGGCAGGTCATCGGGCAGGTCATGCCGGTGCTGTGCAGCACGCACTGGCCGCACATGCGGCAGTCAAAGAGCGCGCCCTTGGACACGGCTTCGACGGCCACAAAGGCGCGCTGCATGCGGCCGCCGGGCTGCAGCCAGCCGCGCACCAGCAGCAGCGCGCGGCGCGTAAGGTTGTAGGCTTGCGCCAGCAGCTGCGGATGGTTCTGCAGGAAGCGCATGCGCGTTTTATTCCGCGGGCAGTTCGCGCCCCGCGGCTGCAATCAGCACGCGCAGGCGCTCCGCGGTGTAGGCTGCTTCCAGCTCTGCCACCAGCGTATCGGCTGCGGCTTCGGGTTCGGCGGCGCGCTCCACGGGCTCGCTGTTGCGCCACTCGGCCAGGTATTCATCCGTGCCGGTGGCGCCGGCGCGCATGGCGGCGGCATCGATGGCTTTCTCAAAGCGCTCGGTGAGCGGGCGCGACACGCGCGTGCGCCCGGCGCGCGCCTTCACCTGCGAGGGGATGTCGCGCCAGTAAACAATCTGGATGGTGCAGGGCATGGCGGGCGCCTACTTGGCGCGGCTGCGCCGGATCTGAATGAGCTTCTTGGCGGTCTCCACCGCCACGGCTGCATCGCGGCAGTAGGCATCGGCTTCAATGTCCTCGGCAAAAGCCTCGTTCAGCGGCGCGCCGCCCACCAGCACAATGATGTCATCGCGCAGGCCCTGGTCTTTGAGCGCCTGGATCACCACCTTCATGTACGGCATGGTGGTGGTGAGCAGCGCACTCATGCCCAGCAGCTCGGGCTTGTGCTCTTTGATGGCGTTGATGTAGCTTTCGGCATCGTTGTTGATGCCGAGGTTGATGACGTTGAAGCCGGCGCCTTCCATCATCATGGCCACCAGGTTTTTGCCAATGTCATGGATGTCGCCTTTGACGGTGCCGATGACCATCGAGCCGATTTGCTCGGCGCCGGTTTCTGCCAGCAGCGGGCGCAGGATGGCCATGCCGGCCTTCATGGCCTTGGCGGCCATCAGCACCTCCGGCACAAACAGGATGCCGTCGCGGAAGTCCGCGCCGACCACATCCATGCCGGGCACCAGCGCAGTGGTGAGCACATCGTAGGGGCTCATGCCGCGCCCCAGCAAAATGTTGGTGCCCTGCACAATTTCGGCGGCCATGCCGTCGTACAGGTCTTCCATCATTTGCGCCACCAGCTCGGGCGTCTCCAGCGATTCCAAGTTCAGTTCTTCGTCAGCCATGTTGTTCTCCGGGTTGCGGTTGTTTGTTAAATTTTGCGGCGCCTAGGCAGCGGCCGGGCGGCGGCGGCGCGTGGCGCGCTCTGCGGGCACACTGCCGGCAGCGGGCTCCAGCGGCAGCATGCCGGCCAGATGCGGAAAGGCATCCGTGGCGTGCGGCAGCGCCATGGCGCCAATGAACTCTTCTTGAAAGCGCGGCGCAACGGCGGTTTGCACGTGCTGCACGCTTTGCGCAATTTGCGCAGCTTCCACGCGGGCAGCGCGGTTTAGCAGTGCAATGCGCGCGCCATCGCCGGCAGCGTTGCCGACGGCGCTAACTTTTTCCAGGTCGCAATCCGGGATCAGGCCGAGGATCATGGCGTGGCGCGGGCTGATGTAGCTGCCAAAGGCGCCGGCCAGCACTATGCGGTCCACCTGCGTGACGCCGCGATGCTCCATGAGCAGCTTGACGCCGGCGTAGAGCGCGGCCTTGCCCAGCTGGATGGCGCGCACATCGTTTTGGGTGACGGTGATGTTGCTGCCGGTGCTGGTGTCGGCGCCATCGGCCAGCACAAACTCCAGCTGGCGGCCGCTGGCATGCACGCGCGGCTGCGTGCCGGCCAGCGCGCTGTTAAAGCGCCCGTCTTTGGAGATGACGCCGGCGAGGAACAGCTCCGCCACGGCTTCGATGATGCCGCTGCCGCAGATGCCGGTGGCGCGCGCATCCTGCGGCACAAGCTGGCCGCTGCCGGGCAGCACCCAGGTGTCCGAGCCGCACACTTTGTATGAAGGCTGCAGCGTAACGGGATCGATGCGCACGCGCTCGATGGCGCCGGGCGCAGCGCGCTGGCCGTGCGCAATTTGCGCGCCTTCAAAGGCGGGGCCGGTGGGGCTGGAGCAGGCCAGCACTTGCTGGCGGTTGCCCAGCACAATTTCTGCGTTGGTGCCCACATCTATCAGCAGCAGCAGGTCATCGGAGCGGTGCGGCGCCTCGGCCAGCTGCGCGGCTACGTTGTCTGCGCCCACATGCCCGGCAATGTTGGGCAGCACGTGCAGCTGCGCGCACGGGTTTAGCTTGAGCCCCAGGTCGCGCGCCTTCAGGTCCAGCGCGGCGTTGAGCGCCACGGCAAAGGGCGCGCCGCCCAGCTCCACGGGGTCTATGTTGAGCGCAATGTGATGCATGACGGGGTTGGCCACCAGCACCATGTCGCAAATGTCGTGCAGGCTGATGCCGGCTTGCACGGCGGCATCCGCTGCGAGCTGGTTGAGGGTGCGGATGATGGCGCTGTGCATGCGCGCCAGGCCCTGCTTGTCCAGCATGCTGTAGCTGACGCGGCTCATCAGGTCTTCGCCGTACTTTACCTGCGGGTTCATGGCGCTTTGCGTGGAAAGCAGCGCGCCGGTGCGCAGGTTGCACAGGTGCGCCACCACGGTGGTGGAGCCCACATCCACGGCCAGGCCGTAGGCGCCCTCTGTGTAGCCGGGCTGCACGCGCAGCACCTGCTGCTCCTGCCACAGCGTAACGGTAACGCACTCTTTGCCCTGGCGCAGCGCGGGCTGCAGTGTGGGCAGCGCCAGCACATCCAGCTGCAGGCCCGTAAGCCCCCATTGGGCAGCCAGCGCCACTTGCAGGCGTTCCCAATCGCCGCGCGCATCATCCATGTCGGGCGCAATACTTTCCACATATACCTGGCGCACGGCGGGCAGCACGCTGATGGTGCGCTCGGTGGCGGCCTTGGCCACAATTTGTTTGCGCGCCTGGCTTTCGGGCGGCACCAGGATCAGCACATCCGCCTGCACGGTGCAGGCGCAGGCGAGGCGGCGGCCGGGCAGCGGATTTTTGGCGGCGTAGGCGCGCTCGCTATCGGTTACGGGGGAGAGGCTGGCGGCGGAGGAGCTGAGCGCGTGCGTTTGGTCGCGGCCTTCATGCACCACTATCTGGCACTTGCCGCAGGTTTGGCGGCCGCCGCAAATGGACTCAAGCTCGACGCCGAGCGCGCGCGCGGCTTGCAGCAAGTTTGTGCCGCGCGCCACGCTGCCGCGGCGGCCGGCGGGCATGAGCGCCACCTGCAGCATGGGGGCGGCGGGGCTGGGCATGGCAGTTTGAGAATCCACTATGTTTATCGGCAGATAATTGGTGTACACCAATCAGCAGGAATATAGCATAAGGCTGCGGCGGTGTCCAACGCCGCGCGGCGGCATGCGCTGCGGCGGGCGGCGGCAGCGCGCTGCGGGCGGGCTTTAGGGCTGCGGCAGGCGCTGGCCGGCAGCGGCGGCAGCCAGCACAATGCGCGCGCAGGCTTCGGCATCGGAGGCGGCGGCGTGGTGCTGCAGCGGGATGCCCAGATGGCGGCAGACATCCGGCAGGCGCGCGGGGCGCAGCTGCCAGGCGGCGCGCGCCAGGCGCACGGTGCACGCAAAAGCATGCGCGGGCTGCTCCAGGCCGGCGGCAGCGCAGCAGGCCTGCATGACGGCGCGGTCAAAGCTGGCGTTGTGCGCAGCCAGGAAGGCAGCGCCGGCCAGCAGCGGCTGCAGCTGCGGCCAGAGCTGCGCAAAGACGGGCGCACCCGCCACCTGCTCCCAGCTGATGCCGTGCAGGTAGGTGAAGACCATGCGCGCGCGCGGCGGGCGGATGTAATGAAAGGCGCGCTGCACAATCACGCCGGCTTCCACGCGCACCAGCGCCAGCGCACAGGCGCTGTCACGCCCGTAGTCCGCGGTTTCAAAGTCGATGGCGACGAAGGTGGGCGGGGGCCAAGGCGCGCGCTCGGCAGCGGGCTTGTGCGAAA
>OFRD01000313.1_pt1 | contig 18787 bp, 13 predicted proteins | sample 1543041 | NCBI WGS metagenome assembly OFRD01 (sample SAMN07774234, study PRJEB24372) | wastewater metagenome | isolation source: Exp Tend CN 100WW | collected 2016-02
CCCACAGCGGTGACTACTGCTGGATCGCCTCGCGCGGCCTGGCCAAGCGCGACCCCGGCGGTGTGGCTTACCTGATGGCCGGCTCGGTTTCCGACATCACGGAGCGCAAGAACCGGGAGGCGCAAATCCAGTTCCTGGCGTTTCATGATTACCTGACGTCCTTGCCGAACCGGGTGTTGCTGGCCGAGCGGGTGACCCAGGCGCTGGCGCAGGCGGCGCAACAGCAGCACCGCGCCGCCGTGCTGTTCATTGATCTGGATCGCTTCAAGGACATCAACGACACCCTGGGCCACAACGTGGGCGACCAGTTGCTGAAAAGCGTGGCGCTGCGGCTGGGGCGGGTGCTGGATGCGCGCTACACGCTGGCCCGTCAGGGCGGTGACGAGTTCATTGTGCTGCTGCCCGAGGTGGCGGATGAAGCGGCGGCGCTGGCGGTGGGCCACTTGCTGCTGGACGCCATCCGCCAGCCGTTTCAGGAGCAGGAACACGAGTTTCTGGTGGGTGCCAGCATTGGCGTGAGCCTGTATCCCGATCACGGTCTGGAGGGCTGCACCCTGCTGCGCCACGCCGACACCGCCATGTACGAGGCCAAGTCGGTCGGCGGCAACACCGTGCGCCCCTACACCCACCAGATGAATCTGCGCATCCAGACGCGCGTCACGATCGAGCAGCGCTTGCGCCATGCGCTGGAGAAGGGCGAGCTGGCGCTGTATTACCAGCCGCAGATTGACATCGCCAGTGGCCGCCTGGTGGGGGCCGAGGCGCTGTTGCGCTGGCATGTGGATGGCGGTTTTATCCCGCCGGATCAGTTCATCCCGGTGGCGGAAGAAACCGGCCTGATTGTGCCGATCGGCGAGTGGATCATCGACACCGCCATCGCCCAGGCCGCCGCCTGGCGCCGCCAGTTTGGCCAGGTGCCCCGGTTGGCCATCAATCTCTCGCCGCGCCAGTTTGTCGGGCGCCAGCTGGCGCGCTGCGTGCTGGAGAGTCTGGCCCGCTGGCAGTTGCCAACCGAGGCGATTGAGCTGGAGATCACGGAGTCCCTCCTGCTGAACCCGGAGGGCGACAGCATGGACGAGTTGCGCAGCCTGCACGCACAGGGCCTGCGTCTGTCGCTGGATGACTTTGGCACCGGTTATTCGTCGCTGTCGTACCTGCAGCGTTTGCCGATTGAGGTGCTGAAGATTGACCGCTCCTTCATCACGCCGCTGGGCAGCGAGCAGGCCAATGCCATCGTGCGCGCCATCATTGCCATGGCGCACAGTCTGGAACTGTCGGTGGTGGCGGAAGGGGTGGAGACCGGGGCGCAGCTGGACATCTTGCGTGCGCTCGGCTGTGATGTCGGGCAGGGTTACTTTTACAGTAAACCGCTGCCCGCCGGGGCGTTCAGCGCGCTGCTGCGTGCGCCCGGCGCTGCTGCAGGCTGAACCAGAGCAGGGCGGCGGCGGTCAGGGCCACCGGCAGCAGTGAGCCCAGGTTGAGCAGCGCCCAGCCCCGGGTGGTGACCAGCACGCCGGAGGCGAATGAACTCAGCGCCAGTGTGGCAAAGACAAAGAAATTCAAGGCGCCCTGGGCCCGGTCTTTTTCTTCCGGCGTGTAGGTTTGCAGCGACAGGGTGGTGCTGCCGGTGAACAGGAAATTCCAGCCCACGCCGAGCAAAAACAGCGCCAGCAGGAACTGCTGCAGGTCCACCCCCGACAGCGCCACGCCAATGCACAGCGCATTGAGCAGCACGCCCACGCCCATGACCGGCAGCGCGCCAAAGCGTTTGATCAGGTGGCCGGTGAAGAAGCCGGGCGCGAACATGCCAATCACGTGCCACTCCAGCACCAGCGCCACGTCTGCAAACGGCAGGCTGCACTGCTGCATGGCGAGCGGCGTGGCGGCCATCAGCAGGCTCATCACGCCATAGCCCAGCGCGCCGGTGGTGGCGGCGACGATGAAGGCCGGCTGGCGCATGATCGCGCGCAGCGGGCGCCCGGCCGGGCTGGCGGTTTTGGCCGGGGCGGGCGGGAATTCAATGAAAGACAGCACCGCCATGGCCAGCAGGGCGACCCCCGCCAGCGCCAGGTAGGCCCCGGCAAACGGCACGCTGATCAGGGTGCGGGTGAACTGCGCCAGATTCGGCCCCAGCACGGCGCCGATCAGGCCACCGGCCATCACCAGCGACACGGCTTTTTCGCGCCAGGCGGGCAGCGCCAGTTCGGCGGCGGCAAAGCGGTACAGATTGGCGTTGGCGTTGTAGTAGCCCGCCACCACGGTGGCGCTGCACAGCAGCCAGAAGTTGTGGTTCACGACGGCATAGGCGCACAGCAGGGCCGACATCAGCGCCACTGCCAGTCCGAGCTGGAACGAGGTCTTGCGCCCGAAGCGGGCTTGGGTGCGCGCCACCAGCCCGGTCGAGAGGGCCCCGCCGACCACATAGCCCATCACCGGCAGCGTCGCCATCCAGCCCAGCGGCGCCAGGCTCAGGCCGACCAGGCCGTTGATGGCGATGAAGGTGACGTTGTTGGTCAGGAACAGGCCCTGACAGATGGCCAGCAGCCAGAGGTGGCGGTTCATGGTGCGAATCCGGTTTAGCGTTTGCGGTTCAGCAGCAGGTGCAGCAGCACCGCACCAAAGGTGGCGGTACCGATGCCACCGAGGGCAAAGTCGCCAAACTTGAGCGTGAAGTCCCCCGTGCCCAGCACCAGCGTGATGGCGGCCACCAGCAGGTTTTTGTTGTCGGTGAAGTCCACCTTGTTTTCAACCCAGATGCGCGCACCCGCCACCGCAATCAGGCCAAACACCACAATGCTCACGCCGCCCATCACCGGCAGCGGAATGGCCTGAATGACGGCGCCAAACTTGGGGCTGAAGCCCAGCACCACCGCCAGCAGACCGGCCACCAGAAACATGGCGGTCGAGTAGATTTTGGTGGCGGCCATGACGCCGATGTTTTCGGCATAGGTGGTGACGCCGGTGCCGCCCGCGCTGGCGCTGACCATGGTGGCAATGCCGTCGCCGATGAAGGCGCGGCCCATGTAGGCGTCCAGGTTTTTGCCGGTCATGGCGGTGACCGCCTTGATGTGGCCCAGGTTCTCGGCCACCAGAATGATGGCCACCGGGGCAATCATCAGCATCGCTTTGGGGTCAAACACCGGCGCGGCAAAGCCGGGGGCGCCGAACCAGGCGGCGTTGAACACACCGGACAGATCAAGCGCCTTGCCCAGCCCCAGGCCGTTGGTCAGCAACGCATAGACCCCGGTGGCGACGATCAGGCCGACCAGAATCAGCAGGCGCTGCACCATGCCGCGCGTGAACACCGCCACCAGCGCGACGCAGACAAAGGTCACGGCCTGCATCCAGCTGTCAAAGTTGCTGGCCGCCATGTTTTTGACCGGCACGCTGGCCAGGTTCAGCCCGATCACGGCCACCACGGCGCCGGTGACGACCGGGGGCATCAGCTTTTCGATCCAGCGGGTGCCGACCACCTGCACCAGCAGGCCGATGGCGGTGTAGGCCGCGCCGCAGGCGATGATGCCGCCCAGCGCCACGCCGATGTTGGGGTTGAGCCCCTTGCCGACATAGCCGGTGGCGCCAATCACCACGCCGATGAAGGCAAAGCTCGATCCCAGGTAGCTGGGCACGCGCCCGCCGGTGATGAGGAAGAAGATCAGCGTGCCAATGCCGCTCATCAGAATGGCCAGATTGGGGTCAAACCCCATCAGGATCGGGGCCAGCACGGTGGCGCCAAACATGGCAATCACGTGTTGCATGCCCATGACGGCGGTTTGGGGCCAGGGCAGGCGTTCGTCGGGGGCAATCACGCCGCCGTGCTGCAGCACGCTGGCGTTTTTTTCAGTCCAGTGGAATAAAGACATGTGTGTTCCGTTTCAAAAGATGGGGGGATGCTAACGGCATTCACGGCGCTTGCCGCCGCCTGGCCACTGGGCGATACTTGCCCCGAGATAATGGCATGTGCTCTCCCCCGCGACATCTTGCATCGCTACGGTGCGTAGCAGTCTGGCAGCCCCATACAACATGAAACTAAAACTGCAAAATACGCCAATTGGCCAGCGCATCGCACTGGCGCTGGCGCTCCCGATCATTGGCCTCCTGTTTTTCGCGCTGTGGGTGCTGTCCGGTTACCAGCGCATGGCCGACGACACGCGCAATCTGAGCGAGATGGTGGAACTGGTGCCGGCGGTCAGCGCCCTGGTGTACGAACTGCAGCAGGAGCGCGGCATCTCGGCGGGCTTCGTCGGCTCCGGGGGCCGCACGTTTACCGACAAACTCGCCCCTCGCCAAGCCGCCACCGACCAGAAACAGCAGGCGCTCATGCGCTCGCTGGAGTCGGTGCGCATCGCCCATGGTGCGGAAAGACTCGGGCAGCAGATCCAGGAGGCCCAGAAAAACATCGACGTCCTGCCCGCCTTGCGCCGCGCCATCAGCGTGCGCGAGATCACGGCTGACCAGGTGACCACCAGCTACAGCCAGACCATTGGTGAATTGATCGCCATCATCAAGGAAATGCTGCTGGTCAGCACCAGCGCGGAGCTGTCGCGCGCGATCAGCGCCTACGCGCATCTGATGGAGGCGACGGAGCTGCTCGGCATGGAGCGGGCCGTCGGTGTGGCACGTTTATCGGCAGGCGGCTTCGAGCCGACCGCACGAACCCAGCATATTCAGCAGATCGAGCGGCAAAAACTCTACCTGGAACAGTTCCGCTTTCTGGCCTCGGCCCCGCAGATCAAGCAGCTCGACGATGCGCTGACCGGTGCCGAGAGCGCCGAGGTCGAGCGCCTGCGCCGCATGACCCTGCGTGGCCAAGATGCCGGTGCGACAGGCCAGGTGGACGTCACGCACTGGTTTGACACCATGACGAAAAGAATTGATCGCCTGAAGTTGATTGCAGACGCGCAGGCAGCGGATCTGATCGCCCAGGCGCAGGCCATCGAAGCCTCGGCCAAAAACACGGCCTACTGGGTCAGCGTCATCACGCTGCTGGCGCTGGCGCTGACGGTGGCCATTGCGGCGGCGCTGGCACGCGGCATCATCTACCCGATCCGGCGCATCACCGGGGCCATGACCAAGCTGGCCGCGCAGGACGAAGCGGTGGAGATCGAAGACCACCAGCGGGGCGACGAGATTGGCGACATGGCGCGTGCCACGCTGATTTTCCGGGACAACATCCTGCACATGGCGCAGGCCGAGGAGCGCCTGAAAAACGAGGCCATCATGCGCCTGCACCACAAGGCGCTGAGTTCGATCTCGCAGGGCGTGCTGATCACCGATGCGCAGCGGCGCATTACTTTCGTCAATGCCGCCTTCCTGAAAATCACCGGCTATGACGAGGCCGAGATGCTGGGGCGCAGCCCCCACTTCTTGTACGGGCCGCAAACGGATCCTGAAGCCTTGAATCAGCTGCGGGCCACGTTGGCCAGTGGTCGCCCCGAACCGCATGCGGTGCTGGGCTACCGCAAGAGCGGCGCGCCGTTCTGGTGCGAAGTGTCGGTCACCCCAGTCCTCAGCAGCCAGGGCCAGCGCACCCATGTGGTCAGCGTCATGCGTGACATCACGGAAAGCCGCCAGCTGGAGCAGGAAATGGGCATCGCTGCGATTGCCTTCGAGTCCCTGCACGGCATGATGGTCACCGACGCCAGGGGGGTCATCCTGCGTGTCAACCAGGCCTTCAGCGAAATGACCGGTTACCGGGCCGAGGAGGTCATCGGCCAGTCCCCCGCGATTCTCAAGTCGGGTCGGCATGAGCCCGCCTTCTATGCCGAGATGTGGCAACAACTGAAGGCCACCGGCCAGTGGTACGGCGAGGTCTGGGATCGGCGCAAGAACGGCGAGATTTTCCCGAAGTGGCAAACCATCTCGGCCGTCAGCGGTGCCGATGGCCAAACCACGCATTACGTCGCCGCCTTCTCCGACATCAGCGAGCGCAAGGAGGCGGAGGAAAAGATTCGCAGCCTGGCCTTCTACGACCCGCTGACCGGCCTGCCGAATCGGCGCTTGCTGCTGGATCGCCTGCAGCAGGCGTTGCTGACCAGTGAGCGCAGCGGCCAGCAGGGCGCGCTGCTGTTCATTGATCTGGATCATTTCAAGACCCTCAATGACACCCTGGGCCACCATTTTGGCGACACCCTGCTGGTCGAGGTGGCGCAACGGCTGCAGAAATGCCTGCGCGCCTGCGACACGGCGGCCCGCCTGGGTGGTGACGAATTTGTGGTGATGCTGGAAGATTTGAGCGAGGTGCATCTGGACGCCCTGACCCAGGTCGAAACCGTGGGCGAGAAAATTCTTGCGGCACTGAACCAGAGCTACCAGCTGGCGGATCATGAGCATCGCAGCACGCCGAGCATGGGCATCACCCTGTTCAATGGCCAGGAAACCAGCATGGATGAGCTGCTGAAGCAGGCCGATCTGGCGATGTACCAGGCCAAGGCGGCGGGACGCAACACGCTGCGCTTTTTTGACCCGCAGATGCAGGCGGTCGTCAGCCACCGCGCGGCACTGGAGGCCGATTTGCGTGACAGTCTGGAAAAGAAAGACTTTTTGCTGTTCTACCAGGCCCAGGTGGATACCCAGGGCCGCCTGACCGGTGCGGAGGCGCTGGTGCGCTGGCAACACCCCCGGCGCGGGTTGGTCTCGCCGATGGAGTTCATCCCGCTGGCCGAAGAAACCGGCCTGATCCTGCCGCTGGGCTTGTGGGTGCTGGAAACCGCCTGCACCCAGCTGACCGCCTGGGCCCAGCAGCCGGCCACCGCGCACCTGACCATGGCGGTCAATGTCAGCGCCCGCCAGTTCCGCCAGGCCGATTTTGTCCAGCAGGTGCTCGCCGCGCTGGAGCGCACCGGGGCCAATCCGCTGCTGCTCAAGCTGGAACTGACGGAGAGTTTGCTGCTGGACGACATCGAGGTCACCATCAGCAAAATGACCCAGCTGAAAGCGGTCGGCGTGGGCTTCTCGCTCGATGATTTCGGTACCGGCTACTCGTCGCTCAGTTACCTGAAGCGCCTGCCGCTGGATCAGCTGAAAATTGACCGCTCCTTCATCACGGATGTGCTGACCGATGCGAACGATGCGGTCATTGCCCGCACCATTGTGGCGCTGGCGCACAGCATGGGGCTGTCGGTGATCGCGGAAGGGGTGGAGATTGAGGCGCAGCGCAGTTTTCTGGAACTCAATGGCTGCCACGCCTACCAGGGTTATCTGTTCGGGCAGCCGGGTGTGGTGGAGCGGCTGTGTGGCAGCCGCCCCGGACTCCCCGGCGCCTGACTTCAGGGCGCAGGGGCATTGATGGTGGCGTAGTTCAAGACCAGTCCGGAGGTCGACAGCAGGCGGCCTTCGACCGTCGCGCCGCCAGTGGAGCTCGTGCCAACCGTGCTGGAACTGCCCGCCAGAATGTTGCCTTTGAAGCGGGCCTGATCACCAATAGTTGCAGAACTTCCCAGGGACCAGAAGACATTGCTGGCGCGGGCGCCGTTGAGCAGCAGCATCTGGCGCGTCGCGGCCACGCTCAGGCTGCTGCCGGCTTTGAACACCCAGACCGCGTCCGGGTCGCCCCGGGCATCGAGCGTCATGTTGCCGGCGCTCAGGGTGAGCGTATTGACCGAGGTGTACAGGCCGGGGGGGTAGACGCCGGGGCTGCCGCTGTTGACCGTGAACGCGGACAGTTCGGTGTTGCCCACAACGACTTGCTGGCTGCTGCGGGCCGTCGCTTCGGCGAGCGCCGCCAGCAAGTCGGTTCGGGCCTGCGTGACAAGCGCACCCACCTGGATGCCGCCCGTTGAAATGAGGCCCGTTCCGGCGACGGTGGAGTCGGTGAACCCTGTTACATCGGCGACGCCGCCGGGGTTAATGCCCAATGCGCCATTGACCCGGGTCGGGTTGAGCGCCGTGCTGGTGTTGGCGATCGAGGTGCCGCCCAGAACCAGGAAGTTGGCCGCCGTGCCCAGGTTGATCGGTGCCTGTCCGACTTGCGAGCCGGTGGTAAAGCTCCAGCCGTAGCCGCTGCCGAGCGCAGCGCCTGCCGCCGTTCTCGCCGCCGTGGTGATGATGGCGGTGAACTGCGTATTCGGGGCCAGCGGCGCCGTCGGCGTGAACGTGGCCACCGTGTTGGTGGGCGAGTTCATGCTGACGAGTCCCGCCACGGCCAGCCCGCTGACGGTTTCTTTGAGCGTGAACGTCAGGGCCGGTGAAATGAGGGTGGCCGGATCCATCGCTTCACTGAAGGTGGCGCTGATGATTCTGGGGAGCAGGGTGTTATTGGATTGCACCGTGCTGACCGGCACCGTGCTCGCCCCGTTGCTGGGGTTGGACGACGGGACGCTGGGAGTGGTGCTGGATACGACGGTGCCGGGGATCAGGGTGCCCGGCGCACCGGGGGCCGAGTTCAAGCTCGGGATAAAGAGGTCACTGCCAGTTCCCCCGCCGCCACAACCCGTTACGAGGAAGACCAGCAGCATGGCAACAAGCCACAGGAAGGTATTGGAACGATGTCCAGCAGGGTCGGTTTTCATGTCTTTCTCCAGTCCATAGGGCTTGTTGAAGTTGCACTTTTGAGCTGTCACGGAAACACACTCTCCGCCTTTCGGCAGAAACAAATTTGCGAATTCGTAACAACTGCGCAACAGTTGCCTGGAGAAAGAAGAGAGGCGGTAGCGGCTACACCAGCAAGGCGGCCAGGGCCGCGAGCGCGGCGGTTTCCGAGCGCAGCACGCGCGGGCCGAGCGTGACCGGGGCAAAGCCGCCGGCCAGGGCGAGGTCTTCTTCGGTGGCGCTCAAACCGCCTTCGGGGCCGGACAGAAAGGTGACCGGCTGGCTGGGCTGGCCCGCCGTGCTGACCGCCACCCGCAGCGCCTGCGTGCCGGGGCGCAGCGACAGCAGCAGCGCCTGCCCGGTGCGGGCGGCGGTTTGCCCTTTGGCCCAGGCGCTCAGGCTCATCACCTCATGAATCAGGGGCACGCGGTTGCCGCCGCACTGCTCGCAGGCCGACACCGCCACGCTTTGCCAGTGCGCGACTTTCTTCTCGGCGCGCTCGCCGGAAAGACGCAGCACGCTGCGTTCGGTCATCAGCGGCTGAATGCTGGCGACGCCGAGTTCGGTGGCTTTTTCCACCAGCCAGTCCATGCGGTCATTGGCCGGCATGCCGACCACCAGATGCACCGGGCGCGCCGCGTCGCGCTCGACCGGGTGGTGCGCACCAACCTGCACCTGCACCTCGCTGCGGCCCATGCGGGTGACGCTGGCGTCAAACTCGCCGCCGCCGGGAATGCCGGGCCCGCCGTTGAACAGGGTGATGGCGTCGCCGGGCTGCAGGCGCAGCACCTGCACGTGGCGCGCGGCACCGGCGGGCAGTTCCAGCAGCTCGCCAGTGGTCAATGGGGTGGGGCAGTAAAAACGGGGCATGGGTGTTCTTGCTATGAATTCAGGAGTTGCCAGCCGCGCAACACGAGGGCTGGAGGCTGGTTTTCTTTAAGGCTTTGGGTCTTTGGGCGCTACCGGTGGCAGTACGGCTTCAGCCTCAACGGGCAGCTCGCCCAGCTTGATGCCCTGCGGGGATCGCGGGTGGCGGGCGGGATTCACCCGCTGCGAGCGGTAGATGCTGCTGTGCCCGGAAAACAGGTAGCTCACCACGCAGGCGACGGCGGCAAACACGCCGACCTCGGCGCCGAACAACTCCATCGCCATCAGGGTCGAGGCAATCGGGGTGTTGGCGGCGCCTGCGAACACGGCCACAAAGCCGATGCCAGCCAGCAGCGCAAACGGCATCTGCAACAGGGGCGCCAAGGCGTTGCCCAGCGTGGCGCCGATGTAGAACAGGGGCGTGACCTCGCCGCCTTTGAAGCCCGAGCCCAGCGAGGCGATGGTGAACACCATCTTGGCCGCAAAGTCGTAAGGCGCCAGCGGCTGCTGGAACGCCTCCACCATGGCCGGAATACCCAGCCCGATGTAGCGCTCCGCGCCCAGAAACCACACCGCAGCGGCAATCACGCTGCCGCCCAGCACGGGGCGCAGCGGGGCATAGCGGATGCGTTGTTTCATCTCGGCCCCGAGGCGGTGGGTGGCGTTGGCAAACAGCTTGCCGGTCAGGCCAAAGAGCGCCCCGGCGATCACCATGGCGCCCAGTCCCCAGGCCGATATTTTGGGGATCAGGGCAATGGCGTAATGGGTGTGCTGCACGCCCCACAGCAAGCCGACCTGATCGGCCACCACGGCGGCCACCAGGCACGGCAGCAGCGCGTCGTAACGCAGGCGGCCAATCGCCAGCACTTCCAGCGCAAAGACGGCGCCCGCCAGGGGCGTGCCAAACACCGAGGCAAAACCCGCGCTGATGCCGGCCATCAAAATCAGGCGGCGGTCGGCCGGTTTGAGCTTGAACAGGTGGGTGAGCTGGTCGGCCAGCGCGCCGCCCATTTGCACCGCCGTGCCCTCGCGCCCGACGGAGGCGCCGAACAGGTGCGACAGCAGCGTGCCCCCGAGCACCAGCGGCGCCATGCGCAGGGGGATGACTTTTTTGGGATCGTGGATTTCGTCAATCAGCAGGTTGTTGCCGGTTTCCACCTGCTGGCCAAAGCGCAGGTAGAGCCAGCCGACGACAAAGCCCGCCACCGGCAGCAGCCAGATCAGCCAGCGGTGCGCCAGGCGCGTGCTGGTGACCCAGTCCAGCGCGAAAAGAAAGAAAGCCGACGCCGAGCCCGCCAGCACGGCCACCACGCTGGCGAGCAGCAGCCACTTGCCCAGGTAGGGCAGCAAAGCCAGTTGTTCGTGGTGTTTGTAGTTTTTCATGTTTTACTGAAACGCCACCTCGGCAAAACTGCGCAGCTTGCGGCTGTGCAGTTGCTCCACGCCTTGTTCGCGCAGCAGTTCCCCGTTGCGGTTGTCGGTACTGGCTATGGTGTCGGTGCGCACGGACAAATCAGTTTGACCTCAGGAAAATAGGTTTTGTACCGTGCAGCATCCCGCGTCAAAATGGCCCAGCCTTCGGTTTTCGCTTGCGCGCCGATGAAAAAGTCGGGTAGCACACCGGTTTTTGTGCCCTTGAGTCGGCGGTAACGCAAGAACGCCGTGCCCGCCAAATAAGCTGTGGGGCGAGAAATATCCTTGACGCTGATTTTGGCAAGTTTGAGAAAACCATCCAGGGCCGCCATGTCCTCAAAAGCAGGTACGAGCTCCGCGTAAGCAACGGCATTGATATACAAAGCACCTTGCTTTTGCGCTTCAAATAATTGCGCCTCAGACCAAGCGGCCCAGTTCGGGTCGTCCTGCACCAGGTCGATCAGGACGTTTGTATCGACCAGTGTCATGGCTGGTTCCAATCGTCACCCCGTGTCATGCGCATGATCTGTTCGGTGGTGAACTTGCGGTTGCCAACGCCCCGCAATGCGGTGAAAGGATTGTCTGATTTGGCCGCCCGCTCGGGTTTGGCGACGCGACTCAGGTGCCTCTCCAAAGCCAGTTGGACAACCGAAGACTTGCTGAGGTGTTGCGCCGCACAAAATGCGGCAAGTTGATTTTCCAAAGGTTGCGGCAAACGGACAGACAGCATGTTTAACTCCATGAATGTATTACATACAAAAATAAATTGTATGACAAAAGAGTGCGCATCAGGAAATAAATACAGAGCTGTTGACGCAGGACGTACGGGGGCTGGCGCCTGATTTGGTTTAAGCCTACTGAAACGCCACCTCGGCAAAGCTCCTGAGCTTGCGGCTGTGCAGCTGCTCCACCCCTTGTTCGCGCAGCAGTTCAATCGCACGCATGCCGATGCGCAGGTGCTGATCGACGCGTTCGCGGTAGAAGTGGTTGGCCATGCCGGGCAGCTTGATCTCGCCGTGCAAGGGCTTGTCGCTCACGCACAAGAGCGTGCCGTAGGGCACCCGGAAGCGGAAGCCGTTGGCGGCGATGGTGGCGCTTTCCATGTCCAGCGCCACGGCGCGGCTCTGGCTGAAGCGGCGCTGCGGGCCGTTGTCGGGCAGCAGCTCCCAGTTGCGGTTGTCGGTGCTGGCGACGGTGCCGGTGCGCATGATGCGTTTGAGCTCCGGCCCCTTGAGCTGCGTGATGTCGGACACAGCGGCTTCCAGCGCCAGCTGGATTTCGGCCAGCGCCGGGATCGGCACCCACAGCGGCAGTTCTTCGTCCAGCACATGGTCTTCACGCACGTAGCCGTGTGCCAGCACGTAGTCGCCCAGCTGCTGGGTGTTGCGCAGCCCGGCGCAGTGGCCGAGCATGATCCAGGCGTGCGGGCGCAGCACGGCAATGTGGTCGGTGATGGTTTTGGCGTTGCTCGGGCCGACGCCGATGTTGACCATGCTGATGCCGCTGCGGTCGGCGCGCACCAGGTGGTAGCCCGGCATCTGCGGCAGGCGCGGCGGTACTTTGCCTAACGCGTCGCCCGCCCCGGCGGGCAGGCCGACGCGGCGCGTCACCACGTTGCCGGGCTCGATAAAGGCGATGTAGCCGCTGGTCGGGTTGGCCATGGCCTCGTGCCCGAGGCGCACAAATTCGTCGATGTAGAACTGGTAGTTGGTGAACAGCACAAAGTTCTGGTAATGCTCGGGCGCGGTGCCGGTGTAGTGGCGCAGGCGCTGCAGCGAGTAGTCGACCCGGGGCGCGGTGAACAGCGCCAGCGGCTGCGGCTCGCCCGGGCGCGGCTCGTAGGTGCCGTTGGCAATGCCGTCGTCCATGGCGGCGAGATCGGGCAGGTCGAACACGTCGCGCATCAGCTGGCGGCGCTCCAGGCTCAGGTTGCCCTCGATGTGGTCGTGCTCGGCGAACGAGAAATGCACCGGAATCGGCTGCGAGCTGGTGCCCACCTCCAGCGCCACCCGGTGGTTCGCCAGCAGCAGGGTGAGTTGCTCCAGGTAGTAATCGGCATACAGATCGGGGCGCGTCAGGGTGGTCTCGAAGCGGCCGGGGCCGGCTACAAAACCATAGCTCAGATGCGCGCTGTTGGCGGATTTCAGGCGCGCGACGGTGTCGGTCTGCACCCGCACAAAGGGGTAGCAGGCGCGTACATGGCCGGGCAGGGTGTCGCCCGCCACAAAGCGCTGCATGGCGCTGCGCAGGTGGGCGATGCTGGAGTCATAGATTTCACGCGCTTTGGCCAGTGCGGCGGCGGGGTCGGTGAAGCGGGACGGGGCAATGAAGGCGGGCAGGTAGGGCATGGCGGTGGGGCTGCGGTGGGCGAGGTGCCAAGTGTGAAAATAAGCCCCAGTATCGTGGACAAGCATGACAGTTTTATTCTTGGGGGCATCCCCGTTTTAATGGAGTTATTCAAGCATGAACCCCGCAACGCATTGCGCCTGGCGCGTCATGGGCCACGTCGCCCTGTGGCTCGTGGCGCTGCTGGGCCTGAGCGCCTGTTCCTACGCGCCGCCCGAGGGCTTGAGCGCCGTCACGCCGTTTGACCTCAGCCGCTACGAGGGCCAGTGGTACGAGATCGCCCGGCTGGATCACTCGTTTGAGCGCGGCCTGAGTGATGTCAACGCCAGCTACCGGGTGCAGCCCGATGGGGCGGTGAAGGTGATCAACCGGGGTTTTTCCAGCAAAAAGAACGAGTGGGTGCAAGAAACGGGACACGCCTTGTTCATCGGCGACCCGCAGCGCGCGTCGCTCAAGGTGTCGTTTTTCGGGGCTTTTTATGGCGGCTACCACGTGGTGGCGCTGGATCAGCAGCACTACCGCTGGGCGCTGGTGGTGGGCCCGAGCCGCGACTATGCCTGGATTCTGTCCAGGGACAAGCAGCTGTCGCCCGCGCTGCGGGCCCAGTTGCTGGGCCAGGCGCGCCAGTTGGGGATTGCGGTCGATGCGCTGATCTGGGTCGAGCACACGCGCCAGGATCCCAACTTCAGGTGAGTGGCGGCAAAAAAACTGCCATACTGCCAGCCGTTTAATAGAGGAAGCCAGAGTCCATGTTGAAGTTCACGTGTTGTGATGCGGTCCGACAATTTTCCAGCAGCGGCCAAGCCCAGATTTTGCGTGGCATTACGCGCGGCTACGAGCGCGAGTGCCTGCGCGTCGATGCCAGCGGCAAGCTGGCCGCCACGCCGCACCCGCTGGCGCTGGGCTCCAAGCTGACGCACCCGTGGATCACCACCGACTACGCCGAGGCGCTGCTGGAGTTCATCACGCCGCCGTCGCAAGACCCGGACTTTCCGCTGGCCTTTCTGCGCGACATCCACCGCTACAGCGCGCAGCAGCTGGGTGGCGAATACCTGTGGGCCGGCTCCATGCCCTGCCTGCTGGGGGAGGACAAAGACATCCCGATTGCCGACTACGGCCCGTCCAACGCCGCCCGCTTCAAAACCGTGTACCGCGAAGGCCTGGGCCTGCGCTACGGCCGGCGCATGCAAACCATTGCCGGTGCGCACTACAACTGGTCGCTGCCCGATGCGTTCTGGCTGGCGCTGAAAGATTGCTGCGCCGACAAGGGCCGCACCGAAGCGTTTGTCAGCGAGCGCTATTTCGGCCTGATCCGCAACTTTCTGCGCTTTGGCTGGCTGATTCCCTACCTGTTCGGTGCCTCGCCCACCCTCTGCGACTCGTTTTTGCAGGGCCGCAAGTCGGACTTGCTGCAACTGGCGCCCGGCACCCTGTACGGCCCCTACGCCACCAGCCTGCGCATGAGCGATCTGGGTTACCAGAACCGGGCGCAGGCGCAGCTGCACGTCAGCTTCAACTCGCTGACCGAGTACACCCAGGCGCTGGAAGCGGCGATCCGCACGCCCGACCCGTTTTACGAAGAAATCGGTGTGCGCGACGGCGAGCACTGGAAGCAGCTCAACGCCAACCTGCTGCAGATCGAGAACGAGTTTTACGCCGGCATCCGCCCCAAGCGCATCGGCAAGCAGGGCGAGCGCCCGGCGCTGGCGCTGCAGAAATACGGCGTCGAATACGTCGAGGTGCGCCTGTTTGACCTGAACCCGTTTGTCGACATCGGCATCACGCCCGAGCAAGGCACCTTTGCCGATGTGCTGCTGATGATGTGCCTGTTCCGCGACAGCCCGCCCATCACCAGCCGCGAGCAAAGCGAGAACGACGAGAACAAAAACCGCGTCGTCAACCGCGGCCGCCAGCCGGACTTGCAGCTGCTGGTGCACAACCGCGAGCAAGCGTTCCGCCCGCTGGCGCACGAGCTGTTTGACGACATGCAGCCGTTTGCCGAGATGCTGGACGCGGCCTACGGCGGCAGCCGCTATGCCACGACGATGCAGAGCCTGCGCACCCGCATTGACGACCCCGACAGCACGCCCTCGGCCCAGGTGCTGGCCGCTACCCGCGCGCAGGGCGGCTTTGCCGGTTTTGCCCTGCCGCTGGCCCGGCAACACACGCACAGCCTGCAGCAGCAGGCGCTGGACGCCGCCACCCACGCCAGGTTTGCCGCCAGCGTGGAAGCCTCGCTGCAGCAACAGCAGCAACTCGACAGCACCGAGCAGGGCCGTTTTGAGGACTTTGTGGCGCGTTATTACGCGTGAACGCGGTGGCGCCCTGGCTTGATGGTGTTTTTGCTCGCTAGCCCTCGTGATATAAGCGCTGGCAGCTATTAAAACAATAGCAAGTCAAGGACTCGGGCGCTTAAAAATGCGGCGGCAGTTCGTCGCGCAGGTTGCGTGGCGCGCCCAGGCCGCCATCGGTGCTGGACTGGCGCAGCTTGCCCAACTCGCGCAGCAGCAGGTCAATCTGTTCCTGCTGGCGCACGATGACCTGGTCGAGTTGATCGAGCTGGTCTTCGGTGAAGCTGGCCTTGATTTCCAGCTCGGTCAGGCGCTGCTCGGTGTTGTTCGTTTGTTCCATGGCGCTATTGGAACCGAAGTCACGGCGTGGCAATCGTTTTCACCAGCTGCCCCGCTTTGGGCTCGCCACCGCCGTAAAAGCCATTGATCAGCCGCAACTGCGGCTCGGCCTGCTCCAGCGGGGATGAACGCGCCAGCTCGGCAAAGCCGCCGCGTGGGTAAGGTGCGGTTTTGATCGTCCAGGCGCGGGCAGCGGCCCGCTCCGTTGCGCTCAGCGGGCGAAACGAGTTTTGCGCTTCCTGCAACTGGCTGCGTGCGCGTTGCAGGGCGGCGGCGTCCCTGGCGCTGTAGTTCAGCAGGTACAGGGCGTTGGCCGGGCCACTGACCAGCGTGGCTTCCAGTGCCTGCGTCTGGCCCTGGGCATTGGTGCGGGCACCCACAAAATGGGTGGCCGACAGGCCGTTGAGGGTCAGGCGCTCGCTGCGGCCCTGGCTGGGCTTGAGCAGGGTGCGCAGGACCTCGTCATGGGTTTTGCCCGCTTGTGGCGGGGCGGTTTTCATGACCAGCGCGGCATCCTGAGCCGCGTTGACCAGCGTGAGTTGTGACGCCTCGTTTTGAATCTTCCAGCCGGGCGGGGCGGTGATGGCAATACCCAGCGCTGCATGGTAAAAGTTGCGGCCGCGCGTGACGCCTTGTGCCGCACTGTCGCCAAAGTCCATGCCCGAGATGGCCTGCAGGTAGCGGGCGCGGCCCTCGTCGGCGTAGCTGTCCTTGCTTTTGGCCGGGTACTGGTCGGCCAGCTCGGTGATCATCTGCAGGCGCTGGTCGTTGCTGGGGTGCGAGGCCAGCCAGCTGCTGGGCGCTGGCGCCGGGCGGCCTTCGGCGCGGGCCTGGTCGGCGGCAAAACGTTCCTGATCCTTCAATACCTTGATGACGTTGATCATGATGTGCGGGTCGTAGGCGCTGCGCGCCAGGTACTCGGCGCCCAGACTGTCGGCCTGCAGCTCCTGCTCGCGTCCATAGGAAGCAATGAAACCCGAGGCCACGGTTTGCGACACCTGGTTCACCGCCTGACCGGCGCCCGCCATGCCCTGGCTCTCCAGCACCGCGCCCAGCACGCTGGCGGCGAGCAGGCCGAGTCCGGCGTCTTGCTGGCGGGTGGCACGCTGGGCGCCGTGGCGGGCGGTGACGTGGCCAATTTCATGGCCGATGACGCCCGCCAGATCGGCCTCGCTGCCCATGTAGGCCAGGATGCCGCGTGTGACGTAGACATAGCCACCGGGCAGGGCAAAGGCGTTGATCTCGGGGCTGTCGAGCAGGGTGAAGTGCCATTGCAGCTGGTCGCGGTGCGACAGCTTGGCCAGGCGCTGCCCGAGCTGGTTCACATAGGCTTGCAGCTTGGGGTCTGGCACCACGCCGTACTCTTGCAGCACCTGCTGGTGCGCCTTCTGGCCTTCGGCCAGCTCGCTTTCCTCGCTCATGACCGAGCGTTCGGTTTCGCCGCTGACCGGGTTGAGCATGTTGCTGCCGCAGCCGCCCAGTAACAGCGGGGCCAGAAGGAGGGGTAACAGGGTGCGGCGCATGGCGTCTCCAGAAGTGCGCGGCCGATCCGCGCAAGACCTTATTTTGCCGAAAAACGGCTTGTACCGATAATCACCCCCTATGAGTATTATTGAATCCAAGGCCGCTACCGCCGCCACCCCGTCTTCCAGCACCAGTTTCGCCAGCCTGGCCCTGAACCCCGCCACGCTGGACAACCTGAAACAACTGGGCTACCTGGAGATGACACCGATCCAGGCCGCCGCGCTGCCGGTCGCCCTGGCGGGTAAAGACCTGATTGCGCAGGCCAAAACCGGCAGCGGCAAAACCGCCGCCTTTGCCCTGGCCCTGCTGACCAACCTGAATCCGCGCCGCTTTGCCGTGCAAGCCCTGGTGCTGTGCCCGACGCGCGAGCTGGCCGACCAGGTCACGATCGAAATCCGCCGTCTGGCCCGCGCGACCGATAACGTCAAAGTCGTCACCCTGTGTGGCGGTGTCGCGCTGCGCGGCCAGCGCGCCTCGCTGGAGCAGGGCGCGCACATTGTGGTGGGCACGCCGGGGCGCATCATGGACCATCTGCAGCGCGAGTACCTGAACCTGGACGCGCTCAACACGCTGGTGCTGGACGAGGCCGACCGCATGCTGGACATGGGCTTCTTTGATGACATCGCCAAGGTGGCACGTCAATGCCCCAAAGACCGTCAAACTTTGTTGTTCTCGGCCACCTACCCAGAAGGCATTGCCAAGCTCGCCTCGCAATTCATGCGCGAGCCGCAAACCATCAAAGTGCAAGCGCAACACGACGCACAAAAGATCAAACAGATTTTTTATGAGGTCAAGAACAGCGAGCGCCTGCATGTAGTCTCTCAGCTCCTCAACCACTTCCGCCCTGAGTCGAGCTTGGCGTTTTGCAACACCAAGCAGCAATGCCGTGAGTTGTTGGCCGTGCTGCAAGCCCAAGGCTTTGACGCGCTGGCTTTGTATGGCGAGTTGGAGCAACGCGAGCGCGATCAAGTGTTGGTGCAGTTTGCCAACCGCTCCTGTTCAGTGTTGGTGGCAACAGATGTGGCGGCGCGTGGTTTGGATATCAGCCAGTTGAATGCCGTCATCAACGTTGAAGTTACGCCCGACGCCGAATTGCACATCCACCGCATTGGCCGCACTGGCCGCGCCGATGCCCAAGGCTTGGCGCTGACTTTGGCCAGCTTGGACGAGATGGGCGCGGTCGGGCGCATCGAGGTCTTGCAAGGCCAAGAATCCCAATGGGCCAAGTTGTCTGGTTTGAGCCCTGCTGCTGGGGACAAACTGCAAGCCCCCATGCGCACCTTGCAAATCGTTGGCGGGCGCAAAGAAAAAATCCGACCGGGTGATGTGCTGGGTGCGTTGACCGGCGAAGCAGGCTTTGATGCAGCGCACATCGGCAAGATCAATGTGAACGAGTTTTCCACCTATGTGGCGGTGCAGGCTGCACTGGCCAAAAAGGTGGAGTCTCAGTTGTCACACGGCAAGATCAAGGGCAAGAG
>OFRD01000314.1_pt1 | contig 18766 bp, 14 predicted proteins | sample 1543041 | NCBI WGS metagenome assembly OFRD01 (sample SAMN07774234, study PRJEB24372) | wastewater metagenome | isolation source: Exp Tend CN 100WW | collected 2016-02
ATCACCGCCGAAAAACTCACATGCTCAGCACCAACGATCACAGCCCGCGCCCCGATTTGCTGCTGATAAAGGTACACCGCCTGTTGCAAGGCGCCCGTGGTGTAAATGCCAGCGGGCCGTGTACCGGGCACACCGCGCGCATTTCGTCCGCGCTCACGCGCACCGGTTGCGAGCACCACCGCACGCGCCTGAACTTCCTCGAGGCCGTGCGCAGAAGCAAGCGCAAGCGCGGTATCGCCGCACCATTCCACTGCGCTGGTGCTCGTTGAAACATGCACTCCCAAATCAATGCACTGCCCCACATAACTGCTCGCGTACGCCGGGCCAGAAAGTAACTGATGCCGATCCCGCAGGCCGTAGCCCAAGTGAAATGAATGGCGTGGCACTCCGCCAGCACTAGCCTCACGCTCGACGACGCGCACATTGCGCGCGCCCACTTTGCGCAACTCAATTGCCGCCGCCAAACCAGCCGGCCCACCGCCCACAATCAACACATCCACTGAAGAGCGCTTCACCGCCGATCCACGCCTCCACTTTGCATAATCGCAGTCAACTCCGCCTGGCAATAAAACCCTTGGCACCGACCCAAACCCGCGCGTGTACGGCGCGCCAGAGCACCAGTCGACCGGGGCGGGATCGGACCAGCCAAAGCGTCCCGAATTTCACCGCGCGTGACCCGCTCGCAATGGCAGACTATCTCACCATACAACGCGTCGGCGCCGATTAGATCATCCAGCTGGTACGGGCGCTGCCGCGCCTCACCGAGGTTGGGTAAATGCACCGCCGGCAAGTCGCTGGCACACCCAAGCACCAAACCCACCTGCACAAGTAGATCACGAACATGCTCAGCGATTGCCATTGAAGCCGTCAATCCGGTCGAGCGAATGCCCCCGACCGTTACGCAGCGCTGCTCACGGTGCGCCTGAATCTGGTAATCACTCGAATCAGTCGCCGCCCGCAGCCCGGCATAAATAGAAGTGATTTCTTCATTCAACAAGTCCGGCAATATCTTTGCACATTTGCCGCGCAGCAATTCAATGCCGCTTTCAGACGATGCCGTGTCAGATTTGTCAGTCCGATTCTCTGCAGTCGGGCCGAGCATCACATTCCCAAAAATGGTGGGCGCAACCAGCACTCCCTTGCCCATCGCAGTTGGCACGGGAAGAATGATGCACGAAAGCAGTCCGCGCGCCAGTTTATCAAACACAATCAGCTCGCCCCGCCGCGGATATATGACCAAATCCCGCAACCCGAGCTTCTCATCTACCTCATCCGCATAAACACCAGCTGCATTCACCAAGTACCTTGCTTCAAAATTTCCGCGCCCCGTGTGCAGCCGATACATACTGCTCTCGGCAACGATGCAATCCACCTTGGCGCCTAACTGTATTTCCACGCCTGCGAGTTTCGCCTGCACGGCATAGCTCAGGGTAGTCGACCACGGGTCGATAATCCACTCGCCGGGAATCACTAATGCAGCCAAAGCGCCAGGCCCGAGTTTCGGTTCGCGCCGATACACCTCAGACGCATCAATCAAGTACGCTTCCGTGTAACCGTTCGCCGCAGCCCTTAACAGTATGCCCGGCAGCAGCTCCGCTTCTTCCGAAGTCCATGCCACAAGCAGTGCACCCGTATCTTCAGTGGCTACTCCCACCTGCGCGGCATGCCGCTTAAGTAGTTCATAGCCGCGCCGTACCAAGCGTGCTTCCAACGATCCTGTCACCATGTCGTACCCGGTGTGCAAAATTGCGGTGTTGGCCTTCGACGTACCATCGCCCACGTCGTCGCGACCATCAAGCAGCAAAATGGAAATATCGTACTGGGCCAATTCGCGCGCAATTGCCGTGCCCACAACGCCGGCGCCCACGATGGCCACATCAAACTCGGCCGTGCCTGCCGCGCGCTGCCTAGCCATCCGTCGCAATCAACGCATGTGTTGCCACCTCCCTCCACTTTCCCAAGTAGTCCTGCGCGTGTGCCGCACTCCACTGGGGTTCATAAGTCCTGTGCGCCTGCCAAGCCGGGACAGCATCAGCCGGATGCAACCCCGGATCCAACGCCAACCGGGCCATTGCCGCAGCGCCAATCGCAGTAGCATCCGGATGTGGATAAACGTCAATTGGAATCTGCGCCAGATCGGCCTGCGCCTGCATCAAAGTCTCAGACTGCGTAAGCCCACCATCAACCCGCAAGCGCTGCAGTGGCAGAGAGTCAGCACCCATCGCCTCAATAAGCTCCGCCACTTGCGCCGCCACCCCATCAACCACCGCCCGTGCAATCTCCTGCCGGGAAGACGCCAATGTAAGGCCCGCAATACTTGCGGTGCCACGCGGCTGCCAACGCGGCGCACCATATCCGGCAAAACCTGGGCTCGCCATTACTCCGTGCGCGTCAATCGGCAGCGCATCGATCTCATCCGGGCTGGCAAGCAGGCCGTTGTCAATCAGCCACTGCACTGCAGACCCGGCCGTAAACACCTGGCCGTCAAAATAGTGCGCAGTCGTACCCCGCACTGACCACGCAACCGATGTAACCAACCCATGCGCCGATAACCGCATCACCGGCCCGATGTTTGCCGCCAAAAAGGCGCCCGTCCCATAGGTACACTTCGCCTGCCCAGGAGCTAAACACGTCTGCGCAAATAAAGCTGCCGGCTGGTCAACTATCACACCAGCCAGTGGCACATCGCGCAAGAACCGCAAATCTGAATGCACGATAGTACCAACCACCACGTCATTAGCAACAACTACCGGCAGCCGCTCGCTTTCCAGACCCCAAATCGCCAACAGTTCGGAATTCCAACGCTGGTCCCGAATGTCAAACGACAGCGATCGACACGCGGTCGATACATCAGTCACAAACGCGCGTGTCAAACGCGCTATTAACCACGCATCACTTGTCGTCACAACGCCCGCGCGGGTCACATTCGCGCGCAACCAAGCCATTTTTGGCGCCACAAAATATGGATCGAGCGTAAGGCCAGTGCGTTGCCGGACGAAGTCTGAATACTCGACCCGATCCTCGCAGAGTTTGGCGGAACGGGAATCCTGCCAGATGATCATGGGAGAAAGTGCCTCGGTTGTTTCCAGATCCCACGCCAATACGGACTCGCCCTGATTGGCCAGTGCCACCGCTTCAACCCTCTGTTTTTTGCCGGACCAATTGCTGTAAGCCATGTTCGCAGCTGCCACGACCGACTGCCAAATATGTTCCGCTACACACTCCACGCCGCCGGCCGCCAAATACACAAGTTCGACCGGTGCATATCCCTTCGATAGCACGGCACCATCGCTGCCCACTATCAAAGCCTTGGTCCCGGAAGTCCCTTGGTCAATTGCCAGGATAGCCATACAGAAATTGTAATCCAACAATTTTCAGGCGCCGCAACACCACAAACTCCAACCCGCCCGCATTGGCCACTTCTCCATCATCCATGGCATCTCGCCGTCAGCCCCGGAACTTGTACTGCATGCTAAAACCCTCAACTTCAACCGTAACCGTTGCAGGTGAAATATCCGCCATTAAACAGGAATTACGCAGCGCCCAAACATAAACCAGACATCATCCCCACCAGACCGTTACCCATCAAGTCAGTCCGCCTTGACAAACTTGACCGATCTACCTTTTGTGTAATAATACCGACAGACCTACCCCCAATGCCTTACTTGCCGCCATTTCGCGATGCACCGCTGGAAAGCCTAAGCCCGCCCCGGGATAAGGAGATTGCATATTGCCCACTCTAAATCGAAGCTAATTTATTGCCCTGATCATTGACATCGAACGCGTCTTATTAACTTTACGGAGAAATACATCATGTCAAAAGATACGACGGAAAAAGACAGGAAAGTACTGCATAGCCTTGGGTATGCTCAAGAGCTGTCCCGCAGCATGGGTGGCTTCTCAAACTTTGCGATTTCATTTTCAATTATTTGCATTCTGGCAGGCGGAATATCCTCATTCCCAGCAGCATTCAACTCCACCGGCGGCGGCGGCGCTTTTGTCGGCTGGTTTGTGGGCGGCTTATTTGCGATGCTTGTCTCGCTCAGCATGGGGCAAATTGCATCCTCATATCCGACTGCGGGCGGGCTGTATCACTGGGGTTCGATCCTGGGCGGCAAGTTCTGGGGCTGGCTCACTGCCTGGTTCAATCTGCTCGGCCTGGTATTCGTAGTCTCGTCAGTGGATGTCTATCTCTATCTAGTCTTCTTCAAAGGCATTCTGCTTGAATCAGTCCTAGCCTATGACACCACCGCATTCACCATTTGGCATCAGCATGCTTTTGTTGCCGCAGCCTTGATAACGCAGGCTTTGCTTAATCACTACGGCATCGCCTTAACTACAAAACTCACGGATCTCAGCGGCTACCTGATCTTCGCCCTGACGATTGTGTTTATCGGCGCCTTGTTCATCTTTTCTCCAGTTGAACAGCTGGATTTCACCCGCCTCTTCACTTTCACCAACTACACGGGTGATGCGGGCGGAGCCGTAATTCCAACTGCCACGCCTAATCTGCTGCTCGCATTTTTCTTCGGACTGATCTACGTGATGTACACGATCACAGGATTTGACGCATCCGGGCACACATCCGAAGAAACCCATGATGCCCAAGTCAATGTTCCGCGGGGCATGTGGACTTCCGTGTTTTACTCGTGGGTCTTTGGGCTTGTCATGGTGGCGGCTTTTATCCTCACTATGCCCAGCATTGAAGAAGGCGCCAAACAGGGATTCAACTCATTCTTCTATGTTTGGGGCGCATCCGGAATGCCCTATTTTCTAAAACTACTGCTCGCTATCGGTTTTGTTTTTGTAAATTACATCTGCGCTTTGGCTGGCCTTACCTCTACGTCGCGCATGATGTATGCATTTGCCCGCGACGGTGGGCTGCCGGGATCGCAATTCCTGTCGCAAGTTAGCACGGAGACGCGCACGCCAACTTACGCAATCTGGACCGCCATTGTGCTTGCGTTTATCTCAACACTATACGCAGACGCATTTCTTATTCTGGCGACCGGCTGCGCCGTCTTCCTGTACATCTCGTACATAATTCCAGTGTTTGCTGGTTTGCTTGCCGAAGGAAACACATGGAAGGAAAAAGGACCCTTCGACCTTGGCGTGTGGTCAAAACCAATTGCCATCCTCTCAACAATTGGTGTAGCAATCTTGACCACGACGGGATTCTTTCCGCCGAATCAGCGCGTGTTCTATCTTACAGTGGCATTGCTCATTGTTCTGCCAATTGCGTGGTTTGCCGGCATCAACAAAACCTTCGAAGGCGTTCCTACCGGAGCCAAGATTCAGGAGCGCCAAAAGCTCATTGCCGAAATCGAAAGCCGATTCGACGATAATCCAGCGAACTAACCTGCATGGTTGCATTTAAACAAGCCCGCATACAAAACTTCGGGAACCACCTCGATCAGGTACGCTGACTCCCTGCATCGACAACACTACATTGCAAACAGCTACTTGGCTTCAGGGAAGCGTTGGACCGCTCCCCTGAAGCCATCCTCAGGCAATTGTCACCTATAGAACAACCCGATGAGCCTCACCATTCAGCAAGCCATTGCGCGCGTACCGTTTCTCGAAAATTTACCCGACCTGAAAGTAAGCGCACTATCTGGTGGAATCACTAACCTGAACTACCGGATTGATACTGGCGAAACATCCTATGTTATTCGCATCACCGGCGAAAACACAGCGCTGCTGGGAATCAAACGCGACGTGGAACATGCGGCAAATTCGAGCGCCGGCGCCTTGGGAATCTCGCCAGAGGTATGCTTCTTTATCGAACCCGAAGGTTATCTGGTAACTCGATTTGTAAACGGCAAACATATTCCGCCCGCAGAAATTATAAAACCGCACAACATCCGCCGTGTGGCGCGTAAGCTGCGCCTTTTTCATCGTAACGCTCCGCCACTTAACGGGGAATTCAACGTTTTTCGGCGCGTGGACATGCTCACCGAGGTGTCGCGTACCAACAACTCCAAGTTCCCATTTGATTTTGACTGGATAATGGCAAAGGCCCACGAGGCAGAACACGCGCTTCTCAACGAACCCTACAGCCCGGCGCCCTGCCACAATGATCTCCTAAACTTGAACTTTATGGACGAAGATGTCCCCGGCGAGATCGGCGAACTACGCCTACTCGATTGGGAATACGCTGGAATGGGCGACGTATTTTTTGACTTGGGAAATTTCTGCCACCACCATCGCCTAGATGACGAGCAAGCGCAAATTCTGCTGCGAGAATATTTTGGGGAAGTGACCCCAAAACACTTTGCCCGCCTAAAACTGATGATACCAATGTCCGAGCTGCACGAAGCGCTGTGGGGCACAACCCAATCCAGAATCTCAACCCTCAACGAAGACTTTCAAGGCTACGCCGACCTCTGGTTTGGCCGGATGCGCATGGATGCCAGCGATTACAAGTGGGACGAATGGCTGCGCACGTTCAAGAGCACCGGGCTTATGCATTGAGCCCTGCGAAACTAAAACTATCTTCCGCCCGCCGCCCCTTTCTCTGAAAGATACTGCGCCAACCAGGCGAGAGGCAACGACACAACCATCACAACCGTCGCCACCACGGTAACATATGGCAGCACATTGGGCCGCGAGAAATTATTGAGAATCCATTGCGGCAGGGTTTGAATTCCGGCGCCCGCCGTAAATGTCGTCACGACAACCTCGTCGAAGCTCAGCGCAAAAGCCAAAATACCACCAGCAAAGACTGCGGACCGCACCAACGGCCAAATGATGTGCCATAAAGTCTGCGCCCCGTCGGCACCCAGATCCGCCGAAGCCTCCCGCAAGTTTGGCGCAATCCGCCGCAGCCGCGCAGCAATATTGTTGTAAGCCACAACAATGCAGAATGTGGCATGCCCAACAACAACCGAAACAAATCCGAGATCCCAGCCAAACCTCACAAAGGTATTCCGCAGCGCTACGCCGGTGACAATGCCCGGCAATGCAATCGGAAGCACGGCCAGAAAGCTCAACGAGCTCTTGCCAAAGAAATCATAACCCTGTAGCGCAAACGCCAGCAGCGAACCCAGCACTAAAGCAATTAGCATCGCAAGCGCCGCCAGCCGCACAGATGAAACAAGCGCCTGGCGCGCACTGGCAACGTCCAAGATCGTGCCCCACCAGTGCAAGGACCACGCCTGCGGCGGCCAGGTGAGCGAATTACCCGCATTGAACGACAGCAAAAAGATTAACGCCAAAGGTGTGTACAGCAGCGCCAACACCGCATAGGTAATGGCACGCAGTGCGACTTCAGTTCGCTTCGCAATACGCATCAGAGGTTCTCAAAAGCGCCCAAACGCGCCATTGCCAGCAAATACACAACCATGATCAGTACCGGCCAAAGCGTAAAAGCTGCCGCCAGCGGCTGGTTCGGCGCCAGCAGCGTGCGTTCGATGATGTTGCCAATCATCTGGGTGGTGCCACCCACAATCTTCACTGTTATGTAATCCCCCAGCGAAAGTGAAAAGGTGAAGATACTACCCGCCGCAATTGCGGGCACAAGCAGCGGCATTATTACGGACACGGCCGTGCGACTGGAACTCGCGCCCAAATCGCTAGACGCATCCAACAACGAAACGGGCAAGCGCTCGAAACCCGCGTAAATGGGCAGCAGCATATATGGAAACCACAGATATGCAAGAGTGATTACCACGGCCGTGTAGCCAAAGCCCGGCGACCAGCCCAAAACACTGCGCAAGAAACCACCCCCGCCAAACTCTGAACCCGGCTCGAAAACCGCCCGCCACGCATAAGCCTTCACCAGATAGCCGGCCCACAGTGGCAGCAGCATTGCCACAATCAAGCCGCGTTTTGCCCACGGCTGGGCAAGTTTTGAAATATAAAAACCCACCGGCAGCGCAAGCGCAAAGCAGATGGCGGTTGCAGCAGCAGCTACCGCCACACTGCGCAGCACCAGCACCCAGTAAGCACCTTCGCCAACTACCTCTTCGATATTTGCAAGCGTGAATTCGCTGGTAGCTTTTCCCGTGAACTCGTTGAGGCCAAAAAAAGCGCTCACCACTAGCAACGCAAGCGATCCCACATAAACCACGAGCAGCCACGCAACCGGACCACCCAGCAACATAACGAGGCCAACACGCGGGCGGGCTTGCAATGCCCGCCCGACGCGTCGCGCTAACCATTGAACAGGGGAGACGGTCATCAAGTCAACCTTGCGCCATCACCCCGGCCATAACCGGGGAAGGTCAGCCCCGAGCACGCACCATTAACCGCACACCGCGCTAGGAACGCAGTTTGTTCCAGGCGTTTACCCATTCCGTATATGGCACGCACTCCACCGCGCGCCCATCCAGGCACTTCCTGCTCGGTGTGCTCCAGTAATAAACATCAACCCAATACGCCGTATCCGCAGCATGATATGTGGCACAATGGTTTGCGTCCGCGGTCAGCCCGCAAGACTTGGCATTTGACGGCGCCTCCCCAAACCATTCCGCAACCTGCGCGTTGGCTTGTGGTGAGATGATGTGATTGAGCCACATATACGCGCAGTTCGGATGCTTGGCCTTGCTTGCCACCATCCAAGTGTCTGACCAGCCAGTCGCACCCTCTTTCGCCTTGGTGGCACCAATCTTTGCACCATTCGCGGTTGCCAAATTAACAATCACCTGCCACGACGTTCCCAGTGTTACCGAGCCGGCTTCCAAAGAAGCCTGCTGGTCTGTATACAACGACCAGTACTGGCCTACCAGCGCCTTCTGCCCCTCGAGCACTTTTACCGCTGCATCAAACTGGGCTTTATCCAGCGCATATGGATCCTTGATGCCCAACCCGGGCTGCGTTGCCATCAGATAGAGCGCAGCGTCCGCAATGTAAATGGGGCTGTCATACACGGAAATTTTTCCCTTGTATGGGCTGTCCGCCGCAAACATCGTCGTCATCGAATCCGGAGCCGGACCTGCATCCGTGTTGTACACCAGCAGATTTGCCCCGCGCCCGTGTGGCACGCCGTAGGCAACATCGCCCTTCGAATTCCACGGCTTCATCTTCAAATCACCAAACACGTCCGCGTAGTTTGGTATCAGCGCAGTGTTCACAGGCGCCACATCGCCAGCATCAATCAAACGCAATGTGGCATCACCCGAAGCCGACACTGCATCGTATTCACCGCTGCGCATTAGCTCCACCATCTCGTCCGACGTATTGCCGATCTTTACATTCACTTTGCAGCCAGTCTCGGCCACGAAACTGGTCACCCAGTCCACCGCCGGATCAGTGGAACCATCCTCAACGTAACCCGCCCACGCAATCACATTTACTTCGCCCTCGCCGGCCCCCAGTTTTGTCAGCGCGCCGCTGCCGCCGGCCCCACCACAAGCTGTCACCAACAACATTCCGACCACTACAACCGTAAAAACCAACCGACCATTTCTCATAATTGTTCTCCCTGTATTACTGACTAATCCACCGGACACATCTACAATCTAATCTGGATAACATCGCGTATTTCCCAGCGCAAACATATTATATTATCCGCACTCACATCTGAAGCCGCAGCACTCGGACAGCTAGCCACTATGGTTTCGCCAAATTCAGTCCGGCAGCGCACCCTGCACTCAGCACCCAGATACTGCACCGAAGTAATCGTCGCCTCAACTGCGCCTGCCGTACCCTCTGCACAAATTTTAACATGCTCTGGCCGCACCATAAACACGCCGGGGCGCCCCACCAGCCGATCCGCAATCGCACCCCTGAAAAGATTTGTAATGCCCACAAAACTCGCCACAAACTCAGAAGCCGGCTGCCCGTAGATTTCGCGCGGCCGCCCCACCTGCTCAATTCGGCCCGCATTAAACACCACCACCCGGTCACTCATGGACAGTGCTTCGCCCTGGTCGTGGGTAACATACACAAACGTAATACCCACACGCTGCTGGATCAGCTTCAGCTCCACCTGCATCTCTTCGCGCAGTTTCAGGTCAAGCGCGCCCAACGGCTCATCCAGCAACAGCACCTTGGGATGATTGACCAGCGCGCGCGCCAAGGCAACCCGCTGCTGCTGCCCGCCGGACAGCTCCCCGGGCTTGCGGTCCTCGTATCCAACCAGCCGCACTGTATCCAGAACTTCAGACGCACGCCGGAGCCGTTCCACCCGGCCCACACCTTTTACCATCAATCCGTATTCCACATTACGCAATACGCTCATATGCGGGAATAAAGCATAGTCCTGAAACACCGTGTTCACGTCGCGCTCAAACGCCGGCACGCTTGTCACATCCCGGCCGCCCAATGCAATCGAGCCACTGCTGGGAACTTCAAAGCCGGCGATCATGCGCAGGACTGTCGTCTTCCCAGAGCCAGACGGTCCAAGCAGCGTCAGGAACTCACCATCGACCACATCCAAACTCACATCGTCCACCGCGACAACTTCCCCAAACTTTTTGCGCACGTTGCGCAGCTCAATTGAAATCGACAAAGGATTTGTTTCCACTTAATTACGATTATCGCACGGCTCTCATCAGTACAATCAGATACCAAACACACAGCACCCTGGCGCAAGCATCAGCCGCTCGCGCCCAAAACTTCGGTAAACGCACAGTCTGCGCACCCGATCCGCTGCGCGCCAAAGCCCCCCACCAGACCGTTCCACGCACCCATAACCCCGCAGTGCTCACAGTTCTTCCCGCCAACAATCTGGAGCATGCACACCCGTTGAGCTATCTTGATTTGCATAACACCACCAGCGCACTCTCGGCTTGCTGCCCAAGCAGCCCGCATATAATTAACTCAATGCACGCTCCAGTAATGCCCCTAAGTGCCCCAGGGGCGCAAATCCACGGGCACCGCATAATATTTATTGCGATCGCACTCGCATTAATCGCAGTGCTGCGCACAGCCCCTGCTGTGCGTGCCGCCCCGGCTTCAGACAGCGAAGCACCCGCGGAAGTAAAAGTTGGCCTATACATAACAGAGCTTTCCGACTTGGACCTGCGCGGAAACAAGTTCACGATTGCCTTCTGGATCTGGTGGCTGCACAACGTGCCGGATTACAAGCCGGCTGAAACTGTTGAAATAACCAACGCGGCCGGCAGTGCGGAAATCACCTCCGTCTACGAATATCCGCAAGCAGTGGGGGTGTATGCCGGCGCCAAGTACCGCGCCACAGTCCTCAAGCAGTGGAACATCGACAACTACCCGTTCGACAGACAAGAGCTGTTTGTCGACATCGAGGAAAACTTTCTGTCCCCGGACGACATTGTGTTTGTGCCGGATCTTGAAGGCAGCAAAATTGACCCGCGCATCTCCCTGCAACAATGGCACATCTCAAATTTCCAACTCTCTGCAGCCGCGGTTGAATACCCCACCGTCTATGGCGACCCCAATCTAGCGGGCAACACCAGCAGCTACCCGGCCCTCAGTGCCACCATAAGCCTCGAGCGCAACAATCCTTGGTGGACCCTCATCAAGTCTCTGATCGGTGCCTTCACCGGATTCCTGTTGACGATGTCCGCGTTTCTGATCCGCCCCGAGCAGCTTGGCGACCGCCTGTTCCTGACTACCGCCGCCATATTCTCGGTCATCGGCAACCAAATTGTTCTGGACACATTCTTGCCACCGGTCGCCGGCCTGCCCCTGGTGTATAAAATTCAAACCGCAACCTTTGCCGCAATCATCGCCAGCACCCTCGCGCAAGTACTTTCCTCGCGCAGCTTGCGCGCCAGCAGCGACCAACGCGCAACGCGCCTCGACACAGCAGCCGCATTTTTGATTCTGACGCTTTATCTGGGGTACATCGCCCTATTATTATTTACCGCCACAATGCAAGCCGCAAGCCTGCCATGACCTGCCTGCAGACCGGATGCAACTCAAAATCATCCTATAAAAAGAAACACCGCATGTCACCAAACATATTCCGCGCCCCAACAACCCGCACTCTCCGTGCCGCTCTGGCTGTGCTGGTCGCTGCCATCCTCTGCCTGCTTCCTGGCGTGCGGCCCGCCCACGCCGCCCTGCCACCGGATGGCGCTGCTCCCCTGCAGGTAAAAACCGGCATGTACATCATTGATCTTTCAGACCTGGATTTGGCAGGCAACACGTTCTCGATTGCCATGTGGCAGTGGTTCGTGCACACCGACCCGGATTACAAACCATACGAAACAGTGGAGATCGTTAACGCTGCCAACTTTGCAACCGAAGCCGGCTTCGAGGAAATCACCGGCGCCACCACTTGGTCACAGGCCAAGTTCCGCGCCACCGTGCACAAGCAATGGGACATCAGCTCGTACCCCTTCGACCGCCAGCGCCTGGAAGTGCAGCTCGAAGAAGGAGAGAATGACGCAAGCGCAATTCACTTTGTGGCCGACAACGAAAACAGCAAGATTGATACTGGCGTCACGCTTGAGCAGTGGCACATCATTGACTTCCATCTGGAAGCCGAAGACCACGAATACCCCACAACATATGGCGACCCGACGCTAACCGGAACCAGCACCTATTCGCGCGTCACCGCCATTATCAACCTTGAACGCAAAAGCCCATGGTTCACGTTCCTCAAATCACTGATTGGCGCCTTCATCGGATTCTTCCTGGCCATGGCAGCGTTTCTCATTCGACCAGACCAGCTCGGCGACCGCCTATTCCTCACAACCGCCTCCGTCTTCGCAGTCATCGGCAACCAGATCGTACTGGACTCATATCTGCCCCCGGTTGCCGGCCTGCCCTTGGTATTCAAAATTCAGATTCTTACATTCCTGACAATCATTGTCACCACACTCTCGCAGGTACTATCATCCCGCCTGATGCGCGCTAACCGCCCCACCATAGCAAACCGCCTGGACACAATCGCGGGCATAACTATTTTTGCTGCGTACTCGGGAGAGGTGTTGTGGCTTTTACTTGCCGCCACCGCAAAGGCATAGCGTCCTCAAGTTAGCTCACTTCAAATGTAAGCTGTTGCCCCAAGCCAGCTTGCCCAACCAAAACTGCGCAGCTGTTCAAGGTCCGCTCGCAGTCAATCTTCAAGTTACATAACACCCAATCCGGCGCAGCGCTAATGATGCGCCAAAAAACCGCAAGCCTGCTTGGCGCAACCACCCGCAGCATAATCGCTGCAATCGCAGCGCACTGATTAACTCAGCCGCAAAAAAATGCACTTCAAATAATGCGCCTCAGCGAAAGTTGCCGGATGATCAAGTGCATGCGCTGTTGTAAGCCACTCGGTAAAGCGCCGATGCGTCTGCAGCGCCGCACCGCGCACCACCCCAAAGAATTCGTCCGCAGACACATGTGCTGAGCAGGATGACGCCACCAGCATGCCACCGGCGCGCAGGCGCGCCAGCCCAAGTGCCGCCAGCCGCGCATACGCCTTCACAGCGCCCGCCCGCTCGGCTTCGCGCCGCGCCAGCGATGGCGGATCAAGCACTACCATGTCGAACTCGCGCGTTGTCTGTGCCAGCCAATCAAAAGCGTCCGCCTGCACCGTTTCATGCCGGCACGCCGCAAGCCGGCCGGCACCAGCATTCAACGCATAGTTGCGCCGCGCACCAGCCAGCGCGTGTGCGCTCAAATCCAAGTCCAGCACAGCCGTGGCGCCAGCACTTGCCGCGTACACCGAAAAACCGCCCGTGAAACTAAACGCATTCAACACCTCAGTGCCTGCCGCAACGCCTCCGACCAGTTTCCGATTCTCACGCTGATCCAAGAAGAAACCGGTCTTCTGCCCGCGCACCACATCTGCCTCAAATTGCAGGCCGCACTCCATAAACTGCACCGGCTCAGTTGGCACATCCCCGGCAAGACACTGACCATCCAGCAGCTGGAATTGCTCCTGCGCAACCGCCTGAATATTGCGGCTCAAGCGCAACACAAGACAGCGCGGCGCCAACCGAGCGCTAAAGAGCGCCGCAAGCATTTCAATCTGCGTGAGCCATGCCGCTGCATAAAACTTCATCACCAGCACTTCACCGTAGCGGTCAACCACCAACCCCGGCCAGCCATCATTCTCGCCATTAATGATGCGGTAGCCGGTAGTCTGCAGATCACTTAGTCCGGCACGCCGCACGATTGCTGCTTCTAAACGCGCCTGCCACCAAGCGCTATCGAGCGTGGCTGCCTTGCCCGCCTGCAGTACCCGCACCCGCAACGCCGAATCCGGATCATAATGCCCGACCGCAAGAAACCGGTCCCGCTTGTCGTAAATCACAGCCAGCTCACCAAGCACGCCCGGGCGGTTCTGGTCACGCACACTGTCGCCGTACACCCACGGATGGCCAGATCGAATGGCAGTCTCGGCAGCGGGCGTCACCCGCAACCGCAAGCGCGGCATGTGCGGCGTATTAGCACCTGCACCCAATTCCGAATCAATCACAACAAACTCCCAGTCGATTCTTGCAATCCGAGCCCGCCGCCCGGCATGCACATTATGTACATCCGCCCGCATAGCACTCGGCAGTCACTCATAGAATTGGACCAACCGTCGCGCCGGCACCGCCCGACACTCTCGCCGAAGCCAATCCCGTGCATGAATCAAAGCAGCCTTGCAGCTATACTGCCCGCATAAGGCAGCGTAGTCGCTGATCCGAACTCAGACGGGAAATCATATCCATGTTATCAAACTTATCCGCACAACTGATTGGCAGTTCCAAACTCTTTACGCTCGAGCAAAGAATCCACAACACAATTACATTGGTCATCGGCATCATGTCTTTTCCAATCCTGATATTGCTGGCCTTTCTAGACCTGCGCCTGATCCACCAGCTATCAATTGTGTTCTGCGGTTTCTCCAATCTTACTTTCTACTACCTTTCAAGATTTCGCCGCCGAACATTTTCCTTCGTACCCCTCGTGATTCTACTGATTACATTATCAATCATCTGGCTGTTCGGCTACGGCCTAAACGGCTTTGTAAACATGTTTCTCCTCACACTCGCGGTCCCCACTGCCATCCTTCTGCGTGGCAGGCAACGCTCAGCCGCCCTGCTGTCGATTGTCGTCACCGTACTGTCACTCACCGTTTACGACCTTTCCCACCCGGAGCAGTTTCTAATCTTCAGCACCGCCAGCCAGAAATATGTTGACTTCGTCGTCAATTTTCTAATCCTGTTTATCATCCTAAGTGCGGTCACAACCAACGTATTGAACTCGCTGGACGAAGAGCGCAGCAAATCCGATGGCCTGCTGCTCAATATTCTGCCCGCCAAAATCGCCTTCGAGCTGAAAGAATACGGTGAATCAAAACCAAAGCGCTATGACTCCGTCACCATCGTCTTCACCGATTTTGTCGGCTTCAGCAGAATCTGCCAGAGCCTGACTGCCGAGGAAATATTGCAGGAACTTGACACATGCTTCTCGGCATTTGACACCATCACGCAGCGCTACGGCCTGGAACGGCTTAAAACCATTGGCGACTCCTATATGCTGGTGGGCGGCATGCCGCTGGAAAATGCAAGCCATCCCACAAGTTGCACAACTGCAGCCTTGGAAATGGCCGAATTTGTAGATGCACGCAAGCAACTTGCCGAAGCCGCCGGCAAGTCCTACTGGGACATTCGGATTGGAGTGCATACCGGGCCCGTGGTCGCAGGGGTGATCGGCAAGCAAAAATTTGCGTATGACATTTGGGGCGAAACAGTTAACCTTGCGTCGCGCATGGAAAGCAGCTCGCTTCCGGGCCGCGTAAACATTTCACAAGCCACTTACGAGTACGTCAGTGAAAGTTTCAACTGCGAATTCCGGGGAATGCAGGATATCAAGAAGTTAGATTCAGTAAAAATGTATTTCGCCAATAAACTCGCCTGACCACTCATCCGTTATCAGCGCAACCATCCTGCGCTAACCCAAATTTATCTGCCGCTGACACATTCAGCGCCTACATTGCGCGCGACCCATTTTCAATCGCATCAGTTTCCATTTCCTCCACTGCTCGACCGAGCTGTTAACTAATGGCGCCGCATTCCCCGGCTGGCACCAGATCACCAACCCGCACCGAACACCTCCGCCAAAGCGCCGTCAGCCGCAAGCCCGATTACAACCCCGCCAGCAGCGCTGCTCGCAGTAAAGCGCTACTTCATTGCATGTCCAGCAAGGCGCGTCAAGAGCGCACACCACGCACGGCGCGCCATTGCCAGGTCAGACAAGCGCACCGACTCATTGGGCGCATGCAAGTTGTTATCCGTCTGCTCCCACGAAAAGAACACCATCTCAGCGCCCAGCAAGTTCACAAACGTCTCCGCTATCGGCAGGGTGCCACCGAGGCGGATATAAAGTGGCTCCTTGCCATACAGATCGCGCAGCACGCCCGCTGCCGCCAGCAGCGTTGGGTGGTTGCGCCGGATTTCAAACGCAGCAGCCGTATCCTTGCGCGCTTCAACCACTGCCTGTGCCCAAGGCGGGGTGTGCAGCGCGATGTGCCGCCTAATTTGTTCCATGACAGCGTCTGGTTGCTGGCCCGACACGAGGCGGCAGGAAAACTTTGCCCGCGCCTCGCACGGGGTCACCGTCTTGGATCCGGCACCCTGAAATCCGCCGCCGATGCCATTCAGGTCCAGTGTGGGGCGCAACCAAAGCCGCTCCAGCACGGAGTAGCCGGGCTCACCCCACACGGCTGCCGCGCCAGTCCCTGCCAGAAATTCCGTCTCGTCAAATGGGACGAGCGCTGTCTCTGCCCTTTCCGCCGCAGAAACCGCGCGCGCCTGCTCATAGAAACCGCTAACCGCCACGGCACCGGCGCTTGTGTGCAAGCTGCCAAGCAACTGCGCCAGCACCTGCACTGCATTTGGTGCCGCAGCACCATACAAACCAGAATGCAAATCAGCGGCAGCCGTGCGCACAACTATTTCACCGCCGAGCATGCCCTTCGATGAAATCGTCAAAGATGGCTTGTCGGCTGCGTACATCACTCCATCACAAGAAATCACAACATCGCAAGCCATGCGCGCCAGCGCACCGCGTACCGCCTCAACCACTGTCGGGCTGCCAATTTCCTCCTCTCCCTCAAAGAAGAAAAGCAGATTGACCGGTGGACAACCTGCCGCCCCCGTGCGCACGAGCGCCTCCACAGCCTGAATGACAGCCACAATATTGCCCTTGTTGTCAGCAGCGCCGCGTGCAAACAGAAGTCCATCCCGCACCGTCGGCTCAAACGGACCCGTAACCCACAGCTCAAGCGGATCCACCGGTTGCACATCGTAGTGGCCGTAAACCATCGCGACCGGCTGTTGCGGGTCGATGATCCAGCGCCCAAACACCACAGGGTGACCGCCCGCCTGCAGCAGCTCTACTTCCGGCACACCAACCGCATGCAGGCGCTCGACAATCCACTCGGCGGTCGCAACGAGGTCCGCGCGGTGATCGGGCAGCGCACTCACGCTGGGGAAGCGCAGCGCTGCGCACACCTCCGCAAAATGTCGTTCCACATTTGCATCAAGATAATCCTCAAAAGTTTCCGGCATAACCCACTCCTTATTACCTTTTACCAATTACAGCGCCGTCAGCCTCAGCTGCTTCACCGCAAAACGCCAGCCGATCCATCATTCAATTGCAGTTTTCCGCAACTCACTACAACGGACCGCTCTATGTCGCCCCAACTCTAAACTAATCGCGCAACGCATACCGCTGCCACCAGACGTTACGGAATAGCAAGCACGCCTAACGACAGAATTCCATCCGGCACTTTTTGGCCACCAGCATCTGTAATATCAAATCGCACCTGTGTAGCCGCATCGTACAAACCAATCTTAATGGTGTACTTGCCTGCAGGAACTGCCGGCAGGCGGTGCGCATCAACAATCCCCTCGCCTGCCTGCCACGCAAGCGTGGGGTACCCGCCACTGCGCGGCCGCCCATCCGCACCAGCAGTGAAGTTCCCCTGCGCATCAAACAAATGCACAAACACAACACCATCCCCGGCCATGCGCTCACCCGCCTGCCAATACAACACCAAGGACTGCTCCTCGATTGCGTAGCCTTGCAGCACAGCCGTACCAACGCGCGCCCCAGACACAAAGGCGCTGGCAGGCAATCCACTTGCGGTGCGCGATGTCACCGGCACAAGCCCAAGTACAGTCTCACCAACGCGCCGACCGCTATCGCGCTCATACACAATCACCACAGCCGACAGCGCCACCGGCTGCGCAAGATCGGAGGGCAACTGCACGTATAACGTATCCTCAATGATCTGACCTGCCTGCCAGGCGCTGGACGGATAGTCCGGGTAGCTGCCGCTGCCAAGCGCCTGATCCGCTTGCACAATTTTCCGATCCCCGCTGAACAACTGCACTGTCCAAAAATAATCCTGCAGCAGCCGCTGCTCTGCCCGCCAATAGAGCGTCATAAACAGCGGTTCACCCGGGGCAGCAGCCACCAGCGGCTCAAAGCCCACCAAACTTAACCCCGGACCCATGCGTGTGTTCAGCACCAGCGCCGTTGCGGGCAGCGCCCTCACAAGCGGCGCATCCATGACATTCTCTGCCACAACCGGCATTACACCCACAACGCCGCCTGCAACGAACACAAGACTGCCCGCCAGCAAACCCCGCCGCCATTGCCGCTGCCAAATACTTGCAATAACGATCGCAAGCGGGTACGCCCCGACAATCGCCAGCACCGGATAAAGCGGGGCCCGAAAACGGGAGAACACACCATACACAACGACCACAACCACTTGTATGCCCGCGTAGACCAATATCAGCCAACCATTGCGCAACGCGGCGCCCGCCGCACGCACCCGCATGATTAACAGCCAACTACCGGCATACGCCAAAGCCAGCAGGGCACCGAAGCGCACTGGCAA